>ENA-OQHY01000043-OQHY01000043.1-human-gut-metagenome-genome-assembly--contig:-NODE-43-length-63981-cov-7.159567_pt1 | contig 63981 bp, 68 predicted proteins | sample MGYA00242570_ERZ504733 | MGnify/ENA primary metagenome ERZ504733 (study PRJEB26092, sample SAMD00036219) | human gut metagenome | host: Homo sapiens | study: EMG produced TPA metagenomics assembly of... | reverse complement strand
CTGATTCACCGCCGGAGCAACAAGAAACCAGATCAAAGCAGCACCAAGAACCATTCCGATCAATATATTGGCAAATGCAAGCTGCTGTGCCATGTCCCGGATCTTAGAACGTTTGGCTGAATGATCGTCTCATTTCCAAGACTATATTCTACTGCTGCACTTTTTGGTTCCGGAACTTCTCTCTGCATCCTTCCCGTGTCTGCCACGCTGTTTTGTGACTTCTCTTAGATAGGTCAGTGTCAGTTCATTTGTTGTATCTAATTTCTTTGCTTCTATAAGAATCTGTCTTGCCTTTGTATTCTGATTCATCTGTATATAGATCAGAGCCAGAAGCTGATACGCCTTCAAAAATGTCGGATGAGACGCGATCACCTGTTTCAACTGGATGATCGCAAGATCTTCCCCGTTCTGCTGACAGTAAACCAGACACTGGTTAAACTTCTTAATCGCCTGATTCAGTGATTCTAGTTCATTCGCTGAATTCTGTACTTTTTTAATATAATAATCCGCAATATTATCTCTTGGGCACAGATTCTTACTGATGATCCACTCCACAAGAGCTTCTGAAACTTCCCCTATGCCATAATACACAAGACCTAAAAGATTCCGCGCCTCAATATTCTCCCTATTATACTGCAGGCTCTGCTGCAAGGAAACAATTGCCCCGGACATATCTCTCACCTGGGCTTTGCGCAGTCCATCATTGTACCAGGAATTTGACTGATACATGATCTTCTTTGTGTAATCCATTTATACCCACCACTATCTTTCTATCTTCTCACCGTTTTTTCTTTCTTTGCCATAACCTCTTTTACGATGTCCTGCATATCTGTCAGATCTTCCTTGTAAACAGCTTCCTCAATCTGGTCCACCTCGAGACTTGGCTTGAATTTTCTAAGTTCTTCTTCATAATTAAGCATCTGCAATCAAACCTCCCCACATCCGCTTAAAGATTCCTGTATGATCTCTTTGATCATTCCTGTCAGGTAAAGAGAACCGAGACAATATACCGTTCTTCTCCCCTGAATCCGCAATACATACTGCATTGCCTCTTTGACAGATTCAATCACAGTCACCGGCTGTTCTGTATATTTCCGGAACAGTTCACCTAGAATGTGTGCGTCTGTCGCACGATCACCATCGATCAATGTTACTACATATTCTTCCGCATCAGCATGTTTGCATAGATACGAAATCATTTCTTCATATTCTTTATCTTTTACCGCCGAAAATAAAATAATATTTCCATCTGGATTCTTCGGCACACTTCTTACAAATGCCTGAATAGCACTCACATTATGCGCTCCGTCAACGTATACTTTTGGAAGAATCTCTTCCATTCTTCCTGCCCATTTCACCCTGGCAAGTGCTATTCTCCACTCTTGTGGATGACCGTTTTCTTTGAAAAGATAACGCATCACTTCCATCGCAAGCAGTGCATTCCCCGGCTGATAGGTTCCAATATTATTTAATTTCCACGTGGTAGTTCCATAATAAGCACTTGCGCAGGAAAATGCAATATGTTTATCTTCAATTCCGAGAATTTCGTACGCATCTTTCCCTATTTTTTTACAGAAACAGCCTTCTTTTTCTGCTGTTTTTTCAATTACAGAGTCACTTCCCGGTGCTGTCTGTGCAAAAAACACCGGAACTTCCGGCCGGATGATTCCTGCTTTCTCTCCCGCAATCTGTTCCACTGTATCACCAAGATATTCCATATGATCCAGACCGATCGATGTGATCACGCAGGCGACCGGTTCTACAGAACTTGTTGCATCCAGCCGACCTCCAAGTCCTGTCTCAAGGACAATGTATTCCATTCCTGCTCTGTCATAAGCTTTCATCGCCATTGCAAATAAAAATTCGAAAAATGTCGGATGCTCCAATCCTGCATCCTGCATCCTGCGGACAGCCTGCATAGTCTCTTCAAATACTTCGCAGAAATCCTCATCACTGATCTGCTTTCCGTTCAGAACGATCCGTTCATTCATTTTCACCAGATGCGGTGAAGTAAACAATCCGGTGCTTTTTCCTTCTGCCCGGAGCATCGCATCTAGATAAGCGCATACAGAACCTTTTCCATTCGTTCCCGCTACATGAATGATCTTCTTTCCATTCTGTGGATTTCCCAAAAACAGAAGCATCTCTCTGGTATGATCCAGAGAGTGCTTTCTTGTAAATCTTGGAATTTCTTCTATATAGGTTACGATTTCCTTATAGGTCATTTTTTCTTTTCTTCCTTTTGTTCTACAAAGGCCTGTCTTCCATTCTCAACATCCGTATCCTGGTCTGTCACTTCTACAAGCTGGCCTCCTGTATATTCATAAGTCTTCGATGTACGGAAGATTGTATTGCTTGAACCGCACTGTGCAACCATGATCTGATCGCCATCTTTGATTTCTGACTCTTTCAGATCCAATCTTGTATTGTTCAGGAATTTTGTTGTCTGCTTCTCTCCGTTGATATAAACCTTACTTTGTTTTGTAAAGTTCTCTCCGTAAATGCTATAAGTTCCTTTCAGCTGCTCCACAACACTGGTGATAGTCGCATCCTTTACCCCCATGACCATATGTCCTTCTGTGATCGGAGCTCCACTGTCCTTGTATACATACTGTTTTCCGTACATGATATCATACTGGAGTAATTCCAGATCAGCAAGATAATTCTTTGTCTGTCTTCTCTGCTGATGGTAATTGAAAATAGTTCCTGTATGAATATCCAAACGATCAAAGACATCTGCCATAATCTGGTAAGCAGCGATATTCCCGTCTTTCTTTTCCAGTCCAATGTTGTCCCAGATAACATAATTCGTATTGTACAGATATTTTCCTTTCAGATCTTTCGCTTCCAGACCAAGTGTCGGGAGATGGTCTCCGTAGAATACGAGCACTGTCGGTTCCCCTCTCTGCTCGATTGCATCAATCAGCTGTCCGACGAACTTGTCCATCTCATGAACTTCATTTACATAGTACTCCCATGCATTTCTCTTACCTTCATCTTCCACTCCGGTCACTTTGATCTCTGGATTTTCCAAGGTTGGCTCTGTCGGATAATCTCCATGTCCCTGCACACTGATTGTACATACAAAATCTGTTCCGTCTGTTGTATCCAGAGACTCCATGATGTTCGGAACAAGAATATCGTCTGTCGCCCATCCCTTCGGCGTCGTCTTTAAGATATTCATAAATTCCTTACTTGTATAATGGTCAAATCCCATGTTGTTGTATACTTTGGCACGACTGTAGAAATTACCGCCGTTGTTGTGAAGTGCTTCTGCACCATACCCAAGAGATGCAAGTGCACTCGCCGCACTCTCAAGAGGTGTCGTCTTCACATAAGTCTTGTATGGATACTCTCCCGGTCCGAAGAAACGCATATTCATTCCGGTAAGCACCTCGAACTCTGTATTCGCTGTACCTGCTCCAACAGATGGAACTTTAAAATATCCGGAAGAATAGTCAGCATAAAGCTTTCTGAGATTTGGGATCGGATCCTCGGAAAATCTCAGCCATTCTACCTCTGTCGGATCGAAATAAGATTCCAGCTGGACAAACATGATATTCGGCAGCTCCTCTTTCGAACGGCTTGTCTCACTCACGTTAAGGCATCCATCCTTGTTGATCTCCGCCATCGTCTCTTCGCTGTAACCGGCCGCTGATTGATTCCTGTATTAAATAAACTTGCTGCGAAACAATATGGGAATCCATAGTCTTCGTAAGCAAATGCGATATTTCCAAAATAATTTGAGATCACTCTCTTGTCGATTGCAACATCAGTAAGCCCTACATAGCAAATCCGGATGCCACAACAGCGATCACTGCAATAATGCGGTGCATCTTTCCAGTATACTGCCCACCGCGGCGCCACATGGAAATCACCCACAAAACAACAGCAACGATTCCAATGGTTAGCATCACGATCTCAAAGCCATTAAAGTAATTGCTTGTCAGTTCCAAAGCATCTGACAGAACTTTCAAGTCCTGCGCATTGAACGGTGTCACTCGCTTCAGGAGCAGATACCCGTTACATGCTCCCAAAAACAGCCAGAATACACTGAGAAGAATTCTGACAAACACTCGTCTGCGGAACAAATACACAATCATAAATGTTGCAAATATTAAAAATGCGTTAAACAAAAACACGAGTGGTGTTCCTGTCATGTAGCTCCATGCTTCAAAAAAGGAATGCCTTGAAATCACCTCGATCAAAAAGTTCAAAACACAGGCCAGCAGATAGTGAAGAACGAGTGAAAATCTGTTCATCCACTTATAAACCGGCTGCATCTTCTTCGCAAATTTACTGTTTCTTCTTTCTTCCAGGATTCTCTGGCGTCTTGCTTTTTTCTCTTGATAGTGTCTCTTGATATCTTCTGGTTTCAGATTTTTGACCTTTGTAAAAAATCCTTTGACATCTGGTTTTTTAATATGAATCCGCTTCATCTATAACCTCTTTCTTATAGCAAAATGCACGGCCCGGGATTTTACATCCCTTCTGCCGTGCGACTTTTTGCCGTCTAATACCTGATACTGTGTCTAAACTGCTATTTACAGTTTCCTGCTTTTTTGCAGCTTTTCTCCCCCCACAGTTATCTGAGACTATCGATTCTCTCTTTTACCTGCTCAAGCATCTGTGTGTATTTCTCAAGTTTATCACGCTCAGCCTGAACTTTATCTGCAGGTGCTTTGCTTGTGAATCTTTCATTTGCAAGCATTCCCTGTGCTCTCTTGATCTCGCTGTTGAGTCTCTCTTCCTCTTTCTTCAGTCTTTCTCTCTCCTGCTCGAAGTCTACAAGGTCTTCCAGCGGCAGGTAAACTGTTGCTCCCGGAACAACGATAGATACTGCATCATCAGCAACATCTTTCTTCTCATAGTGAAGAATAATATCGTTTGCCAGCATCAACGGTTTTACAGATTCCTTGAATACTTCAAGTGCTGTAAGCAGTTTTGAATCACTGCTGATAATATAAACCTTTGTACGTTTGTTATTCGGAACATTCATCTCAGCACGCATATTTCTGATTCCGCGTGTGATTGCTTTTACATGTTCCATAACTTCTGCAGCATATGGGAACTCCCAATCCTCTCTGTATACCGGCCAGCTTGACATCATCAGTGACTCTTCCTCCGGTACAAGTGCTCCATAAATCTCTTCTGTGATAAATGGCATAAATGGATGAAGAAGCTTCAGTGCCTGTCCAAGTACTGTCTTAAGTACCCACAGAGCACAGTTTGCGGACTGTGAATCTTCCTCCGCATGGTAGATACGATATTTTGCGATCTCTACATACCAGTCACAGAACTCATCCCAGATAAAGTCATGAACTTTTTGAACTGCGATACCGAGTTCGAACTTATCCATGTTCTCTGTCATTTCTTTTGTCAGGCTGTTTACCTTGGAAAGGATCCATCTGTCTGCTGGTTTCAGCAGGAAGTCTTCCGGTTCTTCTACAACGTTCTTCTCCATGTTCATCATGATAAATCTTGATGCATTCCATACTTTGTTTGCAAAGTTACGGCTTGCCTCAACACGCTCGTTGTAAAAACGCATATCGTTACCAGGTGCATTTCCTGTGATCAGTGTCAGTCTCAGGGCATCTGCACCGTACTTGTCGATGATCTCAAGCGGATCGATACCATTTCCAAGAGACTTACTCATCTTACGTCCCTGAGAGTCTCTTACAAGACCGTGGATCAGTACTGTGTTAAACGGAGCTTTTCCTGTATGCTCATATCCTGAGAATACCATACGGATTACCCAGAAGAAGATGATATCATATCCAGTTACAAGAACGTCTGTCGGATAGAAGTAGTCAAGGTCTTCTGTCTTCTCCGGCCATCCAAGTGTGGAGAACGGCCACAATGCTGAAGAGAACCATGTATCAAGTGTATCTTCATCCTGTGTGAAATGTGTACATCCACAGTGTGGGCATTTCTCCGGTGCTTCTTTTGCAACTACGAATTCACCGCACTCATCACAGTAATAAGCCGGGATTCTGTGTCCCCACCAGATCTGACGGGAGATACACCAGTCTTTGAGGTTCTCAAGCCAGTGAAGATAAATCTTGTCAAAACGCTCCGGCACGAAACGAAGCTCGCCGGTCTTCAGTGCATTGATCGCCGGTTTTGCAAGTTCTTCCATCTTTACGAACCACTGCTGTTTGATCAACGGCTCAACTGTTGTACCACAACGGTCATGAGTTCCTACTGCATGCATGTGCGGAACAACCTTTACAAGGTATCCCTGCTCATCCAGATCTGCTACGATTGCCTTTCTGGCTCGTAACGATCCATTCCTGCGTATTTTCCGCCCTTCTCGTTAATTGTTGCATCATCGTTCATGATATTGATTTCCGGAAGGTTGTGACGCTTTCCTACCTCGAAGTCATTCGGGTCATGTGCCGGTGTGATCTTAACAGCACCTGTTCCGAATTCTTTGTCTACATAATAGTCTGCAACGATCGGAATCTCACGATTTACAAGCGGAAGGATTGCCATCTTTCCTACGATATCTTTGTATCTCTCATCATCCGGGTGAACGGCGATTGCTGTATCTCCGAGCAGTGTCTCCGGACGTGTTGTTGCGATCTCAAGGAAACGGTCTGTTCCGGCGATCGGATACTTGATGTGCCAGAAGTTTCCGTCCTGATCCTCATGCTCTACCTCTGCGTCTGACAGAGATGTCTTACATTTCGGACACCAGTTGATGATTCTGGAACCTTTGTAAATATACCCCTTGTTGTATAAGTTGATGAATACTTCTTCTACAGCTTTGGAACATCCCTCGTCCATTGTGAAACGCTCTCTGTCCCAATCACAGGAGATACCAAGCTTCTTCAGCTGATTCTCGATTGTTCCTGCGTACTCTTCTTTCCACTGCCATGTTCTCTCAAGAAATCCCTCTCGTCCGAGCTCTTTCTTGTCGATTCCCTCTTCTTTGAGCTGATTTGTAACCTTAACCTCTGTAGAGATTGCTGCATGGTCTGTTCCCGGGATCCACAGTGCGTTATATCCTTCCATTCTCTTGTAACGGATCAGAATATCCTGCAGTGTATTGTCAAGTGCATGTCCCATATGCAGCTTTCCTGTAATATTCGGAGGCGGCATTACTGTTGTAAATGGTTTCTTACTTCTGTCTACTTCAGCATGAAAATACTTGTTCTCACACCATCTCTCATAGAGTTTCTCTTCGATCTGTTTCGGATCGTAAGTCTTTGCGAGTTCTTTGCTCATGATTGTTCTCCTTTTTCCACATATTATGTTAATTTTGTAGTTGTTTTCCACAATCTCATTGTTTTAAAAGTGGATATCTCTTTCTTCTATAACTAGAAAACGCCCTCTACTTCACGTAAAGGGCGAAAATCTCGCGGTACCACCTTATTTATATATGTAAGAACTTATTACTGTTTGTATTAACCTTGTTCTTTACATATACATCTCTTCGTTCTGTAACGTGAACGACTCCGGGAACTCCTATCCAACCTCTTCGACCTTTCAGAATTCCGACTCCGAAGCTACCTTCCATCATCCTTTTTCCAAACCGTCTCACAGCCAGATCCTCTTAGCAATCTGAACGGTTCTCTCTGTGGGAAGTAATGATGTACTCCTCTTCTTCAACACCTGTATCTTTACATAGTTGTTAAATACTTTTTAACTGTTACTACTATAGCTGTCAAAGGCTGATTTGTCAAGGGATTTCCCTTTCTTTAAGAAATCTTAAAATATCATAACCACAGCCGGAAGTCCAGCCATATCTTCTTAACCTTGCTCTTTTAGAAGTAAATGTTGCAACATCCCTGCAATATCATACCCGTAGTTCTCTCCTGTCGCCCAACCGGCTCCTTCCGGGTTCTCTTTCTGTCCCAGCCATTGTACATAAGGTGCGGAAGCTTTTTTCACATATTCATAACGGTTATCCACGCAAGTCTGATTCAGCGGTTCATCTGTCGCATAGGCCTTCAGATGCTGTATCTGTGCCCGCACTCCTGTTCTGACATCCGGATAAGAATTTCCCGGCACTCCTCCCCCGGTTGTTCCTATTCCGGCAAAATTGAACTGTTCAATACTTACATCACCGCCAAACTGAAGAAATCCAGTCTCTTTCATTGCCTGGGTAAATGCAACCTCTGCCCGGATGTCTTCTGCCTCTGCTTCTTCACAGTAGATCTGGCAGAATGTTTCTATGGTATCTGCTCCACCTTTTGCCAGTTCTTCCGACGGATATTCGTATCCCGATTGATTGAAATAATCTGCAAGCTCATCCACCGTAACAACACTCTCCCCCATAACCGGATACTGCCCGGCCGGAGAACACATCTGTGCTGTTATTGCTACGCTGTCAGTCTGTGCAACTTCTTCTATCGAATCTGTTGCCTCTTCCGCAACTCCTTCCTTTTCGTTTTGTATGTCAGAATCTGATTTCTGTTCTACTTCTGACTGTTTCATAACATTATTTTTCTGGTTCTGAGGAATCATTCCGTTTCTTCCTGCCATTGCCAGAATCACTACCAGAAAAACTCCCATTGCTGCTTCTATATAAATAGGTAATCTCATTTCACGCTTCCTGTCCATTTCTCAGGTATTTGATATAGTATATACAACAATTCTTTCAGATAACACTCAATTAATATACTATAAAAAGAGAACATTCTTCCGTAGCTTTACCGGCTACAGAAGAACATTCTCTTACACATGATATTTTGAAGTTGCAGACGATCTCGGCGAGGCTGGATACCGGCATTCATCTCCATCCAAGGAGAAATCTATACGTGGTGGATATGTAATGCCACTTGAAGCATCAAGTATCGACACTCTCTTGTCCCGCAGCAAGGCTCTTGCAAATCAAATGCAAGAGGAGGCGGATGACTGCTGCTTGGCTTAATCATTTAAGTTGAAATTGTACACTAGAACCACTTACAACAATATTTCCTTCTTTCAAATTTTTATTAAGGAATTTGTATGCCCATGGTTGCAAATTATATGCAAAGGAATTCCAATTACTAATATTCGTAGAGAGATAGATAACATGTTTACTTGTTAATCCAGCTCCTCGCCCATCACTCATATCGATATAGGCGGTATTTCGAAAAACATTACTTTCTCGATCGTAAAATTTTTCGACTAAAAACCCCATCTCATCGGCTGACATTACATTTTTCAAATAATTCTTTCCTATTTTTTCCGGATTATGGAATTTGAAAAATATCTTCTCACTGACCCATGTAATAAAACTAAAAATATAGAAGGCGGCAATGATTATGAGCCCGACACTGATATAAGTTTGATAAGTTTCACGAAATTCCACAATGCTAAATTTCATAGCATAGTCTTGTGGCATATATGTAATTATAATCCCTGCAATAAATAATACTGCACAGATTTCTTTGAGTTTCATCTTTTCTATTATGGTTTTGATTACGCTCATGCTCCCAAATATCACCTCTTTAACCAAGCATCTGAGCATATGCTTCGAGTCTATTCTTTGCTTCCTTTACTCTGTCTTTTGCACTTTCCAAAGAAACATTTGCTTTTTTAAGGCTTTCCTCGGCTTTTATTTTTTGTTTATCTGTTTTCGCTTCAGACAGCTTCTGTGCCCACATCAAAACTCTATCTTCGCATTTTTTCAAAGCTGCTTCTGATTTTTTTAATGTAGCTTCCGCTTTTTCATATCTTCTAACGGTTCCAACATCATATTTATCTTTAATATCGTTCCATCTAGGAACATTTAATTCTTTACCATAACGAGCTTTATATGCTTTGTTAAACTTTGTCAGCCATGTTGAGGCAATACTATCCCTTAACTTAGGCTCCTTAAATGTTGTTTCTTCAATAGCAGAGATAAAATCTTCCAATGATTCAAACATTTTATAATCGGTTGAGTTATCAGAGTACCAAACACCTGGGCGAATCTTATGGATTACTCCATCTTTTACCTGGAGATTGATAGGATAGTTTTCCATTCTCCTAGTAATTTCCCATACTTTTTTCAACCAAACATCCTTAATTGTAACAACACCATCTTCGCTCATATCATATCCGAAAATCAGATAATCTACATCCAACATATATGGCTTTTCTAAAATTTCCGATGCATACATTCTAAAGTCTGCAATATCGAAACCCGGACTATTCGAACGATTGAAAGCTTTCACTTCCAACAAATTCTGTGTTTTATCATCTGGGTTCAAATAAAAGTCTGGTGGCATCTGAGAATTAGTGTCAGGAGCATATTCAATCCCGTTATGATCCATCCAACCTTGCAACCACTCCTGCATAATATTACCAACAACATCTTTTTGTTTTACAATAATACTGACTTCGCCTAAAAAGAATTTAATTTGACCTTCTAAGGTTAAAATAGCATCTTCATTAATCAGCTTATCGTACACTTGCTGTGCCGTCAATCGCATTTTCCTTCCCCCTATCTTTGTTTTTGATATATTTCTCCTAATCGTAAGGAAATTTCTTTAATAACAGGAACACATACAGTATTTCCAAGTAAATCAAATGCATCTCCTTCACTTAATTGATCAAGTGAGTATTCGTCTGGATAACCACACAATCGTTGACATTCTCTAATGGATAATCTGCGAATTCCATTTCCATCAACTACACCTAATTTAGAAACATCCATAGCAACCAATGTAGGTGCCATCTCATCAGGACTTAAAATCTTTGAAAACTCAAAGGATAATTTTCCTGCAACAATATTATATCCTTTAGGTAAATCTGTATCAGGGACTCTTACTTTTGTGCCGTCTTTTTCAATCTGCTTTTTAGGATGCTCAAATGCCAAATATCCCATTTCATGAAGGTGATTCAACATCTCATGCAGCTCTGGGACATCGTAAAAGGTTCTAATTTGCTCTTCAGTCAATGGCATTCCATCCATCCAAGTTATTCCAATTTCCTCAGCCCAATGCTTTTTTCTTCTTTCTTTCAATAAAAGGCTCAAGAATTCTTTTTCTTCTGGTGTTGTAACTCCTTTTAAATCAATATCCCATGAATGGATATTATTTTTTCCACCTCGTTTATCTTTAATGGACTTACCCTTTACTTCTTCAGGAGTGTAATAAGTAAAGAGTTTTCTTGTGAAGTCTGAATCAACTGTTGGTAATCCTTGTTCCAAAACACTATCCAACGTCTTGATACTTTCATCAAAATCATCAAGGCTCACCTTATCTGTGAGTGTTCCGACAATATACACTCTTTTTCTACTCTGTGGTAATCCGAAAAATTTCGAATCTAATAATTTATATGAAACCTTATAACCTAATGCTTCCAAATGATCAATGATTATTTTCAAGGTATCTCCACCATCATGGTTGATTAATCCTTCAACGTTTTCTAAAAGAAATCCCATGGCAGGATGTCCTGATTCGATCTTCCCTTTGAGAATCCTTTCAATTTCAAAAAACATTGTTCCTCTAGTATCTTTAAATCCTTTTCTGACTCCGGCCGAGCTAAATGGTTGGCATGGGAAGCCTGCGAGGAGAACGTCAAAATCAGGGATGTCAACTACATCAATTTGAGTAATATCTCCATTTACAACTTCGTCCTTACCATAAAAATCTTTATAAGCCTTAATTGCATATTGCTTAATTTCAGAAGAAAAAACACATTCTGTTTCTAATCCGAGAACATCCATAGCCTCTTGAAATCCCAAACGTATTCCTCCTAAGCCTGCAAATAAATCAATGATTCTAGGCATTGTTATTCTCCTTCATTATTATTTTCTTTGCTATTCTGAGATGCAAGAATATGGGATGCTTCTAAAAGAGCCGTCCTTCTTACAAACTCACTATAAGATGAATACGCTTCTATACGTGCTGCCTGTTTCAATTTTTCAAGTTCATCTTTCGACACTCGAATACTCATTGAATAGGCTTTGTTTTCTTTATCCATAGACAGTACCTCCAATGTAAATTATATCATTTTCGTGGAACAAATACAACACAAGTGCCATACAATGTTTTGTTCCGCTGTTTATAATACACATCGCAGATTACAGATTTTATACGGTGAGCGCTATGGACTAAGTTTTTCCAGTGCAAAAGGAGAAGGTACGGAAGTTCAGATAAGAATTCCGGCAATTTTGCCATAAATAAGCATAAAAAAAAGAAGCTGTACACATCGCAGCTTCTTTTTTACACTTATTATTTCCACAATTTCTTATAGATTTCTACAACATCTTCCTTTGAAGGTACTCTCGGGTTTGTTGCTGTACACCCGTCCTCGAGTGCGGCATCTGCCATACTGTCGATTGCATTGAAGTACTCTTCCTCTGAGATTGTACCCATCTGGGAGATTGACAGCGGAATATCCATCTCTTTTAACATAAACTGTACCCAGTTTACGAGAGATCTTACTGTCATGATCTCATTGTAGCTGCTCAGTCCAAGGATCTGAGCTACGGTTGCATAACGCTTAACAGCCGGAAGATATTCTTTCTGACTCTTACTATGTTTATTGATATCACTGTTGAACTCAATGATATATGGAAGAAGCATTGCGTTCGCACGTCCGTGTGGGATGTGGAACTTTGCACCTAACTGATGAGCCATACCATGGTTCAGTCCGAGAGATGCCGAGTTGAATGCCAGTCCTGCCAGACAGGATGCAGAATGCATCTTCTGACGTGCATGAGTATCATTTCCATCCAGATATGCTCTGAGGAGGAATACTCCAACCAACTCGATTGATTTCTCTGCAAGTGCTGTTGAGAAATCGCTTCTATCTGTACTTACACATGCTTCAAGTGCGTGTGTAAATACGTCCATTCCAGTATCTGCTGTGATCGCCGGCGGCACACTCTTTACAAGTTCTGCATCGAGAATTGCCTCGTCCGGTGTCAGATCCCAGGATACCAATGGATATTTTCTCTGTTCTGCCGGATCAGATACAACAGCGAATGAAGTTACCTCTGATCCTGTACCACTTGTTGTCGGTATTGCGATCAGCCCTACCTCTGCGTAATGGTCTACACGGAGTGCAAATTCACGGATTGACTTGGAGGAGTCAATTGCTGATCCGCCACCAACTGCAACAATTGCATCTGGCTTATATTCAAGCATCTTCTTAACACCGAGACTGATCTTCTCAATCGGTGGATCCGGAACGATATCCTGAAAGATATCATATTCCTTTCCTGCTTTTTTGATCGGATCAAGAATCAGGTTCAGATTTTTGCTTTTCGCCATAAATGGATCTGTAACGATCAGGATCTTCTTATATGGCACTTCTGCCAGTCGATCCAGAGCGTTATCTCCAAAATTTACTCTAGTTTTAATCTGAAAGCTTTTCATAACTGCCCTTCCTTACTTTGGATAGATACATTTAACACCGATCTTATCAAAATGCTGAAGCCATCTTGTTTCCGGCTTTGCATCCGTAACGATAGTTGTGATCTGATCTAATGAACCTATCTCAGCAAATGCTACTTGATCGAACTTACTGCTGTCTACAGCAAGAATTTTATCCTTTGCCCTCGTCAGCATCGTCCGCTTATTATTCGCATGCAGATCATCTGAATCTGTAAGTCCTGCATTCATATCGATTCCCTTTGCAGAGATGATTGCCTTATCTACATGATAGGATCGAAGCATCCTGTCTGTCTGATAACCTACCAGCGCAAAGGATCCTTCTCTTGATTCTCCTCCGGTAGAAAGAACTTTCCAGTCCTGTGCTCCAAAAAGCTCTATGATAATCTCCACTGAGTTCGTGAGCACGGTAAGATTCTTCTTTCCCTGTTCGAGAAGCGTCTTTGCAACATACACTGCTGTAGAACTTGCATCAAGCATGATGCTGTCCCCATCTTTGATCTGTTCACTCACCAGTTCCGCAATATGCTGTTTACCAACAATATTGCGATTCTTTCTGATGTTGAACGGAAGCTCGATATTCACATTTTCATTGATCACGGCACCGCCATAGCTTTTTATGGCGAAACCGTCCTGAACCAGTTTATCGAGGTCTCTTCGGATTGTCTCCTCGGAAACCTCGTAAATCTGACTCAGTTCGCTTACTACGACTCTTCTGTCGTTCTGCAATTTTTCTAATATTTCATTTCTTCTCTCTATCGCAAGCATCTAACTGCCTCCTGCCCTAAGTCCAATATAATGTTACTGGTATTGAACTATAATTCCCTCAGACATTAAAGCAGAGTTCATTATAAGATTGCGTCGCGAATCTGAGCATCCGGATGAGCAATAACGGAAGAGTCAAGGAACATTCCTCTATCTTTGATTGCTTCCTTAGCTTTTTCGATTGCAGCTTCTACAGCAGCCACTTCACCAGTGAGCAGCATGTAGGATTTTCCGCACATACCACGTGCGATACGAAGCTCGATCAAATCAACGATAGCCGTCTTCGCAGCCTCATCAGCAGCTACAATAATTGAAGATGCATCGTATGTCTCCATAATACCAAGAGCGGATACGTCTTCAATATGTGCAGCACCGTAGATTGCCGGGAAGATGGACTCGTGCGGATTACCGAGCACAAAACTGTCGATCAGGTGAAGACCATGCATCTCTTTTGCATTATCACTGCTGCTTTAACGGCACTTAAGTCACCTGTAATGATCGCGATATATTTGCCCGGACATACTGTCTGTGCTTCGATTATGCTGACTTCAGAAGTCTTTACCATAGCATCAGCTGCGGTAATACCTGCTGAAACAGTCTTATATTCTACCATTCCAATAGCCTTACTCATTGCCTGCACGTCCTTCCTGAGATTCTATGACAATATATTTCTCATTTACTTCTGTAACTAAACCATTCACGGATGCGTGGATTCCAACGCTTAATCCCTTTCCTGGTTCAGCAATCATCTGTCCTTTAGTTACCATGTCGCCTGCTTTCACAATTGCAGAAGCAGGTGCTCCAATATGCTGACTTAACAGAATACGTACTGTCTTAACCGGCACTGCTGATTCATCAAGCGGTGCTTCACGGTTATATCTCGTAAGATCAAGACGCGCCATAAGTCTCTCCATCGGAACTTTTCTGTATTCTCTTTCCGGTCCTACAGGTTTTGCTTCTACTTTCGGAGGACGGATTCCGTTTGCACGAAGACCTCCCTTGTACTCTGCCATAAGACTTCTTGGTGAAAGTCCCTGGAAACAGGAATACATCTCACAAAGTCCGCAGGATGAGCAGAACAACGTATTGATGAAGATGTTCGGCTCCTGTACATCCTTGCATGTTGCTGCAAGCATAAATTTATTTGGCTCAATCGGATGTCCTAACAGATGTCTTGGACATAAGTCTGTACACATTGTACACTGGCAACAGCAAGCTGCTGCTCTCTTCATATCGATTGAGTTTTTCTTTAATTTCTTCTGAATGATGTGATGGTCTTTCGGAAGAACAAGGATTGCATTTGTTGTCTTTGTAACAGGCTGCGCTCCTGTTCCGATATTACCCATCATAGGTCCACCAACGAAGTAAACTGCATCTTTTGTAGTTACACCGCCGGCAAGAGCTACTACCTCTTCCAGTGGTGTTCCGATTGGAACACGTACTGTGATCGGGTGCTCTACCTCAGCTACTACTGATACAAGCTTGTCCTCAACGGGTGTCTTCTCATTCAGTGCTCTGTATACATTGTAAACTGTCTCTACGTTGAATACAGCTACGCCGCTTTCGATTGGAAGTCCGCCCGGTCTTACAACTTTACCTGTTGTCTCATAAATAAGAACAACCTCATCACCTGCCGGATATACTTCATCCAACAGTCCAAGTCTTACTTCCGGATACTGTCCCATAACGGCCTTTACAGCTTCGATCGTTGCTGTGTAAGCTTTCTTAATACCAATGATGACTTCTTTCGCACCGACTGTCTCGCCGATCATATGAAATGTATCAATGATCTCCTTTGCATATTTCTCAAGGAGCTGTCTGTGAAGTCGAAGCAGTGGCTCACACTCTGCACAGTTCAGAATGATTGTCTCTGCACGTTCATCTAATTTAGCATATGTAGGAAAGCCTGCACCACCAGCACCAACGATACCGTTCTGCTGCAATATGCTGCTTAATTCTTTCATATCCATAATTTCACTACTCCAGTCCTAATCCTTCGTCAATAATTCCAACGATTGCAGCATCGATCGGTGCTTCCGGCATACCACTTCCGATTCTCGCAGCACTTCCCTGTACAACCAGAACGTATTCGCCGATTCCTGCGCCGATCTTATCGATTGCAATGATCTGTTTTGCTCCCTGACGCATATGATCTGCCACTTCTACAATCATGAATTTATTTCCGACTAAGTTTTCATTCTTGCGTGTTGATACAACACTGCCAACAACTTTTCCCATTAACATGATACAATCCTCACGGTATCCCCGCTCTTAATCTGCGCTGCATTTGCTTCATCTGTATCGATGTGCATCTCAAGTGTAAAGCTGTCATCTACACGGATCTGTACGTTGTTAAAGATGGTTCCTCTCTCATTATCTGCTTTTACAGATACGATATCACCATCATGAACTCCTGCTGCCATCGCATCTTTCGGAGCCATGTGAATATGTCTCTTCGCAACAATGCATCCCTCGTTCAGATACACCGCACCTTTTGGTCCGATGATCGCGATTGGTGCGCTTCCTGCAATATTTCCTGATTCTCTGATTGGTGCTTTTACACCGAGGCTGATTGCATCTGTTGCAGAAATCTCTACCTGAGTATTCTTTCTGACTGGTCCAAGAACTCTTACATTCTCGATTGCTCTTAATTTAAGACCAACAATTGTAACCTTTTCGTTTGATGCAAACTGTCCACCCATAAGTTCTTTGAACTTTGTAAGATGGTAGCCTTCTCCAAACAGAATCTCGACATGCTCCTGTGTGAGATGGATATGTCTTGCGGACACTCCGATTGGAACGAGAAAACCTTCTCCAGACTGAGCAGCATTCTTTTTCTCTACTGCTTCGAGAACCATTTTTGTAATTAATTCCACATTACTGTTATCCATATTTGTGTCTCCTCGCAAAGTGGATTGCTCCACTTACTTATTTAAGCACTCTCAGGGGATCAGCGCCCGGCGCTTAATCCCCTGAAAGTACCGGTTTTATTTACCTTTGACTATTATTTGATCTGTGGAAGAATCTTCTCAACATCTGTATGTGGTCTTGGGATTACATGTGTAGCTACAAGCTCTCCAAGTCTTCCTGCTGACTCTGCTCCAGACTCAACTGCTGATTTAACTGCTCCAACGTCTCCACGAACCATAACTGTTACAAGACCGGATCCGATCTTCTCTGTTCCAACGAGTGCTACGTTAGCAGCCTTTAACATTGAATCTGCTGCCTCGATAGATGCTACAAGTCCTCTTGTTTCAACCATTCCTAATGCTTCCTGTGACATTCTGCGTTCCTCCTTCTGAACTTCCGGTTTCTTCTGAACCGTTTCTACCTTTTGCGCCGTCTTTTTTACTCTGCGTACAGTTTTGGCTGGCGCTTTGGCTGTTGTTGTTTTCTTTTCTTTTCGTCTGCCATCTGTAGCTGCCTCCTATACAACCTTGTTTACACTTGTGTTAATGATTCTCAAGATCTCCTCGTGAGGACTTGGGATCACTACTGTGCTCACTGGTTTTTTGATTCCATTCTGCTCGGCAGCTTCAATGGCCTGCGCAACTGCGGATACATCACCACGAATTATGATCGTGACAAGTCTTCCACCCAGTTTTTTCTCCCATGTAACGAACTGCACATCAGCAGTCTTGCACATGATATCCACGGCTACCACTGCTGCCGTAACGCTTGGGATTTCAAAGAATCCATACGCTTTTCCCATGAGACTGCTCCTTTTCTAAGCTGTTTGACTTCAAACTAATACTGTAGGAAGGATCTTCTCAACGTCGTTGTGTGGTCTTGGGATTACGTGTGTAGCTACGAGTTCTCCAAGTCTTCCAGCTGCGTCAGCACCTGTCTCAACTGCTGCTTTAACAGCTCCAACATCTCCACGAACCATAACTGTTACAAGTCGGATCCGATCTTCTCTGTTCCTACAAGTGTAACCTCTGCTGCTTTTGTCATTGCATCTGCTGCCTCGATTGCTGCTGTAAGTCCTCTTGTTTCTACCATTCCTAATGCAAGCTGTGCCATTGCCATTGTAATATCCTCCTAAATTTCTTCGACTTCTTCGTCTGTTACTTTGTGTGGTGTTCCTTTATCAAATGCGTTAAGCTTAAGCATCTTCTCAGTGTCCTCAGTCGGTCTTGAGATCTTATACTTTGTGACAATTCCTGTCATTGACTCTGCTTTCGCTGTAGCAGCCTCAAGTGCTGCCTCCACATCTGCTACCTGACCGCGGAACTTGATCATTACGATCAACGGTACAGGCAGTTCGTCTGCATTTGCAGGTTTATTTTTATCGAAGTTCTCCAGTCTTACATTTCCTGCTTTACATCCGGCATCAGCCGCTGCAAATGCTGTTGCAAGTCCGAATACTTCCAGCATACCTACTGCTTCCATAATCTCTCACCTTATTTATTGATGATTGCGATCTTAAGACCTTTCATAGCGAGGTTTGTCTCATGAGCTTCATTGATCTGCTCAAGTGGGAACTCATGTGTGATCAGGTCATCTATCGGAAGTCCGATTGCTTTTGCTCTCTTAAGGAAATCAAATGTAGTTGCGTAATCTCTCAGAGTGTATACCCATGAGCCAACCAGTGTAATTTCTTTTGAGCAAAGATCGAAGTGTGGGTTGATTGTTGCATCTCCACCGTTGATGAAGAATCCAAGTTCACAAAGTCCACCGCCGTTGCGGATGAATTTGTAAATATTTGCATGAGCGACCGGTGATCCTGTACACTGGAATGCGAAGTCAGCAGCATGTCCGCCGAATGCGTCTTTCACTCCCTGTGCAAGTGCATCAATTCCCTGGAAATCTTTGAAGTTAACTGACTTCTCAGCTCCCATTCTCTTAGCAAAGTCAAGTCTCTTCTGCTCTCCGTCTACAGCTACGATATTCTCGATACCCATTGTACGAAGAACTGCGATACAGATCAGTCCGATCGGTCCACATCCCTGAACAACAACTCTGCTGTTGAATCTTAAGATTCCTGTTGTCTTAGCTCTTTCTACTGCATGTACAAGTACTGCACATGGCTCGATCAGTACACGGGATTTCAGATCCAGATCACTTACGTTGAATACTGTAGATCCCTCACGGATCAGGATGTAATCTGAGAACCATCCATTCAGATGAACATCATCGTCCGGAAGAAGTCCGTATACATCAGCTCCGCCTACGTTCTGTTTGTTGAGGTCGTACATTGTGATCTCCGGGTCATCCTTGAAGATCATACATGTAACAACTTTGTCTCCAACATTCAGAGCCTTTCCAGCGCTGTCAACTTTAACGTTTTTACCCATCTTAACGATCTCACCTGTTCCCTCATGTCCGAGTACTACAGGAATAAGGCTGAATGGGTCTCTCTTGAATTCGTGAGCGTCTGTTCCACAAACACCACATCCTTCAACTTTAACAAGAATATCTCCGTCACCAACTTCCGGCATCGGATACTCTTTGATTTCAAAATGCTCAAGTGCTGTAAGCATAGCTACATGAGCTGTCTTTGGAATTTCATTTCCTGCTGCTTTCTGTGCCGGAGCTGCTTCTGGAACTTTCTTTTCCAGCATGCTCTCAAGTACCTGTTTTACAACAGCTTCTACATTAGCAGAATTCATTTCCATTGTCTATACCTCCGTTATCTTATACATAAGCTGTCTGTCATTACGCAACGTCTTCTCTTTGTGAAGCTGCTTGCGCTTGTAAGTCCTTCACCAGTTCTGCTGGCAATTGTAAATGTACAGAAGCCTTCGCCTCCGAATCCAAGTGCCGCATAGGATGGTCCGTTCTTAACAAGAATTGCTGTGTCAATTGCTTTTGCATATTTTGTAATACGATCTACATTCTTGGAGTGAATGTGAGCGGAATGTCTGTTGCCATGCTCAAGCCATACAGCCTGCTCTACAGCATCGTCGAAATCTTTCGCTCTTACTACACCAAGAATTGGCATCATAAGCTCTGTTGCGATCAGCGGGTGTTCCTTTGGTCCTTCAAATGTAATACATCTGATATTGTCCGGAACTGTAACTCCGATCATTCCAAGCAGTGTCTTTGCATCACGTCCAACACATTTTCTGTTCAGCTTTCCGCCTGCAAGAACTACATTTGTCAGTGCATCCTGCTCTTCCTTGGAAGCCAGGTAGCATCCCTGCTCATTTACCATGTAGTGCATCAGTTCATCAACGATAGAATCAACTGCAACAATCTCTTTTTCTGCGATACACGGAAGGTTGTTATCAAATGTACATCCGTTTACAATGTCCTCAGCTGCCTTACGGATATCTGCTGTCTCATCAACGAGTGCCGGTGGGTTACCTGCTCCAGCTCCGATTCCTCTTCTTCCTGAAGAAAGAACTGCTGTAACAACTCCCGGACCTCCTGTTGCAGCGATCAGCTGAATTGCAGGATGTTTCATCATGATGTTACTTGTCTCAAGTGTCGGATGCTCTACTGTACAAGCAATGTTGTCCGGTCCACCAACCTCAACAGATGCTTCGTTCAGAAGATTAACTGCGTAGATTGATGTTTTGATTGCTGCCGGATGTGGGTTAAATACTACTGTATTTCCACCTGCGAACATTCCGATTGTGTTACAGAGAACTGTCTCACTTGGGTTTGTACAAGGTGTGATCGCTCCGATTACTCCGAACGGTCCCATCTCGATCAATGTAAGACCTCTGTCTCCTGACCATGCCTGTGTAGTGATATCCTCTGTTCCCGGAGTCTTCTCAGCTACAAGCTGGTGTTTTAAAATTTTATGTCCGACATTTCCCATGCCAGTCTCCTGAACTCCCATGCGGGCCAGGATTTCTGCATTCTCCTTGATCTTTTTACGGATGTTGGAGATAACTTTCTCTCTGTGATCCAGTGACATCTTAGCCACGATCTTCTGGGACGCTTTCGCTGCCTCAATGGCCTCGTTCATATCCTTGAATACACCGCGGTCTCCCTGTACATCAGAAGCGATCTGCATCTTTGCAAGAACGTCCTGTACGATGTCCTGAACCATCTGTTCATTTATAGACACTCTAATACCTCCTTGAAGACTTGTTTTCCGTAAGCTGCGATTGCTGTGTCCTGCTCAGCAGTTCCACCGCTGACTCCGAGTGCACCGACGATCTTGCCATCAGCTTCGAGTACCTCTCCACCCCCGAAGATCACGATCTTACCGTCATTCGTAAACTGAATTCCGTATAACGGCTGTCCCGGCTGACTCAACTGACTTAACTCTGCTGTGGACATCTTAAGGCTCGCGGAAGTATATGTCTTGTTCAATGCAATGTCAAAGCTTGCTATGTAGCGTCATCCATACACTGGACGGCTACAGGTCTGCCTGCCTTGTCGGAAACTGCTACAACCGCATTCACGCCCACACGTGCCGCTTCTGCCTTAACTTTTTCAATCAAGGCATTGGCAAGCTTCAATGTCATCTGATGCTTTTTGCATTTACAGACATGTTTGTGTGTATGTTGTGGAGCTGCTTCCTTCATCTGATCCAGCACAGCCTGAACTGCACTGGTAATTTCCTGCTCATTCATAGCATTGCTCCTTTACTAATCTGTCAGATTACATTCCCAGCTGTTCCATAACTTCTTTGTGATAGAAGCTACAAGATCAGCATCTGTTCCTTCTGGAGCTGCTGCTGAAGATCCGCCACAGTTTCCACCGCATGAATGGCAGCTTGGCTTACCAGCTTTAGCGTTCGGGCAAAGGTTTGCCGGGTGTTTTCCTGGAAGTCCCATCTGTCTTCTCAGTTCGTACAGTCTCTGAACCTGCTCATCGTTCAGTTCCTGAGGTCCGCCAACCTGCATGGACTGCCATAACAGACGTGCGTAGAACTCAAGAGACTCCATCTTGTGGTATGCGCTCAGAAGGCTGTCTGAGTAAGCAAGTGCTCCGTGGTTCTCAAGAAGAACTGCATCAAAGTGCTGAAGGTATGGCTCGATAGCGTCCGGAATCTCCATTGTAGAAGGTGTACCGTATTTAGCGATCGGAACACATCCAAGAGCGATAACTGCTTCTGGCATGATTGGCTGTGTAAGCGGAATACCAGCGATAGCGAATGTTGTAGCGTACAGTGGATGAGCATGTACTACAGACTGAACGTCTGGTCTCTCTCTGTACACACGCATGTGCATCTTAATTTCTGAAGATGGTCTGAATCCTTTATTTGCCTGAAGAACATTACCATTCTCATCTACTTTACAGATGTACTCTGGCGTCATGAATCCTTTGCTGACACCTGTTGGTGTACACAGGAACTCATGGTCGTTCAGTTTTACAGAAAAGTTTCCGTCATTAGCTGCAACCATTCCACGGTTGTAAACTCTTCTTCCGATTTCACACATTTCTTTTTTGATTTCGTATTCGTTTTGCATTTTTTCTCCTCCTTGGAATCGTGTCAAAACTTTTGTTTTGTGTTGTTTCTTAACTTATTTTACCACACAATCCCACATTAGTCAATTTGAACAGCCGTTGTTTTTGTTGTTTCTTGTGATTATTTTCACTATTTTCTCTGTTTTCGACTTCGTGTAGATTATCTGATTGTGTTTTTTATTTTTAACCACCGATCCGGCACTCTACACCGGAACTTCTTCTGCTACTTTCAGAAGTCGTTCCATCTTTTCATTTGTCGGTGGTTTTACATCCCCCATCAGGTATGGACGATTTAATCCGTCATATTTGTCCTGTCCCAGTCTGTGGTAAGGAAGAAGATGCATTCTTCTCACATTGCCAAGCTTACGGACATATGCGGCAATATCACGAATCTCCAGCTCTGTATCATTGAATCCTGGAATAACTGGAACACGGATACTCAACTCTGTCATATGAGAATCTGCAATCTTCTTTGCGTTCTCTAACATCAGTTCATTCGAGCGTCCTGTAAATTCTTTATGTTTCTCCGGATTCATATGTTTGATATCCAGCAGATACTGGTCTAAATATGGAAGAATCTCTTCGATTGTACTGTATGGTGCGCATCCCATACTTTCCATCGCAGTTGTGATTCCTGACTCTTTCGCTGCTCGCAGAAGGTCTCTCGCGAACTTCGGCTGGCAAAGGCTTTCGCCTCCGGAAAGTGTAAGTCCGCCTCCGGTTCTTCTATAATAAGTACGATCTTTTTCTACCGTCTTCATTACTTCTGCAACCGTAGTGTCCTCACCGATCACTTTCGGTTCTCCCTGTACCATCATTGTCTCGATCTCGTAGTGCTGTGATTCCGGATTACAGCACCAGCGGCATCTGAGCACACAGCCCTTTAGGAACACAATGGTTCGAATTCCATTCCCATCATGGATGGAATACCGCTGGATATCGAAGATTCTTCCTTTGGTCTTCAGATATTCTTCCATGCTGTCTCCTTCTTATTCTTAAAATCCCTGCTCCGTTCTGCGGATGATATCATCCTGCAGTGACTTGGACAATGTCGTAAACAGTGCGCTGTATCCAGCTACACGTACAACCAGATGTTTGTACTGCTCCGGATGCTTCTGTGCATCCAGAAGTGTCTCACGGCTGACAACGTTAAACTGCATGTGGCTTCCCTTCTGATCGAAGTATGACTGGATCAGTCCTACAAACTTCTCAAGTCCTTCTCTTCCACTCAGTGCTGACGGATGGAACTTCTGATTGAACAGTGTTCCGTTTGAAGCAATATAGTGGTCTAATCTGGAAACGGAGTTTGCAGCTGCTGTCGGTCCGCTTACATCCTTACCTGCTGATGGAGATACTCCATCGGCTACAGGCATGTGTGCCAGACGTCCATCCGGTGTAGCTCCTGTCTGTCCGCCAAGCGGTACATTTGCTGATACCGGATACAATCCTGCCTGGAACATACCTCCACGCGGGTTTTTATATTTCTCCAGTGGTTTTGTATAAGTATAGGCAACATCTCTTGCAAATGCGTCAACTTCCGGAATATCATTTCCGAACTTCGGCACTGCATCGATCAGCTTGAGGATTCTCTCGCCGTTTGCCTTCACCTGTTCTGATTCTGTTGCTGCAACAACAGTTTTCAGGATTGCTGCAACTTCTTTCTCACCTACCGGCTGTCCGGCAGATTTCATTGCAGAAGCAACCTCTGATACCATCTCTGCAACATCCTCGTTGCTCAGGCCCTTTCCATAGTTTGTGCTAAGAGCCATCTTCAGATCATGCATCGTGATCTTATTCTCGTCATAAACGAGTTTCTTTACTGCGTAAAGTGCATCTGCCATATTGGCAACACCGAATCCCTGCGGACCTGTAAAGTTATATACAGCGCCTCCCTGTTCCAGTGTTTTTCCTCTCTTGATACAGTCATCAACCATACATGCAAGAAACGGCAACGGTGCTCTCTCCGCATGTGCCATATCAATGGCATTGTCAGCATTAACAAGCAGTGCGATCGCGTAATCCATCTGTGCTTTATAAGCATCATAGAATTCATCAAATGTCTTCATATCCTCAACATTACCTGTCTTTGGACCAATCTGTACACCCTTGTCCACACCATTTGAAAATACCAGTTCCAGCGGACGACACATATTGAAGAATGCTGCATCATGCCATCCATTTGTCTTACCAGCTTCTGTGGTTCTACACATCCGATGATGTTGTAGTCTCTCGCATCCTGTAAAGTCAGTCCACGGCTCTCAAGTGACGGGATAATAACCTCATCATTATAATAAGCCGGGAGTCCGATTCCTGTTCTTGTAAGTTCTGCTGCATAAATCAAGAATTCATGTGGTGATCCATTCCAAACTCTTACTGAAAGAGAAGGCATTGGAAGGAATACATGCATAGATGATGTAATACACATAAATGAAAGATCATTCGTAACATCTATACCATCTTCATTCTGTCCTCCTGCAATCAGGTTCTGGAACAGACTGTAACCTGCGAATCCTTCTGCTGAAGCCGCATCACGACACTTGTTCAGGTCATTTAATTTAACCCAGATACAATCCAGCAGTTCCTGTGCAAACTCTCTTGTGATCTTGCCGCTGTCGAGATCCTTCTTATAATAAGGATACATATACTGATCAAATCTTCCAGGGGATATTGAATGTCCACTGGACTCAATCTGTAACAGCTGCTGTACAAACCAGAAGGACTGACATGCTTCATAGAATCCTGTCGCACCCTTCTCCGGTACATTCGCACAATTCTGTGCAATGATAAGAAGTTCTTTCTTTCTTACCGGATCAGAACATTTCTCCGCCATCTCAAGTGCAAGCTTTGCATAACGACGGGCATATGTAATTGCAGCATCACAGCTGATCATCACTGCCTCAAGGAAACGTGATTTTGTCTGGTAGTTACCATCACTAACCTTCATAGAAGCAAGCTCATCTTCTGCTTTCTTGCGGATTCCGGAAAATCCGATCTCGAGAACTTCACCGTACTTAACTGTCACATGTCCTACACCATTGTAAAAATAGTTTCCAGGTGTAAAGATATTGTGTTCAATGTCAAGTAATGTCTCCGGCTCCATATATGCTGTAGCCAGGTCACTTGTTGTACGGCCCTTCCAGTAAGCATTCGCCTCTTTCAGTTCCTTCTTCGTCTGCTCAGAGATGTAGAACGGGTCAGCACTTCTTGTTTCAACTGTATCAAACTCTGCCTCCAACCACTCGTAAGAGAACTCCGGAAATGTCTGGCATCCTCTTGGGGCAAGTGTGCTGCTTCCAACAACAAGTTCCAGGTCACGGATTGTGATCGGAATATTCTCCAAAATATGCTGGAACGCTTTTGCTCTACGGATGATCATTGGTTCATTCTCAGTCTGTTTGTACGACTCCGTAATCAGTACTGCTCTCGCCGACTCAATCTCAGGCATCTTCGCATACAGGTTTTCTACCAGTTTTGGAATTCTGTCCGACTTCGGGATGGGAGTACTGTCATAAGTATAAAGTCCCATTTTGTTCTTAAACTCCTTTCTTCCAATATTAACATTTATTATACTTTATTTATCCCTTAAAGTCAATCAAAACACAATACATCCCACATTATATTTCTCTAAAGTTACAACAAATCCCAACATGGTTTGTGTTGTGTTTTATTTGTTTTTTCTCTGTATTTTACCTCGAATTAATTGACATTTTACTCAAAATACCGCATAATTAGGTATATATGCGACATGACACGTTAATCGACACTGTGTCTCTCGCGCGAACGATTAGAAAGAAGGGTTGGATTATATGGCTTCTTATGAATTTGATATCCACACACATTCCATCGCCAGCGGGCACGGAACCTGTGCAACCATGACTGATATGGCAAAAGCTGCCAATGCAGCCGGCTTAAGATGCTTGGAATTTCCGATCATGGTCCGAAAACGCTTGGTGGCGGACGCATTTCTTATTTCCGCAGCCTTGCATTTGCACAACCAAAGCGTCTCGGTGTTAGAATGCTTTACGGTGCAGAGGTAAATATTCTGGATCAAGAAGGAAAACTGGATCTTGATGATGAGATTTTAGAGTCTCTGGATTATGTTATAGCAAGTATGCATCGTCCAATTTTCAAATCCGGAACAGCAGATGAGAACACCCGTGCTTATATCAAGACTATGGAGAATCCTAATGTTAATATCATCGGTCATTGCGATGACGAAAAATTCCCGGTAGATTATTTTGCGCTTTTCCGTGCTGCAATGGAGAACCATGTTCTGCTTGAGATCAATAACAGTTCTTTAAGTCCAGATGGATATCGTGGGGATACGACCTATGCTGATCTCTTAATATTGAATCTGTCCAAGCACTTTAATTATCCGGTTCTGTTCTCCAGTGACAGCCACGGCACAGAACATGTTGGAGATTTCCAGTATGCCGAAGCTTTGGCTCGAAAAGCTGACATTCCGGAGGATCTTATCCTGAATTACTCTGTGCGTAAATTCATGGGATTTTTAGGCGAGAGATAATACTATAATATAGAAGGAATACTTACAATGGGAAAATGTCTTTTCTTTGATGCAGATGGAACAATTTTAGATATTGTAAAAGGAACACCAGAAGATACAAAACTTGCACTTCAACAGTTGAGAAAAAACGGACATAAGACTTTCATCTGTACCGGTCGTTCAAACGCTTTTGTTCCTGAATATCTTATGAAGGAGATTGGATTTGACGGACTTATCGCTAATCTTGGAGCATATATCGAATATAATGGAACGCGGGTGTTTGAGCGTGAGATGCCAACCGACCTGGCATGGAATACCGTAGAGATCATTAAGGCAAACGGTTTTATCCCTGTACTGGAAGGCAATGATTATATGTACTATAATCTGGATGAATATACAAGTGATATAGACTGGTTTGCTGATCTGATCACTCAGGAACTCGGTGACAAACTGCTTCCTATTCGTGGAAATGAACATAATCTTCACTTTAACAAAATAAGTGCCAAGCGCACACCCGGATGTAACCCAGAGAAATTATGCCAGGAATTATCCCTATGGTATGATTATATTATTCACAGTGGATCTTTTGTTGGAAGAACGATTGAATTTGTCATGAAAGGCTGTTCCAAAGGACTTGCGATCAGTGTTATGAGTAATGTACTTGGATACGAAAAGAGGGATGTTATTGCTTTCGGCGATAGCAATAATGACTTGCCAATGTTCCAAGCTGCCGGATTTAAGGTTGCTATGGGAAATGGGTCTAAAGACTTGAAATCACAGGCTGATTATGTGACCGGCGCCTTGGAAGACGGCGGAATCCGCCAGGCGCTGGAATATCTGAATTTGATTTGATTACATATTAAAAGATTGAAATTCTCTTACTGTTTCTTTCAATCTTTTAATTTATTGTTGCGCATTATGCAACTAATAGTTTTTCTTTCTTGATTATTCCATACTCCTTTGCTACGTTTATAATGTAAGGCAGATCGTTCAATATTATGCTTTAAGCAAGGAGGCTCAATAACATGAAAGTATTATTAGTAAATGGATCCCCACATAAAAATGGCTGTACACACCGTGCTTTACAAGAAATTCAGATGCAATTAAAAAAAGAAGCAATTGATTCTGAAATTTTTTGGATTGGAAGCACTGTCCAAGGATGTATCGGATGCTGTCAATGTCAAGAAAGCGGAACCTGTGTATTTGATGATATTTTAAAGATATTTTTAGAAAAAGCAAAGGATACTGATGGATTCGTATTTGGATCCGCTGTTTATTATGGATCTTCCACTGGTTCTCTTTCTTCTTTTATGGATCGTCTTTTCTTCAGTGGAAGTTCTTATCTTGAAAACAAACCAGCTGCCGCAGTTGTTTCCTGTCGCAGAGGAGGTGCTTCTGAAGCCTTCTCCCAGATGAACATGTATTTTGCAATGTGTAATATGCCAATTGTTCCATCTCAATATTGGAATCAGGTTCACGGCTTGAAACCAACAGACATAGAAAAAGATCTCGAAGGACTTCAAACCATGCGCACACTTGCTCTTAACATGAGTTGGCTTTTAAAATGTATTGAAGCTGGAAAATCCAACGGCATTCCACTTCCTCAACGTGAGGAACCCATTGCAACAAATTTCATCAGATAACTTCCTTTTTACCATTCTGATATTTTCATCTTTCAGGATGGTATTATTTCTATAAATTCAAAAGTCCGTCTATGAACATTGATAATTAATACATAGACGGACTTTTTATACATCAAATTATGCTTCGCATTTTGTAAAGTACATAGAGATTCCCTGTCCTCCACCAATACACATGCTAATCATTGCATCTTTTTTATCTGTTCTCATTAACTCATACATTACTTTTACAGTAAGCATTGCGCCTGTTGCTCCGATTGGATGTCCGATGGAGATTCCGCCACCATAAATATTAACCTTTTCAGGATCAAGTCCAAGATCACGGCTCACCGCATACGCCTGACTCGCAAATGCTTCATTGATTTCAAACATATCAATGGATTTAAGATCTAATCCAAGTTTATCAGCAAGTTTCTCGCTGGAGATTTTCGGTGAATATCCCATTAGTTCCGCATCAAATCCGGCAATTGCATATCCTTCTATCTTTACTTTTGGTGTCACCCCAAGTTCTTCTGCTTTTTCTTTAGACATTACAACAACTGCTGCAGCGCCATCATTTAAGCTGGAAGAATTTGCCGCTGTTACTGTACCTCCTTTTACAAAACATGGACGAAGTTTTGCAAGTTTTTCCATACTCTGTCCTTCTCTTGGTCCCTCATCTGTATCAAAAATCGTTACATTTCCCTTACGATCTTTCAATTCTACCGGAAGAATCTCCTCTTTGAACTTGCCTTCTTTAATTGCTTTGCATGCTCTCTGATGACTACGTACTGCGAACGCATCCTGCTCTTCTCTTGTTACATGATATTTTTTTGCTACATTTTCTGCCGTCACACCATTATGATTTCCATCCAACGGCCATGTAAGAATGTCAATAACTCCATCCTCAAATACTTTGTGACCCATTCTTGCTCCCCATCGTGCATCGTTTACATAATACGGAAGTCTTGAAATATTCTCTGTACCACCAGCAACAACAACGTCCGCCTGTCCTGTCTGAATCTCCATCACAGCTTCTGCAATGGACTGAAGCCCTGAGCCACACTGACGGTTTACAGAATAAGCGGTTGTTTCTTTCGGCATTCCAGCCTTTAAGCTTACTGCTCTTGCAATAAATCCATTTTCTGCAACTTCTCCAACTTGTCCAATTACAACCTCATCAACATCTGATGGCTGGATTCCCGCCTTTTAACTGCTTCTTTTACCACCATTGCTCCCATGTCTATTGCTGTGATATCTTTCAAACTTCCACCATAACTTCCAACTGGAAGTCTCACGCCGCTTACAATTACTACATCTTTCATGAATTTTCTCCTTCTTCTATTTTCACAATCTTATAAGTCTTTTATTTTTCTTTCAATTTAAGTCCAAAAGGTCCATCCTGAACAAATAATCTTTCGTCCATTACGCGCAGATTCTTACTTATAATTGGCTTAAAATCCATTTTATCAAGTATCTGTGTCTGTAGATCGATTCCCGGGGCAATCTCTATCAACTCAACACCATCTTTTACCAATTGAAATACTGCACGTTCTGTTACAACCATGACTTCCTGTCCTTTTTTTCTCGCCATTGGTCCATTAAAAGATAATTGTGCAACCTGCCGCACCATTTTTCGTATTTTTCCTTCTTGAAGAATTTCAAGTTTTCTATTTTCAAACTTGTATTTTGCTCCACCAGCTGTAAATGTTCCAAGGAAAACTACTTTCTTAGCATTTTGTGTAATGTCAATAAATCCACCGGCACCTGTACATCGAACTCCCATTTTTGTTGAATTGACACTTCCGTCCTCTCCTAGTTCACCAATTCCCATATATGTAATATCCACACCAGCCCCATTGTAATAATCCATCTGCTCATGATGTCCAATCATCGCATAAAGATTCTGACCAATTCCAAAATCAATGCCTCCTGCCTGAACACCTCCATAGATTCCTGATTCTACAGTAATCATAATGTCATCTGATATGCCTTCCTCATTGCAGACTCTTCCTACCATATCATTTGGAATTCCTGTTCCAAGATTAACAACTGCTCCATGATACAATTCCATTGCACCTCTACGCGCAATAAATTTTCTTTCATTAAAAGACGCTGCTGGAATATTTTCTTGTGGTACTCTTGCCTGCCCACAATAAGATGGATCAAAATACCAAGATGATGTCTGACGATGTTCCTCCAAAGGATTTTCGCAGACCACAATATCATCAATAAAAACTCCTGGAACCGTTACTTCTTTTGGGTTTAAGCTTCCTGTCTGAACCACACGTTTTACCTGTGCAATTACTCTTCCCCCGTATCGCTTAGCAGCCATAACAGCCGGAAGTACTTCTAGCTTCATTGCTTCTTCTGTTGTTGTCAGATTTCCCATCTCATCGCACTCCGTACCTCGTATAATGCATACATCAATCGGAATCTGATTATAAAACATATACTCTTCATCTTTGTATTTAATAATATCAACAATATCTGGAAGCCTTTTGGTTCGCTCATTCATCTTTCCACCTTCAATACGTGGATCAATAAATGTGCCCAGTCCCACTTTTGCCATTTTTCCCGGAAGACCACATGCCATACTATGATATAATTGTGCAATTTGTCCCTGCGGCAGACAATATGCATCTACCTGATTTTTTGCTATCATATCCATCCAACGTGGTTGTAATCCCCAATGAGATCCTATAATTCTCGTCACCATGCCTTCATGTGCAAAGTGCTGGATTCCATCTTTTCTATCACTCTGTCCGCAAGAATGAAGCAAGGTAAGATTAGAGGGATGTCCGCTTTCCAAAAAACGTTTTTCCAACGCTTTCAAAATAGATTCACTAACACTTACAAGTGTCATCGCAATACTACATACAGTATCTCCGTCTTTCACTTTTCGTGCAGCTTCATCTGCTGTAATAAAATTTGCTTTCAGCATGTTCCTCTCTGCTCCTTTACTTTTTATTCTGGAAAAAACAGTGCTCTGATTGCTCTTTTATCAGTTTTTAATCCTGGGGTTTTTGGAATTTTCTCTAAAAACAGTATCTTTTCTGGGATCATGTATTTTGCAATTCTGTCATGTAATTTTTGTTTGATATCTTCTTCTGTTAACTTGCTTTCTTTTTCCAACACAACAACAGCAGCTGCTACTTCCCCATATTTTTCACTTGGAATTCCTACCAGTGCAGATTCTTTTACCCCTTTTAATGATGTAATTTCATTTTCAACATCATTGCACCATATTTTTTCACCACCACGATTAATCATATCTTTCTTTCTGTCAACAATATACAGATAAGAGTCTTCATTCAGATATCCATATCCCTGTATCAAGCCATCCTTCTTTATCGATAGGTGATTTTTCTATATGATAATAAGACTCGCATATGTTAGTACCCTTTAACTGTACATTTCCAATTTCTTTACATGGCACTTCTTTTCCAGAATCATCAACAATCTTGAGTTCCATACCTGGTATTGGTTTTCCCTGTGCTTTTGCATAAATACTTGTAGCTGCATCAGATGGAAAATTGTTGCCGGAGATGATGTTTCTGTCATTCCATATATTCGATGAAACGTCATCTGTGGCATCCATTGATGTAATTTCATCATCGTCTCTACCGGCATATAACTGCTACCACAAGCCAACACACGAATACTTTCATTCTTAGAAAATTTATTTTTCAGTTCTAAAAGAAGTCCAAATACAGTCGGTGAACCATGCAAAAATGTTATCTCATGTTCTTGTATAGCACTTAAAATCCTATAAGCATCATACCTTTTATGCAGATAAACCGTTCCACCAATATATACAAATAAGCCTAGAAGTGCAACTAAACCAGTAATATGATAAATTGGAACTGGAATGATTGTCCGATCATCTTCTCCGAGTTCAAGGATTCGCTGATATATCATAACTGCATGATTTATGTTATAATTTTTCAAAATGACTCCCTTACTAGTTGACGTAGTTCCTGACGTAAACATCAGAATCACTTCATCCTCCAGCTCTCCTTCTCCAGATTCCTCTTTTTCTTTCTGCATTGCCAGATACGTAAATCCATATTCTGTTTTCTCATTTTCGGTCAGGATAACTTTTATCCCACATTCTGTATAGAATGATGTCCATACCTTATAATCTTCACTAACGAATATAAATTTTAAATCTGCTTTTTTCACAAGAGACTGTATCTCTGGTTCACGATATTTCGTAGGAAGCGGAACTGCCACTGCACCAAGCTTGCACACTGCATAAATTGCAGTGGCAAACTCAATTCCATTATTTAAAAGAAGTCCAATATGATTTCCTTTTTCCACCTTCAGTATATGTTTCATATAAGCTGCCAGTTGGTTAACCATTTCCAAGAACTTCTGATATGTATACTCACGATTCCAGTTGTCTACAATTCCTATCTTATCCGGATATTTTGTTGCTGTATCACACAACATTTCGTAAAAACTGTTCTTCATTTTTGAGAAGGTATAAACAGTACGATTCCCGATTTGTCGTTCTTCCATGTCTCTCTGAAGCCACGTTCCCCACACATCTTTTCCTTTTACCATAACTGTATATCACCTCATTCTTACCTCTTTACACAATCATACCTCCACCTACATTGATCACTTCAGATGTAATGTAAGAAGCTTCATCAGATGCAAGAAATGCAACCATATTGCCAACATCTGCTGCTTTTCCTGCATAGCCCATCGGGATTCTCTGCATCATACTTTCCCAGGCTGCTCCGTCATTTACTTCTTTCAATTTCAAGGTCATATCTGTCTCAATAAATCCCGGACAAATTGCATTACAGGTGATTCCTTTTCTTGCATTTTCTCTTGCTGCAGTCTTTGTAAGTCCTACAACACCAGCTTTTGCTGCTGCATAGTTTGCCTGTCCTATATTTCCCAACCAGCTACCAGAAGAGATGTTGATTACACGCCCGTATCCTTTTTGTCTCATGTACTTGATCGCTTCCTGCGTTCCAAAGAACGCACCTGTCAAATCTACATCAATTACAAGCTGCCAGTTTTCTACTGGCATCTTGTGAAGCATTCCGTCCCGGTTAATTCCGGCATTATTAACCATAATGTCCAATGTTCCATATGTATCAATCGCATACTTGACCATCGCTTGTACTTCTTCCTGTCTAGAAACATTTACAGTAAATGCACTTGCTATTCCACCAGATTTTTCAATCAGTGCCACAGTCTCATCTGCCGGTGCCATGTCTGCTACAACCACCTTTGCTCCTTCTGTTGCAAGCTTCAATGCGATTCCACGACCAAGTCCTCTTCCTGCTCCTGTAACAATTGCTACTTTATTTTCCAGTCTCATGTTCATATCCTCTCTTCCGATTTATCTATTAATCTCTTTCTTCATATTCTTGTTGAAAAGTCTTCTTTTCGTTTTCCTGTTTCTGCAAATTCTCTGCTATTTACCCATAAATCCGCCATCTACTGGGATTACAGCACCTGAGATATACGCTGATGCATCAGATGCCAGAAATACAACAAGTCCCTGGAGATCTTCTGGATTTCCCCAACGCCCCATAGGAATTCTTCCTGTAATCTCCTCATACTGCTTCGGATTCACCTCTTTCATATTAGCTGTAAGCTCTGTTGCCATATATCCAGGCGCAATAGCATTTACATTCACGCCATGACTGGACCATTCGTTGGACAATGCTTTGGTAATCTGTGCAACGCCACCCTTACTTGCACTATATGCCGGAATAAGGACACTTGCAAAAAACGCTGTCATCGAAGCTATATTGATAATTTTTCCATATTTCTGTTCAATCATGGTTTTGCCTGCAAGTTGTGATAAGTAGAATACTGCATTCATATTAATTGCTACTATTTTTTCCCAGCGGTCATGTGGAAAGTCAACAGCAGGCGCACGATACTGAATTCCGGCTCCATTCAGAAGAATATCTACACGTCCTCCAAGTTTTTCTAAACACTGATTATAAACAGATTCCAACGATTCCGTGTCTGACAAATCTCCTTTTACTGCATGAACCATTGCTCCTTCCTTTGCCATTTCCTTCGCAGAATCCTCCACAATATCCAGAATATCCAAAAGAACCACCTCTGCTCCCGCATCATGCAACGCTTGTGCCATTCCATTGCATAGACCTTTTGCTCCTCCTGTTACAATTGCTTTTTTTCCTTCCAGACTGAATTTTTCTATAAATTTATCCATACTGATTCTTTCCTCCATTTCTACTCAAAGCTCAAAGCAACACAGCAAAATATTATCTAAACTGTTTTAAGTACTCTAATACATCTTTCGCACCATCTCCGCCATGTTCCAAAACTTCCATAAAACTGTCTGTTCCGGCAATTGCTTTCAAGATCTCTGAATCTGTATCTAACAGAATTTGTGTCAGGTCCTTGTGTGTCATCTTAGAGATCTCTGCCAGCTTTTTACGGCTCTGCCCCTGACTCTCAGCTCTCTCTCTCGGATATCCTGCCCCAGCCGGATCTTTGAAAAGCTTCTCAAATGTATACTCCAGATTCACATTCGCTGCCCAGCCATATCCCTTGTTCAGCGGAAGTGATACACAGTTTCCTCCATTGATCTGGGAAAACAGCCATCCATCAAGCGGTTCCACGATCAGTCCACACACAATCCCCGGAAACTGTAACACACCATTTAAGAAGCCCTGACCAGTTCCACATCCACCAACAACAAAATCACAACTTCCTGTATTCAGAAGAATTGCTGCCATATAACTGGTATGGATGTAAGTAAGAGAAGGCATCTGCTCCGGAGTCTTCATTCCTACATTCAGAATCTCTGCGTCTGTTGTCTTATGCAATGCTTTCATAATATCCTCATTTCTAAGCGAAGCACTTACTTCATTGATCACTGCAATTTTCATGTTAATTCCTCCTTTGATCGTGAATTGATTCTGATTGGATTCCAATCCTTTTTCTACTAATTTAAATTATATATTTAATCCCTCTACCTGCAATGATTTCCCCCTCCCTGATTGCGCATTGTGCAACACCAGTCGAATTAGCTTTTTTCGCTTGAACTACTGATGCCTACTCGCTGTTATACTTAATTCTCTCACCTAATGCTCGATGATCTTACTGCACTTACACCTAGCAAATTGCATCTCGTGCAAGCACGGATGCAGTTTGCCAGGTTTATGCAACCAAAAAAAGAACCATACCATACGATATGATTCCTTTTCCTTTCTTTCCTCCTAATACAATCCTGTCATCAAACCAACGCCGTACATTACGACTGCTACAACGATACAGGAAAACACAGTCATAATAACTCCGACTTTAGCAAAATCCTTGATTGAAAAGTATCCCGCTGAATAGGCAATAACATTTGTTGGCGTTGATGTAATCAAAATGAACGCCAGTGAAGATGCCAATGCTGCTGGAAATGCAAGTGCCATCGTATGCACACCAATGTTCATTGCTAGTCCGATAATAATTGGTATAACAATACTTGCTGATACCGTTGCGCTTGAAAGAGTAATATTCATAATAGATACACTAAGCACAACAACAAATACCATAAGAATCGGACTTAAATTTTCGATACGTCCTAACAATCCTAATGCAATCCAGTTTGCAACGCCCGAATCATACAGAACCATTCCAAGTGATACACCTGAAAGAACAAGAATGATACTGCTCCATGACATAGATTTTTCAATCTCTTTGTACTTAATCGTACTAACTCCCGGGAAGAAGAACAGCATAGAAGTAAATGCAATCGGTAATGCGATTGGAAGATCAATTCCAAGCAGTTTCTTTAACTGTGCCGAGAAGATCCATGTCAGCACTGTTACAATAAAGATAATCAATGTTACAATTTCATCTCTGCTGAGTTTCGGCTGATTTTTAAATTCTTTTCTGATTTCTTCATTTGATTTTTTCAAATGGGTCATTTCTGGCTTGAACACCAACATTAAAAGTCCCCATGCTACTGGGATCAGGATAATAGAGATTGGAACACCATATTTCATCCAGTCAAGGAAAGACACGTCAACGCCTGCCATATCTTTCATAAATCCAATAGCCAGTGGGTTTGGTCCGTTTCCTGCCGGAGTCCCAAATCCACCGATCAGACTTCCCCATGCTACAGACATCATAAGCGCTTTACCAAAATTGCTTTTCAGTGGTTCTACGCCTTCTTCATCCAGAAGTGATTTCGCCAGTGGCATTAACATTGCCGCAACCGCCATATTGGAAATCCACATGGAAAGAATAACTCCTGTAACAATAAAACCAAGTAAAATAAACTTCGTGCTGTTACCGGTAATTGAAAGACAGATATTAACCAGTCGCTTTCCTAGTCCCGATTTATTAATAAATGCACTTAAAATAAATACACCAATAAAGAAGATAACGTTAATATTTCCAAATCCTACCTTTACAATATTAGCAAATGAATTTACTCCAAATACTGACAGAAGTGCCATTGCAAGGATTCCTGTAAAGTGGAATGGAATTGCCTCCGTGATCCATAACAGCAATGCCAGAACCAGAACGGATAATGCTTCCTGTCCTGTCGCTGTAAGTTCTGCTCCATTGATTGTTGTAATCGATGATGGGAATGTCACATTCTTAATAATCATCATTACCGCAAAACTGATCGCTATATAGATCCATTTCTTTTGATTTACTGATAAACCAACTGTATTTCTCGTACTACTCATAATTCTCTTCTCCTTTTCTTGGAAGATACATTATGATATAACATGTATCTGACGTTTTTTAATTTTTCATTTTCGATATCTCATTTAATATTTTCTCCGGTATCGCCGGAAGTGAAGTAATCCGGACACCAACTGCGTCATAAATTGCATTCACAATTGCGGGTGCTGTCGGCAACGGAGCAGGTTCCCCGATTCCTTTTGCGCCCACTGGACTGAATGGGTCTCTTTCTTCTACCAGGTAAGAATGAGTCTCCGGAACATCTACACTGGTCGGCAGAATGTACTTGGCAAAATTCTTATTTGTCGGGACTCCCTCTGACAACACATAGTTCTCCATAATTGTCTGTCCCATACTCTGTACAGCTCCTCCTTCGATCTGACCTTCAACCCCTCGCGGATTAATTACTCTTCCCACATCATGCGCTGCCCAAATTCCAAGAACATGGACTTCCCCGGTAAAAGTATCAACTGCAACCTCTGCAATCTGCGTTCCGAACACATAAGCCTGCCATGGATTTCCTCTTCCATCAACCGGATCCAGTCCTTCATGGTGTGCGGTATATGTTCCAGAGCCCAACGGAACAATACCTCTTATTTTCTTACATATATCGACTGCTTCTTTCAGTGACAAATTATATTGTGCATTTCCTTCCACATAGATTCTTCTGTTCTTCATACATATTGAAGAGCTATCTATATTCCAATAAGCAGCCATTTCACGAATAAATTTTTTCTTTACGTCTCTGCATGCATTGCATACTGCATTTCCAATCATATAAGTCTGCCGGCTTGCACCGACATGTGCCGCTTCTGGAACTCGTGCCGTATCATTATCTCCAATCGTAATATCCTCCGGATACATTCCCAATTCGTCTGCGGCGATCTGTGTCAGGACTGTCAGAATTCCTTCTCCTATTTCACTTACTCCGGTCAGGATCATCGCTGTACCTCCGTCATCAATCTCGACAAATGCACCTGCTTTATCTATTGTTGCACATCTTCCAATCCCATACCAACCTGTTCCAACACCACGTCCGTATTTAAACCTATCTCTACAAAGTTTCATTGCCTCTTCTGACTTAAATTCCTTTCCAGGAATATAAGGTTCTGCAATCTGACTTCCCTTTATATCTTTTCTTACCGCCCCCCTTACTCTTGATGATCCAACTTCCCATCCAGCAATCTCAGAGCACTTTTTCAGTGTCTCTGTATAAGCTACTTTACCAAGTACCTGCCGTGTATGTGTTACCGCGCCGTCTTTCATTCCGTTAATCATGCGAAGTTCTATAGGATCAATCCCAAGTTTCTCTGAACAGATGTCCATCAACGATTCAATTGCAAAAGTTGGTTGAAGCACTCCAAAGGTACGCATTGCACCTGATGGAGTATTGTTCGTATAATAGCCCGTCGCCGTTACTTTGACATTCTCAATCTGATATGGTCCTGCTCCGCAAATTGCAGATTTCGCAACGGTTCCTTTGGTTGAGAAGCAGTATGCCCCTCCGTCAGACCTGATTTCTGCCTTAACCGCCTGAATCTTTCCATCGGACTTCAGACCAATTTTATAATGCATTGTAACCGGATGTCTCTTACAGCTTCCTATCATGGAATCCTCTCTTGAGAAAACAAGTTTTACCGGCTGATTTGTCTTCAGTGTTGCAATTGCAAGAATCGCCTGATAGATCATATCCTCTTTTCCACCAAATCCTCCTCCTACCGGAGACATAATCACCCTTACTTTATTAATCGGCATTCCAAGGATCTTTGCAAGCAGTACTCGATGATGGGTAATATCCTGATCACATGATTTAACAACTATCGTGCCATCAGGATCACAGTATGAAATTCCCGCTTCTGTCTCAAGATATGCGTGGTCAACTGCCTGAGTAGAAAAATCTTTTTCTATAATAATTTCACTGCTTTTAAATCCTTCTTCCACATTGCCTTTTTGTACACAAGTTGTAGATACAATATTATCCGGATGATCCTCATGTAAAACAGCTTTACACTCGATTGCTTCCTGTATATTGGATACAACCGGCAGCTTCTTATATGTAATCTCTACACCCTTTTCTGCTTCTTCTGCATCTTCAAGTGTCTCTGCCACAATTGCCACAACTGGTTCGCCATAAAAACGGATTTTTCCTTTCGCCAATACTGGCTGGTCATGATAATATACGCCGAATCTATCTTCTCCCGGCACATCTTCACTAGTAATTACTGTTTCAACACCTGGCATTTCCAATGCTTTTTCATAATCAATTTTCAAAATTTCGGCGTGAACTTCCTTACTTCTGACAAGATGAATATGAAGCATTCTTGGCATTTCCATATCAGCTGCGTACTCTAATGCCCCTGTCATTTTGCCTCTTGCATCCACCCTTTCTACACAGGATCCTATTGTTTTCCCTGTAGATGGGGGAATTACTTCCAAGCACTCTTCACTAATTTCATGATTGAGAATATCCCTGGCAAGCTCGATTGCTTCAATAATCTTCGCATATCCAGTGCACCGGCAGATATTTCCACCGAGTCTTCTTCTGATCTCCACTTTGTCCGGATGTCTGTTTTCTTTCAATATTGTCGTAGCTGCCATAATCATTCCCGGTGTGCAATATCCACATTGGACAGCCCCCACCTTCAGAAAGCATCTCTGGATAATACTAAGACCAGCCTTCCCAATTCCTTCAATCGTCACGATTTCTCTGTGATTTGCTTTCATGACCGGTATCAGACAGCTTTTCTTAAGTACACCGTCGATCAATACAGAACAGGTACCACATTCTCCGGCATTACATCCTTTTTTGGTTCCTATTAAATGGAGTTCCTCTCTTAGAAAATCGGCCAGTCTCATCGCCGGAGCAACATACTTACATACCTTTCTTCCATTTACTGTCAATTCAATTTTTACTCGTTCCATCTCCATAATCCACTCTTTTAAAACCTCTTAAGATTTGTGCCTTTGTTACTATTGTGGGATAATCCCAATCTCTGCCAATGCTTCATATATTCCTGCCAGCGTAAAATTCTTAACTACATTTCTTCTGTATTCTTTCCTGCTTCGAGACCGTACCACATCTTCCGGAATATATTCTTCCATCTTCTGGATCAGTCCTTTTGAAATAACTTCACCTTTCAGTCTGTCTTCAATCTCCATCATTCTTCTTGGCACCGGCCCGATTGCACCGAAAGCAATTCTCACATCTTCAAAATGTGTCTTCGATGCATCTGCTTTAACAAGGAATGCAGAACTGGCTGTTGAAATACACAGGGAACGTCTCAGTCCAACTTTCTTGAATGCACATCCATATTCTTTTAAAACCGGACAAGTGATTGAAGAGATCACTTCTCCCTTTTCAAGTAAATTCTTTCCCACACCGGTAATAAATTCCGTAATTGGTGTCTCTTTTTCACATATTTTATTATCTTTTGAAGTAATCGTATGAATCACCGCCTCCAACGCTGTCAGCGGAGCAATCGTATCTCCGGAAGGCGAGGAATTTGCCACATTACCTCCGACAGTTGCCATCTCTCTGATCTGCTGATCCGCGAAATAAATCGCTGCATGTCGCAGAATCGGTACATTCTCCATCAGCACCTTCTCTTCCAGGAACTGCTGAATACAAATATTGGACCCAAAGGTTATCAATCCCTCTTCTTTTTTCAATTTAATGACAGAAAACTCTTTTATTCCGCTGATATCTATCGCTGCATCCGCTCCATTGAAAGGAGTTTTTTCTTTTGCATAAAGGTCCGTTCCCCCAGCGAGAATATCATAAGTACAATCTATCGTATCGATTGTTTTCAAAAGCTCTTCTTTTGTACCGGGCATGTAATATTTTTTGTACTGAATCATACGATTACTCTCCTGCTTTTTTAACCTGGAATCTTAACTACAACTTTAATTGCATCGTCAATTCTCTCTCTTGAATATTTCAATGCTGTAAGTAGCTCATCAAATTTGAATGTATGTGTATGGATCAGTGATGCATCAAATCTCTTCTCACTGATCAGTGACGCTGCTCTGTGTACTGCGCTTCTTCCTTCTCCTCTGATTCCAAACAGAGAAATGTTGTTTCTTACAAGTGCTGCAACATCAACTTCTACTGGTTTGGACGGAAACGCTGCCAAACACACTTTACCGCCACGTTTTACCATTGCTGCCGCCTCATTTACTGCATTTGGTGCTCCTGAACATTCCATTACATAATGTACGCCTTCGCCATTGGTTAGTTCTTTTACCTTCTCAACAACATTTTCATTTCTTACATTAATCGTGTAATCTGCGCCCAATTTCTTACCAAGTTCCAGACGATTGTCTCTTGTTCCTGTAAGGATTACAGGATTAGCTCCAAGTGTTTTGGCAACTGCTACTGCCATAAGTCCGATCGGTCCAGGTCCTGTCACAACCAGTGACTGTCCCGCAAACAATCCGCCGAGCGTATCCAGACCATACATTGCTGTCCCTGCTGTTACGATCAATGTTGCCTCTTCATCTGTAACATTGTCTCCTACATGGCATAATGTTTTTACGCTATTGATTACATATTCTGCAAATCCACCGTCTGTTGTGAATCCATTTGCTCTGTGCCCCTTATCATGCCCTTCATAGTTCTGTCCATAATTCAGACAAGAAGTATACATTCCTTCGCGACATCTTTCACAACTGTCGCATCCGGCATGAATCTCAACCGCAACACGATCACCAACTTTATACTCATCAACTCCAGGTCCAAGCTTCACAATAGTTCCCATATATTCATGTCCCGGAGTAAATCCCTTATTAAATGGAAGTCCTCCCTGGATCAGTGCTGGTGGACCGTTCTTAATAATCTCCAAATCTGTTGCACAGATTGCAACAGCATCCACATGGATCAAAACCTCTGCTCTCTTCGGTTCCGGAACTGGTTTTTCCTCAAGTGTCAGTTCTCCTGGATTTCCCAGTACCCACGCCTTCATCTTCTCAGGAATCTCGTAATTCATATGTTATCCTCCTTTATCTTTCAGGCCTTCCGCCTGTACATTCTTAATTAAAAACCAATCTCATGCTTCATTTTCTGCACACGTTCACACCAGTTTCCGACATTCCAGTCTCCAAATGTTCCGAGACCGGATAATTCATCATCTCCATAATGTACTGGAATATGAATTAGTGACAGACCGTCATACTTATATGCTTTCGCTAACGCTTCTTTCATTTCCTCCGGTGTTTCTCCGCTGTAGAATCCTTTTACTCCCTGTACTGCTTCAGCCATCTGCACATAATCAACTACAACCTGATCGTCCGTTTTATATTCTATACTATATTGTGCGTTTTGTAGACTAGTAATTGCTCCCATTCTCCGGTTATCGAACAAGAGGATCATTCCCTTTAATCCATGCTGCACTGCATCAATTAGAATCTGTGGATTCATCATAAAGCTTCCATCTCCTGTGAACGCCATCGGATAATCCTTATTGCCTGCTATCGCAAAGGCAAGTGTAGAAGAAACTGCAAATCCCATATAGGAAGATCCGCTATCCGAAATGGTATACCCTGGTTTTTCATCTGTCACAATCTGGAAACCGTTCGCCTGTACATCACCTGCATCAAAGATCTTAATACACTCGTGTTCTGCTGCGAAATCACATGCAATTTTGATTGCTGCCGGTTCTGTAAGAATCTTCTTCTTTCGTTTTGGATCTTCAAGGACCGGCTGATCATATCTAAGCTTTTTGTAAGCTTCCCACTCTTCTTTCTTCTGAACACACCCTTTAATCCACTCTGGATCGGAATTCAGGTTTCTTCCTCTTAGTAACTCGTTAAGTTTTATCAGAACTTCCTGCGCATCACCCTGGATTCTCACCGAATTATTATATTGACCAAGATCATCATAATCGCAGTTGATATTGATCATTTTCTTTGCTTTCGAAAAGCCGTTCCTGAACAATCCCACTGGCATACCCCTCTTGCTCCCAATGCAATGATAAGATCACATTCATTCATCGCATAATTTCCACAAATTGATCCCTTAGAACCTCCCCACACTCATATTCCTTCTTTAGAATATGATAAATTCCGTGGACTTGTGGTCCATGCACATAAGCTGCATCAGTCAGTTCAAGGAATTCTTCTAATACTTTTCCATCAATATTGCAGCGCCGCCTCCTGTTTTTACTGTAATTCTTGAAGCAGAACAAATTGCATTCACCGCTTCGTTGTAGGTTTCCTGATCAATACTGATCACCTTTGATTCCGGTGATTTTTCTGGGAATTCCAAAAGGTTACACCCTATCATAACCTTCGGTTGGATATTCATTGGAAGAAGCATATAGAATGGGGATCTTTTTTCTTTTCCATTCACTGTTGCATCTCCGCGCTTCAAAGCTGTAAATATTGCTTCTGGAGTATGAAGTGAATATGCCGGTCCCAGTGTAGACAATACTTTCAAGAATAATTCCTGTTCTCTTCTTGGAATCTGCTGCATATTCGGGCCTTCGCTCTGACTTGTCTCATCCCCCATCAGATAATAGATACCTAGTCCATTTGCCAGTGGAACAAGTGATCCTGCGGTCGCCTGCATTCCTCCTGGTCCAATCGATGTAAATACTGCTGACACCTGATTGTATTTCCAACGGAGCATGGAAGCAATATGAGATGCTTCTACCTCGTTTCGGACATTATATGTTTTTATAACGTCTTCCTCTTCATAAATACGAAGCGCTTCACCTACATCTGTCATTCCATGTCCAAAGATTCCAACAAAAGTCCGAACCTCTTGATTCACCAGACCTAAAACCACTGCTTCGCTAAGACTGACATCCTGAAACTGCTCAAGTGCTCCTGCTTCAACTGCTTTTCTAAGCGTTCCATATTCCTTTATCGCTTTCGCTCTTTTTCTTCTTTGTTCAATCATTTCCTTCATAGCTATTCCTCAATACTTTTTCTGACTTTATGTTATCAGGACCTAAACATTTTGTACTCTTTTTCTTCCCTCCTTCTATTTTCCTGCCAGGCATTTACTCTTTTTCTTTACTTGATGTCATTCTAGCATAGGAAAAATAGATTGGGAAATAAAACCTAATTCCTGGTTGCGCATTATACAACCATGTGCATTTTATATATATTTCCCATGTTTTTTCCTTGTTTTTAGTGTTTTTGCATAATTTCAAGGTATAAATAGGAAAGTTCTTTCCTAATATATAAAAAGTCTCGAACCAACACTATTTATTGATCCAAGACTTGTATTCTCATACCTTATGATATAATCCATAACCTAACTCATTACTGATCTGACGAGCATATTTTTTCATACAGGAAATATATTGTTTCTTCGTTTTTTCTGTAATCTGTTCCTTTGGTGCTGAAATTCCAATACAGTAACTCACATTTCCTCCATAATTAAAGATTGGAACTGCCATACACCTTACTCCCAATGTCCGTTCTTCATCATCAATTGCATATCCCTGTTCTTTAATCTTTTTTAATTCCATTTCCAACTCCTGGAAATTATCAATTGTATGTGTCGTATATTTTTCAAAATCATAATCAGAAAACAAATTCTCAATGAAAGACTGTGGCTTATATGCCAAAACACATTTTCCTACAGAACTACAGTGCCATGCTTCAATCATCCCAATTTGTGCTGACAGATTATATTCCCTCTGGCTTCTCACTTGATCTGCAATATACATTTTTTTATTTCCCATTACTGCAAGATGTACACTTTCTTTCGTCTCATCACAGATTTTATACAGATACGGCCGGGCGATCATCGCAATATTAAAATTCCGTTTTACACCTTCACTAAGATATAACAGGCGAAATCCAAGTCTGTACTTCTTGCTAATAGGATCTATGCTAATCATATCGTACTGCATCAATGTTGAAATCAATCTCGAAACCGTACTCTTATCAACATCAAGTTCTGTCGCAATCTCTACCGCTGTTGTACTTCCCTTTTCCTGAATGATCGACAAAATTTCTATTCCTCTCGCTAATGACTGTACCATATTACATTGCCCCTTTCTTTTATACAGAAAATCCTCTATCATAACTATTTCTGTATATTTCGATATAAAACACCACATTTTTAATATATCTTCTGAGTATATTTTAATCTTGTCAAAAAGCATTGTCTATCTTCTTCAGCATACTTTTTCATCGCATGTTGCGTATTGTGCAACGCCCATAATAAAACACTTTTCTCTATTATTCTATATACAAAAAATTCCCGAATTGATTTTCCACCAATTCCGGGAGTCTCTTTCTCACATAAACTATATCCTTTTTAGCAGTTCAACACTCTGCATCAGGTACGATATTGCAATTTTTTATGCTCTCTTAGACAGCACTTCATCCTCATATTTTTGAATCTCGTCAAACCATCCTTCAGCTTCTACACCACACTGACGGCAGTACTCTTCCCATACATCACCGATTGGAAGTGTCTTGCACTGTTCCATAACAACCATCTTCTTGCTCATCTGGTTTGTATCCTGAAGTTCTTTCAGCATCTCGCTTGGCTGACAAAGTGCATCAAGCAGTGCTTTCTGGAAGCTGCGGAATCCTGTTACCCATGCGGAAATACGGTTGATGGAAGCATCAAAGTAATCCAGTGCAATGTATGTACGGTCAATTCCGTTCTCGCAGCGAACAATCTCTTTTGCGATCTCTTTTGTCTCATCATCGAAGAGAACTACATGGTCCGAGTCCCAACGGATCGGACGTGTAACATGCAGAGCAATCTCCGGGAAGAATGTAAGCAGTGCCGGAATCTTATCGGATACTACTTCTGTCGGGTGATAATGTCCGTTGTCCATCAGTGGCAGACATTTGTCTTTGTTCATTGCAGCATAACTCAGTGAGAATTCAGCTGATCCTACTGTATAAGCCTCAACACCGATACCGAATACTTTAGACTCTACACAAGGTTTTACAAGATTTGTGTCAAATGGCTCGGAAAGGATTGCATCGATAGACTCTTTGTAACGCACACGTGGTCCCATACGGTCAGCCGGAATATCTTTGAATCCGTCACCTGTCCAGATATTCATCACACAAGGAACTCCTGTCTGCTCCGCAAAATACTGTGAAATGCGGATGCAGGCTTTTCCATGCTCGATCCAGAAGTTTCTTACTTCCTCATCCGGGCTTGAAAGTGTAAGTCCGTCTTTTACCATTGGATGTGAGAAGAATGTTGGATTAAAATCAAGTCCCATCCCTCTTTCTTTTGCAAAATCAACCCATTTCTGGAAATGTTTTGGCTCTAATTTATCACGATCTACGAATTCACCATCTTCAAAGATTGCGTAGCATGCATGAACATTGATTTTCTTTTTACCCGGCATCAGGCTCATCGCCTTATCCATATCAGCTAACAGTTCTTCCGGAGTTCTTGCTTTTCCCGGATAGTTTCCTGTTGTCTGGATTCCTCCTGTCAGAGGGCCGTCGTGGTCAAATCCTGTTACATCATCTCCCTGCCAGCAGTGAAGAGAAACCGGAATTTCTTTACATTTCGCGATTGCTGCGTCTGTGTCCACTCCTAATTTTGCATAGATTTCTTTTGCGGATTCATATCTTGTCATCTTTTCTTCCTCCATTTTTTGATCATTTTTATTATGTCGGTAATCATTTCTAATCTCTATTTATTTTCATATATTTTCACATCAAAAGATTTTCCAACACATGTTCTTGCTTCCGGCAGGTCTTTAAACACTCCATCATGTAGCATCTGGACAACAATATTTCCGATTGCTGTAGCTTCAGAAGGCCCTGCGGAAACTTTTTTTCCTGTATATTTTGCTGTCAGTTCGTTAAGATATCCTGCATTGGCACCGCCACCGACAACATAGATTGTAGTGTATTTTTTTCCTGTTAATGCTTCAATCTCTTCGATCGTATCGCCATAACATTTTGCAAGACTGTTGTAGATAACTGCTGCAATCTCGCCCACTGTTTCAGGCACCTGCTGCTTGGAATCACGGCAGAACTTCTTCACAGCTTCAATCATGCTCTTCGGAGCAAGGAAGCAGTCATCATTACAGTCTACTAAAGATGTGATCGTCTCTTTGGAAGCTCTCTCACAAATCTCTGCAAAAGAAAGATCCTCTGTGAATTCTTTCTTTACAGACTGGATCATCCAGAGTCCCATGATATTTTTCAGGTAACGGAAACGGTGATCGTATCCACCTTCGTTTGTGAAGTTTGCCTGCATACTTCTCAGTGAGCAGTCTGCTTCTTTTCTCTCAATTCCCATCAAAGACCATGTGCCGGAGCTGATATAAATGGCATTGTCATCGTTGGTTGGTACCGCAAGTACCGCTGAGCCTGTATCATGAGTGGCTGGAAGAACAACCTTGCAGTTGAATCCAACCTCGTTCTGAATGTCCTGTGTAAATTCGCCTACTACTGTTCCCGGCATAGATACCGGCTGGAACATCTCTTTGTTGTATCCGAGCATATCGATCAGTTCATAATCCCAGTCATTTGTCGTCGGATTCACAAGCTGTCCTGTTGTCGCATTTGTATATTCATTTTTCTTCACACCTGTCAGCAGGGAATGGAAGTAATCCGGAATCATCAGGATTGCTTTTGCCTGTTCAAGGTACTCCGGATGAGTCTCTTTTACAGCCATCAGCTGATAGATTGTATTGAATATCTGCTTCTGGATACCTGTTCTCTCATACAATTCGGAAAGGGAAATCTTTTCATACACTTTCTCATCCATTCCATTCGTACGACTGTCACGATAACCTACTGTATCTCCGAGGATCTGATTCTTCTCATCAAGAAGCACATAGTCAACTCCCCAAGTATCAATTCCCATTGTTGCCGGAATCTTACCAAGTTCTTTACATTTCTTCAATCCGTTCTTGATTTCTGTAAAAAGACGATCTACATCCCAGTATAAAGTACCGTTTTTGTTATCCATTCCATTTGGAAAACGGTAAACTTCTTCCAGTTTCATCTTTCCATCTTCCATAGATGCCAGCATATGACGTCCACTGGATGCTCCGATATCAACTGCCAGATAATAATTGCCCATTGTTTGGTGCCTCCTTGTTATTTTTCTATTACTGTTCATTTCTTATGACTTTATTATACCCACGCTTTTTATGTAAAAAAAGGACGCTATTTACGAAAAACAGCGTCCTTATTTGCATTATATTTTGTTTTTAGGGTTCTCTTTTGCACCTTGTACAATTTTCAATTACTATTTTTGTTGAAAATGTATATCTTCATTTCAAATGTAATTCTCCACAACCAGATACTTTATTTACCGGAGAAATTTCTATGAAGAAGCTCATGCTCTTTTCCCTTCAACAAAGTATCGTACAAGGAAAGAATCATTGGGTTCTCATTTGATTTCTTGATCTGAGTGTTTACATCTGTATCATATAATCCCTTCATTCTTGCTTTTCTGGTTCTCGGTCCTGCATTCACAGGCTGACCTCCACCCATGATACATCCTCTGCGGCAAGCCATCACTTCCACAAAATCATATTCTGCTTCGTGATTTTTAATCTGCTGCAATACTTTATCTGCATTTGCAAGGCCATTTACAACTGCTGCCTTAATCTCTCTTCCATTATAATTATAAGTCAGCACTTTAATACCGTCGTCCCCACGCACACCACTCTTTTTAATAGACTCCATGTCTACTCTGTTGTGTCCCTGCTGCAGCCTACGGAGCACTGCCTCTGTAACACCACCAGTAACGCCGAAGATCACGCCACTTCCTGAGCCGATACCAAACGGTACATCAGCCGCTTCAATCTCAACCTTGTCGAATACAATTCCTGATTTACGAATCATTCTTACGATTTCTGTTGTTGTCAGCACGTAATCAACATCCTGCTTGCCATTTGTATAAGATTCCGGACGTAAGATTTCTTCCTTCTTCGCCGTACAAGGCATAATTGATACAGATACGATCTTCTTTCCTTCATTTTTCTCAGGATCTTTATAATACTCTCTTACAACAGCTCCAAACATCTGCTGCGGTGATCTGCATGTTGAAAGATTTGGCACGAATTCCGGATATTTATTCTCACAATATTTTACCCATGCCGGACAGCACGATGTAAAGAGTGGCATCTTCTCGCCGGAAGTAAATCTCTCAATAAACTCTTTGGATTCCTCCACAACTGTCAGGTCTGCGCCATAGGATGTGTCATATACTTCATCAAATCCCAGACGATGCAGTACTCCAACGAGTTTGCCCATCACATTTTCACCTTTGGCATAACCAAAATTATCACCGATTGCAACACGTACAGCCGGAGCGATCTGAGCGATCACCTTTGTATTCTTGTCTGCCAAAGCTTCCCACACTTCATCAATATTGGTATGAATACTGATTGCACCGGTCGGACAGACAACACGACACTGTCCACAACCTACGCAGTCTGTTTCTGCAATCTTCTTATTAAATGCCGGTATTACCTGTGCATCAGTTCCACGATACGCGAAGTCGATTGCATTGATATTCTGTACATTATCACACATTCTGACACAGTCACCACACAGGATACATTTATTCGGATCTCTGATAATTGCGTGTGAACTTGTATCAATTGGCTGTATCTCTCTTACATTTTCAAAGCGGATCTCATGAACTCCCATACGGTGAGCCAGTTCCTGAAGATGACACTCACCACTCTTGATACACGTTGTACAATCTCTACAGTGAGCAGCCAGAAGCAGTTCCAGTATCAGTTTCCGGTAGCGCATCAGCCTTGGTGTATTTGTATAAATAATCATTCCGTCTCTCGGCTTTTCTGAACATGAGGCAAACGTTTTCCCTCTGTCATCTTCTACCGTGCATAATCGGCAGGCACCATAGATAGATAATTCCGAATGATAACACAAGGTAGGGATATCAATCCCGGCTTTTCTTATTACAGACAATACATTAGGTTCATCCGTGAACTCAATGGCCTGTCCGTCAATTGTCATAATTCCCATAAATCTCTATCCTCCCTACTCTGTATAAACAGCTCCAAATGGGCAGTTATCGATACAACTTCCACACTTGATGCACTTTGAATGATCAATTGTAAATGGTGATTTTATTTTTCCTGTGATCGCATTTACCGGACAGTTCTTCGCACATTTTGAACATCCTTTACATTTCTCCGGATCAATTTTAAACACACGAAGATTAGAACAGACTCCCGCACGACATTTCTTATCTACTATGTGCTCTTCATATTCTTTTCGGAATGCATGGATCGTACTTACAACCGGCTTTGGTGCACTCTTTCCAAGACCACATAGGGCAGTATTTTCGATCATGTCTGCCAGTTCTTCCAGTTCATCGAGGTCGCTCATTTCTCCGTTTCCGACAACTATGCGTTCCAGGATCTCCAGCATACGCTTAGTTCCTTCTCTGCACGGAACGCATTTTCCACAGCTTTCTCTCTGTGTGAAGTTCATAAAGAATCTTGCAACCTCTACCATACAGGTGTCTTCATCCATAACAACAAGTCCACCGGAACCAATCATAGCACCGATCTTTGACAGTGAGTCAAAATCCATCTTACTGTCAAGCTGGGATTCTACCAGACATCCACCGGATGGACCACCGATCTGAACTGCTTGAACCCTTTATCGTCCTTGATGCCGCCTCCGATATCAAAAATGATTTCACGTAAACTTATTCCCATAGGCACTTCGATCAATCCGGTATTTTTTACATTTCCGGTAAGGGCAAATGCTTTCGTTCCTGGGCTTTGCGGTGTACCGATACGGCTGTACCAGTCTGCTCCGTTTTTAATGATCATCGGGATATTTGCATAAGTCTCTACGTTATTTAATACTGTTGGTTTCTCCCATAATCCCTGCTCTACTGTTCTCGGAGGTTTTACTCTTGGCATGCCACGCTTGCTTCAATTGAAGCTGTAAGCGCGGAACCTTCCCCGCATACAAAAGCACCTGCTCCGCGATTGATATGTAATTTGAAGCTGAATCCTGTTCCAAGGATATTATCTCCCAAAAGTCCTTTCTCTTCCGCCTGAGCGATAGCAATCTGCAGTCTTCGTACTGCCAGCGGATACTCTGCACGAACGTAAATATATCCTTCCTGAGCCTGTACTGCATAAGCTGCCAGCATCATACCTTCGATCATTCGGTGCGGATCACCTTCCATGACACTTCGATCCATAAATGCACCCGGATCTCCTTCATCACCATTGCAGACTACATAACGGATCTTTTCCGGCTGACTTGCTACCTGTGACCATTTTCTTCCCGCCGGAAATCCTGCTCCGCCTCTTCCACGAAGGCCTGCATCTGTAACCGTCTTAATCACTGCTTCCGGAGTCATTTCAAACACAGCTTTTTCGAAAGACTCATATGCTCCTACCGCCATTGCATCTTCAATATGCTCTGCATCAATATGACCGCAGTTTCTCAACACCAGACGGGTCTGCTTGGCATAGAATGGAATTTCTTCCTGTGTCTGATATACATGACCATTATCTTCATACATCAGTCTTGTAACCGGTTCTCCATGAAGAATCGTCTTTTCAAAAATTTCTTCGCAGTCTTCCAGTTTTACTTTCAGATACAAATAGTTATAAGGTTCAATACGAACTAGCGGACCCATCTCACAGAATCCATGGCATCCGCTCATCTTAAGTCCCACATGAGCAATCTCTTCACCAATTTTAACTGTAACATGATCCATATTGGAAGTCAGCTCTTTCAAACGGGCATAGATTTTATCCGAACCACCTGCCAGACATCCTGTTCCTCCACAGACCAGAATACAACAGTTTTCTTTCTGCCGCTTTTGCTTACACTCTTCTCTCCATAACTGGAGCTGCATTCTGTTTTCTATCCTCATTCCTCTTCCTCCCGCAGCTTCTTGATCAGCTCGCTCATTTTCTCAGGTGTCATTTTCGGATGTACTTCATCATTGACCATCACGGCCGGTGCCAGTCCGCATGCGCCCAAGCATGAAACCGTCTCTACTGTAAACAACTGGTCATCTGTTGTGTGTTTCTTTTTCCCAAGCCCCAGTTCCTTGTAAAGTCCTTCCAGAATCGGAATGGATTTACGCACATGACAGGCTGTTCCATCACATACTTTTATCACATATTTTCCTTTTGCCTCAAAAGAAAAATTTTCATAAAAACTTGCCACACTGTAAGCTTTCGCCTCGGAGATTCCCAGTTTCTCCGCAACATAAGTTAAAAGCTCCGGTGGAAGATAGCGATATTCTTCCTGAATCCCCTGTATAATCGGATCAAAGACTTTTCGTCACATGTATACTGTGCAATAATCTCATCTGTTTTTTCATAATAGGATATATCTAACATTGCGTTCCTCCTTTTTGTATTTTTCACATATAATTCATTATACATCCTATCCTCTTTTATGCATAGTGCTATTTGATATTGTTTTCACAATTTTTATTTCGTCGTTTTTTTATTTTTATCCGTTTTATCGCGTTTCTATTAATGCAAATTGCCAATTCTTATATCAGTATAGTCATTGGTTTACTATTCGCGCAAAAAAGAAGATGCCATCTGTGAAAAATAGCATCCTCTCTATACTTTATTCTTATTTCATGTTTTCAATCCGGTATCCTTTCGGACTGATTCCGTAGCGTTCTTTAAATTTTCTATAAAAATAGCTTGTATTGTCGTATCCAACTGCTTCTATAATATCCGACACCGCAATCCTGCTGTTTATCAGAAGATACACTGCCTGCTGCATCCTCTTTTCCTGAAGAAGTTCTTTATATGTCTTCCCTGATTTCTTCTTGATCTCACGACTCAGCCAATAGACATCCACTTTCATCTCTACCGCCAGTTCTGACAGCGTGCCTTCTTTAAAATGATCCTCAATATAGCGATACACATTCGCCATAATCTCTGTGTCAAATTTGCGTCCGCCGGCTTCCATCTTATCCATATAATTCAACAACTGAAGAAACAAAAGTCCCATCGTAATCTGATTACTGCTTCGCTTATTGGAAATGTCATAGAAGATCGTCCATACCATATTCTCGATCAGATTCTGCACCGGGAGAATATCAGCCACATGGAAATACAGATAAGACGTCTCTTCATCTCTTCCGCACAACGCCCCGACAAGGAAATCTTTCAGCTGATTTTCTTCTGCGCCGATCATAGAGAATGCTGTGTTAAAAAACTCCGGCAGGACAATAAAGTTCACTGCAATATCATACTCTCCGGCCGGAAGGATCTCCTGCACTGCATTCTGATTCAGAAACAGAAGGTCACCCTGTTCGAGCACAACCTGATTGCCGTTCACGATATGTGTCGTTGTTCCCTGGCACATATAAATTACTTCTATATAATTGTGTGTATGCGCCGGGAAATGTATAAAGCGAGTATGCGGTCTGACCTGGATCAACTTCCCCTTCTTCAGAAGTTTCGCACTATCCACAACCATTTCCTTCTTTTCTGTATAAAGCTGTGGATCGATCTCCTGTTTTCCTTCAAGGATCCGGCGTTCCTCATCTGTGATCATCGCCAGTTCCCGGATCAGTTCCTGATGCATCTATTGCCTGCCTTTCTGGTTTATCCTTTTAATGTAGCTGCAATCTCTCTCGTTAATTCCATGTACTCTTTCGCACTTCTACTGCTCTTCTTATATGCGATCACCGGTGCATTATTATCCTGCGACCACTCAATTCCACTGTCCACGCGGATGTAAGTATCAAATACTTTCACATCATCTAACTCTTGCAGAGTCTCTAATGTCTGTTTGAAATAATTCTTTCTTGTATCAACCTTTGTGATCACAATTCCACCAAGCTTGAGATCCGGTGCAATTTCTTCTACACTGTCCAGGAATTCGAACATATTTCCAAGACCAAACAGTCCCCATGGAGATGCCTCTACCGGAAGGATCACATAATCGGACGCACACAGGATATTCATCACCCATCCACCAAGTGTCGGCGGTGCATCGATCAGAATATAATCATAAACCTCTGACTCGCGGATCTTCTTCAATCCTTTTTTCAAAATATACTCTCTCTGCCATTTTGTAAAAAGTTCATATTCAATCGAACTCATCAATGTAGAAGACGGAATCAGATCAAGTCCTTCGTATTTTGTATTCACGATATAATCTGTCAGATCATCCTGTCGCTTAATTGCTTCATACAAATTTTTGTCACTCTGTGCATATGCAAGCACTGTATCTTCGTCAAACAAAGAAAGGGAGAGATTCAGCTGCATATCTCCGTCGATCATCAGAACCTTTTTTCCAAGCTCTCTCAAGCCAAATCCAACATTTGAACAAGTTGTGGTCTTTCCGCTTCCTCCCTTATTATTCGTAAAACAGATTACCTTTGTCTTTGCCATTGTGTTCTCTCCTTCTTCCGAAATCATCAAATCTATCCTAATTACTGTATCCAGTAACGCCTTTTCTAAAATTTTAGCATATCCATTTACGAAAGACAATGAAATCCAATCCATTTTATGTTATAGTTAATGTATCTGAGTAATCGTTAGAATTTTATCATGATCACTCTCCAAATCAGCCGCTTATTTAAGGGCTCAGAAAGACTGAGGTTTTCTTTTATGAATAAAAAATCCATACTGATCACCGGTTCTTCCCGCGGCATCGGACGTGCCTGTGCGAAAGCATACGCCAAGGCCGGTTATCACGTATTTCTCAACTGTGTCCACCAGGTGGAACGCTTAGAAGAACTCGTACATGAGATTCTCTCAGACGGGGGATCCTGTACAACAGTTCCCGGAGATGTCAGTAACCCCGACGAAGTCCGGAAAATTTTTCAGGTTATTGAAAAAGAGTGTGGTGGCGTTGATATTCTGATCAACAATGCGGCATCGCGTGTTCGGGCTTCTGACCGACATGACTGACAATGAATGGGATAAGATTCTTGCTACGAATCTTTCTTCGGTCTTCTACTGCAGCCGTGCCGCAATTCCATACATGGTGTCTAAGAAATGTGGAAAGATACTCAATATTTCTTCTATGTGGGGAACGATCGGCGCTTCCTGTGAAGTTGCTTATTCCGCAACCAAATCAGGAATACATGGCCTGACACGAGCACTTGCCAAGGAACTTGCACCGAGTAATATTCAGGTGAATGCGATTGCCTGCGGTGTGATCGATACAGAAATGAATGGTCGTTTAAATGAAGAGGAACGCCAAGACCTTATGGATGAGATTCCTTCCGGACGTTTTGCCGATCCGGAGGAAGTTGCCGAGCTTGCATTAAAGCTCACAGATACACCGGCTTATATGACCGGACAGATTATTGGAATAGATGGAGGATTCATATGATAGACGTACATCACATTGAACAGATTTCACAGGATTGTTCCCTTACAGAATTTGTCGGAACAACTGTTTTGGATACAATCGGACTTGTCATCCCGGGAATTGACCCTTCGCTTCTCGAGAAGATGAATCTAAAAAAGCCATATAAAAGTCTTGGTCTGATCAGTTCAAGAACAGGTGCAGCCGGACAGATCAATGCAGCTGACGAGGCTGTCAAGTCCACGAACACGGAGATTGTTTCCATCGAACTTCCTCGTGATACAAAAGGCTGGGGCGGACACGGTTGTTTTATCGTGATCGGCGGAGACAACGTCTCTAATGTGCGCCGTGCTGTTGATATTACACTTGAATATATCGGCAAATATGCCGGTGAGCTCTACATCAGCCAGGCCGGACATTTGGAATTCACTTTCTCTGCCTGTGCAGACAAAGCACTTCATATGGCATTCAACGCTCCGATTGGAAAACCATTTGGATTCTTCTGCGGATCCCCTGCTGCCATTGGACTAGTCATGGCTGACCTCGCTGTGAAATCTTCCCCGGTTGAAGTCATCAAGTACATGACTCCTGACCAGGAACAAGCCATTCGAACGAAGTGATCGTCGCGGTAACCGGTGATGCGGATGCTGTTAAGAATGCAGTCCTCACTGCAAGAGATGTAGGGCTTCAGCTGCTTGTCTCTATGGGAAGTTACCCTGAGAGCCCGGCAACACCGTATCTGCAGTAGGATATAACTTTACAGAAACACCATATAATATTACACACACTTCCAAGAACAGTTTTTCCACTGTTCTTATAAGAAAAAGCCGTAAGATGAAGCTCATTTCCTGCTTCCTCTTACGGTTTTGTTATCTATCTATTTTTCTTATTCTATAACATTAGAATTCCAGACACATTTATAATCTCCCATAAATATCCTGCGGCACATATGCCTTAACCTCAATTCCTTCCGGTACATATTCTTCAGATAACAGCTGTCCCTTACTGCGGATCAGCTGAATCTTGCCCGCTTCACTGAAATCATATAAGCGTTCAATATAAATCTGCTCTTTACGGATAATCTCCAACAATGCGTGTTTGAACTCTTCCAGCCCCTGCCCGGTCTTCGCAGATGTCGCAATGGAATAATCTGCCTGAAGATCTTTGTGATTAACCGGATTCTCAACCTTATCCTGCTTGTTAAACAGTGTAATGACCGGTTTTCCTTCGGCTCCAAGCTGTCTGAGTGTCTCATAAACTACATGCATCTGTGCATCCATCTGTGGATTCGAAGCATCAACTACATGAACAATAATATCTGCATACTTCGCCTCTTCCAGTGTACTTTTAAACGCTTCTACCAAATGATGCGGCAGTTTATTGATAAATCCAACCGTATCTGTCAAAAGAATCTCCTGTGTGTTATCCAGTGTCAAAGCTCTCGTTGTTGTATCCAATGTTGAGAAAAGCATCGCATCCTCCAATACTCCTGCCTGTGTCAGTGCATTCTCAATACTGCTCTTCCCTGCTGAAGTATAACCTACTAACGCTGCTACTTTCAATCCTGACTGCTTTCTCTGTCCACGAATCAATTCTCTGTGGCGCTCTACATCTTTCAATTCTTTTTTCAGTCTGCTGATACGTTCTCTGATCAGACGGCGATCCATCTCCAGTTTTTTCTCTCCCGGTCCTCTTGTTCCGATTCCTCCTCCAAGTCTGGAAAGTGATTTCCCAAGTCCGGCCAGTCTTGAAGCACGGTACTTTAACTGTGCTAATTCTACCTGAATCTTACCTTCTCCTGACACTGCTCTGGCTGCAAATATATCAAGAATCAGAAGTGTTCTGTCCATGATTTTACAATCCAGTTCTGCTTCCAGATTCCCCATCTGCACACTTGTCAACTCGTCATCACAGATAATTCCTGTTCCGTGCGTCTCCCACAATAATTCCTTTAATTCCAGAATCTTTCCTTTTCCTATATAAGTTCCCGGATGGATACTTTCTCTTGGCTGGATCATACGGCCGACAACTTCTGCACCTGCCGTCTTCGCAAGCTCTCCAAGCTCGTCCAGGGATCGTTCTGCCTGATCAGATCCATCCGTATCTACCGCAACGAGAATTACCCTCTCTTTTATTTCATCCATTGATATCATATTTTCTTTTCCTTATCTACTTATCATGATCTGCTAATATGCAACCTGCCCTGCTACTGACCGCAGTAACCTTTTATCTTGTCTGAAGGAACTCTGCTTCCTTACTCACAGAATCATCTTCCGGGAAATCTGCCTGATACTGTTTCATCGCACTCTTTGCATTTTCCCAGTCTGCCTGTTGTTCGTAGCAGACAATCACATTATATTTCATTTCTTGAAGAAGTGCTGTATCTGCTTTCGTTTTGTCATCTCCTGTCTTGCTTTCTGCAAGTGCGATTCCAGCCTGGAAACATTCGAGTGCCTTCGCATAATCTTCCGTCTTCATTGCGCAAACTGCGGTCAGATTATAAAGTTCCTGCGTCTGCTCTGCTCCCTGATCCAATGCGGTCTGAAATGCTTCCAATGCCTTATCATATTCTTCCTGTTCATAATATGTCATTCCAAGTCCCTGATATCCATCTGCCGCAACTTCTTTATTCCCATTCTTAGTTGCCTCTTCAAATGCCGTCTCTGCCGCATCATATCTGCCCTCACCAAGCGCCTCTGTTCCGTCCTTGACTACATTTCCACAGCCGGATGCTAAACAAGTCACACCAGTCAACATCAAGACTGCCAGTTTTTTTCTTATCATCATCTATTTTCCTCATCTTTCTATGTGAAACATCTTTCATATTTTCCATTCTTCTATTGCTATAGTATACCGAACCTACAGAAAATCATCAAGTCCCATCGCCAAAGCGATTTAAAATAACGAGATGCGTTGCTGGTCGCACATCTTGTGAACAGCAATACAATCACTTTTAACAACAAAAGCTGTGAAAATATGAATCTCTCATTTCCCACAGCTCACTTCGTTTATTACAGTTTTATATTTTCTACAGATTACTGTCTTATGTTACAATCTCTGTCACTTTTTCCTGTACTTTCGAATCTTTATATTCTTTGTTATTTCCAAGAACATCTCTGCACACATCATTCATCAGTTCTTCGTTCATCTGAATCTGATCCTTATCCTGTTGGGCAATGCATTCCCGAATTGCCTCATTCAATGAAAGCATCTTATCATCCAGCTCTGATACCATCTTCGCGCATTCCTGCAGATCCTTGCTGATATACTCCGGTGCATTCCCTTCAAATTTGTAGTAGATCTTATGTTCAAGGCTTGCCCAGAAATCCATTGCAATGTTCGGATCTGAATTTCTACCTTCGTGTCTACTACACTATCCGAAAGAAATATCGGCACAGAAACTAACATATGATAACTTTTATATCCACTTTCTTTGGGATTCTTAATATAATCCTTAATTGAAAGAACTTTCAAATCACTTTGATTCCCTATCATCTCTGCCAAACGATATATGTCTGATGTAAATGAACAGATCAATCTTACTCCTGCAATATCATTCACATAGCGAACCATGTTCTCTATAGACGTCTCATGTCCATACCTCTTCAACTTTTTCACAATACTATCCGGTGTCTTGATTCTTGTCTTAATATGTTCAATCGGATTATACTGATGTACATGCTGAAATTCATCATTAAGAATCTCCAGCTTTGTACCAACTTCTTTCAACGCTGCATTATACAGGAAAATGATTGTCTTCCAGCTGTCAACATCTTCATAACTCTTTAGCGCAGCTTCTACCTGTTGTTCACTTCTCATAGCAGTCATCCCCCGGTCTGTTTATATATCTTAAGTATAACATACTCCCCTTTTTCTGTCACAGAATTCACTGCTTTTTTAGAGATATTTTAGTGTTACCGTAATAGTATCTTTCCAACCTCTGTAATCCATTTTCTGTCTACAGCTCCAATTTCATATCTCCCTGGCGAATCCAGCCCTTCTTTCTCATAAATTCTGAAATTCCAAGTGTGATCACTGCCGGAAGTACAAACTGGATTACAATGATCTTCACCAGAACAATCATCGGATCTTCTGTCTGGATCATCACCTGCCATGTCATCAACGGACCAACCAGCCCGGCTGTTCCCATTCCGGATCCGGTTGCATTATTCGTCATATGGAGTAACATTGTACTTACAGGTCCTAAAATTGCGCTCGACAAAACGGATGGAATCCAGATCAATGGATGCCTCATAATATTCGGTACCTGAAGCATAGAAGTACCAATTCCCTGTGCCAGAAATCCACCAATCTTATTCTCTCTGTAGCTTGCAACTGCGAATCCAATCATATTGCAGCAACATCCAACCGTAGCTGCTCCAGCCGCAAGACCTGACAGATTCAGAATCACCCCCAAAGCCGCGGAACTGATCGGCAATGTCAGGATCATTCCCATCAAGACCGAAACTACAATTCCCATAAGGAACGGCTGCTGTTCTGTTCCCCAGTTAATCAAGGAACCCAGCCAGTTCATAAAGGAAGAAATCGGTGGTCCGACAAACAAACCAACAACAGCACCAACACCAATGCAGATCAATGGTGTCAGGATAATATCGAGTTTCGTTCTTCCTGTAACTAAAATTCCAATCTCAATTGCCACATAAGCTGCCACGAAAGCTCCCAGTGGTTCACCCGGTCCGACTAATACAATATTCCCATCTACAAGCACCTGACCTGCCAGAATCTTCCCCGCGAATGCTCCGATCATACCAACAACAGCTGCACAAACTGTAACAAGCTGCTGAGCCTCCAGCTTCCTTGCTACTCCGACACCAATACCTGCTCCTGTAAGTGCTGCTGCAACTTTCCCGATCAGATAAATTAAATCCCCATAATTTCCTCCAACAAACATTCCGATCTGCTGAATGATTGTTCCTATGATCAATGTTGCAAACAAGCCCTGCGCCATTCCGCTGAGTCCGTCAATAAATATTCTCTTCATCGCTCTTCTAGTCCTCCTTATACAGGACGCCCCATTCCTGTCCTTCCTTCTTCCGGGTATCCCTCTTCAACGCATTGCCTTCCTCATCACAAAGCTCCGGAATCTGATCTACGGTATCCATCCGGTAGTCTGTCAGAAGCCAGCTTACAATATTCACATTATCCTTTCGTCCAATCACCATCTCCGGCACAAGCACAGAGAGCATCTGCTCCAGGAAATCAATTTCCACCTGGTTCTCTTTCGAATAAAGCAGTACATTTTTGTAAATCATAAGATAAACACCTTTGCACTGTTCTTCTTCAATATCCATATAAACGGACTGGAATTTCTGTTCAAATCCGAATTCATCAATCAGATGAAAGATTGCCTGTCCATAACTGTCTTCTTCCAGATAACCTCCCAGTATTTCTCTGTCTGTCTCTGTACATTCTCTAATCATAACTGCTCTCCAATCATTCTATCAATTACTATATTGCTGTTACCATTACCGTGTTACTGTCACACGATGTACAAACAGTAACATTACCGTTCCACTATACCAAAAAGTCTCTAAAAAAGAAATGACTTTTTGTTTTTCTTATGTTAGGATACAAGAGACAGGTATTTTCAGAAGATCAGATGGTTTCTTCTGCTGCCGGAAAGGAGTCTCTTATGTTTCGTTTATGGGGAAAAGAATTTAAAGACAACCGCATGCTTTGCGATACTGTTATCTGCGATGAGACAGACGACACACGTACACACAAGATTTTTCATGCACTTGATGAGATTTGTTATGAATTTGATCTAAGTAAGCCACTCTGGCTCGACTCAACAATTGCTGAATTCAAACGACATGCTAAAGCAAGATTTTATCAAGACAACTTTGTCGATGAGATTGATTTTGATTATCTTGAAATACAGATTATAGAAGAATAGTCGTAGATATCTTTGATTGTTTTTTGCATTTTATTTTTGTATTATTAAATGCTGTAAATTTAAAAATTTTAAAAATAGTGTTGACATTTTACGAACATCGTTATATAATCTTTTATGTTGTGAGCGACACAGCAGAACAACAAAATAAGATGTGCGATTAGCTCAGCTGGATAGAGCGTCTGACTACGGATCAGAAGGCCGGGAGTTCGAATCTTCTATCGCACGCTATAAAGACTGTAAGGAAATTTCCTTACAGTCTTTTTGTATCTTTGGAAAATCTAACTTCAAAAGATTCTCTCCGCACACACGCCCAACAATTTGCCCAAAATCAAGCAAAGGCGGTGCCGGATTCAAGTTCACATATAAGCAAACTCAAATTTGCACCGCCTGACCTGATTCAAAACTACATTATAACTATTCCAACAACACTCTATTTTGAAAATCTCTCTGCCTGCGCCTCAATCAGTGCCTTGTCATCAAAATAATTGATCTTCATAGCATCTTTTACTTCTTTCAATGTCTGTGCTGCAACAGCCTCTGCCTTCTCGCTTCCCTTTTTAAGAATCTCGTAGATTGCAGGAATGTCTTTCTGAAGTTCTTTTCTTCTGTTGCGGATTGGCTCCAGTTCTGCCTGAAGAACATTGTTCAGGAATCTCTTCACTTTCATATCTCCAAGTCCGCCTCTCTGATAATGTGCTTTCAGCTCATCCAGATTCTGATATTCCGGCAGGAATTCCGCAAAATACTCTGGTTTACAGAATGCATCCAGATATGTGAATACAGTATTTCCTTCCAGACTTCCCGGATCTTCCACACGGATATGATTCGGATCAGTAAACATGCTGAATACTTTCTTCTTAATATCTTCAGATTCCTCTGACAGATAAATACAGTTACCCAGAGACTTACTCATCTTCGCCTTACCGTCAATTCCCGGGAGACGAAGGCATGCTTCATTCTCCGGAAGAAGAATCTTCGGATCGATCAGTGTATCTCCATAAACGGAATTAAATTTATGTACAATCTCCTTTGTCTGCTCAAGCATCGGGAGCTGATCTTCTCCTACCGGTACAACAGTAGCCTTGAATGCTGTAATATCTGCTGCCTGGCTGATCGGATATGTGAAGAATCCAACCGGGATACTTGCCTCAAAGTTTCTCATCTTGATCTCATTCTTTACAGTAGGATTTCTCTGCAGTCTTGAGACTGTCACAAGATTCATGTAATAGAATGATAACTCTGTCAGTTCTGGTACCTGTGACTGGATAAACAGAGTAGACTTCTCCGGATCCAATCCACAAGCCATGTAGTCTAATGCTACTTCGATAATATTCTGACGTACCTTTTCCGGGTTATCAGCATTATCCGTCAATGCCTGTGCATCTGCGATCATAATAAAAATGTCATCAAAATCTCCTGTATTCTGTAATTCAACACGGCGACGCAGGGAACCCACATAATGTCCTACGTGTAATCTTCCTGTTGGTCTGTCACCGGTAAGCATAACCTTCTTCATGCTCTAGTCCTCCTAAATCTCATGTAATACTTTATTCGTAACTGTCAGGCTAATCTTCCCACAGTAATTCACTGGCTTTTATTATAGCATTTCCCCAGATGCTTTTCTATAGAAACTTCTGTATATTCGGAAAGTTAAAAAGTGCCCCTGACCTCATCAGCCAAAAGCACTTCCTATAATTCTTTTTCTAACTCTTACTTATTCTGAAATACCGGACGCTTTGAATATCCCGGAACTTTCTTCGTCTCTTCTGCATATACCCACTGATACAACAGATAAGCCATAATAAATGCTCCTGTCACATCAAGTACGGAATGCTGCTTCAAGAACATGGTCGCCATTATGATCAACGCTCCAAGCACATATGCTCCGATACAAACAGCTTTGTGTTTCTTAAGTGCCTGACTCTTACGGATTGCAATACATGCGCACAGAGTATTAAACACATGAAGACTTGGAAATACATTCGTACACGTATCTGTCCGATACAGCATCCGAACTGCATCTACAAAAATGTTATCCCGTTCAAACACAACCGGTCGCAAATCCTGACCATTCGGAAAGACGGAACAAATAATAAGGAAAATTGTCATTCCTGCAAACGAAATCTTCGCCAGTTTGTAAAATCCCTGTACATCTGTAAAGAAAAAGTATAAAAATGTAGCTGCGATAAATACAAACCATAACATATACGGTACAATAAAATATTCAATAAAAGGAATCTCTTCATCTAATGCTGTCTGCACCACATGATAATTCATCGTCACATGTTTCTCAAGAAATAAAAACCACGGCATATAGATTAACGCATATAAAAACACCCATGCATGCTTATATCTTTTCATTGTCTCTATGAACTTTGTCTTCCATTTCATATCTGACACTCCTCCGCTTTCCATCAAACCGATACAGCACTTGCTACTTCTACGCTATTCTCATTTAACGTTCTTTTTTGATAGGCTCGATTATAGCACTTTTAAAACACAATCTCAACCGACTTCATAAGTTTTTAACATTTCTTTTCT
>ENA-OQHY01000042-OQHY01000042.1-human-gut-metagenome-genome-assembly--contig:-NODE-42-length-65018-cov-2.558151_pt1 | contig 65018 bp, 85 predicted proteins | sample MGYA00242570_ERZ504733 | MGnify/ENA primary metagenome ERZ504733 (study PRJEB26092, sample SAMD00036219) | human gut metagenome | host: Homo sapiens | study: EMG produced TPA metagenomics assembly of... | reverse complement strand
CGCCTGTTCCAGCAGCGGGCTGGACTTCAGACCTTCACGCAAATCAACGCCCTGACATGCGGCCAGCCATTCCACCGCCAGCACGCCGCGGGTGTTGGCGGCCATCTCCACAGACGACGTCCAGCGGCCGGGGCCATAGAAACATGATCTTCCTGGTTCGCTGACGTTGGCAGACTGTCCACGCTGTGCGGATGCGACAGGGCCTTGTTCTCGCTCGCCAGCGCCGCGGCCGTCACCTGGGCAATCATAAATCCGGAGTTGACCCCGCCGTTGCGGACCAGGAACGGCGGCAGCTGGGACATATGTTTATCCATCATCAGCGCGATGCGACGTTCGGATAAGGCCCCCACTTCCGCAATCGCCAGCGCGATATTATCCGCCACCATCGCCACAGGCTCGGCGTGGAAATTTCCCCCGGAGACCACTTCGTTTTCCTGAGCGAACACCAGCGGGTTATCAGACACCGCATTCGCCTCCACCAGCAGCACTTCTGCCGCGTGGCGCAGCTGCGTCAGACAGGCTCCCATCACCTGGGGCTGACAGCGAAGCGAATACGGATCCTGTACCTTGTCACAGTTATGGTGAGAGTCTGCAATATCGCTGGTCTCGGTCAGCAGGTGACGGTACATCGCCGCGGCGTCAATCTGCCCGCGCTGGCCGCGCACCTCGTGGATACGGGCGTCAAACGGACGACGTGAGCCAAGCACCGCCTCGGTGGTCAGCGCACCGCACACGACCGCGGAGGCGAAAAGATCTTCGGCTTCAAACAGACCACGCAACGCAAACGCCGTCGAGGCCTGGGTCCCGTTAAGCAGCGCCAGCCCCTCTTTCGCCGCCAGCGTTATCGGGGTCAATCCGGCTTTTTTCAGCGCCTCTTTCGCAGGGAGCCACTCGCCCTTCCAGCGAGCCTGACCTTCACCGAGCAGCAGCAGCGACATATGGGCCAGCGGCGCAAGATCGCCGGATGCACCGACGGAACCTTTTGCCGGGATCCACGGATAGACTTCCGCATTCACCAGCGCCGTCAGCGCCTCGATCACGCTGAGGCGAATTCCGGAGAACCCACGTGCCAGACTGTTGATTTTGAGCACCATCATCAGGCGGACAATGTCATCATCCAGCGGTTGACCGACACCCGCCGCATGCGAAAGCACCAGCGAGCGCTGTAAATTTTCCAGATCGTGCGTGGCGATACGCGTCTGCGCCAGCAGACCAAATCCGGTGTTGATGCCGTAGGCGGTACGTCCTTCGGCAATAATGGCTTCAACGCAGGCAACGCTGTCGTTAATCGCGGCGTGGGCGCTTTCATCAAGTGAGAGCGTGACCGGTTGACGCCAGACGTTACGCAGCTGTTTGAGCGTCAGTGAGCCGGGAGTGAGGGTTAAGGCGTTCATTAATGCTTTCCTTGTGTGGCAGGGATCATCGGCAGGTTCAGGCCCTGCTCTTTGGCACATTCAATCGCAATCTCGTAACCGGCATCCGCGTGGCGCATTACGCCGGTTGCCGGGTCGTTATGCAGCACGCGAGCGATACGCGCTGCCGCTTCATCCGTACCATCACATACGATGACCATTCCCGAGTGCTGGGAGAAGCCCATCCCTACGCCACCACCGTGATGCAGCGACACCCAGGTCGCCCCGCTGGCGGTATTCAGTAAGGCATTCAGCAGTGGCCAGTCGGACACGGCATCGGAGCCGTCGCGCATGGCTTCGGTTTCGCGGTTCGGGCTGGCAACAGAGCCCGAGTCGAGATGGTCGCGTCCGATAACAATCGGCGCGGAGACTTCACCGCTGCGCACCATTTCGTTAAAGGCCAGACCCAGTTTTTGTCGCCACTCCAGCCCGACCCAGCAGATCCGCGCCGGCAAGCCTGGAAGTTAATGCGCTCGCGAGCCATATCCAGCCAGTGATGCAGATGTTCGTCGTCGGCGACGATCTCCTTCACTTTGGCGTCGGTTTTGTAGATATCTTCCGGGTCGCCGGACAGGGCCACCCAGCGGAACGGACCAATACCGCGACAGAACAGCGGACGAATATAGGCAGGCACAAACCCCGGGAAGTCGAAGGCGTTACTCACGCCCATCTCTTTCGCCATCTGGCGAATATTGTTGCCGTAATCAAATGTCGGAATGCCCATCTGGCTAAAGGCCAGCATGCGTTCACGTGCTCCGCCATGGAACGTTTAGCGGCGAGCACCGTGCCTTCCGGGTCACTTTCGGCTTTTTGCTGGTACGCTTCCCACGTCCAGCCCGATGGCAGATAGCGTGAAGGGGGTCGTGTGCGCTGGTCTGGTCGGTGACGAGATCCGGGCGTACGCCACGGGCCACCAGTTCAGGGAGAATGTCAGCCGCGTTGCCGCAGAGCGCAATCGACATCGCTTTGCCTTCTGACGTGTATTTTTTGATGCGTGCCAGCGCGTCATCCAGGTTTTCAGCCTGTTCATCGACGTAACGGGTACGCAGTCGGAAATCAATGCGGCTCTGCTGACATTCAATGTTCAGGGAGCAGGCACCGGCAAGGGTCGCGGCCAGCGGCTGTGCGCCCCCATTCCCCCCAGACCGGCGGTCAGTACCCAGCGACCTTTCAGCGAACCGTTATAGTGCTGACGACCGGCTTCCACGAAGGTTTCGTAGGTGCCCTGCACAATCCCCTGACTGCCGATGTAGATCCAGCTTCCCGCCGTCATCTGGCCATACATCGCCAGCCCTTTGGCGTCCAGCTCGTTAAGTGTTCCCAGGTCGCCCAGTGCGGGACAAGGTTAGAGTTGGCGATCAGCACGCGCGGTGCATTCTTGTGGGTTTTGAACACGCCGACCGGTTTGCCGGATTGCACCAGCAGGGTTTCGTCATGTTCCAGATGAGTCAGGGATTCAACAATCGCGTCATAGCACTCCCAGTTGCGCGCGGCGCGGCCTATGCCGCCATACACCACCAGCTCGTGGGGGTTTTCCGCGACCTCAGGATCGAGGTTATTCATCAACATGCGCAGCGGGGCTTCGGTGAGCCAGCTTTTGGCGGTAAGTGTGGTGCCGCGCGCGGCGCGGACATCCTGCTGGCGGTATTTACCTGACGACATTGTGTGCTCCTCATACGGGACAGATGATGTATTCAGATATACTTGTATAGACAAGCACACACAAGGTCAGATTTAACAAAAAAGATACAATTTTGTTATATTGCGTTAGCTATCACGCTTTTAAAACGTATGACCCTTACGACATGAAATGGCCCTGCAGCCGGTATCGATTTCCCGGGAACAGCAGTCTGGCATGCGACACAATATGCGACGAAGACCAGGTACGGCGACGAATGAGCAGGCAAGGATCGTGCTCTTTGATCCGCAACAGTTCGCACTCCTGCGGCGTAGCGCGAACCGCTTCCACAATATGTTCCCCTTCCGTCAGCGGCGCGATGAGCGAAAGATAGGCATGCGGTGTGGTCTGGGTGTAATCCTGATCCAGGTACTCGGGCACCCGATCGGCGTTCACGCAGCGATCTTCAATCTGCACCGGGATGTCGTTTTCATAATGCACCATCACGGAATGAAAGATGCGGCTTCCCTCTTTGACATTCAGCTCCACGGCCTGCTCGGCGCTGGCCTGTGTCTCTTCGAGCACCAGCACTTCACAGTGGTGCTGATGGTTACGCGAGGCTATCTCATCGGCAATACTTCTGATCTCAAACAGCGCCGATTGCCCTTTCGGCTCCGCGACGAAGGTCCCAACGCCTTGCAGACGCACCAGAAGGCCCTCATCGGTCAGCTCGCGCAGCGCCCGGTTGATGGTCATTCGGCTAAAACCAAACTGTGCGACCAGTTCGGCCTCGGACGGAATGCGATCGTGCGGCCGCCAGACGCCGGTTGCGATTTTTTCGCTGATAGCCTGCTTCACCTTTTCGTAGAAAGGCGCGGGAGGGCTGGACTGCGACAGCGGTGAGCGTGAAAACATCCTGACTCCTTAAACGTTGTTATGCCCACCAGTGAGCAATTTGCCAGGCCAGACGGGCGGCAAGCTTTGCCCCCTGTCCGTCCCGATCGTACTGCGGGTTAAATTCTACCAGATCGGCAGCCTGCAGTTTTCCACTGCGGCAGATGTGTTCAATCACCGGCAGAAGATCCAGCGCGGGTACCCCTAACGCCGCGGGCGCTGAGACGGCTGGCATTTCGCCAGCAGGCAAAACATCGAGGTCAATGGTGAGGTAAACGCGGTCGGCCTGGGCCAGAACCTTATCCAGAGCCGATAACGCATCTCGCCTGAAATGAAGGTCTTCCACCAGCGTGACGTTTAGTCGCTCAGCTTCATCCCACAGCGCCTGCGTGTTCGCCGCCCGGCTGACGCCCAGGCAGGCATACTGAAAACCGCGCGCCTGTTCCGCACAGTAGTGTGCCAGCTGACGAAACGGCGTGCCGGAGGTCGCATGCTCCGCCTTGCGCAGATCAAGGTGTGCATCCAGGTTTATCACCACCACGCGCGCGTTCGGGAAAGCATCCAGAACCCCGCGGCCATGCGCCCAGGCGGTCTCGTGTCCCCCGCCAAAAACCAGCGTACGCATGCCGGACTGCTGGCAGGCCTGCACGGCATCGCTTAACGCCCGCTGAGCCGCTTCCAGATTATCGCCCTCGACATACACCGACCCCATATCCACCAGCCGGTCATGTCCATGATGACTTGCCATGTTCGCCAGCGCTTTGCGAAGCACCTCCGGGGCCTGTACGGCGCCGGGCCTGCCCTGATTGCGTTTTACCCCTTCATCACATTCAAACCCTATCAAAGCGATGCCGGATGACTGAGGGGTAAATACCGGCATCTGTCGTAGGGTCTGAAAAATACGTTTTGCATTGCTGGCCTCGGCGCTGTCGTCGCGCCCCTGCCAGACGGTCTCGGCAACCGGCCGCCAGAGTCTCATACGCTCTCCCCACGGAAAATACGTTGATACAACGGATTGCGTCCCGGCTCATAGACCATTTCGACCGGGTGATGTGCATCCCAGACGACAAAGTCAGCCACGAATCCAGACTGCAGCTGCCCGTGCGTGGCCCCGCGTCCCAGGCGCCTGGGCAGCATGTCGCGTCACGCCAGCCCAGGCCTCTTCAGGCGTCAGGCCAAACTGCACGCAGGCCATATTCATCGCGAGATGAATACTCGCGAACGGGCTGGTGCCGGGGTTATAGTCGGTGGCGACAGCATGGGAACGCCCTCTTTTCTGAGTTTTTCAACCGGCGGACGCTGCGCTCCTGAAGAAAATAGAACGCCCCCGGCAGTAATACCGCAACCGTGCCGTTGTGCGCCATCGTCTGAACACCGTCATCGTCGAGATATTCAATATGATCGGCGGAAAGCCCTTAAAGCGGCTGACCAGCGCCGCGCCGCCAAGATTTGAAAGCTGTTCCACGTGTCCTTTGACCGGAATCCCCAGGGCAGTGGCAGCGCGGAAAAGCCGCTCGGTTTGCGCTGGCGTGAAGCGACATTTTCGCAAAACACATCCACGGCTTCGAATAAGCTTTTTGCCACAGCGTGGGCATCATCTGCTCGCACACCGTGGTGAGATACGCGTTCGCGTCATGGCGGTATTCCGCCGGAACCGCATGCGCAGCCAGAAGCGTTGGCTGATCTCTACCGGATTGTTCTGGCCCAGCTGGCGGGCGACCTGCAGCATCTTCTCTTCCGCTTCGGCGTTGAGACCATATCCCGACTTGATTTCAACCGTGGTCACCCCTTCATCGATCAGCCGCTGCAGACGCTGTTGCGCCAGCCTGAGCAGGGTCTCGGGCGAACTGCTCCGCGTCGCCGTCACGGTCGCGTTAATCCCGCCGCCCTGCGCGCTGATGGTTTGATAAGAGACGCCGTTCAGACGCTGCTCCCACTCTGCCGCACGATCGCCACCGAACACCAGGTGGGTATGGCAGTCAATCAGCCCGGGGGTGACCAGACGACCGTGCAGATCGACACAGTGACGGTGGCCGGAAGGGATGTCAGATTCGGGAATAACGGCCAGAATCGTCTGGCCGCGCACCACCAGGCGTGCTGCGCTTTCAGGCCATAAGGCGTGCTGTCGTCCGGGATCATTGTCGCCAGTCGCGCATTGCGCCATATTACATCGTCGGGATGAAGCTGCTGCATGGGCATTCCACTTGTCATGAGTTGTATAGACATTTATTTTCATCTGCCCCTGCTGTCAACCGCTCTGGCGGAAAATGTTATTTATTTGTGATGACTTTCCCGCCTCCCGCGGGTAAAAAATGCATCTTTTACCCTTTTTATCTTCCCGTTTCGCTCAACTTAGTATAAAAAAGCAGGCTATTTCGTCTATCCCGTTAAGACTTGCATACCCAGGAGCTTTACCTTGAACATTTCCAGGATTTCCCGTCTGGCGTTAGCGCTCGCCTTTGGCGTGACATTATCCGCATGCAGTTCTACCCCACCGGACCAGCAGCCTTCTGAGCAGGTTGCACCGGGTACCGCCTCTCGTCCGATTTTGTCCGCTGATGAAGCAAGAACTTTGACCGTGCACACTACTTCTCGGCGATGGACCCTAACGCTGCGCCGTGGACACCGTCTTCTATTAACCTGCCGAAACAACCTGACTTCGTTGTCGGTCCGGCAGGCACGCAGGGCGTGACGCACACGACGATTCAGGCTGCGGTTGACGCGGCTATCACAAAACACAGCGCCTCTCGCCAGTACATCGCGATCCTGCCTGGGGAATATGAAGGCACCGTTTACGTTCCGGCAGCACCGGGCAGCATCACCCTTTACGGGACAGGCGAGAAAGCGGTCGACGTGAAAATTGGTCTGGCGATTGATTCTGAAATCGACAGCAACACCTGGCGTCGCCTGGTCAACCCGGCGGGTAAATACATGCCAGGCAAACCGGCGTGGTATATGTTTGACAACTGCCAGAGCAAGCGTGCAGCTACTATCGGCGTGATGTGTTCGGCGGTCGTCTGGTCTCAGAATAATGGCCTGCAGCTGCAAAACCTGACCATTCAGAATACCCTGGGCGATAGCGTGGATGCCGGTAACCACCAGGCCGTTGCACTGCGTAGCATGGCGATAAAGTACAGATCAACAACGTGAATATTCTCGGCCGTCAGAACACCTTCTTTGTGACGAACAGCGGTGTTCAGAACACGCTGCAGAATAACCGTCTGACCCGTACGCTGGTCACTAACAGCTACGTTGAAGGCGACGTGGATCTGGTCTCCGGTCGCGGCGCGGTAGTGTTTGAGAACACCGATTTCCGCGTGGTGAATTCACGCACTCAGCAGGAAGGTTATGTGTTTGCCCCGGCCACGCAATCCAACCTGTTCTACGGCTTCCTGGCCGTTAACAGCCGCTTTAACGCGTCCGGTGACGGCGTCGCGCAGCTGGGTCGCTCGCTGGATGTGGACTCTGCCACCAACGGTCAGGTTGTTATTCGTGACAGCGTGATCAACGAAGGTTTCAACATGGCTAAGCCATGGGCCGATGCCGCTATCTCCAAACGTCCTTTCTCCGGCAATACCGGTAGCGTGGATGATAAAGGTAACGTGCAGCGCAACCTGAATGACGCTAACTTCAACCGCATGTGGGAATACAACAACCGCGGTCTGGGTAGCAAAGTGGTTGCTGAGCCTAAGCAATAAAAGAATGCGTTGATGTCTTTTGCTGTACTCGCCCGGTGCCCACCGGGCATAAAAACCTCGCATTTGCGAGGTTTTTTGTTTTAAGCCTTTTAGTGTGCGTTTACCACCACCCACATTGGCCCCTGGCCGACGGCGTAACGCCCTTTCTCTTCCAGCAGCCCCTGCGCACCTTTGATTTCGTACAGCGCGATGTGGTGGGATTTTTGCCCCGCCGCAATCAGGTATTTACCGCTGTGATCGATATTAAACCCGCGTGGCTGGGTTTCGGTAGGCTGGAAACCTTCAATCGCCAGCACGCTACCGTCTTCAGAAACGCTGAATACCGTAATCAGGCTGGAGGTACGGTCGCAGGCATACAGATGACGCCCATCCGGTGTGATGTGAATATCAGCCGCCCAGCGGGTGTCAGAGAAGTCAGACGGCATCATATCCAGCGTCTGCACGCACTCAATCTTGCCGTTAGGATCTTTCAGTTCCCATACGTCCACAGAACTGTTCAGCTCGTTCACCACATAGGCGTACTGCTGGTTCGGGTGGAACACCAGATGGCGCGGGCCCGCGCCCTCAACGGTGGTCACTTCTGCAGGATTCTGCGCCACCAGGTGACCGTCATCGCTCAGGGTAAACAAGCAGATACGATCCTGTTTCAGCGCAGGGACCCACAGCGTACGGTTATCCGGAGAAATATTCGCCGAGTGGCAACCTTCCAGCCCGTCAACCACCTCCACGGTTTCAACCGGTAGGCCCGCTTCCAGACGCGTTACGCTGACACAGCCGGCATTGTAAGAGCCGCTGAAGATGAAGTTGCCTTTGCGATCGGTGGAGATATGCGTTGGGCTGCCCGGTAAAGGTGCTTCCGCAGTGTAAGTCAGCGCGCCGTCGTCCGGCGAGATGCGGTAGGCCAGCACGCGAAACTCCGGGCGCACACCCACGTACAAGAAACGTTTATCCGGGCTGATAACCATCGGCTGCACCTGACCTGGCACATCAACAACCTGAACCAGCGTGAGGGTACCCTCGGTATTTAAACGCCAGACGTGGATCTGCTGGCTTTCAGGACTGGCGGTATAAACGGTTTGTTTCATGAATATTCACTCCTCACTGCGCATGAAAGTAGTTAACTTTTGACGGTGAATGCTGAATTGTCATCGGGAATTTTGAAGCCTTTGCCTCTCGGTGTACCATCCCTTCAGAACGTAAATTCAATATTAACCCGGAAAAACAAATGACCTCGCGTGTAATAGCTCTGGATTTAGACGGTACCTTACTTACTCCGCAGAAAACCCTTCTCCCTCTTCCCTTGAAGCACTCAAACGCGCGCAGGAAGTGGGATATCAACTCCTTATCGTAACGGGTCGACATCACGTTGCCATTCATCCTTTTTATCAGGCACTGGCGTTAGATACACCTGCAATTTGTTGTAATGGCACTTATTTGTATGATTATCAGGCAAAAAAGGTTTTAGAATCCGATCCGCTGCCCGTGCCTCAGGCGCTGCAATTGATTGATCTGCTTGATGAGCATGCCATTCACGGCTGATGTACGTGGATAACGCAATGGTGTATGAACGTCCGACAGGCCACGTGATCCGCACCAGCAACTGGGCATTGTCTCTGCCTGAAGCGCAGCGTCCGGTCTTTACCCAAGTTTCCTCCCTGCGCCAGGCGGCTCAGGATGTCGATGCTATCTGGAAATTTGCACTGACGGATGAAGATACCACCAAACTGAATGCCTTCGCGACGCACGTTGAACAAACGCTGGGTCTGGAGTGCGAGTGGTCCTGGCACGACCAGGTCGATATCGCCCGCAAAGGCAACAGCAAAGGCAAGCGTCTGACGCAGTTCGTGGAGTCACAGGGCGGGTCAATGCAGGATGTGATTGCCTTTGGCGATAACTACAACGACATCAGCATGCTGGAGGCCGCCGGTACAGGCGTGGCAATGGGCAACGCCGACGATGCGGTAAAAGCGCGTGCTAACGTCGTGATTGGTGATAACACCACCGACAGCATCGCGCAGTATATTTATACCCACCTGCTGTAATCAGGTGGTGATGGAGACGCTCTTGATTTGCGCGTAAAGCCACAGGCCAGGTTTGATTCCTAACTCATCTCTGGCCCACGGACTGATGCGCGCCCAGAGCGTCTTGCTGCCCACCTCGAGCTTCACCTCAACCTGACCGTTATCATCAAAACACTCCGCCACTTTCGCGCGCAGGATATTGCGAATACTGGTCTGCAGCGGCGCTTGCAGCACCAGAGAGACATCTGAAGCCTGAATACGTATACGCAACGCAGACTGCAGCGGTTTGTCGATTTTGTTGACCCACAAATGCTGGTCGCCCAGCGCCAGTGCGGTCATCGCATAATGCGGGTGATGTTCCAGCACGCTCACCTTAAGGATGCTGCTCTGCTGCTCCTTCGGTAACCACGGGTGCATCACGCTGCTGCCCCACACCTCTTCCAGATTACCGAATGCCTTAACGCTGCCCTCTTCCAGTACCAGCACTTTATCGGCAGATGCAGGATCTCATCCAGCGAGTGGCTGACGTAGAGCATCGGGATATTGATTTCACGCGCAAGGCGCTGAAGATAGGGCAGCAGTTCACGTTTTCGCGGAATATCCAGCGAGGCCAGCGGTTCGTCGAGCAACAGCAGTTCTGGCGCGGTGAGCAACGCGCGGCCTATCGCCACGCGCTGTTTTTCACCACCAGAAAGCGATGAAGGGAGCCGGTCCAGCAGTGACTCAATGCCCAGCAGCGCCACCAGCTTATCAAATTGCGCGGCCATGCTTTTGGCCATGCCGTAGCGAAGATTACCGCGCACGCTGTAATGCGGAAATAATCGCGCATCCTGAAAAACATAACCAATTCGCCGCTTATCCGGTGCCAGGTAAATTTTGTTCTCAACGTCGTTTAAGACGCGATCGTTGAGCACAATCCGTCCGGACTGCGGCCGCGTCAGTCCGCTGATGGCATTGATCAATGAGGTTTTCCCTGCACCAGATACGCCAAAGATGGCGGTAATGCCGCTCGCAGGCAGCGTTTCGTTAAGGGTCAGGGTATGATTTCCCAGCGTCTGGGTGAACTGAAGTTCGAGCATGACTATTTCCCCATCCGCTCGCGACTGAGTCGCGCCAGCCATTCCGAAACCAGCAGCGAAACCAGCGCCAGCACAATTGAGATAATGCACAGCCGCGCCGCGGCACCTTCTCCACCCGGCGTCTGAATCAGGGTGTACATTGCTGACGGTATCGTTCGCGTCTCACCGGGGATATTCGACACAAAGGTAATCGTGGCACCAAACTCACCCAGCGAGCGGGCGAACGCCAGTACCGTGCCGACAATAATGCCCGGCAGCGTAAGCGGGAGCGTGATGGTGAAAAAGACGCGCCAGCGCCCGGCACCCAGCGTGCGGGCAGCCTGTTCCAGTTTGATATCAACCCCTTCCAGCGCCAGGCGAATGGCCCTGACCATCAGCGGGAATGACATCACCGCCGCCGCCAGTACCGCCCCTCGCCAGCTAAACGCAAACGTCAGCCCAAACCAGTCATATACCATTCGCCAATAAAACCGCGCCGCCCCATCGACACCAGCAGCAGGTAGCCAACCACCACCGGTGGCAACACGAGGGGAAGATGAAGAACGCTATCCAGCAGGGCTTTGCCGGGAAACTTACAGCGAACCAGTAACCAGGCAAAGAAGATCCCAAAGGGCAAACTCAGCGCAACCGCCAGGGAAGAGACTTTCAGGCTCAGCAGGACAGCCTGCCATTCGGGATCGGTCAATATCATTAGTGAGTCGTAAATCCGTAACGTTTAAAGATTGCGGACGCTTCGGGTCCCTTCAGGTATTCGCTGAAGCCGTCACGGTCGCATTTTTATGTCCATCAACAATCGCAACAGGATATTCCACTTTCTTGTGGGAGTCTTCCGGGAACGTACCAACCACTTTCACCCCTTTACTGGCGACGGCGTCCGACCCGTAGACTATCCCCAACGGCGCTTCATTACGTTCAACCAGCGCCAGAGCACCGCGCACATCTTCAGCCGGAGCAGTGTGGGCGATAACGTCTCCCAGACACCCAGTTTTTGCAATGCTTCTTTGGCGTAGATCCCCGCCGGTACATGCTCCGGATCGCCAACGGCCAGGCGTCCTCCGTTCAGCAACCGGGTCCAGGGGGTCTCGTTGTTGATAGTGATTTCGCCTTGCTGACTGGCTTTCGGCGCCACCACGACGAGGCTATTTCCCAGCAATGTTTCGCGGGTAGTCGTATCAATCGATTTCTTTTCAGCCGCGTAATCCATCCACTTCTGGTCTGCAGAGATGAACAGATCGGCCGGCGCTCCCGCTTCAATCTGACGTGCCAGCGTCGATGAAGAAGCAAAAGAGGAGACCACCTCGACGTTCTTCTCTTTTTTATACGCTGTCGCGATATCCTGCATCGCGTTAGTCAACGACGCCGCCGCAAAGACGGTAATTTTACCCTCGTTAGCCAGCGCGTGTCCGCTCAGCGAAAGTGTCAGCGTTGCCCCTGCGAAAAGGCGTACCCATGTACGTGCCATTTGTAGCTCCTGTGAGTATCGTTATATACACGATAATATAACGGTAACTCCGGGGAGATCCCAGCGCTAAATCGTACCGCTCAAGGGGTACAGCAAGCTGATGCTTTAAATAATATCGGCGAGAAAGGGAAATACTTGAGAGCAAAACGCCCGGGCAAGCCGGGCGTTTCGGGGGGAAATTAATGCTGCTTTTTAGCCTGGTCTCTGTGACCAATGTTCGAAAATACGTTGAACACTTCACCCAGGCCGTAGATGGCACCGAGGATAACGGCCATCACTACTGGTACCATGATCACGGCGAATACCAGACTTTTCAACAATTCCAACATGGTTTTCTCCAGATATTGTGAATGGCTTATTCTACCCTGAAAAGTGAGAAAAACATCCCCTTTTGTGCGGTGCCCTTTGCGACCTTCGCCATTTGGGTCACAATGCACTTTTTGCCAGGACAGTGTTATGCAGGCCGAAATTCTCCTCACTCTACGACTACAGCAGAAGCTTTTCGCCGATCCGCGACGTATCGCCCTGCTTAAACAAATAGAACAAACCGGTTCAATAAGCCAGGGGGCTAAGAACGCTGGCATTAGCTATAAAAGCGCCTGGGATGCCATCAACGACATGAACACCCTGAGCGAGCAAGCGCTGGTTGACCGGGCCACGGGCGGCAAAGGCGGTGGAGGTGCGATCCTGACACGTTACGGCCAGCGCCTGGTTCAGCTGTATGATCTGCTGGCGCAGATCCAGCAAAAAGCATTTGATGTGTTAAGTGACGACGATAATCTCCCGCTGGACAGCCTGCTGGCTGCCATTTCCCGCTTTTCGCTGCAAACCAGCGCCCGTAACCAGTGGTTTGGTACGGTGATGGCGGGCGATAACGCCCAGGTGCAGCGTCATATTGAGATCCTGCTTGCCGATGGAACAACCCGTCTGAAAGCCGCGATTACCGCACAAAGCGCAGACCGACTGGCGCTGAATGAAGGTAAAGAGGTGCTGGTGTTACTGAAAGCGCCATGGGTGAATATCACTGCCGATGCCGAAAAAGCAAAAGCCGCTGATAACCAGCTACGCGGTGCCATCCGCCACGTTGAACGCGGTGAAGAGCAGTGTGAAGTACTGATGACCCTGCCGGACGGGCAAGAACTCTGCGCAACCCTTCCCCTCAGCGATGCCGCAGAATTAGAAGAAGGTGCTGTGGTGACCGCATATTTCAACGCCGACCGGGTGATTATCGCCACATTGTGCTGAGCACATTGACAAGCGTATCGACAGTGAGTATCCCTGACATCTGTTGCTGCAAAAAATGGGATAAGTCATGTCATCATTGCATATTTCGCAAGGCACGTTTCGTCTTAGCGACACCCGAACGCTGACGATTTCTGATTTAACAATACGCGCCGGTGAAAGCTGGGCGTTTGTCGGTACAAACGGAAGCGGGAAATCAGCGCTGGCCCGTGCGCTGAGCGGAGAGCTCGCGCACCTTAAAGGTGAATACCAGTGTAACTTTACGCGCCTGACGCGCCTGTCATTCGAGCAACTACAAAAGCTGGTGAGCGATGAATGGCAGCGCAATAACACCGATTTACTCAGCCCGGGTGAAGAGGATACGGGCCGCACGACGGCAGACATTATTCAGGATGAGGTCAACAATCCTGCCCGTTGTGCGTATCTGGCAGAACAGTTTGGCATCACCTCCCTGCTGAACCGGCGCTTTAAATACCTTTCGACCGGTGAGACCCGGAAAACGCTGCTGTGTCAGGCGCTGATGAGCGAGCCGGAACTGTTGATTCTGGATGAACCGTTCGACGGTCTCGACGTGCAGTCCCGCGCACAGCTGGCCACACTGCTCGGCTCGCTTAACCAGCAGGGCTATACGCTGGTACTGGTGCTTAACCGTTTTGATGAAATTCCTGAGTTTATTCAGAACGCCGGCGTGCTCGCTGACTGCAACCTGACTGAAACCGGCGAAAAATCGGCGTTACTTAAGCAGGCGTTAATTGCCCAACTGGCGCACAGTGAAAACCTGGACGGCATCACGCTGCCGGAACCGGACGCACCTTCTGCCCGCCACGCGTTAGATCCCCTCCAGCCGCGCATCGTGCTGCGTGATGGCGTGGTAGCGTATGACGATCGGCCGATCCTTAATCATCTCAGCTGGACGGTCAACCCGGGTGAACACTGGCAAATTGTTGGCCCCAACGGCGCGGGAAAATCAACGCTGCTGAGCCTGATCACCGGCGATCACCCTCAGGGCTACAGTAACGATCTCACCCTGTTTGGCCGCCGCCGCGGAAGCGGTGAAACGATCTGGGATATCAAAAAGCATATCGGCTATGTCAGCAGCAGCCTGCATCTGGATTACCGGGTCAGCACCACGGTGCGCAATGTGATCCTGTCCGGGTATTTTGATTCCATCGGCATTTATCAGGCGGTCTCGGACAAACAGCATAAGCTGGCCCAGCAGTGGCTGGACATTCTGGGGATGGATAACCGGGTCGCTGACGCGCCGTTTCATAGCCTTTCGTGGGGACAGCAGCGTCTGGCGCTGATCGTTCGCGCGCTGGTGAAACACCCGACCCTTCTGATCCTCGACGAACCGCTACAGGGGCTGGACCCATTAAACCGCCAGCTGATCCGCCGTTTTGTGGATGTCCTGATTAGCGAAGGCGAAACGCAGCTGCTGTTCGTTTCCCATCATGCCGAAGATGCCCCGTCCTGCATTACGCACCGCCTTGAGTTTGTGCCCGACGGTGAACGCTATCAGTACCTGCTGAGCAAAATCGATTAACCCCGGAGGCTCTGCCCCTCCGTTTTTTCGGATAACCTGCACAAAGACTTCCCTATCCCTTTGATCTACAATGTCGCATTGGCGCCAAAAAACGGATTTTAAAAGCAGTGTAAACGATTCCACTATTTTATCCCATGTCACACTTTTCGCGTCTCTGTTATGCTATGGTTATTACATACCATAAGCCCAATGGAGCGAAATATGCGAGTTCTGGTAACAGGTGGTAGCGGTTACATTGGTAGTCATACCTGCGTGCAGCTGCTGCAAAACGGTCATGATGTCATCATCCTCGACAACCTGTGCAATAGTAAGCGCAGCGTGCTGCCTGTGATTGAACGTCTTGGCGGTAAACAACCAACCTTCGTGGAAGGCGACATCCGCAATGAAGCGTTGATGACCGAGATCCTTCACGACCATGCCATTGAGACGGTGATCCATTTCGCCGGCCTGAAAGCGGTGGGTGAATCCGTCGCGAAACCGCTGGAGTATTACGACAACAACGTCAACGGTACCTGCGTTTGATCTCCGCCATGCGCGCAGCGAACGTCAAAAACTTTATCTTCAGCTCTTCCGCAACCGTCTATGGCGATCAGCCAAAAATTCCTTACGTTGAAAGCTTCCCGACCGGTACGCCGCAAAGCCCGTATGGCAAAAGCAAACTGATGGTGGAGCAGATCCTCACCGATCTGCAAAAAGCACAGCCTGAATGGAGCATCGCCTTGCTGCGCTACTTCAACCCGGTTGGCGCCCATCCGTCAGGCGATATGGGTGAAGATCCACAGGGCATCCCGAATAACCTGATGCCGTACATCGCCCAAGTGGCCGTTGGCCGCCGTGAGTCTCTGGCTATTTTCGGTAATGATTATCCAACCGAAGACGGTACCGGTGTGCGTGATTATATCCACGTCATGGATCTGGCCGACGGCCACGTGGCGGCAATGCAGCAGCTGGCCGATAAGCCAGGCGTGCATATTTACAATCTCGGTGCCGGGATCGGCAGCAGCGTGCTGGACGTCGTGAATGCCTTCAGTAAGGCCTGCGGTAAGCCTGTGAATTATCACTTCGCACCGCGCCGTGAAGGCGACCTCCCGGCTTACTGGCCGATGCTCCAAAGCCGATAAAGAGCTTAACTGGCGTGTCACCCGCACGCTTGATGAAATGGCACAGGATACCTGGCACTGGCAGTCTCGCCATCCACAAGGTTATCCGGACTAAGGATCCGTCATGACTTCGTTCAATCCCGTCGATCATCCGCATCGTCGTTTTAACCCGCTAAGCGGGCAATGGATTTTGGTTTCTCCGCATCGCGCCAACGCCCTGGCAGGGGGCGCAAGAGACGCCTGCAAAACAGACGCTTCCGCAGCACGACCCGGACTGCTTCCTGTGTCCGGGCAACACGCGTGTGACGGGCGATAAAAACCCGGACTACAAAGCACCTTCGTTTTCACCAACGATTTTGCCGCCCTGATGACCGACACGCCCGACGCGCCGGATAGCCAGGACCCGCTGATGCGCTGTGAAAGCGCGCGCGGCACCAGCCGTGTTATCTGTTTCTCGCCCGACCACAGCAAAACGCTGCCGGAGCTGAGTGTTGACGCGCTGAAAGAGGTCGTCAGCACCTGGCAGACGCAAACTGCTGAGCTGGGTCAGACCTACCCGTGGGTACAAGTGTTCGAAAACAAGGGCGCGGCAATGGCTGCTCTAACCCGCACCCGCACGGTCAGATCTGGCCAACAGTTTCCTGCCAAACGAAGCCGAGCGTGAAGACCGTCTGCAAAAAGCCTATTTCGCGGAAAATGGATCGCCGATGCTGGTGGATTACACCCGTCGTGAACTGGCCGATGGCAGCCGAACGGTGGTGGAAACCGAGCATTGGCTGGCCGTCGTACCTTACTGGGCAGCATGGCCATTTGAGACGCTGCTTCTGCCAAAAGCACAGGTTCTGCGCATCACCGATCTGAGCGTCGCACAGCGCGATGACCTCGCCCTGGCACTGAAGAAACTGACCAGCCGTTATGACAACCTGTTCCAGTGCTCCTTCCCGTACTCAATGGCTGGCATGGCGCTCCGTTTAACGGTGAAGAGAATCAACACTGGCAGTTGCATGCCCATTTCTATCCGCCGCTGCTGCGCTCTGCGACGGTACGTAAATTCATGGTGGGCTATGAAATGCTGGCAGAAACCCAGCGTGACCTGACGGCAGAACAGGCTGCAGAACGCCTGCGTGCTGTGAGTGACGTCCATTATCGCGAATCAGGAGTCTAAAAAATGAGTCTGAAAGATAAAACACAATCCCTGTTTGCTGAGAAATTTGGCTACCCTGCCACCCATGTCATTCAGGCGCCTGGCCGCGTAAACCTGATTGGTGAACATACCGACTATAACGATGGTTTCGTTCTGCCGTGCGCCATTGATTACCAGACTGTCATTAGCTGCGCTAAGCGCGATGATCGCAAAGTCCGCGTTATTGCAGCGGATTACAACAATGAGACGGATGAGTTTTCCCTCGATGTACCCATCGTTACCCACGACAGCCAGCAATGGTCTAACTACGTGCGCGGCGTGGTAAAACACCTGCAGAAACGTAATAAAAACGTGGGCGGCGCTGATCTGGTCATCAGCGGAAACGTGCCTCAGGGCGCCGGGTTAAGCTCGTCCGCGTCGCTGGAAGTCGCCGTGGGTACCGTCTTCCAGCAGCTTTATCATCTGCCGCTGGACGGGGCACAAATTGCCCTGAATGGTCAGGAAGCGGAAAACCAGTTTGTGGGCTGTAACTGCGGCATCATGGACCAGCTGATCTCTGCGCTGGGTAAAAAAGAGCATGCCTTGCTTATCGACTGCCGCTCTCTGGGCACCAAAGCCGTTCCCTTGCCAAAAGGCGCAGCTGTGGTAATTATTAACAGCAACTTTAAACGCACGCTGGTGGGCAGCGAGTACAACACCCGCCGCGAGCAGTGTGAAACCGGCGCACGTTTCTTCCAGCAACCTGCGCTGCGTGACGTTTCGCTCAACGAGTTCAATAAAGTGGCGCACGAACTGGATCCGGTAGTGGCGAAACGCGTTCGTCATGTGCTGACGGAAAATGCCCGTACCGTTGAAGCGGCGTCCGCGCTGGCGAAAGGCGACCTGAAACGTATGGGTGAACTGATGGCAGAATCTCACGCCTCCATGCGCGATGATTTGAAATCACCGTTCCGCAAATCGATACCCTGGTGGACATCGTCAAAGCCACGATTGGCGATAAAGGCGGCGTGCGTATGACCGGCGGCGGCTTCGGTGGCTGCATTGTTGCCTGATGCCGGAAGAGCTCGTTCCTGCCGTCCAGCAGGCGGTGGAAAAACAGTACGAAGCGAAAACAGGTATTAAAGAAACTTTCTACGTGTGTAAAGCATCACAAGGAGCAGGACAGTGCTAAACGAAACCGCCAACCTTGCCCGGATGGCCTGCCGTATCGCCTGTTAACCCTGCGCAACAGCGCAGGAATGGTGGTTACGTTAATGGACTGGGGTGCCACTTTGCTATCCGCTCGCGTACCAATGCCTGATGGCAGCGTGCGTGAAACCCTGCTTGGCTGCGCGTCGCCTGAGCAGTATGTCAATCAGTCCGCCTATCTTGCGCGTCTGTCGGCCGTTATGCTAACCGCATCGCGAAAAGCGCTTTCGAACTTGATGGCGAGCGTTACTCGTTGCTTTCCAGTCAGGGCGAAAATCAGTTACACGGTGGACCTGAAGGGTTCGATAAGCGCCGCTGGAAAATCGTTCAGCAAAACGACCGCGAAGTGCTGTTCTCACTTGACTCGCGTGACGGTGACCAGGGATTCCCCGGTAACCTCACCGCGTTCGCGCATTTCACGCTGACTGACGATAACCGTATCGCCATTGAATATCGCGCGAAAGTTGATAAGCCGTGCCCGGTCAATCTGACCAACCACGCTTATTTCAATCTGGACGGCAACCAGTGCGACGTGCGTAATCACACGCTCCAGATCCTGGCCGATGCCTATCTGCCGGTGGATGAAATGGGGATCCCGTATCAGGACTCAAGGCCGTCAGCGGTACCAGCTTTGATTTCCGCAGCGGAAAAACCATCGCACAGGATTTCCTGAGCGATGACGATCAGCGCAAGGTGAAAGGCTATGACCACGCGTTCCTGCTGCAGGCGAAAGGTGATGTGACTCAGCCTGCCGCGCAGGTCTGGTCTGCAGATGAGAAACTGCAGATGACGGTCTACACCACGGCCCCTGCCCTGCAATTCTATTCAGGCAACTACCTTGGCGGTACCACGGCACGCGAACATGAAGAGTACAGCGACTGGCAAGGTCTGGCGCTGGAAAGCGAGTTCCTGCCGGACAGCCCGAACCATCCAGAATGGCCACAGCCGGACTGTGTGCTGCGCCCGGGTGAAGAGTACGTTAGCGTGACAGAATATCATTTCATCCCGCATTCATAATTCCCAGCCCTCCTTGCGGAGGGCTTTTTCTCTCCGTCTTGCTGAAAATAGCGCCGATCGCAGACAAAATCATAACCCTGGATTCACAAGCATCTTACACTCAGAGACTATTTTCGCTATGGTTAGGGTTAAGCGTTGCTGCTGGCACTGTCACGGCAATATAATGAGAATTGTTATCATTCAATAAAGCTTATGAGGAGTACGATATGGCTGTAACTAAGCTGGTCCTGGTGCGTCATGGCGAAAGCCAGTGGAACAACGAAAACCGCTTTACCGGTTGGTACGACGTTGATCTGTCAGAAAAAGGCGTAAGCGAAGCAAAAGCAGCAGGTAAACTGCTGAAGGCTGAAGGCTTCAGCTTTGATTTTGCTTACACCTCTGTGCTGAAACGTGCCATCCATACACTGTGGAACGTTCTGGACGAACTGGATCAGGCCTGGCTGCCGGTTGAGAAATCCTGGAAACTGAACGAGCGTCACTACGGTGCGCTGCAGGGTCTGAACAAAGCGGAAACCGCTGAAAAATACGGTGACGAGCAGGTTAAACAGTGGCGTCGCGGCTTCGCGGTAACCCCACCAGAGCTGACCAAAGATGACGAGCGCTACCCGGGCCACGACCCGCGTTACGCGAAACTGACGGATGCTGAGCTGCAACGACCGAGAGCCTGGCGCTGACCATCGACCGCGTTGTGCCTTACTGGAACGAACCAGTTCATGACCCACGCCTGAAAAGCGGCGAGCGCGTGATCATCGCAGCTCACGGTAACTCCCTGCGTGCGCTGGTGAAATACCTGGACAACATGGGTGAAGACGAGATCCTCGAACTGAACATCCCAACTGGCGTTCCGCTGGTGTATGAGTTCGACGAAAACTTCAAACCAATCAAACATTACTATCTGGGCAACGCTGATGAGATCGCTGCAAAAGCCGCGGCTGTAGCGAACCAGGGTAAAGCGAAATAATTTTCGCTGGACATAAAAAAAGCGTGGAGCAATCCACGCTTTTTATTTGGCTCCTGAAACTCAGCCGCGACGCGCTTTTACCGCATTCGCCAGCTGACGCAGAAGGGCATCCGTATCGTCCCAGCCGATGCAAGCGTCCGTGACGCTCTTACCGTAGACCAGCGGCTCGCTGCCTTCCAGATTCTGGTTACCTTCCACCAGATGGCTTTCGATCATCACGCCAATGATCGCGTTCTCACCGCCGGCAATCTGCTGACAAACATCGGCGCCGACTTCCATCTGTTTTTTAAACTGCTTGCTGGAGTTGGCATGGCTGAAGTCGATCATCACCTGTTGTGGCAGACCCGCTTTTTCCAGCCCGACCTTCACGTCTGCGACATGTTTTGCGCTGTAGTTCGGCTCTTTACCGCCACGCAGAATAATATGACAGTCACCGTTACCGCTGGTATTCACAATGGCGGAGTGACCCCATTTGGTGACGGACAGGAAGCAGTGCGGTGCCCCGGCGGCATTGATGGCGTCAATTGCCACCTTAATGGTGCCATCGGTACCGTTTTTAAAACCAACCGGACACGAGAGACCTGACGCCAGTTCGCGGTGAACCTGAGATTCTGTAGTACGCGCACCGATTGCGCCCCAGCTCATCAGATCCGCCAGATATTGCGGCGTAATCATGTCGAGGAACTCACCGGCAGCCGGCAAACCGCTGTCGTTGATCTCCAGCAGCAGTTTGCGCGCAATACGCAGACCGTCGTTGATCTGGAAACTGTTATCCATATGCGGGTCGTTAATCAGCCCTTTCCAGCCAACGGTCGTACGCGGCTTTTCAAAGTAAACACGCATGACAATTTCCAGCTCGCCTTGCAGTTCTTCGCGAAGCTGAAGCAACCTTGCTGCGTACTCTTTGGCCGCAGCAGGATCGTGAATTGAGCAAGGGCCAATCACCACCAGAAGACGATCGTCATTACCTTTCAGGATCTTATGGATCGCTTTACGAGCATGAGACACCGTGTTTGCGGCATTTTCAGTGGCGGGGAATTTCTCAAGGAGTGCTACAGGAGGTAATAACTCATTGATCTCTTTAATACGTAAATCGTCGTTCTGATAATTCATTTTCTTTCCAGCTCTGCCATATCTTTAGTAATGAAAGCAATCCTTTCAATCTAACTTGCCGACCAGAAAGTGTAAACACGGTTTTACACTTCACGCAGATAATTCCTGGAATTCACCTAAAAATCGCCACAAAATAGCGAAAAACGAGATCTAACCTAAGCTTTTTAACTGTAACAACCACTTTTGTTTGATTAAACGCGATTCCATACTGACGTAAGTCCGTATGACGGAATCTTTCGCCTCTGAAAAAGATGCACTGTTGGAAAATGTTATCCAGCGTAACGACAAGAACAGGAGCACCAAGATGAAAATGACGAAACTGGCAACCCTCTTCCTCACAGCCTCCCTTACCTGGCAAGCGGCAGCGTCCTTGCCGCTGAGACGGGCTCAACAGATAACAACGGTGACGCGAATGCCGCGGCGGCGGCGGGACAGGTCGCCCTGATGCAAAACAGAATATCGCCCCGAATAATGTCGATAACAGCCAGATCAATACCGGGAACACCAATACCGGAGGCACGATGTTGCATCCGGACAGTAGCGGCTCTGGCACCATGAATCATGACACGATGAGTACCGATGAGATGCATAAGAACACCATGTGCAAAGACGGTAAGTGTCCGAATTCGAATGACAAAGTGGGCGACGATGCCAATACCAAAACGGATGGCACAACCCAATAGTCCCTGACGGATGTAAACGTAAAAGGAGAGCTCTGGCTCTCCTTTCTTTTGGAGTAAGCCATTAAAAACGCTACACTAAAAACAATAACAACAAGGAAAACTGATATGGCGCACACGCATTCACACACCCCGTCTCCTGGCGATGACAACGCTAAACGCCTTATGCTGCCTTCGGCGTCACGGCAACGTTTATGGTTATCGAGGTCATTGGTGGCCTGGTTTCCGGCTCTCTGGCGCTTCTGGCGGATGCCGGACATATGCTTACCGATGCCGCCGCCCTGCTCTTCGCTCTGTTGGCCGTGCAGTTTGCCCGTCGTCCGCCTAACGCGCGTCATACCTTTGGCTGGCTGCGACTGACCACTCTGGCGGCGTTTGTTAACGCTATTGCTCTGGTGGTTATCACCCTTCTTATCGTCTGGGAAGCCATACAGCGCTTTCGTCACCCACAGCCGTCGCCGGAGCGACAATGATGGTTATCGCCGTAGCAGGTCTACTGGCGAATCTTCTGGCGTTCTGGATTTTGCATCGCGGCAGCGGAGAAAAGAACCTCAACGTGCGCGCTGCGGCCCTGCATGTCATGGGCGATTTACTGGGTTCCGTCGGTGCTATTGTGGCCGCGCTGGTGATCCTTTATACCGCTGGACGCCCGTCGACCCGATTCTGTCCGTGCTGGTATCGTGTCTGGTATTGCGCAGTGCCTGGCGGCTGCTGAAGGAGAGCGTGAATGAACTGCTTGAAGGGGCGCCGGCATCCGTGGACATTGCCGAGCTTAAACGCAACCTGCGTCGTTCCGTACCCGAAGTGCGCAATGTGCATCATGTCCATGTCTGGCTGGTGGGTGAGAAACCGGTCATGACATTGCACGTCCAGGTGATCCCTACCCATGACCATGATGGCCTGCTTGAGCGCATCCAGCACTTTCTCGAACATCATTATGAGATTGGCCACGCCACCATCCAGATGGAGTACCAGCCCTGTAACGGCCCGGACTGCCACCTGAACGAGGCGCAGTCCGGACATTCACATCATCACCATCATTAGTTCGAAAGCGCGCGAGAGCCTCGCTCACGCGCGCTATTAATCCACATCCGGCTCCCGTTCAGGGCAATGAAGGTCAGCAGCAGATACTCCAGCGACATCGCATAGACGCCCTGAAGTGCAAAAATAACCACGCTAATGACGTTAATGACGACCCAGAGCAGCCAGTTCTCAACGTATTTACGGGTCATCAGGATCATCGCAGCAATCGACAGCACCATCATGCAGGAGTCCCAGAACGGGAAAGCATCCGGCTGGAGTGATGGCATAGCGACATTCAGCCCGAGGCCAGACATGACCGACACCGCGACACGGGTCAGGAATGCAAACACCGTTGATATAGACGGTCATTAAACCAATGGCGACAACGCAGGCGACAAACCAGGCGATAGCTTTCGGTAAGGGCAGCCAGCGGATTTGCAGCTCCGCCTCCTGCTGGCTGTTCTGCCGCGACCACGCGTACCAACCGTAAATGTTCGCCGCAAAGAAGAACAACTGCAAAAGCAGGCTGGCGTACAGCTGGATCTGGAAGAAGATAATCGCAAAGAGCGTAACGTTAATTAACCCGAACGCGTAGTTGCTGATCTTCTCCAGGCTTGCCAGCCAGATACACAATAACCCAGCCAGCGTACCCACGGCCTCAATCCATGACAGGTCATAGCCACCTGCACCAATCGGTATATGAACCAGAATGTTCTGTGTGCTAAAAAATCCATCTTTTCCCCAGGGCGTATTGAATTAAGTACGTAGTGTAGCCGCAAAATCCAGCATGCGGTTAAGCGGAATTAACGCACCTTCACGCAGAGCAGCATCCACATGGATTTCATGCGTTGCTCCGCCTTTCTCCAGCCCCTCAGCGATAGCTTTCAGGCCGTTCATCGCCATCCACGGGCAGTGCGCGCAGCTACGACACGTCGCCCCCTCGCCCGCCGTTGGTGCTTCAAGCAGCTCTTTCTCAGGCACGGCCTGCTGCATCTTATAGAAGATACCGCGGTCGGTTGCCACGATGAGCTGCTTGTGCGGCAGCGTCCTGGCAGCATTGATAAGCTGGCTTGTGGATCCCACGGCATCGGCCATGTCGACAATGGACTGCGGTGATTCCGGGTGAACAAGGATCGCAGCGTGCGGGTAAAGCGCCTTCATGCGCGAGAGCGCCTGCGTCTTAAATTCGTCATGAACAATACAGGCACCCTGCCAGCAAAGCACGTCAGCGCCGGTCTGCTTCTGCACGTAATTACCGAGATGGCGGTCAGGCGCCCAGATGATTTTCTCGCCCAGGCTGTCCAGATGCTCAATCAGTTCAACGGCGATGCTTGACGTCACGACCCAGTCTGCCCGCGCTTTCACTGCGGCAGAGGTATTGGCATAGACCACCACGGTACGGTCCGGATGGGCATCGCAGAAGGCCGAGAACGCATCAATCGGACAGCCGAGGTCGAGTGAACACTCCGCATGTAGCTTGGCATCAGAATGGTTTTTTCAGGGCTGAGAATCTTTGCGGTTTCCCCCATAAAGCGAACGCCTGCGACCAGTAACGTGGAAGCAGGATGTCTGGCACCAAAGCGTGCCATCTCCAGAGAGTCAGAGATGCAGCCCCCGGTCTCTTCCGCCAGTTGCTGGATTTCCGGGTCGGTGTAGTAATGTGCAACCATCACTGCATCTCGCTCTTTGAGAAGACGTTTGATCTTCTCACGGTAAAACTGCTTCTCATCCTGACTCAGCGGGACAGGCTTTGGCGGGAAGGGATAGATTGCGGCTTCTGGATCAAACATCACGCTCATTATGGCTTCTCGTTTTACTGGCTTAACATTATTGCCTTTCTTTTGCATGACATAGCAAACGGACGGCAAATGTGTTTTGTATACTAAACAAGATAGCGAATTTGCGAGAAAAAGTCACCGGAAATAGGTGTGCGTAGCACGCAGCGGATGGCGACTTCGCCGGAGCCGACCTGCAAGGTCAAAATATGCGGAATACAGATAGCAAAAAAGCGCCTTTAGGGCGCTTTTTTACATTGGTGGGTCGTGCAGGATTCGAACCTGCGACCAATTGATTAAAAGTCAACTGCTCTACCAACTGAGCTAACGACCCGGAGTGGTGGGTGATGACGGGCTCGAACCGCCGACCCCCTCCGTGTAAAGGAGATGCTCTACCAACTGAGCTAATCACCCACTCTGTACTACCGGAACTGCTTTAAGTGGTGGGTCGTGCAGGATTCGAACCTGCGACCAATTGATTAAAAGTCAACTGCTCTACCAACTGAGCTAACGACCCACTTTTACGCTGTTTTCACGTTGTTTGATATCCCGTGGCAACGGCGGCATATATTACTGATTTAAGAATTCAGCGCAACAAAAATTTCGATGAAGATCACTTAACTGCTTACGAATCATGCTGCACGACCAGAAATAACGCGATTTCTGGTCATGCGATAATCATCCCATCGAATTCAGACGTTTTTGCGCCTGCTTCGCACCTTCGGTGCCAGGGAATTTAGCAACCACCTGCTGATAAACCGCTTTCGCTTTCGCAGTGTCACCTTTGTCCTGCATGATGACGCCGACTTTAAACATCGCATCAGGCGCTTTTGGCGATTTCGGGTAATTTTTCACCACTGAGGCAAAATAAAACGCCGCATCGTCCTTTTTACCCTTGTTGTAATTCAGCTGACCCAGCCAATAATTTGCATTTGGCAGATAAGTGGAATCAGGGTATTTCTTCACAAAGTTCTGAAACGCAACGATAGCGTCATCCTGACGAGATTGATCCTGTACCAGGGCAATGGCCGCGTTGTAGTCCGTATTCGCGTCACCGCTCTGAACAGGCGCTCCCGTCGAGGCCGAAGCATCTGCCGCAGGAGCAGGGGTCGACGTCGCCGCACCGCTCTGATCGCCTGCTGCTGGCTGCGCAGCTGCGCCACCGCTGCTGAGGCTATCCATCTGCAGCAAGATTTGCTTCTGACGTTCCACAACCTGGTTAAGCTGATACTGGCTTTCCTGAATCTGACCACGGAGAGAGTCAATATCGTTTTGGTTGTCGGAAAGTTGTTGCTGGAGTTGGGTTAAAAGCTGACTGTGAGCGTTAGAAATACGCTCGAGTTGAGTGACCCGGTCTTCTACCGAGCCTGAGCCGACACTACTGATTGGTGCCTGAGCAAAAGCGGCCCAGGGGGCCGCTATTCCAACCAGTAACGACAGACTCAACAGATGATGTCTGAAGTTACTGCTCATGCAATTCTCTTAGTAAACCAGTACGGCACGACGGTTTTTGGAGTAAGCCGCTTCGTCGTGACCCAGTACTGCAGGTTTTTCTTTACCGTAAGAAACGATGGAGATCTGGTCAGCAGAAACGCCTTTACCCTGCAGGTACATTTTAACGGCGTTAGCACGACGTTCACCCAGGGAGATGTTGTACTCTGGAGTACCACGTTCGTCCGCGTGACCTTCTACGGTGACTTTGTAAGACGGGTTGCTACGCAGGAAGTTAGCGTGAGCATCCAGCATCGCAGCGAAGTCAGAACGGATGTCGTATTTATCCAGATCGAAGTAAACGATGTTGTTCTGCTGCAGCTGCTGCATCTGAAGACGCGCTTGCTCTTCAGAAGACATGTTGCCATTGCCATTCGCGTCCATACCGGTACCGGCACCCATCATGCCTTCGCCGCTCTGGTCATTGCTTGCATTCTTGTTAGAAGAACACGCTGCGATTGCCATTACAGGCAGAGCGATCATCAGCCCTTTCAGCACTTTGTTCAGTTGCATTTCTATGATTCCTTTAGTAATCAATTAATTATTATTTACAGATACGGCGACCAGGCAGGTGATTTTACCTGTCCATCAGTTGCCGGAATACGCGCTTTGAAACGCCCATCTGTAGAAACCAGATTCAGCACAGATCCCATCCCCTGAGAAGAGCTGTAGATTACCATAGTGCCGTTAGGTGCCAGACTTGGCGTTTCATCCAGGAACGTTGACGACAGAACTTGAACGCCACCCGCTACCAGATCTTGTTTGGCAATGTGCTGCTGCCCACCGTTGGAGCTGACCATTACCATAAATTTACCGTCGCTGCTCACGTCCGCGTTTTGGTTCTGCGAACCTTCCCAGGTAATACGCTGTGGAGCACCGCCGTTGACATTCACTTTATAGATTTGTGGACGTCCTGCCTGGTCAGACGTAAATGCCAGGTTCTGGCTGTCCGGGAACCAGGACGGTTCGGTGTTGTTGCTACGACCATCGGTCACCTGGCGAATTTGACCAGAGCCAATGTCCATCACGTACAGGTTCAGGCTACCGGTTTTAGAGAGCGCAAACGCCAGTTTGGTACCGTCCGGAGAGAACGAAGGCGCACCGTTGTGACGAGGGAACGACGCAACCTGGCGAACAGCACCGTTAGCCAGCGTCTGGATAACCAGCGCTGAACGACCGCTTTCGAAGGTAACATAAGCCAGTTTAGAACCGTCCGGAGACCAGGCTGGAGACATCAGCGGCTGAGAAGAACGTTTCACCAGGAACTGATTGTAACCATCGTAGTCAGATACGCGCAGCTCATACGGGAACTGACCGCCATTGGTCTGTACCACATAAGCAATACGGGTACGGAACGCACCTTTAATGCCGGTCAGTTTTTCAAATACCGCATCGCTGGCAGCGTGTGCCGCGTAGCGCAGGTACTGTTTAGTGACCTTGTAAGAGTTCTGCGCCAGAACGGTACCCGGTGCACCGCCGGTATCAACCAGCTGCCATGCAACGTTGTAAGAGCCATCCGGGTTAGGTGTAACCTGACCAACAACGACAGCATCAATACCGAGTGCAGACCATGCAGCAGGCTGTACTTCCTGCGCGCTGCCCGGCTGCTGAGGTAGACGAGAACGATCTAATGGGTTGAATTTACCGCTGTTACGCAGGTCAGCCGCAACGATGCCACCGGCATCTTCAGGCGCAGCGCCAGGACCGGCCCACTGGAACGGAACAACACCGATTGGGCGTGCCGAATCCACCCCCTGGGTGATCTCGATACGTACTTCTGCGTGCAGTACTGCTGCCCACAGCATTAAAAAACCAAATGCTACACGTAATGCCTGCTTCATCATATCTCCCTTATCCGGGTAACCTTACCCACGATAATTTAGCAGAATGTTAACAAACCCAAATAGACAAAACTACTAAACACTCGTTAGGACAATAGACTGTTTTTCATACTTCCGTAAGGACAGTCGATTACAGTTTAAAGTCCAGTTTGGCATCTTTTATCCGTTCATAAACAGCCTCACTAGGCGGTTTAGGAATGTTCGCCGACCTTGCAGCGGCCAATGCTGCCTGACAAAGCGCAGGATCGCCCCCTTCAGAGGTCACGCTTTTCAACCTACCGTCTGGCGCAAGGTTGATATGCAGTACACATTGTTTGCCCTGATAGATGCTTGCATCAAACAGGCGGTTCTGAATCGCAACCTGAATTTGCTTAACATAAGCGCTGATATCAGCACCCGTCGCCCCACCATTGGCACCAGAAGTACCACTGTCTTTAGAGGGCTGACCACTGCCTTTCGCACCACCGCCCGCTTTCGGCGCATTCTTACCAGAACTCAGGTCGCCCAGGAGATCGTCAACGCCAGCGGCATCCGCGGCTTTCTCAGCGGCGGCCGCTTTTTTGGCGGCGGCTTTCTCTGCAGCAGCTTTCTTATCGGCAGCGGCTTTTTCTGCTGCAGCTTTTTTGTCAGCAGCCGCTTTCTCGGCGGCGGCTTTCTTCTCTGCTGCGGCTTTTTCAGCAGCGGCCGCTTTTTCGGCTGCAGCCTTCTCAGCAGCAGCCGCTTTTTTCGCAGCATCGGCAGCAGCTTTCTTCTCTGCTTCCTGAGCGGCTTTCTTCGCGGCTTCCGCTTCAGCTTTTTTCTGAGCATCAGCAGCAGCTTTTTTTGCCGCTTCCGCTTCAGCTTTCTTCTGAGCATCAGCAGCGGCTTTCTTCGCCGCTTCGGCTTCAGCTTTCTTCTGAGCATCGGCTGCGGCTTTCTTCGCCGCTTCCGCGCTAATTTTGCCTGGGCATCAGCTTGTGCTTTCGCGTCCGCCGCGGCTTTGGCTGCCGCCTCTTCCGCCTGCTTCTGCTGTTCCTGAGCTTTCTTCGCGGCCTCTTCAGCTTGCTTCTGCTGTTCCGCCTGCTCTTTCGCCGCTTCCTGCGCCTGCAAACGTTCTTTCTCAAGCTGCTTCAGTCGCTCCTGCTCAGCGGCCTGCTTTTCACGCAGTTCTTCCGCTTGCTGTTGCGCCTGTTTTTCACGCTGCTCTTCAGCCCGTTTTGCACTCGCCTTCTGCTGTTGCTCGCGGTTATAGTTCTGCACTACCGCACCGGGATCCACCATGACGGCGTCAATGGAAGAGCCTCCACCGCCGCCCGATGATGCATCAATGTGCTCGTCGAACGAACTCCAGATCAGCACTGCAAAAAGAATAACGTGCAGCACTGCGGAGACGATTATCGCTCGCTTAAGCTTGTCGTTCTGTTCGGTTGCCTTTGACACTATCGGTTCCCAAAAACTACGCAGATGATCAAATAGGCTGAGTCATTAAGCCAACCGACTTAACGCCCGCGCTATGTAGCAAGTTCAGCGCTTTAATAATTTCATCGTATGGTACGTCTTTCGCGCCACCGATTAAGAAGACCGTTTTCGGATTTGACTCCAGGCGTCGCTGCGCTTCAGCAATAACCTGCTCAGGTGGCAGTTGATCCATACGATCTTTTTCTACCACTACGCTGTATTGCCCTACACCGGAAACCTCAATGATGACCGGAGGATCGTCATTGGTGCTTACCGCCTGTGATTCTGTCGCATCCGGCAGATCAACCTCCACGCTCTGGGTAATGATGGGTGCTGTCGCCATGAAGATCAGCAGCAGTACCAACAGAACGTCCAGCAGTGGAACGATATTGATTTCGGACTTGAGCTCGCGACGATTTCGTCCACGCGATCTGGCCATGGTTTACCCCTTGTTACTCTCGGTACTGGTAAACGCCTGACGGTGCAGAATCGCGGTGAACTCTTCCATAAAGTTGTCGTAGTTCAGTTCCAGTTTATTCACGCGCTGGTTCAGACGGTTGTAAGCCATAACCGCCGGGATCGCCGCAAACAGACCGATAGCGGTCGCAATCAGTGCTTCTGCAATACCCGGGGCAACCATCTGCAACGTCGCCTGCTTCACCGCCCCCAGGGCGATAAAGGCGTGCATAATCCCCCAGACCGTACCAAACAGACCAATATACGGCTGATGGAACCAACGGTCCCCAGGAAAGGAATATGCGTTTCAAGGTTTTCCAGCTCGCGATTCATGGAGATACGCATCGCACGCGAGGCACCTTCCACAACCGCTTCGGGCGCGTGGCTGTTTGCGCGATGCAAACGAGCAAACTCTTTGAATCCGCTATAGAAAATCTGTTCGGAGCCTACGAGGTTATCACGGCGTCCCTGGCTTTCCTGATACAGACGAGAAAGCTCAATACCCGACCAGAACTTATCTTCAAACGCTTCTGCTTCACGGCCAGCCGCATTGAGGATACGCGTTCTCTGGATGATGATGGCCCAGGATGCGATTGAAAAACCAATCAAAATCAACATGATAAGTTTAACCAGAAGGCTTGCCTTCAGGAACAAATCAAGGATATTCATGTCAGTCACTGCTTAAACTCCGCGACAATAGACTTAGGAAGCGCACGAGGCTTCATTATGGTTGGATCAACACAGACGATCAGGACTTCAGCTGAGTTCAGTACCGTATTTTCTGCATTGACTATCCGCTGCGTGAAAACCATTGAGGTTCCGCGCATTGATGTAATTTCAGTTTGGACTTCGAGCATATCGTCGAGTCTGGCAGGCGCAAAATACTCAAGCGTCATCTTGCGAACCACGAAGCAACTCGCTCAGCCAACAGCTCCTGTTGACTAAAGTGATGATGGCGCAGCATCTCTGTGCGTGCCCGTTCATAAAAAGCAACGTAGCTGGCGTGGTAAACCACACCCCCGGCATCGGTATCTTCGTAATAGACACGAACCGGCCATCGAAACAGCGTTGTATTCACTTTACATCCCAGTAATGCAACAAAAGTTAGAGCTTTTAAACTTCGCTACTATACGCGCGGGAAAGATGGTTTGGAATGGGAGAAAGTAAACGGAGAGTAAATTTTTATGGGCCAGGGTAAGCCCATATCATTAACGGACATTTCTTATTCAGAAGAAGAAGAAAATCAAGCCAGCGAGAAGCACCAGATCGGCGATAAGTGGGCAGAAAATCCCCTGCCAGTGCAGCGCTTTCGGACGAAAGCCTACGCCGTGGATCACACCTGCGCACACCGCCCACATAATGAGGAAGCCGTGCCAGATCTCAAGCTCGCTGGTCTTCGCTGCAAAGCGCGAAGGGTCCCAGAAGATACAACCTGCCAGCAGTAATGCCATCACTAAAGAAAGCGCCCTTAACGGGCGCTTATCCATTACCGCGTAAAGCGTCGCGATAATGTTCATTAGTGTTTGTCTTCACCTGCTTTAGACGCTTCGACGTGCTCAAGCGCCAGGGCAGTAATGACACCAAATGCACAGGCAAGAAGCGTCCCTAAAATCCATGCGAAATACCACATATTCAGCTCCTTACTTAGTACAGAGAATGAGTGTTGCTTTCAATATCTTCTTTCGTGATACGACCGAACATTTTCCAGTAACACCAGGCGGTGTACAGCAGGATAATCGGTACGAACACGCAAGCAACATACGTCATCAGGTTAAGCGTCAGCTGGCTGGACGTTGCATCCCACATGGTCAGGCTTGCATTCATCATCGTGCTGGACGGCATGACGAATGGGAACATCGCGATACCCGCAGTCAGAATAATGCACGCCAGCGTCAGTGAGGAAAATACAAATGCCAGGCACCTTTTTCCAGACGTGACGTCAGTATTGTCAGCAGCGGCAGCAACACACCCAGAGCCGGAATAGCCCACAGAACAGGCATATTGTTGAAGTTCACCAGCCACGCGCCAGCCTGACGCGCCACTTCTTTCGTCAGCGGGTTAGACGGTGCCGTGTGGTTAATTGCAGACGTAATGACATAACCGTCGATACCGTACATCACCCATACGCCGGCCAGTGCGAAGCACACCAGGGTAATAAGCGCAGCAACCTGCGCCGTTGCGCGAGAGCGAAGATGCAGTTCACCTACGGTACGCATCTGCAGATAGGTCGCCCCCTGAGTAATGATCATTGCCACACTCACCACGCCTGCCAGGAGACCAAACGGATTCAGCAGCTGGAAGAAGTTACCGGTGTAGTAAAGACGCATGTATTCATCGATGTGGAACGGTACACCCTGCAGCAGGTTACCGAACGCCACGCCAATCACCAGCGGTGGAACGAAGCTACCAATGAAGATGCCCCAGTCCCACATGTTGCGCCAGCGGGTGTCTTCAATCTTGGAACGGTAGTCGAAACCAACCGGACGGAAGAATAAAGAAGCCAGCACCAGAATCATCGCCACATAGAAACCGGAGAACGCAGCCGCGTAGACCATCGGCCAGGCAGCGAACAGCGCGCCGCCTGCGGTGATCAGCCACACCTGGTTACCGTCCCAGTGCGGGGCGATGGAGTTAATCATGATTCGACGCTCGGTGTCATTACGACCGAGGAAACGGGTGAGCATCCCCACCCCCATGTCGAAACCGTCAGTGACTGCGAAACCGATCAGCAGAATACCGACCAGCAGCCACCAGATAAAACGCAATACTTCATAATCGATCATTTGATGACTCCTGTCTTAGCGTGCCGGCTGAGTAGTCGCACCGGACTGCTCGTAGTGATAGCGACCGGTTTTCAGGCTGCTTGGGCCAAGGCGCGCGAACTTGAACATCAGGAACAGTTCAGCCACCAGGAACAGGGTGTACAGACCACAAATCAGCAGCATGGAGAAGATCAGATCGCCTGCAGTCAGAGAGGAGTTCGCTACCGCCGTTGGCAGCACCTCACCGATCGCCCATGGCTGACGGCCATATTCCGCAACAAACCAGCCGGATTCGATAGCAATCCACGGCAGTGGGATACCATACAGCGCGGTACGCAGCAGCCATTTTTTCTCACCGATGCGGTTACGAATCACGGACCAGAAGGACGCCGCAATGATCAGCAGCATGATGATGCCGCAGCCCACCATGATACGGAATGCGAAGTACAGTGGCGCCACGCGTGGAATGGAGTCTTTGGTCGCCATCTGGATCTGCGCTTCCGTCGCGTCGGAGACGTTCGGGGTATAGCGTTTCAGCAGCAGACCGTAACCCAGATCTTTCTTCACATCGTTGAACTGGTCACGCACGGCCAGGTCGGTAGAACCCGCACGCAGCTGCTCCAGCAGCGCGTAGGCTTTCATACCGTTACGGATACGGCCTTCATGCTGCACCATCAGCTCTTTCAGACCCGTCACCTGCTTGTCGACGGAGCGGGTAGCAATGATGCCGAGCGCGTAAGGAATTTGAATGGCGAAGCGGTTTTCCTGTGCATCCTGGTCGGGAACACCGAACAGAGTAAAGGCAGCAGGCGCGGGTTGGGTTTCCCATTCGGCTTCGATAGCGGCCAGTTTGGTTTTCTGCACGTCACCCATTTCGTAACCGGATTCATCACCCAGCACGATAACAGAGAGGATTGCAGCCATACCGAAGCTTGCAGCGATAGCAAAGGAGCGCTTAGCAAACGCGAAATCACGACCACGCAGCATGTAGTAAGAGCTGATGCCCAGTACAAACATCGCACCGCACACATAGCCAGACGCCACGGTGTGAACGAATTTAACCTGTGCGACCGGGTTCAGCACCAGTTCGGCAAAGCTGACCATCTCCATACGCATAGTTTCGAAGTTGAAATCAGACGCGATAGGGTTCTGCATCCAGCCGTTCGCGACCAGGATCCACAGTGCGGACAGGTTCGAACCGAGTGCCACCAGCCAGGTCACCGCCATATGCTGGACTTTGCCCAGACGGTCCCAACCGAAGAAGAACAGACCTACAAAGGTGGATTCGAGGAAGAAGGCCATCAGACCTTCAATGGCCAGCGGCGCACCGAAGATATCCCCAACGTAGTGAGAATAGTAAGACCAGTTAGTCCCGAACTGGAACTCCATGGTCAAACCGGTAGCCACGCCCAGTGCAAAGTTGATACCAAACAACTTGCCCCAGAACTTGGTCATATCTTTATAAATCTGTTTGCCGGAGAGGACGTAGACCGTTTCCATGATGGCCAGCAGGAACGCCATACCGAGCGTTAGTGGCACAAACAGGAAGTGGTACATCGCGGTCAAGGCAAACTGTAAGCGCGACAGTTCGACTATATCTAACATCATGACTCCTGCTCATCGCATGAAGACTCCGAGAGTGAACCCCGTTAGAAAAGGATTCACACACATGCCCCAATACAAATTATTCGCATCCATGTCGTCGCGCTTAGCCTGAGAAAGGATAAAAGCAATGACGATAGGTTACAAATACGTTAATAAAAAACTCAAATTGATCCCGCAAATATAATACGCTGCAAAACCCTTACAATAAACAGGTTTTTATTGAATCACATTTACGTTTTTCGACGGCGATCAATTTATAGCAAAATTACCACTTTTCAGCCATTTTGATCGGGGACAATTTACCGCCTTTCGACACCTTTTTCCAAGGATTAAACTTTGATTTAAATCAAAAAGCACCGTTTCTGTTAACCATGTTTAAATGTGGTGTGAATGGTAAAAACCTTGTTAATGCTATGTGTACGATGAGATATTTGGAGTTATCAAAAGCAAGAAAGAATATAAACAAACGTGATTTATTTTAACGCTGAAGAACAACGCATCTTTACATTCGCGTTAACGTATAAAGGTAGTCGTCAGCGCGTTTTTTTTCCATTGTGCGACGACAGCCGCAGATAATTACATTTATTTTACCTGTGACACGCTTAAAATTAACACCTCAATGTGACTATTCAATAAAAAAGGCTGCCCTGCGTGCAGCCTTTTGTTCACTTCAGACGCTACCTTTCCGTTTTCAGGCTAAAAGTCCGCGATTGCCCAGGCCTGAACAGGCCCGTAATGCCCTTTTCTTCTCCCCTGCCAGTCAGCACCTGTTCATTTAAATCCGTCTCGCAACAGCCTTTAAGCGCCTGATTCCACGATAAAGAGGCATCACAGGACACAGATTCCGACGGATTAAACAGGCGAAGGATAAGCGCGTCCCGATCCTCCGCCTTTTTTATCGCGCTCATAACACAGCCTGTCGGCGAAAAGGGTCAGCAGGCTGTATCTGTCCGGCGTGCTGAACGACGCACGGTTAAGCTTCATGGCATCCCAGGGGATTTTGTTATAACACTGGACGGGGGTAAGCCACGCTTTCGCCTGCTGAGCAACGCCAGCGTTCTCGGGAGAACCGCTAAAACTCAGAAGCTAAAACGGCAATCGAGCCGGCCCCGAAGCTGCGAGTCCGGAACGGCCATTTTTATGCCGGACGGTCGGCCCGGGCGCAACAGCAAATCTTCCTTTCCCAGCACGCCCACACCGCGTAAAAGGTCAGAGCAAACGCTTTTTCCGCCTCCCCCACCACTTCAAATTCGCGTAACCCTTCTGTGAACAGGGCAAGCCCGTTTCGTTCCTGCTGCAGCACGGCGTAGTTAAGTAAATTCCGGACGGGAACCGGTGCCTCTTTCCAGCCCTCTTCTTGCCAGTTAGCCATCGCGTCATCGCGAACCGGGCGCGTTATGGAGCCAAACTGCGTATCTGACAGTACCTGCTGCGTCATAAACGGCGTCGGGATAAGCACGCGGACCCGGTGATCGTCAGCCTGATTATCCAGACGCGCCACAACATCTACACGTCTGCTGTTATGGCTGAGAGTGACCTCAAATTCCACCGCAAGAGCGCCATTGCGCAGGCGGGCCGACCGCTCGGCCAGGTTTGCCGGAACGGCGATGCGATGCTGGATCACCGCCCTGCTCTGCCATGCTTCCTGTATCACCTCAACATGATGCTGCCCGTGCGCTGAAGTGAGCCGCCACTCTTCCCGGGAAGGCGAGTAGTCGTACTCATCGCCATCATCCGACCCCTCTTCAATTTCCAGTACGCGGTCATAAATAAGTCCGGATTCTTTATCACGCAGGCGCAGCGTGCCATCGTCATTTATATCAATTTGCCAGAAGGCGTTTTCCAGCAGAGCATCCGTTTTTGCCTCGCGGGTAGCCTCTTTTCAGGAGCCTGGGGCTCGATGTAAAGCGTGCGGTATCCCATCGCGGGCAGGATCTGACAGATTTGGATATCAAACTCCATAAACGGATCGTAATTACCATAGTGCACGATTTGCCGGTCAATCAGCCCCGGGTCAATTTCCCGGCGCTGCGAATAAAACAGGGGATCTCATTGCCTTTATCATCCCGCAACCGGAACTGGCTCGCGCGCAGACGAAGGGTGGTGTTAATCACCTCTTCACGGGGCCAGGGCATCAGATTGAACATCACCAGCTTGTCGGCCTCGCTTTGCGGCATATTGTCGACAATCTTGCGCATCGAGAAACGCGTGAGGTTATCGGCCATGTCTTCAGCGAGCGCAAACCGGGCCATAATCTCACGATGCACTTTGTCGCTGCAGCAGCAGCCAATACTGTCGTGAGCATGATTCTTGAGGATCTCTTTCCACATTTTCTCCAGCAACCCGTGGTGATACTCGAAGCCCAGCATCCAGGCGAGCGCCGCCAGCGGTTCGAGGATATTCACGATTTTGTTTTCAATGCGGGCGTGGGCAATTTTGATGTCCATCCGTGTGGAGCCGATTGTCCGGTGTACACGCATGTATTTGCCGTCGATAAACTCCCCTTTCAGCGTCGCCAGTTCGTCACGGTGCGCTTCAATATGTTCAAAGACCTCCTCAAACCGGCTCATCACAAATTTCCGCTGCGGGTACATCTTTCGAAGGGTATCCATCACCGCGAAAATGTTCTGCTGGAGGGGCATCTGGTCGTGACCGTTAGGCAGCAGAATCTCTTTCGTCACGGAAGCGTTCTCCAGCAATGTAAGCCAGGTATCGAGCCGTTTACGCAGCCCCGCTTCATCCTCCGGTAAGTACTTACCAATCGCGTAGCCCAGCGGTAGTACCTGCGCCGTGACTTCGCTGCCGTCTGCGCTCTGCCATAAAAATTCTGTTTTATCGGTGCCGTGACGCTCAGAACATCCGCGCCAGAACAGCGTGCGGGTGATACCAAAGCCGTTATAGATATGCGGAAGTTGCCCGGACATGCCAAACGAATCCGGCAGATACCCTATTTTCATCGGCTCACCGAATTCCATGCAGTCGCGCATCCCGTACATCAGATTGCGAACGATCGATTCGCCGCTGACTATCGTGGTGTCGGTCTGGGTATACCACGGCCCGATAATCAGCTTTCCGCGCTCAACCAGCGCTTTTACCCGGGGCCGGTTTTCCGGCACAACGGCGAAGTAATCCTCCAGTACCGCGGTCTGTCCATCGAGAACGTAGTATTTATACTCTTCGTCCTGCTCCAGACGGGTCAGGATCTCCTCCATGTTATTGACCAAAAGGATCCGCGACGCTTCGGTGGTGAAATACCACTCACGGTCCCAGTGCATATGTGGCGTGATATGAACGCGAGATACAGCTTTCATCTTCGTTTCCTGTAAGTGAATTTATGGCGTGACGTCTTCCGTCAGGTATTTGCCTTTTTTACGCCCTGACGTCGCCAGAACAGTAAGATGAGCGTAGAGAGCGTCGTTCCCCCCAGCGCAGCGCCAAACCAGCCTGCCGCCGCGATCGCGCCACCCATCCCCGCGTCATGCAGTAAAAGAGAGAGAAGATGCCCGCCCCCGGCGTAGACAATCCGATACCCATTGCACCGATAATCGCCCCTGTTGCCATCGAGCCAACAACAAACGAGCCAATCACCCGCAGCGGATCTTCAATAGCCATCGGAATTGCCCCTTCGGTGATCCCCGCAAGCCCAGCAGCCACGTCGACTTGCCGGTTTCGATTTCAAACGGTTTAAAGAGATGCGGTGCCAGCATGGTTGAAGCCGTGACGGTAAAAGCCGAGACCATTTTGACGGAAGCAAAAATGGCATACGGCCCGTAAACGCCGTTGGCCATGGCCCCCAGACAGAACGCATAGGCCGCTTTGTTGACCGGTCCCCCTAAATCGAACGAGCACATAAAACCGAGCAGAGTGCCCAGTAGCAGCGCATTGGCACCGGAGAGCCCGTTAAGCCATGCCGTGAGGGAGGTGTTGATCACGCGACCGGCTCGCCGATCACGAACAGCATCAGGCTGCCCGCGCTCAGCACGCCAATCACCGGGTAGAGGTAATAGGTTAAAAAGCCGTTATAACGCTGACTCAGACGGATATGGTTTTTCACCCAGCGCATCAGATAGCCGGCAATCAGGCCACCTGCAATCGCCCCTAAAAAACCTGAACCGATCATATTGGCGGCAAGACCGGCCGCAAAACCCGGCGCCAGAGCAGGTTTATCTGCCAGCGAGTAGGCGGTATACGCGGCCAGTACCGGCACCATTAATGTGCCTAACATCCCCCGCCGAGTTTGCGATACATCCACAGCCATGAGTTCTCCTGCTCAAACAGATGCTGTAATCCCAACATCTGTGCCAGCAATACCGCGACGGCCAGCACCGTGCTCCCGCCACAATCAGCGGCACGGCAAAGGAAATACCGCTGAGCAGGGCCTGCTTAAGCTCCGTTTTAAGGCTCTTGCTCACATCATTGCCGGTATGCACATGGCGATCCGTTCCCGCGGGGGGTAAGGCCAACGCACGCTTAATAAGCGCTTCAGCATGGCGAAGCGGTTCCGCGACCGGCACGGACAGCGTCGGAATGCCGTGAAAACGCTCGCTCTCTTTGAGAGCCACTTCTGCAGCGATGATACAGGCCTGCGCAGTGCGTAACTGCTGCGCGGTCAACCGCCCTTCGATACCGTTCGCCCCCTGCTTTTCCACCACCACGTTTACGCCAAGCTTACGCCCCGCTTTTTCCAGATACTCAGCTGCCATATAGGTATGCGCAATGCCGGCGGGGCATGCAGTTACACAAACGATGGTTGGCGCATCTACGAACGCGACAACGTCATCTTCCTGTGGCACGTCGTCCAGCGCGGCGAGTAGCGCTGCTGCCGTGGTAGCCGCCATGACGCGCGCCCGAAGAGTTTCATCCGCCAGACGAGAAGTAAGTTCCGTCAGCACCTGGATATGGGTTGAGCCAGCTTCAGCCGGCGGAATGGCAAGCAGGAAAATCAGCTCGACATTTTCCGGGCCATCCACGCTTCCCAGCTCAGCGGTTCACACAGGGTGGCTACGGCAAAAGCCGCCTCTTTCACCACCGCTGATTTACCATGCGGGACTGCCAGCCCTTCGCCGAGCGCGGTAGGGCCTAGCGATTCCCGATGAAAGACTTCGGTTAAAAACGCATTGCCGTCGGTAATTTTGCCGAGCGTCACCAGCCGCATCGTGAGCTGGCGTATTGCTTCATCACGACTGGTGTACTGCGCCTGCACGCAGACAGCGTCGGGATGGGTCAGGGTAGTCAGGTTCATCAGGATCCTCACACTCAAGGGTAATTGTTCAGGATCGATTGTGACAGACCAACTGATACCTTTATGTGATCATTTTCACTAACACAGATAATTTGTATTTAATTTGTATTATTTACAAATTCTGTGCTGGAGGCATAATTCCGTGAAAAGGTATTAGAAGGCAGACGACATGGGCAATAAACCGATGTACCGGCAGATAGCGGATGCGCTTCGCGAGAAAATTACCGCCGGTGAGTTAAAACCCGGTGATGCGTTACCGACGGAATCCAGCCTGCAGGAGACATTTAGCGTCAGTCGCGTCACGGTGAGGCAGGCACTGAAGCTCCTCACTGAAGAGCAGATTATCGAGAGCATTCAGGGCAGCGGCTCCTATGTGAGAGAGGAGCGCGTCAATTACGACATTTATCAGCTTACCGGCTTTTATGAAAAACTGGCGGACCGAAACGTCGATACCCACAGCGACGTAAAAACATTCGAAGTGATCAAAGCGGATGTGAAACTGGCTGAGACGCTTAACATTCGCCCGGATGACAAAGTGTGGCATGTCAAACGGGTGCGCTTTATTAAGCAAAAACCGGTGAATCTGGAAGAGACGTGGATGCCGCTGGCGATGTTCGCCGACCTCACCTGGGAGGTGATGGAAAATTCCAAATATCACTACATCGAACAGATCAAGAAGATGGTTATCGATCGCAGTGAACAGGAACTGGTTCCGATCATGCCCTCACAGGAGGCGATCGACGCGCTGGCGCTGGATCCGGCAAAACCGATACTGGAAAAGGTGTCACGCGGCTTTCTGAAGGATGGGCGGGTGTTTGAATACAGCCGTAACGTGTTTAACAGCGACGATTACAAATTCACGCTGGTCGCGAAACGCAGGCATTAAAAAAGGCCGCTTTACAGCGGCCAACCATGTCGAAACGGACACTTATTACTTCAACGCTCCCTTTTACAGGGAGCAGAGAGGATTTACTTAATGATGGATTTCAGTGCTTCGCCGATATCCGCCAGGCTGCGAACGGTTTTCACGCCTGCGGCTTCCAGCGCGGCGAATTTCTCATCAGCCGTACCTTTACCGCCTGCGATAATCGCGCCTGCGTGACCCATACGCTTACCTTTCGGCGCTGTCACACCTGCGATATAACCGACGACCGGCTTGGTCACATGTTCTTTGATATACGCAGCCGCTTCTTCTTCTGCGCTACCGCCGATCTCACCGATCATCACGATCGCTTCGGTCTGCGGATCTTCCTGGAACATTTTCAGGATATCAATGAAGTTAGAACCTGGGATGGGGTCACCACCGATGCCCACACAGGTGGACTGGCCAAAACCGTAGTCGGTAGTCTGCTTAACTGCTTCATAGGTCAGCGTACCGGAACGGGAGACGATACCCACTTTACCCGGTTTGTGAATGTGACCCGGCATGATGCCGATTTTACATTCGCCTGGGGTGATAACGCCCGGGCAGTTCGGGCCGATCATGCGCACGCCAGCTTCATCCAGCTTCACTTTCACGGTCAGCATATCCAGCGTCGGGATACCTTCGGTGATGGTAATGATGAGCTTGATGCCCGCGTCAATCGCTTCCAGAATCGAGTCTTTGCAGAACGGAGCCGGAACGTAGATAACGGTCGCGGTCGCGCCCGTCGCTTCAACCGCTTCGCGCACGGTGTTGAATACCGGCAGGCCCAGGTGCGTGGTGCCGCCTTTACCTGGCGTTACGCCGCCAACCATCTGCGTGCCGTAGGCAATCGCCTGTTCGGAGTGGAAAGTCCCCTGGCTACCGGTGAAGCCCTGGCAGATAACCTTGGTATCTTTATTAATTAAAACTGACATTATTTCCCCTCCACTGCGGCAACAACCTGCTGAGCTGCATCCGTCAGACTTTTCGCTGCAATAATATTCAGGCCGCTGTCAGCCAGTTTTTTCGCGCCGAGTTCAGCGTTGTTACCTTCCAGACGCACCACAACCGGGACGTTAACACCCACTTCTTCTACCGCACCGATGATACCGTCTGCGATCAGGTCGCAACGCACGATACCGCCGAAGATGTTAACCAGCACGGCTTTGACGTTGTCATCAGAGAGGATGATTTTGAACGCTTCGGTTACACGCTCTTTGGTTGCGCCACCGCCCACGTCGAGGAAGTTTGCAGGCTCACCGCCGTGCAGCTTAACGATGTCCATGGTGCCCATCGCCAGGCCTGCGCCGTTAACCATGCAGCCGATGTTGCCATCCAGCGCCACGTAGTTCAGTTCCCACTGTGCAGCCTGCGCTTCACGCGGGTCTTCCTGAGACTGGTCGCGCATTTCACGCAGATCCGGCTGGCGGAACAGTGCGTTGCCGTCAGCGCCCAGTTTGCCGTCGAGGCAGATCAGTCGCCCTGAGTGGTGATGACCAGCGGTTGATCTCGATCAGCGCCAGGTCGCGCTCCAGGAAGATGGTGGCCAGACCCATGAAGATCTTGGTGAACTGCTGAACCAGCTTGCCTTCCAGACCCAATTTGAACGCCAGCTCACGGCCCTGGTAAGGCATTGGGCCTGCCAGCGGATCGATCGCCACTTTGTGGATCAGGTGTGGCGTCTCTTCTGCCACTTTCTCGATTTCCACGCCGCCTTCGGTAGACGCCATGAACACCACACGACGGAGCTACGGTCACAACCGCGCCCAGGTACAGTTCTTTCGCGATGTCAGTTGCAGCTTCAACCAGGATCTGGTTGACAGGCTGACCGTTCGCATCTGTCTGGTACGTTACCAGACGCTTGCCGAGCCAATGTTCAGCAAACGCACGAATCTCTTCTTTACTCTTAACAACCTTCACACCGCCCGCTTTACCACGGCCACCAGCGTGAACCTGACACTTAACTACCCAAGGGCCGGAACCGATTTTAGATGCGGCTTCTTCTGCTTCACGCGGGGTAGTACAGGCATAACCCACCGGAGCCGGTAAGCCATACCGGGCAAACAGCTGTTTGGCCTGATATTCATGTAAGTTCATGTGTTCTATCCATCCTTCAGGTAATCGTTAGGTAGTGCTTTTGTAGGCCCGGCAGACAACGCGCCGCCGGGCAAGACTGCTAAAACTAGACGTCCAGCAGCAGACGCGTTGGATCTTCCAGCAGCTCTTTAATAGCAACCAGGAAGCCCACGGACTCGCGGCCGTCGATCAGACGGTGATCGTAAGAGAGTGCCAGATACATCATTGGCAGGATCTCAACTTTGCCGTCTACCGCCATTGGACGATCTTTAATGGCATGCATACCCAGGATCGCGCTCTGCGGCGGGTTGATGATCGGGGTAGACATCAGTGAACCGAAAACGCCGCCGTTGGTAATGGTGAAGTTACCGCCGGTCAGATCGTCTACGGTCAGCTTGCCGTCGCGACCTTTTACAGCCAGCTCTTTAATCTTTTTCTCGATGTCAGCCATACCCAGAGTATCGACATCACGCAGAACCGGGGTAACCAGACCACGTGGCGTAGAGACTGCCATGCTGACGTCGAAGTAGTTGTGGTAAACCACGTCATCGCCATCGATAGAGGCGTTAACTTCCGGGTAGCGTTTCAGCGCTTCAACAACCGCTTTCACGTAGAAGGACATAAAGCCCAGACGGATACCGTGACGTTTTTCAAACGCGTCACCGTACTGCTTACGCAGGTCCATGATTGGCTTCATATTCACTTCGTTGAAGGTGGTCAGCATCGCGGTGGAGTTTTTCGCTTCCAGCAGACGCTCAGCCACACGCTTACGCAGGCGAGTCATCGGCACGCGTTTTTCGCTACGGGCACCCAGCGCAGGCTGTGCTGCGGCGCCGCTGCCGCTGCTGGCGCTTTAGTTTCTGCCTGAGCAGGGGCTTTCGCCAGGTGCTTCTCGATATCTTCACGGGTCAGACGACCACCGACACCGGTGCCTTTAATGGCAGCCGCATCCAGGTTGTGCTCGGCCAGCAGACGACGGATCGCCGGGCTGAGCGCGTCGTTAGTTTGCTCTTCCAGAGAGGCCTGCTGACGCTGGGCTGGAGTAGACGCTTTTTCGTCAGACTTCGCGCTGGACTCTTTGCCCGCGCTGTTGCCTTCACGCAGCGACCCAGGATCTGACGGGAGGTTACGGTTGTCCCTTCGTCTTCCAGGACTGCATCCAGAATGCCATCCGCTGAAGCCGGTACTTCCAGTACCACTTTGTCAGTTTCGATTTCTACCAGCACTTCATCGCGCTTAACGCTATCGCCCGGTTTTTTGTGCCAGGTGGCGACGGTCGCATCTGCTACGGACTCAGGCAGGTCGGGAACAAGAATATCTACGCTACTCATTATGTATCCTTTAATTAATCGACGTTCAGCGCGTCATTGACCAGATCTTGTTGCTGCTTCTGGTGAACGGACATATACCCTACCGCCGGAGAGGCGGAGGCCGGGCGACCTGCATAACGCAGGGCAGACCCAAATGGAATGACTTCACGGAAATGATGCTGACTGCAGTACCAGGCGCCCTGGTTGAGCGGCTCTTCCTGGCACCAGACAAAATCATGCACGTGAGCATACGGTTTCAACGCTTCCTGCACCGCCTGGTGCGGGAATGGATAAAGCTGTTCGATACGCACGATGGCGACATCTTTCTGGTCGTTCTTACGGCGCTGTTCCAGCAGGTCGTAATAAACCTTACCAGAACACATCACAACACGCTTAACGGCCTGCGGATCCAGTTCGTCAACCTCACCGATGGCAGGCAGGAAGGTGCCGTTCGCCAGTTCGTCCAGGCTGGACACCGCCAGCGGGTGGCGCAGCAGGGATTTTGGCGACATGACCACCAGCGGACGGCGCATACCGCGCAGCGCCTGACGACGCAGCATGTGGTAGACCTGAGCCGGAGTGGACGGCACGCAGACCTGCATGTTCTGCTCAGCACAGAGCTGCAGATAACGTTCCAGACGGGCGGAGGAGTGCTCCGGACCCTGACCTTCGTAACCGTGTGGCAGCAGCATCACCAGGCCACACATACGGCCCATTCTGCTCGCCGGACGAGATGAACTGGTCGATAACGACCTGGGCACCGTTGGCGAAGTCACCGAACTGCGCTTCCCAGATAGTCAGGGTGCGCGGTTCCGCGGTGGCGTAGCCGTATTCGAATGCCAGTACCGCTTCTTCAGACAGGACGGAGTCCCATACCTTGAACTGACCCTGACCGTTATGGACATGCTGCAGCGGAGTATAGGTTGAACCGTTAGTCTGGTTGTGAACTACCGCGTGACGGTGGAAGAAGGTGCCACGGCCCGCATCTTCACCGGACAGACGAACAGGAATGCCTTCATCAACCAGCGTTGCGTAAGCCAGTGTTTCCGCCCCGCCCCAGTCGAACAATTTCTCGCCCGCTGCCATTGATTGACGGTCAGCATAAATTTTCGCTACGCGAGACTGCATCTCGATAGCGTCTGGTACGGTGCTAATGCGTTTAGCCAGCTCCTGCAGGCGCTTCATCTCTACCTTGTTCGGGTAGCTCTCATCCCACTCGTGGTTGAGGTACGGCGACCAGGTAAAGGAGTGCATGTTCATCGGGCGCAGCTCTTTCACTACGCATTCACCCGCATCCAGCGCGTCGCGGTAGAGGTTGACCATTTCGGTCGCATCTTCCAGCGTCGTCACGTTGTCGCCTTCCAGCTTGTCAGCATAGATTTTGCGTGGCGTCGGGTGTTTTTTGATTTTCTGATACATCAGCGGCTGCGTTGCACTTGGCTCGTCAGCTTCGTTGTGGCCATGACGGCGGTAGCAGAACAGGTCGATGAACACATCGCGTTTGAAGGTGTTACGGTAGTCCAGCGCCAGACGGGTAACGAACGCCACGGCTTCAGGGTCATCCGCGTTAACGTGGAAGATTGGCGCCTGAACCATCTTACCGATGTCGGTGCAGTACGGGGTAGAACGCGCATCCAGTGGGTTAGAGGTCGTGAAGCCCACCTGGTTGTTGATAACAATGCGAACGGTACCGCCCACTTCGTAACCACGTGCTTTGGACATGTTCAGCGTTTCCTGAACCACGCCCTGCCCTGTGACCGCCGCGTCACCGTGAATGGTGATTGGCAGAACTTTGTTGCTGCTCGGCTCGTCCAGACGATCCAGACGCGCACGCACAGAACCGATAACCACCGGGCTCACGATTTCCAGGTGTGACGGGTTAAACGCCAGCGCCAGGTGAACCAGACCGCCTTCGGTTTCGATATCAGACGAGAAGCCCATGTGGTACTTCACGTCACCGGTGCCGAGGTGTTCTTTATGTTTGCCCGCGAATTCGTCGAACAGGTCCTGCGGTTTTTTACCCAGCACGTTGACCAGTACGTTCAGACGACCGCGGTGCGCCATACCCAGCACCACTTCACGGGTACCGCTTTTGCCCGCGTGGCGAATCAGCTCTTTCAGCATAGGTACCAGCGCGTCGCCGCCTTCCAGCGAGAAGCGTTTCGCACCCGGGAATTTCGCGCCCAGATAGCGTTCAAGGCCTTCTGCTGCGGTCAGTTCGCTGAGGAAGCGTTTTTTCTCTTCAGCAGAGAAATTCGCGTGGCCCGCCACAGATTCGATGCGCTGCTGGATCCAGCGTTTCTCTTCTGTAGAGGTGATGTGCATATATTCCGCGCCGATGGAGCCGCAGTAGGTTTGCTTGAGCGCGTCAATCAGCTCGCCCAACTTCATCGTGTCTTTGCCGATGGCAAAGGAACCTACGTTAAAGCTTTCCTGGAAATCGGCCTCGGTCAGATCGTGATACGCCGGATCGAGATCCGCCACACGATCTTGTTTCCACAGTCCCAGCGGATCGAGATTCGCATGCTGGTGACCACGGAAGCGATAAGCGTTGATAAGCTGCAGGACTTTAACCTGCTTCGCATTGGTGTCAGGGTCGGAAATCGCAGAAGAGTAACGTGAGGCATCCTTCGCCAGACGACGGAAATAATCACGTGTTTTGGAATGGAATTGATCCGGTTTGACTCCAGTGCCAGGTAACTGCTGGAACATGGAACGCCAGTTTGCGTCCACTGAGTCAGGATCGGTTAAGAAGTCTTCATAGAGCTGTTCTATCCAGCTCTGGTTTGAACCAGAGAGGTAAGAAGAGTCCAGCCAGGCTTTCATTGCGCCGTTCTGCATCGTGATCCCTTAAGCATTTTTATGCTTACTTTCGCCGTAGAAACTACCACGTACAACACGTACGTGCCGGGGTTCACCTGCGAGCTCTTATGTTGTCTTGGGCTCGCGAAGGAACCTTTAAAAACTGTCTGCACCTCGGGGCAGTTTTTAGAGGTTTCCTACATTTTATCCCCTCTCCTGTCAGGAGAGGGTCAGGGCGAGGGGAACAACGCTCCCCTCCTGTTACTTATGCACTGCGCTGCAGCAGCATCGACTTAATATGGCCGATGGCGCGCGTCGGGTTCAGCCCCTTAGGACATACACTGACGCAGTTCATGATGCTATGGCAGCGGAATACGCTGAAAGCATCACTCAGTCCTTCCAGACGACTGTCGGTTTCGGTGTCGCGGCTATCGATCAGGAAGCGATAGGCAGCCAGCAGACCGGCCGGGCCGATAAACTTGTCCGGGTTCCACCAGAACGACGGGCAAGAGGTCGAGCAACATGCACAGAGAATACACTCGTACAAACCATCGAGTTTTTCACGCTGCTCAGGAGACTGTAAGTGCTCACGAGCCGGTGGATTTTGCCCATTATTCAATAAGTAAGGCTTAATCTTCTCATATTGTGCATAGAATTGCCCCATGTCTACCACCAAATCACGAACGACTGGCAGACCTGGCAAAGGACGGATAACAATTTTCTGGCCCGCGCGCTGCAACGCTGAAATTGGCGTGATGCAGGCCAGACCATTTTTACCGTTCATGTTCACACCGTCAGAGCCACAAACGCCTTCACGGCATGAGCGACGGAACGACAGTGTCGGATCTTTTTCTTTCAGCTGGATTAAGGCATCCAGCAGCATCATGTCACGGCCTTCTTCCGCTTCCAGGGTGTAATCCTGCATACGCGGAGCATCATCTACATCCGGGTTATAACGATAAACTGAGAATTCGAGTTTCATTATCCTGTCTCCGCATTAGTAAGTACGAATCTTCGGCGGGAACGCCGGACGCAGTTTCGGTTCCATATTGACGCTACGACGCGTCATGGATTCCGACTCTGGCAGATACAGGGAATGGCACAGCCAGTTTTCATCGTCACGATCCGGGAAGTCGAAGCGGCTATGCGCGCCACGGCTCTCGGTACGGAAGTTTGCCGACATCGCGGTAGCGAACGCCGTTTCCATCAGGTTATCCAGCTCCAGACACTCAACGCGCTGGGTATTGAACTCGCTGGACGTGTCGTCCAGACGGGCATTTTTCAGACGCTCGCGGATCGCTTTCAGCTGCTCAAGACCTTTGGCCATCGCATCCCCTTCACGGAATACCGAGAAGTTGTGCTGCATACATTCCTGCAGCGCTTTGCGGATTTCCACCGGATCTTCACCATTACGGTTGCCGTTCCAGCGGTTCAGACGCTCAAGCGACGCATCAATTTCATCGTCGGTGGCATCACGCAACGCACCCTGCTCGGCAATAGACTCTTGCAGATGCAGACCTACCGCACGACCAAATACCACCAGGTCAAGCAGGGAGTTCCCGCCCAGACGGTTTGCACCGTGTACGGATACGCAGGCAATTTCGCCGACGGCAAACAGGCCCGGGATAACAACGTCTTCACCCTGCTCGTTCACGGTCAGCGCCTGGCCGGTCACTTTGGTCGGAATACCGCCCATCATGTAGTGACAGGTTGGGATTACCGGGATAGGCTCTTTCACTGGATCGACGTGCGCGAAGGTACGAGACAGCTCCAGAATGCCTGGCAGACGTGATTCCAGAACCTCTTTACCCAGATGGTCGAGTTTCAGCTTCGCGTGTGGACCCCATGGGCCGTCACAGCCGCGGCCTTCACGGATTTCGATCATGATGGAACGCGCCACCACGTCACGACCCGCCAGGTCTTTCGCATTCGGGCATAACGCTCCATGAAGCGCTCGCCGTGTTTGTTCAGCAGGTAACCCCCTTCACCACGGCAGCCTTCTGTTACCAGCACGCCGGCACCGGCGATGCCGGTTGGGTGGAACTGCCACATTTCCATATCCTGCACCGGTACGCCGGCGCGGATAGCCATACCTACGCCGTCACCGGTGTTGATGTGGGCGTTGGTGGTAGATTGATAAATACGGCCTGCACCGCCGGTCGCCAGCACGGTAGCACGCGCTTTGAAGTAGACCACTTCACCGGTTTCAATACACAGCGCGGTACAACCTACAACGGCGCCATCGGCGTTTTTCACCAGATCCAGCGCATACCACTCGGAGAAAATAGTCGTGTGGTTTTTCAGGTTCTGTTGATACAGCGTGTGCAGCAGTGCGTGACCGGTACGGTCAGCCGCAGCTGCAGTACGTGCCGCCTGCTCGCCGCCGAAGTTTTTCGACTGGCCGCCAAACGGACGCTGATAAATGGTGCCATTTTCCAGACGGGAGAACGGCAGCCCCATGTGATCCAGCTCCAGAATCGCTTCCGGGCCAGTCTTACACATATATTCGATAGCATCCTGGTCGCCGATGTAGTCGGAACCTTTGACCGTGTCATACATGTGCCATTCCCAGTTATCTTCATGGGAATTGCCCAGCGCAACGGTAATACCGCCCTGCGCGGAGACAGTGTGGGAACGGGTCGGGAAGACTTTAGAGAGCAGCGCACAGGTCTGGCCGCTCTGGGAAATTTGCAGTGCTGCACGCATACCTGCGCCACCAGCACCAATCACAACAGCATCAAATTCTCTGACTGGCAGTTTCATTACACACCCCACACCACAACGAATCCATAAATAACGTAAACCACCAGTGCAACGACAATGACCAGCTGCAGAGGAAGGCGAATCGCCAGTGGTTTAACGTAATCGGTCAACACCTGCCACATACCAATCCAGGCATGAATAAGGATGGAGAACAGAGCCAGCAGGGTGAACACTTTGTTGAAGGCAGATCCGAAGAACCCACTCCAGATTTCCCACGTCAGCGTGCCGCTGGTCGCGAAGAAACCAATCATATAGATGATATAAAGGGTGAGAACGATGGCGGTAGCACGGACCAGAATGAAGTCATGTACGCCGTTGCGTCCTAATGCGGAGGCGTTGCTTACCATACGAGAACTCCTGCGAGAAGTGAAAGCACGACAGTCAATACAAATGAAATATTAGCGGAGCGTTTACCGGCTTCGAAAGTCTCTTCCAGGTAGCCAAAGTCCATCAGCATATGACGAATGCCCACGACAACGTGGTACGCCAGCGCAGTCAGAATGCCCCACATGATAAATTTCACGAAGAAGCTGTTCATGATGCAGAGGCCTGGAGGAATCCTTCAGGAGAAGAGAGGCTGGTACCAGTAACCACAGCAGAATGCCGACCGCCACAAACGTAATCACACCAGAAACGCGGTGCAGAATGGACGCTATTGCTGTTACAGGGAACCGGATCGTTTTGAGATCCAGATTGACAGGTCTTTGTTTTTTCACATTTCTTATCATGAATAACGCCCACATGCTGTTCTTATTGTTTCCTTCCTCCGGACTGCGATGCGGGTCAGACAGCGTTCCTTTTCTATAACTGCGCGTCATGCAAAACATTGCTTCCAAATGCTAAAACGACACGTTACAACGCTGGGTGGCTCGGGATTGCAGGGTGTTCCGGAGACCTGGCGGCAGTATAGGCCGTTCACAAAATCATTACAATTAACCTACATACAGTTTGTCGGGTTTTCTCTGGAACAGTGATCAGGGTCACGATAACAACATCTTTTTAATTTTTAATCATCTGATTTGACAAATGTTAAACAATATTGTTACAAACGTCATCAGAAAAGGCATATAATGCGCAAAAGTTATGAGGTCTCACTTTCACCTGACAAATAGTTATGTAACAGTGTGATGGTATTGACCGAAGTTATCAGGACAGTTATTAGTGATATACAGGTTTGAATAATTCGGACTGCGAAGACACTGATTTGCTGTTGTTTCACTGATTTTTCATGTTTTTACCTGCAAGGCGCCATAGCTCTGTACCCTGGTTTCTCCTCGTGAGCTGAGCGGTAAGCCAAATAACAAACTGGTAACGGTGAGAAATCAGCAGAATGCAAATCCGGTAATTGGCAGTCTTAAGCAATAAGGCGCTAAGGAGACCGTAAATGGCTGATACAAAGGCAACGCTCACCCTAAATGGTGACACTGCTGTTGAACTGGATGTGCTAAAAGGCACGCTCGGTCAGGATGTTATTGATATCCGTACGCTGGGTTCTAAAGGTGTATTCACCTTCGACCCTGGATTTACCTCTACCGCATCTTGCGAATCCAAAATCACCTTCATTGATGGTGACGAAGGTATCCTGCTCCATCGCGGCTTCCCCATCGATCAGTTAGCCACCGAATCCAACTATCTGGAAGTGTGCTACATCCTGCTGAACGGCGAAAAACCGACGCAGGCACAATACGATGAATTCAAAACCACCGTCACCCGTCACACCATGATTCATGAGCAGATTACCCGTCTGTTCCATGCTTTCCGTCGTGATTCTCACCCAATGGCGGTGATGTGCGGTATTACCGGCGCGCTGGCAGCGTTCTACCACGACTCGCTGGACGTGAATAATCCACGTCATCGCGATATCGCGGCGTTCCGCCTGCTGTCCAAGATGCCGACCATGGCAGCGATGTGTTACAAATACTCCATCGGCCAGCCGTTTGTTTATCCACGTAACGACCTCTCCTACGCCGGTAACTTCCTGCGCATGATGTTCTCCACGCCGTGTGAAGAGTACGAAGTGAACCCGGTACTGGAACGTGCGATGGACCGTATTCTGATCCTGCACGCCGACCACGAACAGAACGCCTCCACCTCCACCGTCCGTACCGCAGGCTCTTCAGGCGCGAACCCGTTCGCCTGTATCGCTGCGGGTATCGCCTCCCTGTGGGGACCGGCGCACGGCGGCGCGAACGAAGCGGCACTGAAGATGCTGGAAGAGATCAGCTCCGTTGAGCACATTCCTGAATTCGTGCGTCGCGCGAAAGACAAGAATGACTCCTTCCGTCTGATGGGCTTCGGTCACCGTGTGTACAAAAACTACGACCCACGCGCTACCGTTATGCGTGAAACATGCCACGAAGTGCTGAAAGAGCTGGGTACAAAAGACGACCTGCTGGAAGTGGCGATGGAGCTTGAGCACATCGCGCTGAACGACCCGTACTTCATCGAGAAGAAACTCTACCCGAACGTCGATTTCTACTCTGGCATTATTCTGAAGGCGATGGGCATTCCGTCTTCCATGTTCACCGTGATCTTCGCCATGGCACGTACCGTTGGCTGGATTGCGCACTGGAACGAAATGCACAGCGAAGGCATGAAAATCGCCCGTCCTCGTCAGCTGTATACTGGCTACGAGCAGCGTGATTTTAAGTCTGACATCAAACGCTGATGTTAACGGGGTGTGGCCTGATGTCCTCACCCCATCCCTCTCTTACTCCGAGAGAGTGAAGACATTAAAAACGGTGACCCCCTGGGTTACCGTTTTCATTTTACTTCTGGCAATGCGGACACCAGTAAAACGGTCTCGACGACAGCGTGGTTTTCGCAATTATCCCGCCGCACCGCTCACACGCCTTCCCTTCACGATGAAACACCTTAAAGCGGAACAATGCCCCATGGTGCTTGTTGTGATCCACTACGCCACGCGTATTGTAGGACAGGCGCGGGATATCCAGCAGTGCGTGGGATAACGCCTCCAGCTGTTCATCACTGAGTTGCGATGCCTTATGCTGCGCCGCCAGGCCCACCTCCCAGAGGATCTCCACCCGCAGGTAATTTCCTAATCCAGCCAGAAACGCCTGATCGAGCAACAATCCGGAAAACTGTCGGTTACGAAACCGAGGTGATACCAGACGGGCTTTCACCTCGCCCGGGGTCAGGCTCATATCCAGCACATCCGGCCCGACGCGCTGCAGGAACGGGTGAGTGAGCAGCTGCTCTGGCGTTAACATTTCGATATCGGATGCGCTGTAAAGCAGAATCGCGTTGTCTGCCGTCTGTAGCCTGACGCGCAGCACGCGGGTAGTTTGCGGCTGCTCGTTTGCCTTCACCACGCGCCAAACGCCGTACAGCTGATTATGGCTATATAACGTCAGGTTATGGGAGAAATGCGTGAGCAGCGCTTTGCCGCGCGTTTCAATGTGCGTCACCGTCTGCCCCACCAGCTGGGCTTCAAACGGTTTCAGTTGAGGAAAAGCAAACCAGACATCCGTCAGCGGTTTGCCCTTTATCGCCGCCTCGAGGCTATCCGCAGCACGGCGGATCTCCGGGCCTCAGGCATTTTTCTGTCCTTATCGTTATGTCATGCACTCACGAGAATACCCTGCTCCGCAAAGGCCGTCCGTAAGCGGCGTGCAAACTGCAGCGCATGCTCACCATCGCCGTGTAAACACACCGTATCCGCCTGGACTCTGGCCGTTGAACCATCAATTGCCTTTACCGACCCCTCACACACCATCGCCAGCGTTTGCGCCAGCGCCTGTGATTCATCGGTAATAAGCGCACCGGGCAGTGAACGGGGAACCAGGCTGCCATCCGGCTGGTACCCTCTGTCAGCAAAAACTTCCTGACGGGTGGTTAACCCCAGCCGCTGTCCGGCGCGAATAAGCTCGCTCCCCGCCAGTCCGACCAGGATGAGCTGCGGGTTGCAGTCCCGCACCGCGCGGGCAATGGCATCCGCGAGAGCCGGATCTTTGGCCGCCTGATTGTAGAGCATGCCGTGGGGTTTCACATGGCGCAGCACGCCCTGCTGGGAACGCACAATCGCCTCCAGCGCGCCCGTTTGATAGAGCGTCTGGGCATACACCGTCTCAGGAGGGAGATCTATTGCCGTGCGGCCAAAATTATCCCTGTCAGGAAAACTGGGATGTGCCCCTATCGCCACGCCGTGCTTAATCGCATTACGCACGCTGTCCAGCATGGTTTGCGCGTCACCCGCGTGAAACCCGCAGGCAATATTGACCGAAGAGACCAGCGTCATCAGTTCAGCATCGGCACTTCCGCCCTCACCCAGATCGGCGTTTAAATCAATCTTTGCCATCGAGCTCCATGCCAGTTGTTCCAGATAACGCTGCTGATCCTGGCGTGCCTTCAGCGCCTCCTCCAGCGAACATTGCACAAAATGAATCGGCTGTCCGAGAGGAATTTGCGCCAGATGGTAGCGATCTGCTTCAATGATGCAGGCAATACGCGGGTATCCCCCCGTTGTTTGCGCATCGTTCATCAGCACGATCGGCTGACCGTTACCCGGCACCTGAATGACACCAGGTAATAAACCGTGTGAGAGCAATTCCCGATCTGTCGTACGGGTCAATGGCTGCCCCTGCAGGCGGTATCCCATACGGTTACTTTGCGGGCTGATCTTCCACGCGAACGCCAGAACGTCTCCTGAGCGACTTCATCGAACTCCTGATATTCCGGCCCCGGTAAGGCACGGATTTGGTTGGTCCATAACAGCTGTTTTACCCCCTGGGCCGTCGAGAAGTGGCGCGTTGAGGGGTTAACCGCCAGACGATCGCCGTCACGCAGCAGGCGCCCTTCATGACCGCCAATGCCGGCTTTCTGATCGGTACTGGATGAACCCAGCACCTCTGGCACATCAATCCCTCCTGCGACCGCAAGATAGCTTCGCACGCCGTGCACAGGACGTTTGAGGGTCAGACGCTGCCCGGCTTTCGCTCGCAGCCGCCAGCCTGTCCAGACCGCTTTGCCATCCAGCTCGGCGTCACAGCGGCCCCGGTTAAGGCAAACCCAGGTCTCCTCGCCGAATTCAATCACACACTGGCCAAGCGTAATTTCGAGTGCCGCCGTGCTGCCAGGGTTGCCCACCAGCACGTTAGCAATCTCCAGCGCAGGCTGTCCAGCGCACCACAGTAGCTCACGCCCGACTGGCGCATGCCAAAGCGGCCGGCATCCTGTACGGACGTGTAAAGCCCGGCGCGAATCAGCGTTAACATACCCCCTCCTTCTGCGGGATAAAGCGCAGGGTATCGCCGGGACGAAGGAGTATGGGAACCTCCTGCCCTGGTTCAAATAACGGCCTGGACGTATGCCCGATAAGCTGCCAGCCCCCCGGTGACGTCAGAGGATAAATGCCGGTCTGTTCACCACCGATAGCCACCGTGCCCGCCGGCACGCTCAGGCGGGGTTCGGCGCGACGCGGCGTATGCAATTGCGGTGAGAGCCCCCCAGATAGGGGAAGCCCGGCTGAAAACCTAAGAACCAGACCACGTAATCAACGCAGGCGTGCAATTCAACCACCTGCTTTTCCGTTAATCCGCAGTGTTCCGCCACCACGCCAAGATCGGGTCCATGCTCGCCGCCATACACCACCGGGATCTCAATTGTCCGGGAATCCGGCTCCAGCGCCTCGCTCTCTTCCCACCAGCGCTGCAAACGTTCAATAGCATCCAGCGCCAGCGTATGCGGATTACGCAGCACCACGGTGATGTTATTCATACCCGGAATCGCTTCAACCACTTCAGGCACATCGGCCAGGCGCTGCGTTAGCCGCCAGATACGCTTTTGCGTGGCAAGGGTCACTGGCGGTTCCAGCTCCAGAACCACTGCCGTTTCCCCCAGAAGATAACAACGCGCTCGCTGCACTCAGATACCTCTCATCAGGCCGGGTTAGGGATATCAATAAACGTGACATCCAGATCGGTATTTTCGGTCAGCCATTCACTGAGGGCGCGAATTCCGCCACGCTCGGTGGCATGGTGACCTGCCGCGTAAAAATGCAGACCTTGTTCACGCGCCGAATGGACGGTCTGCTCGGACACTTCTCCAGTGATGAAGGCGTCGACACCAAAGCGTGCCGCGCTATCAATAAAGCCCTGACCACCACCAGTACACCAGGCAACCCGTTTCACCGTGTCCGGACCGGTGTCACCGCACCAGAGCGGACGGCGTCCCAGACGCGCTTCAATCCATGAGGCCAGCTCCAGGCCGGGCACCGGCATGGCCAGCTCTCCCCAGGGCACCAGCGCTCAATTTCACCCATGACGGTAATCCCCAACAGCTGCGCGAGCTGTACGTTATTGCCCAGCTCCGGGTGCGCATCCAGCGGCAGATGGTAACCGTACAGGTTGATATCATTTGCCAGCAGCGTTTTCAGGCGGTTTCGCTTCATACCGCGAATGATCGGTGCTTCGTTTTTCCAGAAATAACCGTGATGGACAATAACGGCATCCGCTTCCTGACGGACGCTTCGTCCAGCAGCGCCTGGCTTGCCGTCACGCCAGTGACAATTTTCTGCACCGTTTCGCGTCCTTCAACCTGGAGCCGTTCGGGCCGTAATCGCTGAAGGAGTCGCTGTTCAGTTTTTCGTTAATCAGGCTTTCCAGTTCGCTGTTTTTCATCATCACTCTCTTAAGCTTTGCGGGCGGCCTCGTACGCCGCCAGCGTGGCGACACGCGCCTGTTTATGGTCAACAATCGGACGGGGATAATCGAGCTTCACGCCCTGTTTATCCGCCCATGCCCACGGGTCGTGGATCGCTTTTGCAGGGACATTGCTCAGCGCGGGCAACCAGCGGCGGATAAACTCGCCGTCTGCATCAAATTTTTGTCCCTGCGTGGCAGGATTAAAAATACGGAAATAGGGCGCGGCGTCGGTTCCAGTGGACGCCGCCCACTGCCAGCCGCCGTTATTCGCCGCCAGATCGCCATCGATCAGCTGAGAAATAAAATACCGCTCCCCGACACGCCAGTCGATAAGCAGATCTTTCACCAGGAAGCTGGCAGTAATCATTCGCAGCCGGTTGTGCATCCATCCGGTTTCATTGAGCTGGCGCATCGCGCATCAACAATCCGGAAGCCCGTTTCGCCTTTCTGCCAGGCCTGTAAGTGGCTCTCGTTGTGTTGCCATTTTACGTTATCAGTCCAGGGTATAAACGGTCGATGCTTACATAAATCAGGGTGATACGTCATCAAATGGCGATAAAATTCGCGCCAGATAAGTTCGTTAAGCCAGACGGAGCCGGGGCCCCCGTCCAGTGCCTGTGGTTGTTCCGCCAGAAGACGATGCAGGCACTGGCGCGGAGAGAGCACACCCAGTGCCAGACAGGCCGATAAACGGCTGGTGCCCTCTGTCGCGGGAAAATCCCTGCGCGCGTCGTAATCGCCTGCGCCCGCTTTACAAAACTGGCGCAGCTTCGCGATAGCGTTTTTTTCGGTAGCCGGGAACAGAGTCTCATCAAACGCCTGTTGCGGATAGTCAAACTCCCGCTCGGGTATCTCCGTTATGGCCTCTCCCCTCACGGTGGGTGCAGCCACGCATTCCGGCAGCGCCTCCTTCAGTCTTTTAATGAAGGCATTTTTAAACGGCGTAAAGACTTATACATCTCGTGGTTGCGGTCATGACACTGCCCGGCGGCAGCATGACGCTGTCATCAAAACCCTGACACTCTACATCCTGCAGGATTTTCTCCAGCTGACGATCCCGCTGACGTTCATTGAATTCGTACTGATAGTTGTAAAAAAGGTGGGTGACATCGTACTGCTCACAGATTGCCTTCACAGCCTGGCATTGCGCGGAGAAGTCACTGACCTCTTTATAAATGAGCGGGATCCCTTTTTCGGCAAGCGAACACTGCAAGCCATTCAGATGTGAGCTGAGGTAAGCCGCCTGGCGTGGTGCCATAGCATGCTGCTGCCACTGCCCGGGGGTGGCGATAAACACCGCCAGCACGCGGGCTTCCGGGGAGCGGCAGGCAGCCGCAAGGGCGAGATTGTCATGTACGCGCAGGTCCGCGCGAAACCAAACCAGATGGTGGGCATAAAACTCCTGGCAATTATCCATTATGTCCGTAAGGCCATGCCACTAAAGAGAAAATGCGGCTGGCTTTTATCTACTTTGCCATGAAGTGTAGACGCGATGAAATAAAAAAGGCCGCCCGGGGCGGCCTTAACGCTACGTGTCCTGCGCCATCATGGTAAAAGCAATAAACAGTGTCGGTTCATCACTCTTACCACGAGTATGCTGGCGACAATGAACGCAATGCAAAAAGAGCGTTTCATCATGCGGCCCCTGCTGCTAACCGCTCCACCGTTCACCACCGGTGATAAGTCGGTGGACACACGCTCTGACGAGAGCCCAAAAACGGCCCAACGGACTGCGGATCCTGAGGGATAAAAAAAACCGCCACATTGCTGTAGGCGGTTTATTGTCTGTGTGTCGTCTTCGTATCAGTAAAATCGCAGGTCGCTTTCTCGGCCTGATCCATCCACACCGGCTTCTCGCTGGTTTTGGCCCAGACGCGGTGCAAATAGCTATAAAAACGTGCGCGGTCTTTCCAGAAGAGCATCACCGGCAGGGCCAGCACGCCAGCCACTACGGCGAAAGTGCGACGCATGAAAACGATATGAGCCGGATACGCTTTATAAAGATCCATATTTTCTCCCCTATAGTTGGCCGGAAACATGCTCCGGAAAATTTGAAATCTGTGATCTGGCTAAAATAATACCGCTTTGTTTGTAATTTTACTACTCATCAGACCAGTTATTTTCATCCATTTAGTGAATATTTACATTTCCGCCGTAAGTAAGTTACAAAAAAGTTAACGGTTTACTTACCAATAGTTAAATTGTGCCTTTGCCATTTTTATACTTTTTTTACACCCACTCTGCCGATTTTTGCGAAATCTTTGCGCCATAAATCCTACCGTTAACACAAATACAAATGTCACTCGGAGGTGGATTGTGAGTGCAGGTCTGATTACCGGCATCGTGCTGGTGTTCCTGTTATTGGGTTATCTGGTCTACGCCCTGATTAATGCGGAGGCCTTCTGATGGCTGCTCAGGCGTTTTTACTTATAGCCAGCTTTTTACTGGTCTTATTGGTGCTTGCCAGACCGCTGGGAACGGGGCTCGCGCGGCTGATCAACAACGTGTCCTTACCGGGTACGGGAAGTATCGAAAAAGGGATCTGGCGCGTACTGGGAATACGCGATCAGGAGATGAACTGGCGTCAGTATCTGGTCGCTATTCTGTTGCTGAATATTGTTGGGCTGGTCGCGCTCTTTGTTATGCTGATGTTGCAGGGTAGCCTGCCGCTGAACCGCAACAGTTACCGGGCCTGTCCTGGCATCTTGCGCTGAATACGGCCGTCAGCTTTGTCACCAATACCAACTGGCAATCCTACGCCGGCGAAACCACGCTGAGCTACTTCAGCCAGATGGTGGGATTAACCGTACAAAATTTCCTCTCAGCAGCCAGCGGCATCGCGGTTGTCTTCGCGCTGACGCGTGCGTTTGCACGTCAGAATATGGGTACGCTGGGCAATGCCTGGTTGATCTCACGCGCATTACTCTGTGGGTCTTACTTCCAATTGCTCTGCTCATCGCGCTGTTCTTTATTCAGCAAGGTACGCTGCAAAACCTGCTGCCTTACGCCCCTTATACCTCGCTTGAAGGGGCAAAACAGCTTCTGCCGATGGGGCCTGTGGCCTCACAGGAAGCCATTAAGATGCTCGGTACGAATGGTGGCGGTTTCTTCAATGCCAACTCATCGCATCCGTTTGAAAACCCAACGGCACTGACCAACGCTGTGCAAATGCTGGCGATCTTCCTGATCCCCGCAGCGCTGTGCTTTGCTTTTGGCGATGTAGTGAACGATCGTCGTCAGGGTCGCACCCTGCTCTGGACCATGTCGCTCATCTTTGTCGTCTGTGTTGCGCTGGTGATGTGGGCCGAATGGCAAGGTAACCCGCATTTCCTGACGCTGGGCGCTGACGGCACCATGAATATGGAAGGGAAAGAGAGCCGCTTTGGCATTCTCGCCAGTAGCCTTTATGCCGTGGTCACGACGGCGGCATCCTGCGGGGCGGTCAATGCTATGCACGACTCCTTCACGGCACTGGGCGGCATGATCCCGATGTGGCTGATGCAGATCGGTGAAGTGGTATTCGGCGGCGTAGGCTCGGGTCTTTACGGCATGCTGCTGTTTGTTCTGCTGGCGGTGTTCATTGCGGGTCTGATGATTGGTCGCACCCCGGAATATCTGGGCAAAAAAATCGATGTCCGTGAGATGAAGTTAACCGCGCTGGCGATTCTGGTCACCCCCGCCTCGTGCTGGCTGGTACCGCACTGGCACTGATGACGGAGGCCGGACGCAGCGGCATCTTCAACCCTGGCATCCACGGCTTTAGCGAAGTGCTTTATGCCGTCTCTTCTGCTTCTAACAATAATGGTAGTGCCTTCGCAGGCTTAAGCGCTAACTCACCGTTCTGGAACTGTCTGCTGGCGTTCTGCATGTTCGTGGGCCGTTTCGGGGTCATTGTGCCGGTGCTGGCGATTGCCGGGTCGCTGGTGAGCAAAAAAATTCAACCGACCACCAGCGGGACGTTGCCGACCCACGGCGCGCTGTTTATCGGACTGCTGGCCGGTACCGTGCTGCTGGTCGGTGCCCTGACCTTTATCCCCGCCCTCGCGTTAGGCCCGGTCGCGGAATACCTCTCTTTACGCTGATTTTGCGGAGAATTTGTCATGAGTCGTAAACAAATGGCCCTGTTCGAACCGTCGTTAGTTCGACAGGCCCTCATGGATGCGGTGAAAAGTTGAGCCGCGCGTGCAGTGGCACAACCCGGTGATGTTTATCGTCTGGATAGGGAGTTTACTCACCACCGCGCTGGCGATTGCCATGGGAACGGGTCATCTGCAGGGGAATGCAATGTTCACCGGCGCTATCAGCCTGTGGCTGTGGTTCACCGTACTGTTTGCCAACTTTGCGGAAGCGCTGGCGGAAGGCCGCAGCAAAGCGCAGGCCAATAGCCTCAAAGGGGTGAAAAAGACCGCTTTTGCGCGCAAATTACGCGAACCGAAATACGGTGCCCAGATGGACCATGTCCCGGCAGATGAACTGCGTAAAGGTGACGTGGTGCTGGTCGAAGCCGGGGACATTATCCCCTGCGACGGTGAAGTCATCGAAGGCGGCGCGTCGGTAGATGAAAGTGCCATCACCGGGGAATCCGCTCCCGTCATACGTGAATCCGGGGTGATTTCGCCTCCGTGACGGGCGGGACACGCATTCTCTCCGACTGGCTGGTGATCCAGTGTAGCGTCAACCCGGGTGAAACCTTCCTTGACCGTATGATTGCCATGGTGGAAGGCGCGCAGCGTCGTAAAACACCAAACGAAATTGCCCTGACCATCCTGCTGGTGGCGCTGACGATTGTCTTTCTGCTGGCAACCGCCACGTTGTGGCCATTCTCCGCTTACGGCGGTACCGCGGTCACCACCACCGTTCTGGTGGCGCTGCTGGTCTGCCTGATCCCGACTACCATCGGGGGGCTGCTGTCGGCCATCGGTGTGGCCGGTATGAGCCGTATGCTGGGCGCGAACGTCATCGCGACCAGCGGACGTGCGGTCGAAGCCGCAGGGGATGTGGACGTTCTGCTGCTGGATAAAACCGGGACAATTACCCTCGGTAACCGCCAGGCGTCAGAGTTCTTACCTGCCCCGGCGTGGATGAAAAACGCTGGCGGATGCGGCGCAACTCTCTTCCCTCGCCGATGAAACGCCGGAAGGCGCAGTATCGTGATCCTCGCCAAGCAGCGCTTTAACCTGCGCCAGCGCGACGTTCAGAGTCTCCATGCGACTTTCGTTCCCTTCACGGCACAAACCCGAATGAGCGGCATCAACATTCAGGACCGCATGATCCGTAAAGGCTCCGTCGACGCAATTCGTCGCCACATTGAAGCCAACAATGGTCATTTCCCACCAGAAGTGGACAACCTGGTCGAGAGCGTGGCACGTCAGGGCGCGACGCCGCTGGTGGTGGCTGAAGGGGCACATGTGCTGGGGGTGATTTCGCTGAAGGATATCGTAAAAGGCGGGATCAAAGAGCGCTTTGCCCAGCTGCGGAAAATGGGGATCAAAACGGTGATGATCACCGGGGACAACCGTCTGACCGCCGCCGCGATTGCTGCCGAAGCGGGCGTGGATGATTTTCTCTCGGAGGCAACGCCTGAAGCCAAGCTGGCGTTAATTCGTCAGTATCAGGCGGAAGGTCGCCTGGTGGCGATGACGGGTGATGGCACCAACGATGCCCCAGCCCTTGCGCAGGCCGACGTGGCGGTGGCCATGAACTCCGGTACCCAGGCGGCGAAAGAGGCGGGCAACATGGTCGACCTCGACTCGAACCCGACCAAGCTGATTGAAGTTGTGCACATCGGTAAGCAGATGCTGATGACGCGCGGTTCACTGACAACGTTCAGTATCGCCAACGACGTCGCAAAATACTTTGCCATCATTCCCGCGGCGTTTGCGGCCACCTATCCGCAGCTTAATGCGCTGAACGTGATGCATCTGCACTCGCCAGCATCAGCCATTCTCAGTGCGGTTATTTTTAACGCCCTGATTATTGTCTTCCTGATCCCGCTGGCGCTCAAAGGGGTGAGCTATAAACCGCTGACCGCGGCCGCCATGCTGCGCCGCAACCTGTGGATTTACGGGCTGGGTGGGCTGATTGTCCCCTTCATCGGTATCAAGGTTATCGACCTGCTGTTGACGCTGTTTGGGCTGGTTTAAAAGGTGAATCAAATGACGATGTTACGTCCCGCTATACTTCTGTTTATTCTGTTGTCGCTTATTACCGGCGGGCTTTACCCGCTGGTGACCACCGCGCTGGGCCAGTGGTGGTTTAAGGATCAGGCCAACGGCTCGCTGATCGTGCAAAACGGTGAAAACCGCGGTTCGCGTCTGATTGGACAGAATTTTACCGACGCCCGTTACTTCCAGGGACGCCCTTCCGCCACTGCCGAAAGCCCGTATAATCCGATGGCATCCGGTGGCAGTAACCTGGCCGGCAGCAACCCGGAGCTGGATAAAGCCATTGCCGAACGTGTAGCTGCCCTGCGCGCCGCAAATCCACAGGCCAGCCGGGAGGTGCCTGTGGAGCTGGGTGACGGCCTCTGCAAGCGGGCTGGACTACAGCCTGACGCCGAAGGCGGTGGCATGGCAGATCCCCCGCGTCGCGGCGGCCCGTCAGCTGACGGTGGAACAGGTGAGCAAGCTGGTCGCAGAGCATACGCAAAAACCGCTGGTCAGCTTCATCGGCATGCCCGTGGTGAATATTGTTGAGCTGAATCTGGCGCTGGACGCGCTAAGGAAAAACTAAATGACCGACGAGCCATGCGCCCGGATCCGGACAGGCTGCTCGAACAGACGGCTGAAGCCCATCGCGGCAAACTGAAAATCTTCTTCGGCGCCTGTGCTGGCGTCGGGAAAACCTTCGCCATGCTGACAGAAGCCAGCGGCTTCGGGCGCAGGGGCTCGATATTCTTATCGGCGTGGTGGAAACACACGGCCGGAAAGAGACGGCAGCACTGTTGAAGGGGCTGGCGACACAGCCGCCTCGTCGTATCAGCCATCGTGGGCGTCTGGTCACGGAGTTCGATCTCGACGCCGCCCTCGCCCGCAGGCCCGCGCTTATCCTGATGGACGAACTGGCACACAGTAATGCTTCAGGCTCGCGTCACCCCAAACGCTGGCAGGACGTTGAAGAGCTGCTTGAAGCAGGCATTGATGTTTTCACCACGGTAAATGTTCAGCACCTCGAAAGCCTGAACGACGTGGTCAGCGGCGTGACCGGAATTCAGGTTCGCGAAACCGTACCCGATCCCTTTTTCGACTCTGCGGACGAAGTGGTGCTGGTCGATCTGCTCCAGACGATCTGCGCCAGCGACTGCATGAAGGAAAGTCTATATTGCAGGTCAGGCCGAACGCGCCATCGAACATTTCTTTCGCAAAGGCAACCTGATAGCCCTGCGCGAGCTGGCCCTGCGTCGCACGGCGGATCGCGTGGACGATCAGATGCGCGCCTGGCGTGACCTGCAAGGGCAGGAGCGCGTCTGGCATACGCGGGATGCCATTCTGCTGTGTGTGGGTCACGGCAGCGGCAATGAAAAGCTCGTCCGCACCGCAGCGCGCCTGGCGGCCAAGTTTGGCAGCGTCTGGCATGCGGTCTATGTCGAGACGCCGCAGCTTCACGCGCTGCCTGAAAACCAGCGCCGCGCGATCTTAAGTTCGCTGCGTCTGGCACAGGAGCTGGGCGCAGAAACCGCCACCCTCTCCGATCCCCAGGAAGATAAAGCCATTCTGCGCTACGCGCGTGAGCACAACCTCGGGAAAATTGTCATTGGCCGTCGTCAGCATCGTCGCTGGTTTAGCCGCGAATCCTTTGCTGACAAACTGGCCCGGCGTGCTCCCGACCTCGATCTGGTGATTGTCGCACTGGATGACAAACCCACCCCTTTACCCAACCGCGCACCGGACAGCCGCACTTTTAATGATAAATGGCGAATTCAGATCCGCGGCTGTCTTGTTGCCGTCGTGCTCTGCGCGCTGATCACCGTGATTGCCAGCCACTGCTGATTGCCTTCGATGCGGCCAATCTGGTGATGATCTACCTGCTCGGCGTGGTCGTGGTGGCGCTCTTTTACGGGCGCTGGCCCTCAGTACTGGCGACGTTCATCAACGTCATCAGCTTCGATCTGTTCTTTATCGCGCCCCGCGGAACGCTCGCCGTTTCGGATGTGCAGTACATTCTCACCTTTGCCGTGATGCTTACCGTTGGGCTGGTGATCGGTAATCTGACGGCGGGCGTACGCTATCAGGCCCGTATCGCCCGCTACCGCGAACAGCGCACACGGCATCTTTATGAGATGTCTAAATCGCTGGCGGTTGGCCGTACGCCGCTGGATATTGTGCAGACCAGTGAGCAGTTTATCCGCTCGACCTTTCACGCCAGCAACCTGATTTTACTCCCGGACGAACACGGAAAACTGCGCCCGCTGACCTCGGCCTCAGGTATGACGCCTGGGATGAAGCCATTGACGCGCTGGAGCTTTGATAAAGGACTTCCTGCGGGTGCAGGGACGGACACCCTGCCCGGCGTACCGTATCAAATTCTGCCGCTGCGCAGTGCCGATAAAATCAGGGCTGGTGATCGTTGAACCTTCGAATCTGCGCCAGCTGATGATCCCCGAACAGCAGCGATTGCTGGAGACATTTACCCTGCTGGTGGCAAGCGCGCTGGAACGCTGGCGCTTACCGCCAGCGAAGAACAGGCCCGTCTGGCAAG
>ENA-OQHY01000041-OQHY01000041.1-human-gut-metagenome-genome-assembly--contig:-NODE-41-length-66641-cov-6.634453_pt1 | contig 66641 bp, 65 predicted proteins | sample MGYA00242570_ERZ504733 | MGnify/ENA primary metagenome ERZ504733 (study PRJEB26092, sample SAMD00036219) | human gut metagenome | host: Homo sapiens | study: EMG produced TPA metagenomics assembly of... | reverse complement strand
CATAGTTTCGAATCCATTGTTGGACAGATGCGAGACTTACATCAAACATATCGGCAATTCGCCGTTGGCTTTCTTTTCCATCCAGATATAGATTTACAGCGTATATCTTATCCTCAACAGATACTTTTCTTTTAGACAATAAAATATGCTCCCTTCTAGTAAACAAGTTTTTATTATTTCACTTGTCTACCTAGAAGGGAGCATATCAGTTGATAATTGACTGCTCCTTTTTTTTCTTCAACACAAATACTAAAATAGTAATTTACACCTATAAAATCCGGTTTTGATTTTTTTAATTCCACTTCATCATCCGGTTTTGTTTTTGGGAACATTTTATTTTTTTTCAGATAACTTTTCACATACGGAGGATATTCCCCTCTCACACTCAGATCCAACAGATAAAATTCCATTAACTCCTGCGCTTTTTCAGCCGCCAGAACATGCTCTGGCTTGCAAGTCTTTGGATAAACAACCTGTATCGCACATACCGGTCCTATCTTTGCCTCTGGATCTATTTCTCTAAGTCTTGAGATTGCCTTGTGCTCTGCCAGTGAAACATGATAGCTCATCTGATACATATTTTTTAGTCTTTTTCTTGGATCAGGTTCTTTATCTCCTGTAAGCATCCCTGCCGCAGTGGCAATTAACTGCTCATTTACTGTAACCCAACGCTTTACTCTCCCCTTGAAATGCTCAAAACAGATTTCTGCATAATGTACATAATCCTCAATCATACGCCTGTCAAGCCACCCACCATACGCATCTACTAAAGCCTGTGGACATTCAAAATGATACAGTGTTACAAAAGGTTCAATTCCCTTTTCTAACAAATAATCAATCAATTGGTCATAAAATTTCAGTCCTTCTTTATTCGGTCTGCCTGTTGCATCTGGCATAATACGACTCCACGAGAATCCCATTCTGTAAATTTTCATTCCCATTTCTGCCATCAGATCCACATCTTCCTTCCAATGATGATAATGATCTGAAGCAATTTTGTTATCTGCAATATCAGGATTTCCTGTTCCTATATCTGTTGTTGCAGGCCCTTTTCCTCCTTCATCAAAGCCTCCTTCAATCTGGAAAGCACTCGTAGATGCTCCCCACAAAAATCCCTTCGGGAATTGTGTCTTTGTCATAATATCTCCTATCATTTTAAATCACTATAAGTTACCAGACGTAAATCTTGTTGCTCCAACCAGTTCTTCACTTTACTGTTGCTGAGCATTTCAGTCTCTACTGCACGGATCATTGTCATGCTCGAGTTTTTTAGCAGATAATCATCAATATATCCTGGATGAAAAACAAGCATATCGCATCCATCCTCATGAAGATTTAGAACTGCATCCTGTACAGCTGTAAATGGATTTTTTTCATACTCCGCAAAATCTTTTGGAATATAGCAATAAATCTTTGTATTACGGAACATAACATAATCACTGGTTTCTTTCGGCATTTCCAAATATGGTAAATTATATCTCTCAGCCACAATCTTTAAGCCTTTGAAAAAATTATCACTCGCAACTGCATGACCTTCAAAATATTCTGGTCTTTTTCCTGTTAATTCAATAAATTTTTTGTATTGTGCTTCGATTTCCATTACTACTTCATCTAAGTTTACAAAATCAATCCCTTCAGTTTTTGATTTTCTGTACTCCCTAGATGTTTTAAAACATCCATCTTCCTTACATAAAGTGGGAATCAATGCTGGATTTGTTATTGGTTTTCCAACACAAATATTTGTATGCTGTCCAAGGCATACATTTTCTTTTTTTAATAATTTCAATCCATCCATCGCAGTTGGCATATTAGTCATAACTCCAACAGATTTCACAACACCTTTATTTACTGCTTTTGCAATACCATAATTCACACCATCACTGTATCCAAGATCATCTGCTCTGATTAATAATTGTTTCATTAACTTTTCTCACCTCTTCCTTTCTATTTTCCTTATCAAAATCATAACATACCTTCTTTCTTTTTTGGTTTCAGAAAGTACGTCTCTATTTCATATTTTAAAACAAGCTACCAGGATTTATATCTTGGTAGCTTGCTTCTACTTAAAATTTAACTTTGTTACTTATCACTCGCATTGTGCAACCGGATCTCCTTCATTGCCATGTCTTGGACATGTCTGGTACGCACCCGCCCGCATGATATTTTTAATTCACATTATGTAATTTAATTATTTATTGATCGTAATAGCTCCTTTCGTTCCATCTTCTGCTTTTACAGTCAGTGTTACTGTCTCTGACGGTTTCTTTAGGATAATCTGTGCACGTCCGCCAAACAGTTCTGTCACACCTTCATTGAAGTTATAATTTGGCTTTGGATTGCCGCTTCCAAATCCAAGCACTTCTGCCTCTCCTTCAACAGCCAGTGTGATCTTCTGGTTGTCGTCTGTCACAAGCACCCCATTCTGGTCACACATCTCTACCTGGACATAGATCAGCTCCTGATCGGAACCTTTTAATCCGGCATATTCTTCTTGTTCTACCACAAGTGTTCTCTCTGTTCCTGCAGTCTTAAGCTCATTTCTTCCGATTTCCTGTCCTTTTTCATAGGAAACAGCTGTCAAAGTTCCCGGTTCATAAGTTGTTTCGAATAATGTACGGAATCCGGCATCTTTTCCTGCTGTTTTTTTGCCGAGGGAAGCTCCATTTAACAGAAGTTCTACCTCATCGCCCTGCGTATAGACTTCCACGATGGCCGGTTTTCCTTCCATACCTTCCCAGTTCCAGCTTGCTGTAGAGTCACTGATTACCCAAGGAGTCTTAATCAGGTGTTCTCCATAATGTGTCGGGTTCTGAACAGCAATATATGGAGTCATACTAAGTCCAAAAACTGCTTCTCTGTAATAAGATGCCGGACGGCGGAACCCAGTGATATCAAAATCTCCCGGATATGCAAGCTGTGCCGGGAATCCAGCTCCGAATCCACCTTCGCCCCACTCATATGCAGGGATTCCAACACCGGCCTCACCGATATAATCCCATCCGGTCCATGTAAAGTCACCGATTACATGTGGCAGTTTTTCCACAAGATCCCAGTTTCTCGCAATCTCCGGTGGATAGGTCTCACTTCCTACGATTACACGGTTCGGGTAATTTTCTCCATCTCCCTCATAACGTGCAGTCATATAATTATATCCTGCAATATCTACACCTGCGCATGCTTTTTCCAGTCGATTGCTGATTGCATGATGTACCACGATTTCATCCAGATATCCATCCATCAAAGTCATGAAGTCGTTGACATTTCCATCAATCTTTCCTTCTGCACTTAAATCTGCAACAACATCTGCAACAATCTGATCCACCTGATCCCCCGCTGCAAATACACCGTTGATCGAAGCAAGTGTAAATCTTGTGTCATCTAACTCATGGATCTTGTCACTGAGCTGCTGGCATGTCTGGGCGCCCTTGTCAGTTCCGATCTCCGGAATCTCATTTCCTACAGAATAAAGGATCACAGCCGGATGATTGTAATCTTTTCTTACCATCGCTGTCACATCTTTTTCCCACCACTCCTGGAAATACAGACCATAATCATAGTTGGATTTCAGACGGTTCCACATATCAAAAGTCTCATCCATAACATACATACCAATCTCATCACACGCACGCAGCATAGCCGGAGCCATCGGATGATGGGACATACGGATTGCATTGAATCCAGCTTCTTTCATTTTCAGAATCTGACGGTACTGTGCATCTTCATAAGTTGCAGCACCTAGAAGTCCACTGTCGTGATGGACACAGCCGCCACGTAAATTGACAGACTTTCCGTTCACACGGAGACCACGCTTTGCATCTACAGAGAGAGTACGGATTCCGAAAGTATCTTTTGCTTCATCTAACAGTTTCTTCTCTTCTGTATCTTCGTATACTTTTGTCTCATATGTATACAGACTTGGGGATTCTGCGCTCCAAAGGCTTGGATTTTCTACAAGAATACGCTGTTTCACTGTTCTTTTTTCACTTCCAAACAGAGTAGCATGTGTAACCTCTTTGCCTGTTTCTTTTTCCTCGCTGTCACGGATCACTGTTTCCACAACCAGATTCTGTGGTGCAGCTGTCTTATTTTCTAATTCTACAGATACCTTTAATGTTGCATAATCCTCATCCGCATTTTCTGTCTTAATCTGTACTCCTTCCGGTATGATGTGTGTCAGTTCAGATTCCAGAAGATACACATCTCTGTATATTCCTGCACCGGAATACCAGCGGCTGTTTGTCATTGCCCCGGCACGTACCTGCACACGGATCTCATTGTCTTCCCCTATTTTCAGGAAATCATTCAGTGGAGCGTAGAATGTCGTATATCCGAATGGGCTCTTTGCTGCAATCTGTCCATTCACATAGACAAATGCATTCATGTACACACCTTCAAATTTCAACATTACAGTCTTTTCTCTATACTCATCCGGTGCATGGAGCATTTTTACATAAGTGTATACATCTCCGTCACGGAATCCTGTGTTTCCTCCATTTAAGCTGTCTGGATTTGCAGGTTTCTCAATCATTGCATCATGTGGCAATGTAATATCTCTTGCGATTTCCGGGATATTCCATACTAATGCAAAAGAATCTTTATCTTCCCAAAATTTCCAATTTTTATTCCATTTCTGTTCTAACATCTACTTTTCCTCCATTTTCACTTGAAAGACATAGCTTCCGGCTTGCAGCTTCTTCGACTCCATCCCTTCCACGCTGAACTCTGCCTGCGCATCAAATGGCACTATTTCCATCCTTCTCCTGTACATACCGTTGGCTGTGTTTCTTCTCCGATATAAAGTTCTGCAATTGCACAGCAGGAATCCAAGAGGATGTTCGATATTATTTACTCTCAACTGACTGATTTTCATATTGTTTTACTTCCTTTTCGTTACACTTCATCATATAGAATTGATTACTTTAAAATAATTGTAAAAAATTCTATACCGGTTGTCCATGTTGTTTCTTTTTGAGAATCCGACATTTTATTAGATGAATCTTACTTTCCACAGTACCGATACCTGACAATTCAATTCACTTCTTCGGCAGAAAAAATATAGCCATCAGAATCTTTCATCTGATAACTGCATTTTCTACTGCCATTTCCTACTGATTTGTACATATTAACTGTAATCATAACCTCATATGGTTGAAATGTACACTTTCCCCTCCATTTTTTAGTCACTTGTGACATTGTTGATTTTCGTGCCTAACGCTATACTAAGTACATAAGTTAAACAAACCAAATTCAACTACCAATTAAAAAACAAAACCAAATTTAGTCAAACAAGTAAAAAGTAATCATTTAAGGAGGCACTTATAATGGCAAGTTTATCTCTTCAGGGAATTCAGAAAATTTATCCTAACGGATTTCACGCAGTAAAAGATTTCAATCTTGAAATCGCTGACAAGGAGTTCATCATCTTCGTAGGACCATCAGGATGTGGTAAATCTACAACACTTCGTATGATCGCTGGTCTGGAGGATATCTCCGGCGGTACATTTAAGATCGACGGAAAGGTAATGAACGATGTAGAGCCAAAGGATCGTGATATCGCAATGGTATTCCAGAACTACGCTCTGTATCCACATATGACAGTATATGATAACATGGCTTTCGGACTGAAACTTCGTAAAGTTCCGAAAGATGAGATTGATAAGAAGGTTCGTGAGGCTGCCAAAATCCTTGATCTTGAGAAACTGCTCGACCGTAAACCGAAGGCCCTTTCCGGTGGACAGAGACAGCGTGTTGCTATGGGACGTGCTATCGTTCGTAATCCTAAGGTATTCCTTATGGATGAGCCACTTTCCAACCTGGATGCTAAACTGAGAGTTCAGATGCGTATCGAGATTTCCAAGCTTCATGAGAATCTGGGTGCTACAATCATCTACGTAACACATGACCAGACAGAGGCTATGACACTTGGAACAAGAATCGTTGTTATGAAAGACGGAGTTGTTCAGCAGGTAGATACACCACAGGCTCTTTACAATACACCATGCAACCTGTTCGTAGCAGGATTCATCGGATCACCTCAGATGAACTTCATGGATGCAAAATGTACAATCAAGGGAAATGATGTTACTCTTACAGTTGGAAAACATGTTCTTAAAGTACCGGCTTCTAAGAAGCAGGCACTGATCGATGGCGGATATGACGGAAAGACAGTTGTTCTTGGTATTCGTCCGGAAGATGTACATGATTCACAGGCGTTCATCAGTAACTCTCCTGACAGCGTAATTGAGTCTACAATCAAAGTTTACGAGCTGCTTGGAGCAGAAGTATTCCTGTACTTTGATCTTGAGGGAACTCAGATGACAGCACGTGTTAACCCACGTACAACACTCAGAACCGGAGATCACGCAGTATTTGCACTTGATATGGAGAAGATTCATCTCTTTGACAAAGACACAGAGTTGACTATTACAAACTAATCCTTTACAATTAAACTAAACACGGAGGGGGCTGTACTTTTCTCGGAAGGTGCAGCCTTTCTTCCATCTATTATTATTTTGTTTTATTTACGGAGAAGTACTAATGGCTAATACATCCGAACTTGAAAAAGGACTCAATGAACTAAAACGTTTAACAGGAATCGCACTTACAGTGACTGCCGAAGACTCTGAACAAGAACAGCTGGCCCTGGAACAGATCCGCTGTCTCTGCCTTGCCTACCGGGAAAAATATAATAAAAATGATTTTCTTATGGGACTGATGACCGGCGGTGTTCCTTCCTATGATGTACAGCAGCGTGCCGCACGTCTTCACATTGCGCCGGAAGAAAATCGAATTCTCTTTTTGATCGAAATGAAGGAACCTGATGAGATTGTAGGAGAGATTCTTAAAAATCTGTTTCCTTCTCAAACAAAAGCTTATATCGTTCCTGTTTCAAAAGAGCGACTGGCTGTATTATATCCATTTCATGAGACAAAGGATTCCAAAGATTCTGCTGATGAATATGCAAGACATCTGGCTCATGCGATTGTTGATACACTGAATGCGGAAGCTCTTGCACATGTTCAGGTTTCTTTTAGTCAGATGATTCCTTCTCTTTTGGAATTATCCGTGGCTTTTCGGGAGGCAAGCCTTGCACTGAAGGTTGGAAAACTCTTCTATCCGGAACAGACTGTCTTTCCATACAATAAACTGGGGATTGGACGCCTGATTTATCAACTTCCTGCTTCTCTGTGCGAAAGCTTTCTCCAGGAAGTTTTCTTAGACGAGATTCCTGACAAGTTGGACGATGAGACGCTCTTGACGATTAACCGTTTTCTTCAGAACAATCTGAACATTGCTGAGACTTCACGCCAGCTCCATATGCACCGCAACACGCTGATCTATCGTCTGGAACAGATTGAAAAGCGTACCGGTCTTGATTTGAGACAGTTTGAAGATGCAATGACATTTAAGATTGCAACAATGGTTATGAACTATCTTCATGCTGAAAAAGGAAAAAATTGCACTGCGGTGTAATTGATATATATTAAATACTATATAAGAAAGGACTTATAACTTATGAATGACGCATTATGTGAACATATTGTAGCCAGAAAGTCAAAACCAATGGATTTTATCATCCGCATTCTTATTATTGTAGTGATCGTTGCGGTCGCAATCGTAGGACTTCCGTTTCTTGGATTTTTTGCATTTGCACTTGCAGCAATTTTGGCTTTACTTGCTTATTATTTTGCATTTCCACTCTTAAATGTGGAGTATGAATATTCCCTTCTGAATCACGATCTGGATATTGATGCAATTTACAGCAAAGAGAAAAGAAAATCCAAAATGAACTTAGATATTCAGAATGCCGAGATTATTGCACCAAAAGGATCTCACCGACTGGACTCTTATCATCCAGAAGCAACTTGCGATTTTTCATCCGGAAATGCAAATGCAAAGATTTTCGCAATCATGATCCCGATCAATCAGAAAATGACTTGTGTTTATATTGAACCTGATGAAAATATGATTGAACATATGAAACAATGGATGGGAATGAAGATGTTCGTAGATTAATATTGAATGTTTATTTCTAACTCAAACAAGTACCACAATCAGCAACTACTAATTGTGGTACTTGTTTTTTCTTTTCTGTCTGGTTGTAGATTACGAATTACAATTACATACGCAAGACATCATAATCTTATTTTTCAACAACATCTGCTATATATTTACATGCGGCAAGTGCGGCTACTGCACCGTCCGCTGCCGCTGTTGTAAGCTGACGTACTTCTTTTGTCCGGCAGTCTCCTGCTGCATAAATTCCCGCTTCTGATGTCTTGCAATCTTCTCCGGCAACAATAAATCCACCCTCATCTAACTGAACAACATCAGCAAATTTTTCATTCTGTGCAATCTGTCCGACAGCTACAAAAATTCCGGAAACAGAAAGTTCTGATTCTTCTCCTGTTACTTTATTCAAAACCCGCAGACTTTCTACCATCTGCTCTCCACAGATTTCCTGAACAGTTGTATTTAAGATAAACTCTACATTTTCTTTCTCTTGCAGACGTTTGACAATCTGATCTTCTCCCCGGAATTCGTCTCTTCTGTGAATCAGATAAACTTTACTACAGTAATTTGACAGAAATTCTGCATCCTGGAGTGCTGTACTTCCACCTCCGACAACTGCAACTTCTCTTCCCCGGAAAAACATTCCATCACAAGTCGCGCAGTATGAAACTCCTGCTCCAGTCAGACGTTCCTCTCCCGGAACGCCAAGATGGCGGTGTGTCACACCCGTGGCAAGAATAATGCTTTTACATTCATATTCTTTTTCCGTTGTTACAATCACTTTATAATCCGCTTCTTCACGGATACCTGTCACCTGCTCCATTATGGTCTGTGCCCCCAGCTTTACTGCCTGATCCATCAGATTCATAGAGAATTCACTGCCACTCACACTTGCAATTCCCGGATAATTTTCCACATTCGGAGAAGATGTGATCTGTCCGCCGAAGGTTGTTCCCTCGAAGAGTATGGTCTGCTTTCCTGCACGCTGGCCATAGATAGCCGCAGTCATCCCTGCAGTTCCGCCACCAATGATTCCAATATCATAAATCCCCATATTTTTTTCCTTTCCCAACAAACTGTTTCTACATTTTCTGATTGCTGTAATTCATTTTTCATTTACGCTAAACTGTAATATGTTTCAATCACTTCTTACATATTTCTGGACATATCTGCACAGACTTTCTCTGCCTCGATCACTGCGCTTCTAAGTCCAAATTTCTCAAGTACACGCACTGCCTCAATCGTTGTTCCTGCCGGTGAGCATACCATATCTTTCAGTTCTCCCGGATGCTTCCCTGTCTCGAGTACCATCTTTGCACTTCCAAGTACTGCCTGTGCTGCGACTGATACGCCTGTGGTCTAGGCATTCCCTCGGCTACCGCCCCATCTGCCATTGCCTCGATGAACATAAAGATATATGCCGGTGAACTTCCGCTGACTGCAACAACTGCATCGATCAAATGCTCCGGCACGATTTCTACTTTACCAAAAGAGCTAAGAAGCTCCAGTGCATAGTTCTTTTCTTCTTCTGTCACTGCATCATTCGGGCATGCCGCTGTCATTCCTTCTCCAACTAATGCTGGTGTATTCGGCATTGTTCTTATAATCTTAACTTTCTTTCCAAACTGCTCTTCCAGCCATGCGAGAGTCTTGCCCGGTGCGATTGTAATAATCAGCTGGTCTTCTCTTACTGCATCTTTGATCTCAGCAATTGTCTGTGCATAGAACTGTGGTTTTACAGAAAGAACTAATACTTCTGCTTTCTGTGTTACTTCTATATTATCTGCTGTTACATGAATTCCATGCTCTTTTTTCGCACGTTCACGTCCTGCTTCCATAATATCTGAACCGATGATCTCTTCCGGGGCAATAATTCCCTTTTTGATGATTCCGCCCATGATTGCTCCTGCCATATTTCCTGTTCCGATAAATCCTAATTTCATGATCTTAAGTCTCCTTTTCTTTTATCATTACTGTTCTAAGAACCGTGTCCAGTAACTTTTTATCTACATGTATCCGTCTCTCACCCAGAATTTTTTCTCATCCTCTAACGGAATTTCTTCCGTATCTATCCAGTCGATTGTAATAAACTGATTTCTGTTCAGTCCTTTTAGCAGTTCATTGATCAGCCATTCCCGTCCCTGAACTTCCATTGTAACGGTTCCATCCCATTCGTTCTGAACCCAGCCAACCAGATTTAGTGAATTCGCCAGATATTTCGCTGTATAGCGGAATCCAACACCCTGTACACGACCATGAAAAACAATGTGCTTTCTAACTTCTGCCATATCTGATCACTCCCTTGAAGCAATTTATGTTGTACACTACCGTTATTCTAACATATTTTTTTACCTTGTACAGTTCTTTTCGGTAAACAGTTCCTGCTTCCTGTGTTATAATAAGAATAACTTTTCTGAAGGAGGACTTCGAGAACGAATGAGTAATTATGAAACATCACAGATTTCTGATCAAAAAGAATTGATAAATAAATTACGATATACACAGACGCTCTCTAAGAATGAATGGATCCGGCTAATTGACGGAAGAACCCCTGAACTTGCCGACTATTTATTTGAAAATGCGCGCGAAGTTCGGATCAAACACTATGGGCATGATGTTTATGTCCGCGGACTAATTGAATTCACTAACTATTGTCGTAACGATTGTTATTACTGCGGTATCCGCAGAAGCAATCCAAACGTGCACCGCTATCGTCTCACTAAAGATGAGATTCTTGACTGCTGCAAAACCGGATATGAACTTGGTTTTCGCACCTTTGTTCTTCAAGGTGGTGAAGATGGCTGGTTCACAGTTCCGCGTCTGGCTGACATTGTCTCTGACATACATAAGAGCTGGCCGGACTGCGCAATCACTCTTTCCGTTGGAGAGATGGAGCATGATGCATACCAGACTTTATTTGATGCCGGCGCTGACCGTTATTTACTTCGTCATGAAACTTATGATGATGCACATTACCGTATGCTTCATCCTGCTTCCTTAAGTGCACTTCACCGGCAGAACTGCTTATGGGATTTAAAATCGATCGGCTATCAGATTGGAACCGGATTCATGGTCGGTGCACCTTTCCAGACAACTGAGAATCTTGCAGATGATATGCTTTTTCTAAAGGAACTGAATCCTCATATGGTTGGAATCGGTCCGTTTATCCCTCACCACGACACACAGTTTGCGGATGAACCTGCCGGAACGTTGGAATTGACACTTTATCTGCTTGGATTGATTCGTCTTATGCTGCCAAAAGTCCTCCTTCCGGCAACAACTGCTCTCGGTACGATTTCTCCGACCGGAAGGGAACAGGGAATTCTCGCCGGAGCTAACGTAGTTATGCCAAACCTGTCTCCAACAGAGGTTCGCAAAGATTATTTGCTTTATGATAACAAAATCTGCACCGGTGATGAATCGGCACAGTGCAAGAACTGCCTGGCTCAAAGAATGGAGTCTGTCGGATATCGCGTTGTTGTAGATCGAGGAGATTCCTTGAATAAGTAAAAAGGAGGTTGCTGGTCGCACATTGTGTGAACAGTAACAAAAGGAGTCCATGGTATGCGACATATCGCATTTCCACGGACTCCTTTTCTATTCGCACCTCGCCTCACAACGCAGTGTCATCATTTCATTTTCTTTGCTATCTGTAAGAATCACTCTACAACAGCTAAGATCTCAATCTCAACGAGAACAGCCTTCGGAAGATCCTTAACTGCTACACATGAACGAGCCGGTTTGCTTGTGAAGTATTTCTCGTATACTCCGTTGAATGCTCCGAAATCTGCAATATCTGCAAGGAAGCATGTTGTCTTTACAACGTTGTCAAAGCTTGATCCAGCTTCTTCAAGAACAGCAGCGATGTTAGCGATAACCTGCTCTGTCTGTCCTTCGATTGTTGTAGCATCTACATTACCTGTAGCCGGGTTAATCGGAATCTGTCCTGAAGCGTATAACATTCCGTTAACTACCTTTGCCTGAGAATATGGTCCGATTGCAGCTGGTGCTTTTGTTGTTGAAATTGTTTTCATTGAATTCTACCTCCTGATTTATTGAAATTATAAGTTCTTAATGAAATTATATAACGTTAAAATCGTTTAGTCAATAAAATTTCATTCACTTAACTATTTTTCATCGACTTCTTTTTCACACAAATCTGTCTATCCATGATAAAATAAAACCATCAATAAACTATTTGTCTGTAAAGAAAAAATGAGTTGTATTCAATACAGGCAGAAAGGACGCATGATTATGCCAATCGGAAATTTAAAATTAACTTCACTTGATAAAAAAATTCTGCACTCATACTGTCAGACACTCGATGGACTTTCCAACTATCTCGGAAACGGTTATGAAATTGTCCTGCACAGCCTGGAGGATTATGAACACTCTGCGATCAAGGTCATCAACGGATATCACACCGGACGTGCCGAAGGAGCCCCGATTACAGACCTTGCATTAAAGATGCTGGAGCAGATCCGCCGCAATGAAGAGAATGACCATGGTGTTATTTATTTTTCCACAAATGTAAAAGGAGAACCTCTGAAGTCAACTACAATTCCTGTCAAAGGAGAGAAGGACAGAATTATCGGACTGCTCTGTATCAACTTTTATATGAATACAACGATGGCAGATTTCTTCCGCAACTTTGCTGTTCCGATTCCATCTGATTCTGACGGTCTTACAGTCTCCGGTCAGATTCATGAGACATTTTCCCAGAGTAGTTCTGATCTTCTTGATCAGACCATTCAAACCGTTCGCCAAGAAGTATTGATGGATTCAGCAATATCGAGCACAAATAAGAATAAAGAAATCATTTTTCGCCTTTACCAGCAAGGAATCTTCAATCTGAAGGATGCGGTTATTACAATCGCCGATGCATTGGGGATTAGTAAGAATACTGTATACCTGCATCTACGCAATCTTGAGAAAACGAACAATTAATGCTACGTGATATGCAAATTACTGATATCTACACATCAAAAAGGACAGAGCCACTTTCGTTTTACCTGAAATACCATTTCAAATTTCATTTCATTCGAAAGTGTCCTGTCCTTTTTCATCCTTTATTTTCCAGCCGGCATATATCTCAGAAGCTCTCCCGCCACGCTGGAGATTGGCATTGTCTGAAGCCATACATGTCCAGGTCCGGTGACAACTGTATTGAACACACCTTCACCACCGAATACCATATTCTTAAGTCCCGGTACTGTCTGGATTTCCATACTGCAAGTCGCATCCATTGCTGCAAGATATCCGGTATCCACTACTATCTGCTGTCCCGGTCTCAGTTCATATTCTACCACATGTCCGTCAAATTCCAGAAATGCTATTCCATTTCCTGAAAGTCTCTGCATGATAAACCCTTCTCCACCAAAAAATCCTGCTCCGAATTTCTTTTGAAAGAAAATAGAGAGATCAACACCTTCTTCTGAAGCGAGAAATCCTGACTTCTGTACAATCAGTTCCTGGCCCGGTGCAATCTGGCGCGCTACGATCTGCCCCGGGAAACTGGATGCAAATGCGATCATCCCATTACCTCCCGTTGCTGTATAACGGTTCTGGAACAATGCCTCGCCTGAAAACATTCTTCCAAATGCTTTTCCGATTCCTCCATTTGATGTAGTTTCCATCTTCATGTTCGGAGACATCCAACTCATCGAGCCACGTTCTGTGATCATTTTCTCACCATTTTCCAGATAGCAGACTACCACCGGAAGTGTATCACCTTTGATTTCATATCTCATGTTTCATTCCTCCTAACGCATTCTTCTCAATATTTTGTCTAATCTAACAATACTATTCTTTTGCGTTATTTTCCAGTGCAAAATTTTCTTCTTTTTTCTCTCTCATCTCTAATTTAGGAAGTATGATCTCTGCCTTAAACAAATCTGCCTCTGTTGTGATATTCAGATTACCGTGTTGCAGCTGTGCAAAGCTCTTAGCGATTGCCAGGCCAAGTCCGGATCCTTCGGTATTTCTTGAAGAGTCTCCTCTTACAAAACGATCAGTAATCTCCTCAGTATTGAAATTCAATTCCCCTGCGGAAACATTTTTCATAAAAATCTGTACGTCATCCGGCCGCTCATTCATTTCTATATAAACTCTCGTATGCGGCATTGCGTATTTTGTAATATTAACAATCAAGTTCTCAAAAATTCGATATGTTTTTTCACTATCCAGCCAGAGAACTACTTTGTCCTCCGGAAGTTTCCAACGGAATTCCAGATGTGCTTCTCTAATCTTTTCCTCGTTCTCAAGCTCCGCCTGACGGATCAGTCCTACGAGATCCACTTTCATGTAATTCATCTGGATAGTCTTACTTGCTGCCTTACTCATCTCAAAGAGATCCTCAATCAGGGCTTTCAGACGAAGAGATTTTCTCTCAAGTACTTCTGTATATTCTTTTCTCTTTTCTTCGTCTTTTTCATTCTTTAAAAGGTCAATGTAAGTGATGATCGCGGTCAGCGGAGTACGGAGATCGTGAGAGACATTTGTAACAAGCTCTGTCTTCATACGCTCATTTTTTACCTCTTCATCCACCGCTTTCTTGAATCCGCTCTGAATCTTCTTTAATTCATCCTGAATCGGACGGAAGATTCCGACATCACCTTCGATTGGAAGATCTAGCTGTCCTTCTGCAAGCTGATTTGTTGATTTAAGCAGAAGCTGATATTTCTTCTTGATTCCATTTAGCACTTTCTTCATTACAAAGAATAAAATGATAGAATAAACAATTAATGGTATCAGTCCTATGCTGTAAGAAAATAATTTCACTACTAAGAGCAGAAGAAAGTTCAAGATCACGATTCTGAGGATTCCTTTATTTCCTTTATCCCGCAGATCCATCTGAAGAATTGCTTCATATTGATGATGCAAAAATGCTTTCATATCTTTCCATGCTTTCTTCAATAAATGTCTCTTTTCATGTACTTCTACACGATTTTCCTTTCCCCAACGGATCAGCATTCCTACTATTGTGTGTTCTTCCCAGTAATTTCTTCCCTCTGTAAATATAAGTCGAAGACTCTCTGCCACACAGAAGAAAACTCCCAGTAGGCAGAACCAGATACCCCAGTTGATTCCCAGCATACTGATTGTATTCCACATAATATTTCCTGACGGGTGATAGTTCTCAAAAGACCAGTATACTAAACCTGCAAATGCATCATAGCCTATACCCAATGCAGAAATCCCCAGAATCACTGCAAGTTCAAATGGCATGCGGAATATTTTTCCTTCGTATCTTCCAACTTTTGGAATACATGGAAGAAGTAATGCTGCAAGCAGAGCTCCTAAAAAGAAGAGTGCAGCGGAACTCCAGAACATGGAATAATTATAATCCACATACTCGTCTTCCTCCTGATTTGCAGAAATGAATTCATCATAATTTGCATCTGTCATCCCATAAACGATACTGATTCCGTTTGTCTGCTCTTCATCGTCAATCTGATCCTCAAGATCTGCATCCATACAATAATAAGACAGATCTTTCTCCACATCGTACGCTTCTTCCGGTGACAGTTTCGTACCGCTAACTGTTACATTTGACATTGTTCCGGATGTGCCATACTTATATTCGATTTTGAGAACATAAGAATTATCTGACTTCAAAGCCTCGTTTGTCTGGTCGTCATTTCCTGCAAGCAAGGGATTCCCTTCTTTGTCAAAGATCTGATAATCCATATATTTTTTAAAAAGAGAGAATGCACTGTCTGACATTAATTCCATCTGTTCCGATGCATCCATCGCATCTGTGACCTCGCTATAGAGAAGGCGATTTCCTGTCGCAAGGGAATAGTCCATTCGCTCAATACACTCTTCAACATCATCTTCTACTGTAAATGTTGATGCGATATTTTTTCTTACCACATAATAACTTTCCACAACACCTGCTGCGAATAAGCTAAGAATTACTATCGTTATAATTGTTCTTATCTTACGGTTGCTTTTCAAGTTTGTATCCAACTCCCCACACCACCTTTAAATATTTTGGTTTCTTCGGATCGATTTCAATCTTCTCCCGAATATTTCTTACGTGTACCATGATTGTATCTGTATTAATTGCCTTTTCCTGCCATACTCTTTCATAAATCTCTTCGGATGAAAAGACTCTTCCGGGATTCTTTGCCAAAAGAAGCAGAATCTTGTACTCGATTGGAGTTAATTTCACCGGATTGCCATCCATTGTAACTTCTACCGTATCCTCGTTGATCTCAAGTCCTCCGATCACATGTACATTCTCCTGCGGTGCCAGCTTCTCCAGAAACCTGCGATAACGTCTCAATTGAGAATTCACACGAGCCATCAGTTCCATCGGTGTAAACGGCTTTGTCACATAATCATCCGCTCCGATATTAAGTCCGGTGATCTTATCAACCTCTTCTGATTTTGCGGACAACATGATTACAGGAAAATCATATTTTTCGCGCAATTTCATTGTCATACGGATTCCATCCATACGTGGCATCATAATATCAATGATTGCCAAATGGATCTCTTCTCTCTCAAGAACTTCCAGCCCTTCGATTCCGTCCGCTGCCTGAAATACCTTGTACCCCTGGCTCTGCAGATAAATCTGTACACCTTCTCTAATCTCTTTATCATCCTCTACAATTAATACGTGATTGATCTCCATTTTGTTTCCTCCTAAAAAATAACCTCCTTTATATATCTACAGAATACTCTGTAAATCTAAAGGAGGCTTTTATATGTTTCAAAAGATTTTCTTAAGCTTACTATAGCTTTTTTAAAAATATTGGTCTTTTAGTTCTCTGCATTCTGCTCTCTGAAGAAAATCTGACCCGTAGAAGCGTCCATTCCGTCCACAATTGCCAGTGACTCCAGCTGGAATCCAAGATTACGGATGATTCTTCCGCCTGACTGGAATCCCTTCTCAATTGCAATTCCGATACCTTCTACTGTAGCTCCTGAAGACTGAACGATCTGAATCAGTCCCTGCAGTGCACATCCATTCGCAAGAAAATCATCAATAATAAGTACATGATCATCCTCTGAAAGGAACTTCTGTGAAACAATCACATTATTCTTACACTTATGTGTGAAAGATTCAACCTCTGCTACATACATCTCGCCGTCTAAATTGATGCTCTGAGACTTCTTTGCAAATACGACCGGTACATCAAAGTGTTCTGCTACGATACAGGCAATTCCTATACCGGAAGCTTCTATAGTAAGAATCTTATTGATGTTCTTGTCAGCAAATCTCTTCTTGAATTCTGCACCCATCTGATTCAAAAGTTTAATGTCCATCTGATGATTCAGGAAACTGTCAACCTTGAGAACATTGCCCTCTTTTACAATACCGTCTTTTACAATTCTTTCTTCCAAAAAATTCATCTTTCTACCTCTTCCTCTGTAATTTCCCCAAAATGTGTTACTGCTCAGTGTAACCCCAAAAATATTTCTTAAAGTATAGCACAACTCCATATAAGAAACAACGTTAACAGGACGAAAAAATAGTACAAAAATAATTGAAAAAAAGCACTTTCCTTATCCGGTTTATCAAAACCGAATCTACGGAAAAATGCTTTGCGCTATTTCTGTACAACTATGATTCTGTGCTCCAAAATTTGGGCAACAAAAAAGCGGGTGATGGGAATCGAACCCACGTATCCAGCTTGGAAGGCTGGTGTTCTACCATTGAACTACACCCGCATTTCGTGTCTCATCTCTGACACGAATAGTATCTTATCATACTCTTTTTAAATATGCAAGTACTTTTTTCAATTTTTTTACATTTTTTATTTTCCCATCTCCTGCAGTGCACGGATAAATTCCAGATCTTCTGCACGAAGCTTCAGATTTGTCTCGTAATGAGCTCCGTTCGGTGCTGTCACATTGATCTCGATGATCGTGCCTTCCTCAACTGCATTCTGAGCTACTGCTCCTAAGAACATTGGAAACTTCGGATGATTTCTGCGAAATGTGTCCATATGTCCTTTTAATTCCTGTATCTTTCCAAGCTGTGAAAAATTCATATTAACTTTCCTTTCTGCCCTGACGACTTTTACCTTATTTTTATTATGATACCTACGGATTGCTCCATTGCTATGCAATTCCCGCAATCTCGAACACCTCAAACTCCCATAAAATGGCGTATTCACACCATTTTATTCCGTTTTCGGTGTTCGGCGTGTCAATAAGTATAAATTGCTTATTTGTGTGAGCACAAACGCAATTTATACTTTTGACACTTACATCATACTGCTTCTTCTTTTGTATTCACACTCTTGGATTCTCTGTCCTCTTTGAATTTATCATAATATGCAAACATTCCTGCAAGGAGTGTTCCTGAAATAGAATGCCATGTACAAGATACTGCACAGATGATTGCTGACTCCGGTGTGGATGCAAACTGTGCTGTTGTTGTTGCAAGGTTTGTTGCAAGTCCTGCATTCTGCATACCTACCTCGATCGAGATTGTTCTCTTCTTCGCTGTATTCATTCCTGTGAGTTTACCAGCTCCGTATCCAAGCAGATATCCAAGTCCATTATGAAGAAATACTGCCACGAAGATTACAACACCGGACTCAAAGAATTTGCTTCCCTGTGAAGATACTACACCGCCGACAACGCATGCAAGTCCAAGTACTGCAATACCAGGCATAATTTTCTGAAGTTCTTTGAATGTTTTATTTTTTCCTAACAGATAGTTGAGTAAGAATCCTACTGCTACCGGGAAGATAACTGTTTCAATAATGGATACAAACATAGGTAATCCTTTGATTGAAATATGTGTACCACTTGCCAGCAGTGAAACCATAAGTGGTGTCATAACTGGTGAGAGCAATGTTGAAACTGTTGTCATTCCTACAGAAAATGCTACATCTCCACCACACAGATAGGACATAATATTGGATGACACACCACCAGGACAACATCCGACAAGGATCAGTCCCAAAGCGATTCCATCCGGAAGATTCAATGCCTTTGTCAGTGCAAATGCAAGGAATGGCATAATCAGATACTGAGCGATTGCTCCGATGCAGATATCAAACGGTCTCTGCGCAAGAATCCTAAAATCCTCTGTTGTTAATGTCAGACCCATACTAAACATGATCACTCCGATAATAATAGACTGACAGGTAAATTTATTGGATACCGGATCGACAAACAAAGCGTTGTTAACCCATCCCATCATTGTCGGGACAAAGAATGTCACTACTGCAATGGCAATAACAACCACTGAAGTATAATCTGATAAAAATTTGCTGACTTTTTGTAATGCTTTCATTACAATACCTCCTTAGGATTCTTGTTCACCTAAAATCTGTATTCTTCTTGAGATATATTCAAAAAAAGTCCCTTTCCAGAACTCGATCTGAAAAGGGACGAATATAATCCGCGTTACCACCCTAATTCCGCAAAAATTAATTCTGCGACACTTCACATACCAACATATGCTATCCATATAACGGTGGATCCCGGCGAGGTTTACTTGCAACATGTTCATCTGCTTTCAGCCCGCTTCTTAGAGAGGATATCCTTACCCGGTTATTGTCTGTTCACACCAGCCACAGACTCTCTGAAAATAATGACGGATACGGTTTTGTTCTCATCAACGAATTTTGGTGAACTGTATTTTGTTTACTCTGACATTATAGTCCTCTGAAATCAGAAATCAAGAGTCTATTTTAATCTTTTTCTTGATTTATTTTAATCTTTTTGTCGTAAAAATTTATTTTCAAGGCTTAAATTCATCTAAAAAAATAAAAGAATCATTGGAAAAAAATTATTGTTTTTCCTGTTGTTTCCCCGCACTTTTCATGCTACACTGTATATAAGAATCATCGGATTTTAACCAGAAAACAGATAGTTACTGTTCACTCCCGTGTCAATCACTTCGCTGATTGCACGAGGATGCATGTTTTGACTTGAATGCATCTTGCCCCATCGCCAAAGGCGATTTAAAATGCATTGCTTTCTTTTGGAAGTGATGTTTTTTTTGTGATTTCATCTGTTTTCTTTCATTATTTTATCTGGTAAAGGGGTTGTTAGGGAATGAGTAATGAAATAACGAAAAGACGAAAGCGAACAATTGAAATGACTCAGGGATCTCTTTGGAAAAACATGTTTTTCTTCAGTGTTCCTCTTATGTTTTCCCAGATTTTGGAAGTGATGTTCAACTTAAGTGACGTCGCTGTTGTCGGACATTTTGCAGATTACAAAGCACTTGGTTCTGTCGGCTCGACCACTACACTTGTCACACTGTTCACAGGACTTCTGATCGGACTTGGAAGTGGTGTCAATGTCCAGGTTGCCAACAAACTCGGTGCCGGTGATGAGAAAGCTACAAAAGAAACCATTCACTCCGCACTGATTATTTGTGCAGCAGCAGGTATTTTTGTCTGTCTGATCTGTCTGCTTTTTGCAGGACCAATGCTTTCCATGATAAATACAAAGCCGGAACTGCTCGATCAGGCTGTTCTCTATATGAAAGTTTTTGCACTTGGTATGCCTGCCACGGCAATTTATAATTTCGGTAACGGCGTCTTAAGCGCCCGTGGGGATACAAAACGTCCAATGTATTACCTTGCATTTGCCGGAATACTTAATGTCATATTGAATCTGATCTTTGTTATCGTATTCCATATGGCTGCTGTCGGAGTTGCCACTGCCAGTGCAATCGCACAGTACGTTTCAGGAGGATTGATCCTGATCCATCTAATGCGCCGCGATGATATGTGTAAAGTCAGCCTGCGTAAATTACGCTATCATAACATTTATGGAAAAGGAATTCTTTATCTCGGTGTTCCATCGGGTCTGCAGAATGCGATCTTCGCGATTGCAAACCTTTTCGTTCAATCCGGTATCAACTCTTTTGATGCGATCATGGTTTCCGGAAATGCTGCCGCTGCGAATGCAGATAATCTGATTTACAATGTTATGTTTGCCTTCTACGTGGCCTGTTCCAGTTTCATGAGTCAGAACTGGGGAGCAGGGAATAAAGAGAGGATGAAAAAATGTTATTTCGTAGCACTTACCTATTCTTTCAGTGCAGGACTGATTCTCGGTGGATCACTCTTCTTCTTCGGACGGCCATTCTTGTCTCTGTTTGCTACAGAGTCGGCCGTTATTGCAGCAGGTATGCATAGAATCAGGATTATGGGATTCTCCTATGCATTCAGTGCCTTTATGGACTGTGCAATTGCCGCTTCCAGAGGAATCGGCAAGAGTATTGCTCCTACATTTATTGTAATCATGGGATCCTGTGTATTTCGTATTATATGGATCTATACGGTATTTGCTTACTTCCATACAATCCCATCTCTGTATCTGCTGTACATCTTCTCCTGGGGACTCACAGCAATTGCAGAAACCATATACTTTAAAGTTAGTTTCAAGAAAGTGCTTGCATAATAAATTTTTCAAAGAAAAAAGAGGGGATTTCACAGATATCTAACATCTGTAAAAATCTCCTCTTTTTGTTTCCACTATTTTTTCTGTACTTGTTATACTTCTATCAATCCTCAAGTACCAGCTTAGCCGCTCCACAGATTCCTGCATCATTTCCAAGCGTAGCGAGCTTAAACTTCACATTCTTATTTGCAAAGAACGCTTTCTCCATAAACGGTTTTTCAATAAATGAAAGCAGAACTTCTCCTGCTTTGGACACTCCACCGCCAATTACAAATACAGCCGGATCCAGTACTGCTGCCATATCTGCCATTGCATGCCCTAAGTAATTTCCCATTTCTGTCGCAACCTCTATCGCAACTTCATCCCCTTCCTTCACTGCATCGAAAACAGCTTTTGCAGAAAGGTCTTCTTTTGTCAGGATTGTTGCACGTGTCTCATGCTCCATCTTCTTTCTAGCAAGACGTGAGATACCTGTTGCTGATGCATACTGCTCCAGACATCCGTGTCTGCCACATCCACAAGTATCTGTCTCTTCCAGATTCACACACATATGACCAATCTCTCCACCTGCTCCGTTCTCTCCTATCAGGATCTTTCCATTGATGATAATGCCACCGCCAACACCTGTTCCAAGTGTGACCATGATCATATTACGGTAACCAACACCGCCGCCTTTCCACATCTCGCCAAGTGCTGCGACATTCGCATCATTTCCAAACTCTGCTGTCAATCCTGTCAGTTCTTCCAGCTCTTTCTTTGCATTCTTATATTTCCAGCCAAGATTCGCAGAACCGTTGACAATTCCATCTACAGTAACAGGAGCCGGCACACCGACACCGATTCCAAGAACCTGTTCTTTCTCAATGCCGTGCTGCTCTAACTTACCATTGATTGCTTCTGCAACATCCGGAAGAATCGCCGCACCTTCATTCTCAGTTCTTGTCACGATCTCCCATTTCTCTACAATAGCACCTGCCTCACTGAACAGACCAAGTTTAACCGTTGTTCCCCCGATATCAACACCAAAACAATATTTCATAAATCTATCTCCGTTTCTTTTTATATTTCACATGAGAATGCGGTACTCTGTAACATTTGTACCGCATCCTCTGTTTCTCTTTTGTTTTATTTTCTTCTCTTTGCCAGATTCTCCTGCACACGTTTGTACAATTCCTGTGCAGCGTTGTATCCCATCTGCTTCTGTCTGTGGTTAACTGCAGCAGATTCTACGATGATCGCCAGATTACGTCCCGGACGGATCGGAATATTATGGCAGACAACTCTGTTGCCAAGGAACTCTGTATATTCCTCTTCCAGACCAAGTCTGTCATATTCTTTCTCTCTGCTCCAGTCTTCCAGCGTAATGACCAGATCGATATTCTGAGTTTCTCTTACGCTCTGTACACCGAACATGGACTTTACATCCACGATTCCGATACCACGCAACTCGATAAAATGTCTTGTGATATCCGGTGCAGAACCAACTAATGTCTCATCACTGACTTTACGGATTTCAACCACATCATCCGTCACGAGACGATGTCCACGCTTGATCAATTCAAGTGCTGCTTCACTCTTACCGATTCCACTTTCTCCCATGATCAGAACTCCGACACCATATACGTCAACAAGCACTCCATGAATGGAAATGCACGGAGCAAGTTTTACATTCAGCCAACGGATCAGTTCTCCCATAAAGGAGGATGTCTTCTTGCATGTACCGAATACCGGAATATCATTTTTCTGAGCAATCTCAATGAAGCTTCATCCGGCTGAAGTTCATTGCTGAAAATAATACATGGTACTTTATGTTCCAGAAGTTTCTGATAAATCTCAACTCTTTTCTCTTCTGCCAAAGTCTCCAGATAGGCACACTCTACATTCCCTATAATCTGTACACGATTCAGATCAAAATGATCGAAAAATCCTGCCAGTTGAAGTGCTGGTCTGTTCACATCCGGAACAAGAACTTCACGTTCTGTGATATCTACTTCCGGAGTGAGATTTTTCAGATTCATCTTTTCAACGATATCGGTTAATTTCACACCACTCATCTTGTAATCTCCTTTTCCTGTGTCTCTTTTCATTTCAGACATGCTGCCTTGAGAAACTCAAGAGGATACATGATATTTACTGCTCGCATAAATCCAACATTTCCCTACATGTCCCATCGCCTGTACATAAGTATATCATGATTTTCTTTTCGATAAAACCCTTAATCATGAAAGAATTGATAAACCGATTCTGCTGCCTTCTCATTCATTGACGGAAGCTGCGCCAGTTCTTCTACTGTTGCGCTCCGGATTGCATCCAGGCTCAGATAATGCCGCATCAATGCCTTTCTTCTGGCCGGACCAATTCCTTCAATATCATCCAAAACGGAATGTACCTGCCCTTTGCCACGCAACTGCCTGTGGAACTCGATTGCAAACCGATGGGCTTCATCCTGAATTCTTGTGATCAATTTAAATGCTTCTGAATTGCGGTCAATCGGAATTTCCACATTATTATAATATAATCCTCTTGTTCTATGATTATCATCTTTCACCATACCACAGACCGGAATATTCAGCTTCAACTCATCAAGCACCTGCAATGCAATATTTACCTGTCCACGGCCTCCATCCATCAGAATTAAATCCGGAAATGTTGTAAATTTCCCAGCTTCCGCATTCTCCTCACGTTCTTTTAATCCATGTGTAAAACGACGCGTAAGAACTTCTCTCATGCTCGCATAATCATCCGGTCCTTTCACACTCTTGATTTTGAACTTCCTGTAATCATTCCGCTTTGGTTTTCCTTTCTCATAGACAACCATAGAGCCTACCGATTCGAAACCATTTGTATTAGAAATATCATATGCTTCCATACGGACGATCTGTTCCAGTCCCAGTAAAGCTGCTATCTCCTTCACTGCACCGATCGTGCGTCCTTCTTCCCTCTTTAGCCGCTCTTTATCTTTAGACAGAACCATCCTCGCATTCTCTTCCGCCAGTTCTACCAGCTTTTCTTTTGTACCTTTCTTCGGCACACGGATCGTTACTTTCTGCCCCTTCTTCGCACTCAGCCAGGATTCAAGAAGTTCCTGCTCTTCGATTTCTTCCGGTAGCATCAGTTCACCCGGAAGAAAAGGGGTTCCTGCATAATACTGTTTGATAAAACTGTTAAGAATTTCAGATTTTTTATCCTCTTCGCTGATTCTCAGATAGAAATGGTCCCTCCCGATCAATCTTCCGCCACGAATAAAAAAGACCTGTACCACTGCATCTTCGTCCTGGCATGCAACTGCCATGACATCTCTGTCTTCCCCACTGGAATCTGTAATCTTCTGTTTCTGAGCCACCTTTTTCACACTATTTAATAACTCTCTATATTCGATTGCTTTCTCAAACTCCAGTGCCTCCGAAGCGGCCATCATCTTATCTTCCAGATCTTTTAAAATTATATCAAAATTTCCATTCAAAAACCGTATCACCTCATCAATGGATTTCCGGTATTCTTCCTGGGAAATATATCCCTGGCAAGGTGCCTCACACTGCTTGATATGATAATTCAGACACGGACGCTCTTTTCCAATGTCTTTTGGAAGTGAACGATTACAGCTTCTTATATGATACAGCTTATGGATCAGATCAATTGTGTCCCGCACCGCCTGTGAGCTTGTGTAGGGGCCGAAATAACGTGCCTTATCTTTCTTCATCTGTCGTGCCAGCATAATGCGTGGATATGCTTCTCCTGTTGTCACCTTGATGAATGGATAGGCCTTGTCATCCATCAGCATCGTATTATATTTTGGCCGATGTTCCTTGATCAAATTACATTCCAGAACAAGCGCCTCCAGTTCTGAATCGGTCACTATATATCAAAGCGGCGGATATGTGTTACCATCTGTTCGATCTTAACCCCTTTATTCCTGCTGCTTTGAAAATACTGCCGCACACGGTTTTTCAGGCTGATTGCTTTTCCGACATAGATAATCTGATCCGTCTCATCATGCATCAGATAGACTCCCGGCCTTCCCGGAAGCTTTTTCAATTCTTCCTGTATATTAAAATTATAATTTTCCATAGATCCTATTTCTTGCCTCTGCTACAGACCAGCTATGTTCTTCTGCAATTTTGGAAACATCATCATACTCGAGTTTTTCTTTCACCACTCCATATCCGGATGCTCTCTTCACATGAACGGTTCCATATTCTGTCTGCACTTCGTCTATTTTCCGCTTAAGTCCATATCTTCTACAAAAATACTCTCTGACACCAAGTGTTGAAGTGTGTTTGAATATCAGCTGTAGGAAATACTCTTTCTGTTCTGCCCTGCACATACATGTGAGCAGAATCCCCGGCCGGTTTTTCTTCATCTGAATGGAGGATGTGTAAACATCCAATGCGCCTTCTTTGATCAGAAGCTCTGTCGCATACCCGATTTCCTCCGAAGTCATATCATCCAAATTACAGCACAGTTCCAAAATCTCTTCTTCCACCTTATCTTGCGTTTCTCCAAGGATTGCACGAACACAGTTCAGTCTTTCATACTCTCTTTTCCCAAAACCATAACCGATTTCTTCCATCTGCAGAACCGGCATCTGTTCATACTTTTTAACAAAATGCTTCAGAAGTGCAGCTCCTGTCGGTGTACAGAATTCTCCCTCCAGATTTCCTGCATACATTGGAATTTCTTTCATAAGATACGCTGTTGCCGGTGCCGGCACCGGAAGGATTCCATGTACACATTTCACCTGACCATATCCGACACGAACCGGTGATGCAAGAATCTGATCCACCTGAAGTTCATTCAGCAAATAGCAGACAGCCACAACATCCGCCACTGCATCCATCGTCCCAACCTCATGGAAATGGATTTCATCCATGCGCTGGCCATGCGCCTTCCCTTCCGCTTTTGCAATCAATTTATAGACCGCAACTGCGTCCTGTTTTACCTGATCTTCAATTTCTAACCGATTGATCAGACGAACAATCTGAGACATCGAATGATGTCCGTGTTCCTGTGTATGCTTCTCTGTTTCTTCTGATTTATGTCCTACATGCTCTTCTGTCTGCATATGAAGATTCTCTTCTTCCTGTCCTTTTACAAACACGCGTACCTGATATCCTCTGATTCCACATCTTGTACACGCCACCAACTGATATTTTACCCCTGGGATTTTCAGATCATTCAACTTTTTCACCTGTTTTACAGGTTCTGAAACAACTGCAATAACGAAGCCGTCAGCATATCCCCTGCTGCCCCCATCCCACAGTCTAAATATAATGTCCTCATTCCTTTGTTCTCCTCTCAATGTGATTGATCCGGCTTGCAAGAAATCCTGCGCCAAACCCATTATCTATATTCACAACACTCACTCCGCTTGCACAAGAATTCAACATAGAAAGAAGCGCTGATACACCACCGAAAGATGCTCCATATCCAACACTTGTCGGAACTGCGATCACTGGGCAATCCACCAATCCTCCAATCACACTGGCAAGTGCTCCTTCCATTCCGGCTACAGCAATAATGACACGAGCTCCCATTAATTCGTCGAGATGTCCAAGTAGACGATGTACTCCTGCGACGCCTACATCATATAAACGGACCACTTCATTTCCAAGTGTCTCTGCTGTTCTTGCAGCCTCTTCCGCAACAGGGATATCACTTGTCCCACCTGTTGCCACAACTATTTTCCCGTCTCCATCCTTTATTGGCACTTCGCTATAAACCCAATCCGGCTGACTTCGTCATATTGAAGTTCCAGGCGTTCTCCCACGTAAATCGCTGACTCTTTATTCATTCTTGTGATCAGGACTGCTTTCTGTCCCTTTTCCTTCATTGCTTCTGCAATCCGGAAAATCTGTTCCGGTGTCTTTCCTTCTCCATAAATCACTTCTGCCACACCCTGGCGCATGGCTCTGTGATGGTCAATCTTGGCAAAACCAAGATCTTCAAAAGGCTCTTCTTTTAACTTCAAAGCTGCCTGTTCTACATCCATTGTTCCGGATGCTACCTGTCTTAAAAGATCTATCATTTCCTTTTGTTCCATCTTTTTCGCCTCATTCTAATTCTTCTTATCCAGGGTTTCATTCATACTTCCCATTCTGTACCCTGTTAGATCCATTGTAACATAAGTGAATCCGAACTGCTTAAATTGTTTTACAATATCCTCACGGACTTCTTCCTGAAGCAACTTCAAAAACTCTTCCGGCAGTACTTCGATCCTCGCCATCCTTCCATGCATACGGACACGAAATTGCCGGAAGCCATGTTCAAGCAATAACTGTTCTGCGCTTTCCACCATGATCAACTTCTCTTTGCTGATTGTTTCTCCGTATACAAATCTTGAAGCCAGACAGGCAAACGATGGTTTGTCCCAAGTCGGCAGTCCCATTTCTTTTGACAATAACCGGATTTCTGCTTTTGTAAGCTTCGCCTCACGTAACGGGCTTTTTACCCCCAATTCTGCCACAGCCTGAAGCCCCGGTCTGTAATCTCCAAGATCATCCATATTAGAACCTTCTGCAACATAAGCAATTTCATTTTTCTTTGCAATTATTCCGATTTTTTCAAACAGCGCATGCTTACACAAATAACATCTGTTCGGTGGGTTCTGGCAAATCCTTCGATATTCATTTCATTCACCTGACAAATCTGATGACGAATCTTTTCTTTTGTGCAAAATGCAATCGCCTCATTCAATTCTCTCTTAGGAAAAGAGCCGGATTGTACCGTAACTGCCATTACTTTGTCACCCAAAACATCATGCGCTACTTTTAATAAAAATGTAGAATCCACACCACTGGAAAATGCAATCGCAACACTGCCCAGATCTTTTATGTACTCTTTTAAATGTGCTAATTTATTATGTAATTCATCCTGCATAATTCCATCCTCCTGTCTTATCTCTTCCTGCCGCTTTCTTATGCAACTTCTTCTGCTAATTTATACCATCTGAACAAGCCATACATTACTTCGTACCATGCAATATCCAATTACTACTTTAATCAATTCTGTTGCCTGCACAAAGAAATATACGCTCACGATTCCAAGTCCTGAGAAATGTGCCATAACAAACGCTAACGGCACTATGATTACCCAGGTAAATGCTGAGTCAAACAAAAATGTGACCACGGTTTTTCCTCCGGAACGTAAAGTAAAATAGGATGCATGGCTAAATGCACAAAACGGCATAATGATCGCAGAGACGGCAATAAAGCTGGTTGCCAGTTTTCTGATCTGTTCTGAAGTATTATAAAGCTGTGGAAATACTCCCCCGATCAAAAGCATTACGCAGGCAACAACTGCACAACAAAATACACTGAATGCGATCATCTTATTATCTGCATCTTTTGCTTCTTCCAATTTCCCGGCACCTAAATACTGCCCGACAACAATACTGATGCAACCTCCCAGTTGGATATAAATAATATTAAAAAGGTTCGTGATCGTTGTCGCAATGTTGAGTCCTGCCACTACCTCCAGGCCTCTTACAGAATAACACTGTATTACAGTTGTCATACCTGCAGCCCATAGAACCTCATTGAGCATCAATGGAAATCCCTTGAGCAGAATTGCTTTAAACTCTTCCTTTGGAATTCCAAATCCTCGGTAAGCTCCTGCAAGGTATCGATTCTTTTCTTTATGCGTATGAGCCCAGAATATAACAATAAATGCTTCTATATATCGAGCGATCACTGTCGCAAGTGCTGCTCCGACTACTCCCATTTTCGGAAACGGTCCAATTCCAAAAATCAACAAATAATCTAAAACCGCATTACTTCCAACCGCAACAAAACTTGCGATCATCGGAATCATCGTTTGTCCCGTCTCTTTTATATTCGTTGAATACGTTTGATTTACTGCAAATGGGATAAGTCCAACCATCATAATGCCAAGGTACTCCAGTCCATACTGAAGTGCCGCATCTGTTGCTCCGGTTCCCGCTGTATCCGTAAGATACAGAGAAATCAGCGTTGTTCCATTTGTCACAAACAACAATACTGTCAGTGCTGTCACCGTCAATGTAGCATACATTTTAAAACGAAATGAATGCATATGCCCTTCATGATTTCCTTTTCCAAAATACTGTGCTCCGAAAATACTGGCTGCTGACACTGCTCCGAAAATTGCCAGATTATAAACAAAGATCAACTGATTGACAATAGCAACTCCGGACATCTGCTCTGTTCCCAGCTGTCCAACCATAATATTATCCAGAAAACTCACCAGATTCGTGATCGCATTCTGTAAGATCATCGGTAATGCAAGATAAATATAACGTTTATAAAATGCTGCATCGCCAATATATTTTTCTTTCCATTTTACTAACAAATTTAATTCCCCCTGTTTCACATACTTGCTTAAATCTAGCACGATTCATACCTGCATGTCAATTCAGTTTTTCAACAAAACAAACACGGAAAAATAAAAAGAACGAAGTGGTTATCCATTCTCCGTTCTTTACTATGTATCATTCTATTTACAACTCCATCATTCCGGACATAATGCATCCTCCGGAAGCACCATTTTGTTTCAATTCTCCCACTGTTTCTCATCAAACTTGATTCCACCAATCGCATATACCGGAACATTCACAGTACTACAGACATCTTTTAAGAATCCAAGCCCTCTCGGTGCCAGGCCTTTCTTGCAGTCTGTAACATAAATATGTCCTGCTGTCATGTAAGACACACCAAGTCTTTCTGCTTCCTTTGCATCTTCCACTGAATGAACGGAAGTACCGATTCTTTGAAATTGTTCTTTCACATCTTCCGGAAGTTTCCTTAATTCCGCTAATGGCAGATGTACAGATGTACATTCCAATTCCAATGCTGTTTTCCAGAACTTATGTAAAATACACGGAATCTCATACTTCTTGCAAACAGACAGAACTTCTTCTGACAGAATCCGATATTCCTCTTCTGACAGATCTTTTTCCCGCAAAATAATCGCCTGCGGTTTCATCTGACAAACCCGTTCAATCTGCTCCAAAAATGGTCTTTCGCACAGTTTTCTATTACTGACAGCTATAATTTTCAAATCTATCTCCGATAAATCGCATTTCATCTTACACATAAATATAATCATTCATAACCGGCTGGAGATTATTTTTCAACAAAGCATCATAAACTTCATCTACTGAACGCTCGTCTGAAATCTCGAACTGATCATCTCCCTTATCTTCGATATCATCCACATGACTTCCGATTCCTGTGCTGACTCCTGCTGAAATCTTGGTTGCTGCAATACTTACCAGATTGTCTCTGACACGCGCACACTCCCTTGTTGAAACTGTGATACTTGCAAATGGCATAAACAGGCGATATGCACAGACAACCTGCAGAAGCTGTGGCTCATGAACATCCATCGGATTGATTCTGTCATTATTGATGATCGGGCGAAGTCTTGGGCAGGAAAATGCGATTTCTGCATGTGGATATTTTCTCTGTAACAGATATGCGTGATATCCTGTTGCAAAAGCATCTTTTCTAAAATCATCCAGTCCTAAAAGCGCACCGAATCCGACTCCTCGCATACCACCTTTCACTGCTCTCTCCTGTGCATTAACACGGTATGGAAGATTCTTTTATGTCCTGCCAGATGAAGCGTCTCGTACTTATCTGAATTATATGTTTCCTGGAATACTGTCACATAGTCAGCTCCACATTCATGCAGATACGCATACTCATCTGAATTGACCGGATAGATTTCCAGACCGATCACTTTGAAATACTTTCTTGCAATCTTGCATGCCTCTCCAATATACTCTACTGTAGATTTGTTGCGGCTTTCCCCTGTCAGGATCAGGATTTCCTGTAATCCTGTCTCTGCGATTGCTGCCATTTCTTTCTCAATCTCTTCTGCATTCAATTGCGCACGGTTGATCTTATTATGACAGTTAAATCCACAATAAATACAATAGTTTTCACAATAGTTTGCAATATAAATCGGTGTGAACATATAAACACTGTTTCCAAAATGTTTTCTTGTCTCTGTCTGGGCTGCCTGTGCGATCTCTTCCAAAAACGGAAGGCTGCCGGTGATAACAGCGCACGGAAATCCTCCGGAGTACGTTCCGAATGTGCAAGTGCATTTTTCACATCTGCTGCCGTATATTTACTATAATCATAGGCTTCCATTGCCTCGATCACCTGATCCATGATTTCTGATCCGATATCCTCCATTCCCGGAAGATAAGTCATATGATCGATTCTGTTTTTCTTCTGATCTTCCAGTATTTCTTCACTTAAAATACTTTCATTAACATGTGTATCATTCATCTCAACTGCCTCCTAGTCTTCCAGAAATCCTGTCAATGGTGAAGATGCACTTGCACCTCGTTCAATTGTTCTTCCAAGACCTGAAAGATAAGCACTTCTTCCTGCTTCAATTGCTTTCTTGAATGCCTCAGCCATCTCCTCGACATTTCCTGCTGTTGCGATTGCTGTATTCGCCATAACAGCTGCCGCTCCCATTTCCATTGCCTCGCATGCCTGAGATGGACGTCCGATTCCTGCATCTACAATAATCGGCAGATCAATCTCATCAATCAAAATCTGGATGAAGTCTTTTGTACAAAGTCCTTTGTTAGAACCAATCGGTGCCCCAAGTGGCATTACACAGGCCGCCCCTGCATTCACCAGATCTCTTGCCGCATTCAGATCCGGATACATATATGGCATAACTACAAAGCCTTCTTTTGCAAGAATTTCTGTTGCCTTGATTGTCTCATAGTTGTCTGGGAGAAGATATTTGGAATCTCTGACAACTTCGATTTTTACAAAGTTACCACAACCAACTTCTCTGGAAAGTCTTGCAATACGAACTGCTTCCTCTGCATTTCTTGCTCCGGAAGTATTCGGAAGAAGTGTTACATTTTCCGGAATATAATCCAAAATATTCGCAAGTCCTCCTTCATTCGCACGGCGAAGCGCGAGTGTAATGATCTGCGCTCCTGCTTTTTCTACACATGCTTTTACAAGATCAAGTGAAAATTTTCCTGATCCAAGAATAAAACGTGAACTAAATTCTTTTCCTCCAAGTGTAAATGTATCTTTCTGATTCATAACTTAAATCCTTCTTTCTTTTTTATTCATTTAGATGTCTTTCTATACATCCTCTTCTCCAAGAAGCAAACGCGTGATCATATTTGCTTCATGCCCTGCACAGATTGCAACTCGTGGAGCCATTAATCCATTCCCATAAGTCGGCTCTGTCACACGATCTCCACATAAATAAAAGTTCTTCATCATTCTCTTAGTACTGATTATATTGCTGCTTTCATAGCCTGCCATACCTGTTGCAGACACAAGCTTCTTCTCCGGAAAATGCTCCAGAATTCCATTCACCAGCATTGCTTTTGCTACCGGATTATCAAATGCTTCACAGACAATCTGTGCATCTGCAAACAGCTCTTTCAGATTTGCTTCCGTCACCTTCACACAATCCGTACGGATATCCAGATATGGATTGATCTTTAAAAGCAGTGACTTTAGCGCATCGGTCTTATACATTCCGATATGCTCCATGAAATACTGCTGCCGATTCAAATTGGTAATATCCACCACATCAAAATCAATCAGATGCAGATGCCCTACTCCAATTCGTGCAAGTGAATACGCTACATTGGAACCTAGTCCACCAAGTCCGGCAATCGTCACCTGACCGACTGATAAAAGCTTCTGTTTTTCCGGCGAATGGCGTTCATTCAGCGCTGTTTCGATTTCTTCTTTGCTTAATATTCTTTCTGATGCCATCTGATATCAGCCTCCTCCTACAAATGTCACAACCTCCAGACGGTCACCGTCTTTGAGCATTGTCTCTGAATAGCTGTATTTCGGAAGAATCTCTTCGTTCATTTCAACTGCAATTCTATTAATCTGGTAATTGTTCTGCTCCAGATAATCCGCAACACTCATTTCAGATGTCAGCTGGATCTGCTTTCCATTTACTGTAATCATAACTACTCCTTTCCGGATAATTGAAAAAAGAGTTCATGAAAGAAATGTACCCGTGGTGGTGCACCCCTTCATGAACTCTCGCTCAATCTCAACTTATCCGATCTTCAATTGTCAATTTTGTCTGATTAAAAAAGAGAGATACCAACAAATGTATCTCTCTAAAGTACTGCTTTATACATTCCTACGTTGGCATTATCCAAATCAGGTTATGGGTCGAAGTTCTCAACTTCCTCTCAGCCTGGTACACAAGCTCCCCGTGTTTTCTTCACATGATTAGTATAAAAGCTTGTCTGATAGATGTCAACCGTTTTTTCTCCATCTGATACAAGATCTTTTCCGTTACTGTTCACACAATGTGCGACCAGCAACGCATCTCGCCATTTTAAATTGCCTTTGGCGATGGGGCGAGATGCATTCAAGCCAAAACATCCATCCTCCGTGTCAATCAGCGGAGTGATTGACAGGGAGTGAACAGTAACTCTTTCCCACAATGTGCCAGTCCAACATAACACACTTCTCCGGTCATTTCTGCGTCATATTGTTTTTCCTTTATCTGTTCCAGTGCCTTTTCTGCAAGCTTTTCTAAATCGTCTTTTTCATCTTTGGTATACTTGAATTCCAAAATTAAATTTGGATATCTGTCATGTTTTGCATAAAGACAGATATCACTTCTGCCTTCTCCGGTTTCCCGATTACTTTTGATATCATAATCCTTTCTAAGAAATGTACACATTCCAAGCGTCATCATATGGTAACTATTCTCATCTTTCAGATCATGATAAGATGGCAATTCCAAAAGAACTCTCTGATACTCTTCTGCAAAACGTTCCATATCCTTTCTTTTAAGAGCATTTAACATCTTTTCCATCTGTCTCTCATCAATTTGCAGATGACATGCTGTTAATTCTTTGAACACTTTCCATACTTCCAAGTTAGGAACCCGAAGCCGGTAATAGTCCTCTTCGATTTCTTTTGTAATTGTTACAATTCCGGCATTTACAAGAAGTCCCCATAGATTTGCTTCGTCCATTTTTTCATAATAAGCCATTGAAAAATCTACTGTCACTTCTACTTCACCTTCTGTGACCAAGGTCTCATATTCTTTCTCAAAAGACCTTCCCTGTACTTCAAGTGCATTACGTAAAATACTGTTTTCGCTTGTATTAACCCAATAAGATTCCATCCTTCTTCTTGCCGCATAACACGATATTGACCATGGATTATATACATCTGTACTGCCAAAATGATATCCATCGTACATCTTTTCAGCTCATCTGAAAATTCTGCTTTACAATAAGCAAGCAGCTCTTTTACTTCTTGCTCTGTAAAACCAAAACAGTCATCATAATCTTCGTCCTGCACTGTGCAGACAACTAAATTATTGAGACCCGAAAATATATTCCTTCGCAATTCTCTGAATTCCTGTCAGAATTGCCTTTTGAAGATAATCGTTGCCTTTCAGGGACGTTGCCAGAAAACGATTCAACATGGCTCTTACTTCATCGTAATATCCTTCGGAATTTGCAGACATAAACGGAGTATCATATTCATCTAACAGCAAAAATACTTTTTCTCCATAATACGTACTCAGTGCCTGACAAAGAACAGCAATTGAACGAATTACATGATTTTCTATTTCTTTTCCGATGCTTTCCTGACATAAACTATTATAAATCATATTGAATTCTTTTACCTGGAATTCTGACAGTCTTCCATCATTAACCATCTGATAAAAGCGCTCATACTCCGCACGTACAGTATCTTTCAATGCATAACACAAAGATTCTGCATCCCCCGCTTTCACGTTAAGGAAAGACAAAAATACAACAGGATATCGATTGAGCTCCTTGTAGTGGACAGATTTTGTAATCTTTGTTCCACAAAATAAATCGGAGGAATCTTTTGTGCAGTCAAGAAATTCTGCCAACATTGACATATTAAGTGTCTTACCGAACCTTCTCGGTCTTGTAATTAATGTAATCTGATACCAGGATTCTAAAAACTGTTCAATAAACTGTGTTTTGTCCACATAATAGGCTTGTTTTTCACGCAAATCGCGAAAGTCCTGTACTCCTATTGCAAGTTTAGGTTTTTCCTCTTGTATCCCAGATACATTGTACAGAATGCTGTCTTCCTTTACCACGTCACAACTTGCAACATAAGTTGGTTTTCTTCCAAATAATTCATCTAAGGAACAGGCTAACACCTCACTTATTCGTTCCAGTACTTCAAAGTCCGGTGTCCGGTTTCCATTCTCATAATTGGTATAAGTCGATCTGGAAATCCCCAGTTTTTCTGCCATCTGCGCCTGAGTGTAGACCCGGGATTTACGTAATTTTGTCAAATACTCGTTAAATTTTGTTTTCATAGAATCACCGCTTTTTTTCTTTTAGTATACGCTTTTATGTTTCATTTTGCAACATTATTTTTTTATTTATATACAAAGAAGGACAGAAAGGTTTCGCTTTGTTAACCTTTCTGTCCTTTTTAAATAGTTGCTATCTTATTTTCCTTACAGCATAGCTCCGAAATCTGTTACAATTGCCTGTCCTGTAATCGCCTTTGATTCATCGCTTGCAAAGAACAGGATTACATTTGCTACATCTTCTGCTGTACAAGATGGTGTTCTAAGATTACTGTGTGTTGACATTGCACCGATCATATCCGGGTCAAGTGATGCCGGATTTGTTCCTGATGTCATTGGTGTAATGATATTTCCCGGGCAGATTGCATTACAACGGATTCCTGTTGCCTGGAAACGAAGTGCTGTATGCTTTGTCACTCCTACGATTGCTGCTTTAGATGCTACATAAGCAGCTCCGCCACATCCTTTCACTCCAGCGATAGAAGCAACATTTACGATAGATGCTCCTGCCTGCATCTTCTGTGATGCAGCACGCATGCAACGCATAGTTCCTTTTTCGTTCGTCTCTATGATACGATCAAGATCTTCGTCTGAGAATCGATCGATTGGTTTCAGTCCTTCCTCAAGAATTCCTGCATTATTCACAAGAATGTCTACCTTGCCATATTTCTCGATCACGAGATCCATCAGTCGCTCCGGATCTCCCTTCTTTGAGATATCTGTTGAAACAGCGAAAACTTCTCCTCCTGCTGCCTTAATCTCTTCTGCTACTTTCTCCAGTGCAGCCTCTCTTCTCGCTGTGATAACAACAGTTGCGCCCTCTTTTGCGAACATCTTTGCTGTTGCTTCTCCAACTCCTGAGTTACCTCCTGTAATAATAGCTACTTTACCTTTCAAACGATCCATTTCAAAGATCCTCCTTTGTTGTTATAGGTAAAATTATACAATTCTTCTTTCAGTATTTCAATCTATTTATCTATATTTTACATTTTGTTTTATGCTTTATATTTCATCCAAACAAATTCATAGCCTTTCAAAACTGGATCTTTCACTTCTACAATTTCACCATTCACCAGATTTCTAAAAATGCCTTCCTCCTGCATCCACGCAGTCTGTTCATTTTCGCTGAAATTAAACAGTGCAATAAATCGTTCTCCCTTATACTCTCTAAGGATTCCTAAAATACTATCATTGTGAACATCATAAGTATATACTTCCGCTTCCTGGGAAAAGACATTTTCCTGGTCTTCGGATCTGTTCCAATCGGTTCAACATCTGAAATAATTGTCCCTGTACAGTAGAAAGATCTTTCCTCTTATCCGCAAGTATCCACTGAAATATTCCTCGGTGGAGATACCGTGAATCAGATACTTTTTCAGCATCTTCTTTATAGCTATAATCATTCACCTGTCCTAACTCATCCCCGCTGTAAAGCATCGGGATTCCTGACTGTGTCAACATGTAAGCGTGGAGCATGAGATCTTCTTGAATTGCCGTCTGCATTTTTTCTGCATTTCCTTCAAATCCTGCTGCTTCAATTCCACACATGGATGCTGTTGTTCCACAAAATCGTGCATCTTGAGTTACAGGATCATCGTTATATAGCTCTCCACGGCTGATGCTGTCTGCTATCTTTCCTGTAAAATAATCATTGAGGTAACGCTTGTGGGAAGGCTCTTCCATTCCCCATTGTTTCATTGTATCAAAATCAAGCCCCCACCCGATATCATCGTGACAACGAAGGTAATTCAAAAATGTATATTGCTTTGGCAGACGGCTAACTATATCCATCTGTTTCTTCAAAAGCCGGATGTCTCTTGTCGCAATACTATTCCAGGTCGTCGCCATTGTTGTCACATTATAGAGCATATGACATTCCGGTTTTTCAACTGTACCAAAGTACGGCACCACCTTTTCCGGCTCCATAACCACTTCGCCAAGAAGTATCACGCTTGGGCAGACAATTTCCGCAATCATACGCATCATTCTTACAATTGTATGTACTTCTTTCAGATTACGACAGCTTGTTCCAAGTTCTTTCCAGATATAAGGAACTGCATCGATACGGATAATATCCATTCCCTGATTCGCAAGAAAAAGGAAGTTATACATCATCTCATTAAATACTCTTGGATTACGATAATTCAAATCCCACTGATATGGATAAAACGTCGTAAGCACATAATGTCCGATTTCCGGAAGCCATGTAAAGTTTCCAGGTGCTGTTGTAGGAAAGACCTGTGGAACGGTTTCTTCATATCTTGCCGGAATATCACCGTTATCATAGAAGAAATAACGGCTCATGTACTCTCCTTCACCTGCTCTGGCACGTTTTGCCCACTCATGTTCCTCAGAAGTATGATTCATCACGAAATCCATGCATACATTCATACCATTTTCATGACATTTTTCTGTCAATCTGGCAAGATCTTTCATTGTACCGAGATCCGGTCTTACTTTCCGAAAATCTGCACGGCATATCCGCCGTCTGATTTTCCTTTCGGAGTATCCAGAAAAGGCATAAGATGAAGACAATTTACATTACACTCTTTCAGATAAGCTAACTTTTTTTCTACACCTTTCAGATTACCGGCAAAGTTGTCAATGTACAACATCATGCCAAGCATTTCTTTTTCCTTAAACCAGTCAGGATTCTTTTCTTTCTTAATATCTCTTTTTTTCAACTCTGTGCTACGCTTCAAGTAGTACTCATGCATCTGCTCACAAAGTTCTGCATACATTGCATCATTTCCATACAACTCCATGTAAAGCCAGCGTAATTCATCCTGATGTTTTTCCATACGCTGTGCAAAGATTTTTTCTGTATTATTCACATTCTTCACCATTTTCTGTTCCATCGTCAACTAATTTATTTTACTCTTTCACAAAACAATACTGATATGCCTGATATTCGCCTGGCTCTATCGGAAGCGGCATGCCGCCATACATAAGTGCAGCTCCGGTGTATCTTTTTCCACTCTTTTCTTCTCGATATACAGCTGTTTCTTCAAGCCCTTGAAGTTTTACATAATTTACTGTCATATTTCCATGAATCACCTGCATAACTATATTTAAAAGAACTTTACTTTGTTCTTTCTCATCTGTATGCACAAACTCCCATGCACAGATTTCTTCTGTTGTCGGATCTGAGAGACGATAGTACAGTCCATTCTGAATGATCGGCGCATAGCTCTTATATTCTGCGATTTGCTCTCTGATCTCCTGCTTTTCTTCTTCAGAAAGTTTCATAAGATTCAGCTCATACCCAAAAGTTCCGGACATTGCAACAACACCTCTTGTATGAAGTGGGGTCTTTCTTCCCGTCTGATGATTCGGCACTGCTGACACGTGAGAACCTACTACCGATACCGGATAACTAAAGGATGTTCCATACTGAATCCGTAATCTGTCAATTGCATCCGTATTATCACTACACCAGATCTGCGGAGTGTAATACATCATACCGGCATCAAATCTTCCACCTCCACCGCTGCAGCCTTCGATCAGCAGATTCGGATATCTCTGCACAAGACGTTCCAGAAAATCATATAGTCCCAATACATAATCATGTAACACTCTTCCCTGATCTCTTGTTACAGAAGAATAAACATCCATCAGGCTTCGGTTCATATCCCATTTTACATATTCGATATTACCCTGATCCAACACCTTGCAAATCTGATCATAAATTTCATCTACAACTTCTTTTCTTGAAAAATCCAATACAAGCTGATTTCTGCTTCTGACCGGATTTCTGCCCGGAACCGTCAATGCCCAATCCGGGTGTTTCCGATAAAGATCACTGTCTTCTGAAACCATTTCCGGCTCGATCCAGATACCAAACTTCACACCCAAATCATTAATTCTCTTGATCAGATTTCCAAGTGTGCCACCAAGTTTCTTCTCATTCACAAACCAGTCACCCAGTCCGCTGTTATCGTCATCACGTTTTCCAAACCAGCCGTCATCCATAACAAGCATGTCAATATTGATTCCTTCGCCGCTTTGGCAAGCTCATAGATCGTATCTCCGGTAAAATCGAAATAAGCTGCTTCCCAGCTATTGATCAAGATTGGACGAATTTCTTCTTTATATTTGCCTCTGCAGATATGTTGTCTGATACAATGATGCAGATTCTGAGACAAACGATTCATCCTTCTGAGGAATAGGATAAAATCACTTCCGGAGCCTGGAACATTTCTCCTGCTTCCAACGGATAGCGAAAAGCTTCTTCCTGAAGTCCTAGCATCATTCTTGTCTGGTTTAACTGATCTTTCAACACTTCTCCCTGGAAACATCCACTGTATACAAAGGACATTGCATAACAATTTCCTTTGTCTTCTGTCGTTTCTTTTTCTGCAAGGATCATCATCGGATTGTACTGATGACTGGAGGTTCCTCTGACACTTCCGATTTTCTGTGTTCCATGCACAACCGGAACTCTCTGAACATTTCGCTCCATCGCATGTCTACCATAAAATGTTAGAAGCTCATAATCTCCGTAAAGGAAATCCAGACTTGCTGACTCAATTTTGTTTAAATAGATTTTGCCACTGCTTTCATTTTTCACACACACACTTCTTGTAATAATATCCTGTGCGGGAAGCACTCCATAAAGAAGCACCACCTTAACTCCCGTCACCGGATCTTCCATTAAGATTTCCAGTGTCTGTGCTTCCTGCTCACTTGCATAAACTGCCGGAAGTCCTTCCAGATTATATTTTCCATCAAAGATTTTATGACTCTTGTAACGAAGGTCGCAGCTCATACTTCCATCTGCATTTTCTACTGCAAATGCTGTACTTCTGAAATCCCCGTTCCCGTAACAAGGAAATTCCTGTGGAAGTGTATCCATTGAATACGTACGATCTTCTCCTGCATCATATGGATTTCCCGAAAATCCCCTGTCATAATATGTCAGAAGATAGTCCATACATCCATCGGTTTTCTTCCCGTAATATAGATGTAACAAAAATCCATAGCGATCCACCTGCATCTGATATGTTGTATTTTTTGTCTGTAAAGTAAATGTTCTGTCTTTCTCGCAATATATAATTCCCATATCTAAATACTCCTGTTTTCCATTTTAGCGAAGCAAGATCTGCATTACTGTCTGTTCTCGCTTCGCTATCTTTTACTTTTTATTATTTCACTGCTCCATTAACAACTCCGTTGAGGATATGCTTCTGACAGATCAGATAGAAGATCAGAATCGGAAGCAATGCCAACAGATAGGAGGCAAATGCCAGATTATAATTTGTTCCAAACTGTGTCTGGAAGTTTAACTGTGCCAGCGGAAGTGTATTTCCGCTTCCTGAACCGGACATGATGACGAGTGGTGTCATTACATCGTTCCATGTACCAAGTGCTGTCAGAACTGCAACTGTCGCATGCATTGGTTTCATGATTGGGAAAACAATCTTCCAATATGTTTTCCATGTACTCGCACCATCCACACAGGCTGCTTCTTCCAATGCCAACGGGATATTTGTAAGATATCCGGAATAAAGCAGTACATTCATTGGCATATAAAATACAACGTACAGAATAATAACTCCTGCTCTGTTTGCCAGTCCCATCTGCGCCGTCTGTTTTACAACAGGCATCATCAGAATTGCAAATGGCACAAACATTCCGCTGACAACATAGAAATAAATGAATTTGTAAAATTTACTCTTCTTATTTCTTCCGATTGCATACCCCAACAGTGAATGAATCAGAATTGAAAGGACAACTGTTACAAGTGTAATAAATACACTGTTTCCGAGAGAATGCCAGAAATCTGTCACTCTCATTGCCTCAGCAAAATTATCAAGGCTCAAATGACTTGGCAAGGAAAGGATTCCGCTGATACTATTCGTCATCTCAGAAGGCTTCTTCAGTGCAATTACGATTGTCATATACAGTGGAAAAGCAACCGTAATCAGACCAAGTAAAAGTAAAATCGTTACAGGCCAGTTTACTCGTTCTTTTATTTTCATTTTTTCCATTACAGCTGTTCCTCCTTTTTCCCTGTGATTGTCATCTGTAATACAGAAATTACAACAATAACGATAAAGAATATCACTGCGTTTGCACTCTGGAATCCAAACTGACCGCCACTCATACCATTGTTATAAATCAGATAAGAAATGGATTCTGTACTCTGTGCCGGACCTCCTTTGGTCAACGCCATGATCTGATCAAATACCATCAGGAAGTTTTTCACACAGAGTACCATATTTATGCTAAAGAATGGAATAATGAGAGGGAATGTCAGATGTCTGAACTTATTCCATCCTGTTGCACCGTCAATCGCTCCTGCTTCGTAAACATCCTCCGGAACAGTCTGCAATCCGGAAATGTAAATGATCGTATTCATCGCGATCGACTGCCATGCACATACGATTACAACTGCGATCCATGCCAGTTTTGTACTGGACAGCATACTGGAAGAAAGTGTCTTGCTTCCAAGCATTTCTCCAAACGCCGGAAGAATGTATGTAAAAAAGTAATTGAAAATGTATCCTACAACCAACGCTCCGAGAACATTTGGAATAAAGTAGGCACCACGAAACGCACTCTTGAATTTAATCTTACTATTCAGTCCAAGTGCAAGGATCAAACTGATTACATTTGTCACAATCGTAGCTACAATTGCAAGTTTAAATGTAAACAGATATGAACCTCCGACTCTGCTGTCTGTAAAAAGATCCTGATAATTTCTAAGTCCTACCCAGTCAAAGCTTCCATAACCTTTGAAATTCGTAAAACTGTAAATCACACCTTTGATCAGTGGCAATGTATTAAAACAGAAAAACAGTGCCACGATCGGAATTGTAATCAGAAGAAAGGTCATTTTTCTTCCACTCATTGATTTCTTTCCCATGCTTGAATTCCCCTTCCTTAATCTTCGTCCGCATGCTCTTTCTCGTAATCTTCCACTTTGCGGATGATATCACGGTTATATCTCTTCCAGTCTGTATCAAACTTTGTTAAGAATGCATCCACATCCCCTTTCATAAGAAATGTCTGGATCTGTGCATCAACTGACATCTCTGAAGGATAGTAATGATCCTGGTAATCTGCCATTCTTCCTTCTTCTATGAAAGATTTCACTCCATCAAGTGTTGAAGCAAGTTCAAAATCTCCTTCCTTACAAGGAACCGCTTTCTGTTCATCCAGATAACTCTGTACATTTTCATCTTTCAAAAGGAAATCAAGCACTTCATACGCTGCCTCTTTGTTCTCGCAATCTTTCATAACACTGAACTGAAGATCACACCAGAGTTCAGCTTGTTCTCTGATGCATCATTATTAGCCGGCATTACAAAGGAATCGATATCCATATCCGGGTTCACTGTCTGAATCTGTGGGATTGCATAACTTCCGATCGTGTACATTGCAGATTCTCCGTTTGCAAATGCTGTACATGCTCCATTGTAATCATAAGCGAAAGGATCTTTCGGTCCATATGCAAGCAGAGCTTTAATCTTCTCTGCCACTTCTCTGTACTCATTTGAAAATGTTGTCTCTCCTTTGTTCACCTGGCTGCAGACATCTGCCGGTGCAAGATCAACGGCGATCGCATTCCAAGGTGCAAGGCAGGTCCATGTATCTTTAAAGCCAAAATACAATGGTTGGACTCCTTCACTCTGAATCTGATCGCAGAGGGCTACGAATTCATCCCAGGTTTCCGGAATTTCCCAGCCATGCTCCTTAAACATCTCTCTGTTATACAGAACTCCTGCTGCATTTGCCACATATGGAACGGCATACACACCGTCCTCAGGTACAAATTCCAACGCTTTATCTATATCCAGATAAGCCTGTTTAATAGAATCCAGTCCTTCATAATCTGAAATATCCATCAGCATATCAGAATCAATAAAGTTAGAGAAATTGACATCTCCACCGATTCCGATAATATCCGGAGCGTCTTCTCTGATAAAACGTGTTTTAAGTACTGTCATTGCATCATTTGGAGATTCGATCGTCAAATGAATATCATCATGAGTTGCATTGAATTCTTCTTCAATCTTTTCAAATGTTTTCACTGCCTCAGGTTTATACTGTACAAGCTCGATTTCTATCTTTCCGCTATTTTCACTCTTCTGTCCGCAACCTCCGAGTACCATTGCCGAAGTCATACAAAGCATCAATCCCATGCAAATGATTCGATTGCTCTTCTTATACATTTCCTTACTCCTTCCTTCTACCATACACCTTTCATTTTGACACATTCCGGAATATTTTTGTCTCTTTATTCGGGTTTTCTATTTGATAAATAAATTCTAACATATCTTTATGCGACTATAAATATCTGTATTTTTTATGTTTTATAGCAAAATGCAATTTTCCCTCTCATATATTGAAGTTATCTAGCATTTTGATATATAATGATATCAGAGGTGATTTAAATGAGCGATTTACTTTTTTCTGTATTTCCAAATGAAAATTTTGTTGATCTTGGATTATATCAATATGGATGGGAACAATGTGCACCAGCTCACTCGTTCGGTCCTGCAGCAAGAAATCATTACATTTTCCATTATGTGATTTCCGGAACAGGAACATTACTTGCAGATGATGAAAACGGAAACACCATCACTTGGCAGGTAAAAAGCGGACAGGGCTTCATGCTTTTCCCCGGACAGGTTACGACTTATATTGCTGATTCCACGCTTCCGTGGGAATACACCTGGGTAGAATTCGACGGTCTTCGGGCCCGCGAGATTGTCACAACCGCAGGTCTGAGCCTGAATCATCCCATTTATCATGCAAGTTCAAAGGAACTTCGCAACCAGATGATGGAAGAAATGCTTTATCTGAGCCGTCATCCCGAAGAATCTCCGTTTCATCTAATTGGACATCTCTATCTGTTTTTAGATTATTTCATGCGTTCTGCCTCAACAGTTCATGTGAAGCAAAACGGAAGTATCCGGGATTTTTATATTAAAGAAGCTCTTTCGTACATTGAACAGAATTTTCAGAATGATATTTCTATAGAAGATATTTCCGCATTCTGCGGATTGAATCGAAGTTATTTCGGAAAGATTTTTCACGATACGATTGGACGTTCTCCACAGGAATTCCTGATCAGTTATCGTATGACTAAGGCTGCAGAGCTTTTGAAGATCACTTCACTGTCAATTGCAGATATTGGGAATGCCGTAGGGTATCCAAATCAGCTGCATTTTTCACGTGCATTCAAAAATGTCTATGGGATATCCCCAAGAAATTGGAGAATTGAAAATAAGATTGAATAATAGGGACTGTGGTTTTCTCCACAGTCCCTTAATAAATCACATTATCCTATTAACATCTCCTGTTCAATTTCCATTTCACTTTCCAGGATACATTGCTTCAACGCTTCCAATTTACCGGCATTTAATACCTCTAACTTTTTCTGCTTTCCGCTGCTTAGCTTAATTCCTTTTCCATTTTCCAGCGCTGCCTTATAAGAGGGCTCGTCCATCTTCCATGGAATCAGATTTGGGAAAATATTATTCTCATTGTATAAAAAGATCTGTATTCCACCGTAATCCATATCTCCCCAGTGATAACACTGGATTTCTTCCGGTGCTGTCTTCATTAACATTTGCAAAAAGCGGACTTCTTTTGGCGAAAAGTAGCCATGACAAAAGAGATACAAAACTTTTGGATCATACTCCATACTTCATAATTCGCTTTATTCTCAATCACAATGATTTTTTCAACACCTTTCTGTAAAGTTGGAATGGCATGCTCTAATGTCTGTGCATTAAGTACTGTTCCATAATGATTCGAAGAAGTATCAATTTTCTCCTCACTCGCTGTGCCATTTCGATCTGTCAGGCAATACTCCACGGCACCTTTCCATTCTAATGTCTGAGAATAACTCAATATTCCATGTGTTGCCAGTATCTCATCATCTGACATGCCTTCGTCATATTGCGGAGAGTACTTCAAAGCTTCAATAACTGCACCTTGATAAATGCGTTCAAAAACTTTAGATGGTGTGATATCATTTTTCTTTTCAAATACTTTAGAGCTGAACACACGCTTCCATTCCGGTTCTTTCAGATCAGCTAAAGCTTTCAGGCATTTAAGAAATTCTTCATCCTCCGCTTTGGATAACTCTTTCGTATTTCCTTTATTCAGCTGTTCTAACACATGATCACAATAAGCGCTTAGACAGCTTTCGGATACATCCACCTGCAATTTGCATATTCTTGAAAGTGCCTGTAACTGGCGTTCTCTTGGATCCATGATTCCGATCAGCTCACATAATCTTGGAACCACTTCTACCCGATAATCAATCCTCGTAATATCTGTATTCATTTCTCTCCAGTCAAAATGCAGATATTCTTCTCCGCCTAATGCTGGAATTCTTTCCAAAACTTTTGCCTGTCTGACCAGTTCATCTCTGCCTCCCACTGTTTTCAAAAGATTCCCATCCACCTTTGGATGTTTCATTCCTGAGAGATTTCCTATGCGATAGTCCTTTGTATTCGTCTTATCGATCAGCCATTTTGCCAACGGCAGATTCTTTTCATTCAATTCCATATTTTATCCTTCGATTTTCATCAGCACTAATCTGTGAGCAGTCTATCAAGCAACATCTGCCTATTATTTATGAACATTTCCGTTATTTGATAACTCTCTGTTTCTTCATATTCACATAAATGAATTCGCCCATTGTCAAAACAATAGATGTCTGCATCTGGTATACCTAATAGAATAGGCGAATGGGTAACTATAAAAACTGTGCTCCTTCTTTTGCAAATCGATATATTTGCATTAACAATGTAAGCTGTCTTTGGGGTGATAATGCAGCTTCTGGTTCGTCAAAAAGATACAAGCCATTTGAATGCAAATTATTCTGTGCTAATGCAAGAAAACTTTCTCCATGTGACTTTTCATGATATTTAGCAGAAGGATGTTTTGAATCTGCATATTCTTCTTCCTGCGTTGCAACATTATAAAAACTTTCAGCCCTAAGAAAATATCCCCACTTTTCTTTACGATAACCTTTTGAAATTCTTATTGCATCACATAGTTCTGAATGTGTATCATGAGTAGAAAAAATATAATTCTTTGTTCCACCCTCCGGATTAAAACCATGTGCCACAGCAAGTGCCTCCAACAAAGTCGATTTACCACTGCCATTTTCTCCTACAAAAAAAGTTATCGCTTTATTAAAATCAAGTTTCTCAACACCTTTAAAAGCCTCAATTTTCTTTAAATAGCTGTCATTATCAATTCTATCCCAATCGAATATTACTCCGTGTATAAATTGATCATTCATTTTAAACCTCTATTCTTCTATTTTCATCATAACCTTACATTTCTTTTTATAGCATGCGATTCTATTCCTTATTTCCCTCAACCATATCCAGGTAATCACCTTTATCAATGTGCATCATAGATACCTGATTCTGATGTCTTCGGAAACCGTATACACAGTCTACATTTCGAATCAACGACTGCAGACGTTCATCCGGTACACATACGATCAGCTGAAGCTCCAGCTCTCTCGCATAATGAAGACACACTTCGCTTCGCTCCTTATCCATCTTGGAAAATGCTTCATCAAGAAGCACCAGACGAATCTTAGAATCACGGTTTGTCTGCTGCATATAGAGCATCGCAAAACCTGCAAGCAGTGCGACATATTTCGGGTTCTGTCCCTCTCCTCCGGAGTCACGGCCTGCCATATCATCGACTGCATTTTTGCGGATATTTCCATTCTCATCTTCCACCTTTTCATACATACTGAAAGTCAGATAATTACGGTAATCTACATACTGCTCCATCTGCTGACGATACTGGCTTAAGGATCTTGCATCTTCCTCTTTTGGAGGCATGAACTTCTCAGTCAGACGCTTGATATCTTCTTCATACTTCTGATAGAACTCATCCTCACCAAGACTTAACTGACCTTCAAATCCGTAGTCATCGAACACTTTGCTGTCTAGTTCAGGTGCTGTAAGCATCTCATAGAACTGTCCATTTTCATTCTGAGCCGGTATGATATCAATCTGGTAGATACTATCTGAGAACTTGATCTTCGCAAGCAGACGGTTGATCTCTTTTTTATGTCTGTAAGCTGCCTTGATTTCACCATGAATGGAAGCAATCACATTTTCACGCAATGTATAGTAAACCAGATTATACTGCTTATCGAATTCTTCCTTGTACTTCGGTTCGAAATCTTTCCTGCACTGATTCAGCACTTTGTCATACACATTATTTTCATGTTCTATTCCTGTAAAACCATAGGCCGGATAAGCATTATTGAACTTATTTCTACTTCTTTGCAGTTCTTCTTTCTCCGTCTCTTCCAACGTTTCCAAAGCATCCTTTTCTTTTGTCTTGTCTCTCTTATAAGCTGCTTCGCTCTGTACTTTTAACGCATCTGTTACTTCATTCTGAAGCTGTTCGTTGACAACAAATCCCTCTGTCAGGAAGTTTATCTTTTCTGAAAATGATTTGATATTACTCTCGATTTGTCCCTGTGTCTTCGCATACTGTACTACTTCACTTTGAATGCTATCAAGAATCTCCGCATTTTTCTTAAGCAACTCCAGTAATTCCTGCTTTTTCTTCTTCAGTTCGACTGTCCGGTCGCCTCGTTTCAATTCTTCTACTTCCAGACGCAATTTTTCCTGTTTCTCGTAATAATCCTGAAGCTGTTCCGCTGCTTTTGAAAGATGTAAGATCTGTTCTGTGCTCTGATTCAGACACTCGAATTTCTGTGCTGCACGCAGTGCCATCTCAACGCGGCAGTCCTCTTCCACTTCCTGTTTCAGCTTCGCTGCTTCTTCTTCCAACTCAAGAAGTTTCGCTTTTGACACTTTCGTTCCGATACAAGCATATTTCTCATAATCATTCTTTCTTAAATGTCTGAAAATGTAATTGCTGTAGGAATAACAGTCCTTTGTGACACCATCTCTCGTCTCATGAAGTTCTTCCACCGTCTCACATTTCTTAATGCGGCCTAAGTATCGCTTCAGACAAGTATCTATATAAGCTTCCTCTGCGCGCACACACTCGTACAGTGTATTCTCATCTACCTTCGGCTTGTCTCTCACGATTGCCGCAGTATCCATGAGTTCGACATCCTCGATCCCCTTCATCTGCTTCATTTTGCGAAATGCTTTCGCAGCATCTAACGTATATTCAGGTGCTGTCACCAGACTGTGTTTCACACGTCCCATACGTCCTTCGATTGCATTTTTCCACTCTTCATCCGTAATATCAAACAAGTCCGCAAAGATATTTACATGGATCGTTCTTCCATACTGAGTACTAAGTATATTCTGCAATTCCTGTCTTGCACGCTTCAATTCCGCACGATATGGTTTTCTGTCATTTTTGAGGTCTTCTACCATCTCCCGCTTCTCTTGAAGTTCTTTCTGATTCTCACGAATTCTTTCGCGAACATCGCCTAATTCTGTATTAATATTGTCAAGCGCATCACTTAAATATTGCTTTAGCTTTTCAATCGAATCTTCACTCACAACACCATCTCGGATATCATCAATTCTATGCAGCGCCTGATTGCTCACATAAGCACTGACTTCATCGTCTTCCTCCCAGGCTGAAAGACTTTTACGATATCTCTCCATTGTTCTGAATTCGTTGCCAGGAGCTGGATCGTATTTTCAATCTCCTTTAGCTCCTTCTCTTTCTGTCCATAATCGCTGGCTTTGAGTTCTGCCTCGACTTCTACCTGTTCTTTCGTATAAGCATCTTTCTCTGCCAAATAAGATTTTCTCTTTTCTTCTTTTTCCTCAATCTTCTTGAGAATATCCTGCAGATCATCCTCTTTCGATTGCAAATGTGCCTTACAATTTTCTATTTCAATATATTTTAAGATCTGTTCCACATAGATCTTATCAGCTCTTGCTTTCTGCAAGGCTAGATTATGCTGACTGATCTCGTCAAGCATTTTAATTCTCTGTTCCAGATCTTCTACGCGTTCCTTGATCTCACGGTAAGCGCCAAGCTGATCACTGATTGTTGCAACTGTGTCTTCCTTGCTCTTTGGGAACATATAATCTTTGATAAACTGTCCCGTTCCGTTCGTCATACGAAGTGCAATCGCGCTTTTCTCCATTGTCATCATACGGCCCGGCTCTACATAACCAAAGATTGCATCATAAACCGTTTTCAAATACGCTTCTTTTGATGGATATACACGGTTCACATCTCCGCGACCTCTGTTGTCAGCAGATTCTATCCTTGCTTCTACCAATTTTTTAAGTTTCGCGATTGTATACGGGACACCTTCTTCTGTCAAATATTCATCCTCCGGTATCTTTCCGGAATGACTGAAGAAACAATATTTTCTAATATCTGTATCTGCCTTTCCAACCTCAAATGCCACACCGATACAAGTGTGTGTATTCTTCCCGGTATCCTTGATCTCCAATACAATCTGTGAACAGAAATCCTGATTCTCTCTGTTGAATGAACCATCCTTCTGTGCTCCTCTAAGATAGCTGAGGACACTACGTCGGTTTTTCGCATCATCTGCAGCTTTATTTAAAAATGTGGAAGAGATACTTCCATATAAAACAACCTGGATTGCATCCATAACAGTAGACTTACCAGATCCACTTTTCCCACTGAAAAGATTCACATACTCATGGAACTCCATCACTTTGTGACTGATACCGCCCCAGTTATTCATTAACATTCTAGTAAATATTTTCTTCGATTGTTTCTCTTTCATCTTCCACACCTCCCTCTGCTTCTTCCTGGATTTCCTGTTCAAAAACTTCTTCTGTAATCTCTTCCTCCGCGTACTGATCTTCCTGATATTCTTTGATCAACGCAGTAATATCCATACTTCCACAATATAGATTGATCGTGCTGTAGATATAAATCGGAGTCTCATCCTCAACATTCTGGATTGCTCCCGGCACTTCAATGATCTGATGCTTACTCATCACATATAAAGCTTCTTTCCACTCACCCATCGTAAGCTTATAATTAATCAGATTCGTATTCTTTCCATATTCACGAATCTCCGCCAGATTCGTCACTGTAGCTTTCAAGCCTTCTCCTAAAATCTTATCTCTGTAAATTAATTTAACAAGTAAGATTACTTTTGTAACGGTGGCATTTATCTTTTCCAGCGCGATTCCATCTCCATGTAAACGGTAAATGTGTTCCTGTGGGTCATGCACTAATTCACAGCTTAAAACAGACAGATAGTCTTCAATAAACTTTCTGTGTCTTGTACAGATCTCATAATGCAGATTGTCTCTTGGGACAAGTGTTACAGGATCATATTTCATCTGTAAAATACATGTCTGTCTGAATAATGCAGCAATTGTTTTCTTCAGGTTATCAGCTTCTGTCACTGACAATTCTTCCATATAATTAACCATCTGATTCTACTCCCTCTATCGTAAGTTTTGAAAATCGGAAACCAGCCTCATTCTCCATCTCCTGCGCCACTTCAATCTGTGCCTTACTGTCCGCAGATTCTGTTGCATGCTGCCATACCATAAATAACTTCTCCAAATCTTCTATTGATTTTACAGTATCTTTTGTCACTGTGAATTTTCCATTCTGTTCATTTTTCTTTCGGAAATCTCTGATCTCTTTCTGCGTATACAGTGGTTCCAGGACAAATTCTGTCATATTCTCTTCCTGTGATTTCTCAGGTGTTACCGCCTGTGGAGTGAACTTTTCCTTCTGATTTTCACGTCTTTGATACAGACTCTTCTCTGTCATAATCTTATATGGCTCCGAAAACCTAAGTTTTGAAGACAACTTATCCAGAATCTCTTCCGACTTGACACTTTCATTGATCAGATTAATCAGTGCGACTGTCTGATCTTCTTCCATTACACCTTCCATCATAATGTACCGGATTCTTGCTGCGGCACGACTTGCAAATACTGTCTTTTGTTCAATCAGCTTATTATATCTTCGCTCAATCGCATCAAACTCTCTCGAAATCTTATAGAGCATATCTGTCGCCTCTTCACAGATCTCAATCATTCTTCGCAGACGATAAGATTTCCTCGTATTTTCCTCTTCGCTTAAGAGTTCTGTTTCAAATGAGTATTTTCTTGCTTCTGTCTTTTCCAGATTCTCTTCGATCAATTCCTTTACGGCTTCTTTGTATCGGTAAAAGCTGTCTGTTGTAGTCAATATCGCATATTTTTTGCTATCGCTGTTATTGATCTCTTTCACAAGTACTTCTTGGATTCCTCGGAAACTTCTCTGCTTTGACAGTTCATCGAAATATCCTCGCATTCCCTCCTGCATGTTCGCGAGCATCTGCAGAAGTGCTCTTGATGTATGAAGCGCACTTTTTAAAATCTCATTATTCTTCTCTTTGTCTAAGCTGTAGGTATAGAGATGACTGTATACCGTAAGCACACTCTCTCGTTCCTTACCGTCATTTTCACTGTATAATTTCTGAAATAATTCTACAAACAGCTGGCTGTATTCCGGAAATGAAACGACATAACTATTCAACGTTTCATCATAATCCCTTCTAAGCCATCCCCAGTCTTCAAAATGCTTCAGACTGACTGATGCCATGTTGGCTCTGGTGATCAGTTCTCCTTCCTCATCGACTCTTGCCTCACTCCAGTCCAGTGCCATCTTCGCCAGTCGTTCATTCATGATCATCTGACACTCTCGTTCCGTAAGCCCGAGAAGAGAATAAGACTGACTGCTCTCCTCATAAAGCGCTACCAGAAACTGCATATAGAATTCCATATATTTACTTCCAAATATTTTATATAGATCCTTTGGAACTTTTTCGACCAGTTTCATGTTTTTTCTTATGTCTCCTTTTAATATCTTATCAAGTTTTTTATAGCTATTTTATTTCTTTCAACATTTTTCAGCCTCAAAAAACTGAGAGAAATGTGTTATAACCGGACATCTTCCTTTCTCTGTCTGAAGCCAGCTGACTTCTTTTGTGTCCTCTTTTGGCCGATACAAGATCACTGGCATTCCTACATTCTGCGCTCCATTCACATCATGTGCAATGCTGTCTCCGATAAAAACACTTTCTTCCATTGCTACTCCAGCTTTTTCAACACAAAGATCAAAAATCTTTCGATGCGGCTTCTCCGCGCCCGCCTCTTCACTTGTCACGATTCCATCAATATACTTACCTAATCCAAGCTTTAATATCTTCCGATACTGGACATCAGAAGTCATATTAGATCCTATACCGATATAAATGCCTCGCTGCTTCAGTTCTTTCATCAACTCTTCAATCCCAGGAGATGGAATAATCTGATCGATCAATGTGTCCCAGTACAGATTATACATCTCATACGCATATGGGAAAACTGGCTTTCCAAGTGTCTCCAGCATACACTGAAATCTCACCAGGCGATTATGGTTCACCGCATAATCTCTTCCGGCTCTGTCATCTGCCTTCACTCTTGCCTCGGCAACATATTTCTCCAAGTCTTCTTTTGCTATGCCTAAGTTCTCATATGCCCATTCTTTCATCACCGGCATCGTATTATTATGCGCTCCAATATAATCATAAATGGTGTCATCTATATCAAAAAATACTGCTTTTGTCATCCCAATGTCTCCTGTTTTTTTGCTACTGTCTTGATTGATGTTTTGCATCTTCTGTGCCTTGCATTCAAGAATGCCTCGCATTCTTGCTGCGAGGTGCGCGTCATGCAATTGCATGACATACTCCTACTGCGCACCTCTGCAATCCTGCCGGAGGCTATATCAGCTGGGGGATTGACTCCCACCACTGATACTAGCTTGTTTCTCACCACCTATAGAGGTGGGAGTCATCTCCCAGCTGATATACCCTGCACATTTTGCCTCATTTCATTATAACATGTTTTCATCAAAGAAAAAGAGTTTCGCAAATGACTTTTCCTATTCATCTGCGAAACTCTTAATACTGATAATCAGCTCTTACTCTGACTTTTCTTCTTCCACCGTTTCTTGTGGCTGTATTTCTGTTGCCTGTGTTTCCGGTTCTTTCACTGTTTCTGGCTCTGCTGCTTGTGTCTCTGTCGGCTTCATCAGGATTCTTCCGGACTCCTGCTCTTCTTTCTTTTCTCCATCTGCTTCTTCCGGTTCAGGGATTCCCTTCACTTCACGGAAGATCTTCATGAATTCCTTACCTGTGATCGTCTCTTTCTCGATCAGGAAGGCTGCAATCTTATCAAGAGCATCTCTGTTCGCACTCAAGAGGCGTTTTGCTTCTTCATAGGAAGCTTTGAGCATCTTCATGATCTCTTCATCGATCTCCGCTGCTGTCGCTTCTCCACAGTTACGAACTGCACGACCGTCTAAGTATCGGCTCTGAACAGATTCAAGTCCCATCAGCCAAAGCGCTCTGACATACCATACTGTGTGATCATCGCTCTGGCGATCTTCGTTGCCTGCTCGATATCATTCGATGCACCTGTCGTAACAGTGTCAAATACAATCTCTTCTGCTGCACGTCCACCGAGTGCAACAACGATCATTGCTTCAAGCTCTTTCTTCGTATTTAAGAACTTCTCTTCCTCCGGTGTCTGCATTACATAACCGAGTGCTCCCATTGTTCTAGGAACGATTGTGATCTTCTGTACCGGTTCTGTATTCTTCTGAAGTGCTGTGACAAGCGCATGTCCAACCTCATGGTAAGATACGATTCTTCGCTCTTCTGCACTCATGATACGGTCTTTCTTCTCTTTACCTACAAGTACAACTTCCACTGCCTCAAAGAGGTCTTTCTGGCTGACAACCTGTCTGCCATGCTTAACTGCAGTGATTGCAGCCTCATTGATCATATTGGCAAGATCTGATCCAACTGCTCCTGAAGTTGCAAGCGCGATCTCTTCCAGATTGACTGTCTCATCCATCTTAACATCCTTCGCATGAACCTTAAGAATCTCGACACGACCTTTCAGATCCGGCTTATCTACTATGATACGGCGATCGAAACGTCCCGGTCTCAACAGCGCCGGATCAAGTACCTCCGGACGGTTTGTTGCTGCAAGAACAAGTAGTCCCTTATTCGTATCGAATCCATCCATCTCTGCAAGAAGCTGGTTTAATGTCTGCTCACGCTCGTCATTACCGCCACCGCCAAGTGCGCTGTCACGGCTCTTACCGATTGCATCGATCTCATCGATAAATACAATACATGGAGCCATCTGCTGTGCCTGTTTGAACAGGTCACGCACACGGGAAGCACCTACACCGACATACATCTCTACGAATGCAGATCCTGACAAGGAGAAGAACGGAACCTTCGCCTCTCCTGCAACTGCTTTCGCAAGAAGTGTCTTACCTGTTCCCGGAGGTCCTACAAGAAGTGCTCCCTTCGGAAGCTTCGCTCCGATACCTGTATATTTTCCAGGATTATGCAGGAAATCAACAACTTCCTGTAAGGACTCCTTCGCTTCATCTTCACCTGCAACATCTAAGAATGTCACACCTGTCTGCTTCTCCATATACATCTTGGCATTGCTCTTGCCGATTCCCATCATGCCGCCGCCCTTGGACATCTTCTTCATAAGGAAATTAAACATGAATACAAGAAGTACGATTGGAAGGATCACTGTGATGAAAATATCCATGATCAGTGAACTTGCCGTATCCGGGATCTGAGCTTTAAACTCTACACCTGCCTTATCCAGACGCTTTACAAGTGTGTCATCTGATACATTTCCCGTATAATAATCCGGATCCTTGCTCTTAGAACTTCCCTGCATCTGACTGATCTGGCCAAGCAGACTGCCCATTGCGTTTTCCTGATCTTCGCTTCCCTTAGTAGAATCTGAACTATCACTCTGGTCTGCAGAAGCTTTCTTATTATCCTTTACTTCTGTAAGTTTTCCCTCTGCCTTTTCCTTTCTGGCGTCATCTGTCAAAACGATATTGATCCTTGAATTGGTAAATGTGACAGACTCTACTTTTCCATTATCAACTAATTTCAGAAATTTATCATAGCTGATCTCAGAAGCGCTTCCGCCCTGCATCATAGAATATAGGCCCATAACAACAAAAGTAACCAACAAGGTAGTGAACAAAATAATTCCCCAACCCTGTCGGTTCTTTGTTCGGGCCTTTGTTTTTATTGTTATTCTCCATTTTTTTCCTCCAAAACTTAAATAGTGGTTATTTTCCAGCAAATCTTTTACCTTATTTGTAAAAAAACAACTACTTCCTACCATTATAAATAGTGGTTTTCCATAAATCAATAAAAAGATTATGAAAATATTGTAAAAACGTGCCGTTTCATAGTATACTAGAAAAGTAATGCCTGTTTATAACAGATTTATCTGTTAATAATAGTAATAACAGTTCGGCAAAATTTATAGTAAGGAAGATAAAACGATGAAAATTGGATTTGATAATGACAAATATCTGAAAATGCAGTCCGAACATATCCGCGAGCGTATCGGAAAATTCGGTGGAAAGCTCTATCTTGAATTCGGTGGAAAGCTTTTTGATGACTATCATGCTTCCCGTGTACTTCCGGGATTTGAACCTGACAGCAAGCTGCGTCTCTTAAAGGAGCTCAGCGACCAGGCTGAGATCGTCTTTGCAATCAGTGCAAAAGACATTGAAAAGAATAAGATTCGTGGGGATCTTGGTATCACTTATGATTCAGACGTGATCCGCCTGATCGGTACTTACCGTGAGCAGGGACTTTTCGTTGGAAGTGTAGTAATCACACAGTTCTCCGGACAGGAAAGTGCACTTCTGTTCAAGAACCGTCTTGAGAACCTTGGAATCTCTGTATACATTCATTACAACATTCCGGGATATCCGTCCAACATTCCACTGATCGTCAGTGAGAATGGTTACGGAAAGAACGATTATATCGAGACTTCACATCCGCTTGTTATTGTAACAGCTCCGGGACCTGGAAGTGGAAAGATGGCTGTCTGCCTGTCTCAGTTATATCAGGAGCACCAGCGCGGAATCGAAGCTGGATATGCGAAGTTCGAGACATTCCCTATCTGGAATCTGCCGCTGAAGCACCCGGTAAACCTCGCTTATGAGGCTGCTACAGCTGACCTTAACGATGTAAATATGATCGACCCATATCATCTTGAAGCTTATGGTGTAACAACTGTAAACTACAACCGTGACGTAGAGATCTTCCCTGTTTTAAATACAATCTTCGAGAAGATCTATGGTTCCAGCCCATACAAATCACCTACAGACATGGGGGTAAATATGGCCGGAAATTGTATCTGTGATGATGAAGCCTGCCGTGAAGCTTCCCGCCAGGAGATCATCCGACGCTACTATGCAGCACTCAATGCGCTTCTGAAAGGTGATGCTTCTGAGAAGGAAGCCGAGAAGATCGAGCTTCTTATGAATATGGAAGGAATCACTGTTTCTGACCGAAAAGTTGCTGTCAAGGCACTGGAGCGTGCTCAGGAAACAGGTGGACCTGCCGCCGCACTGGAACTTGAAGACGGACGCATCATTACCGGAAAAACTTCCAACCTGCTCGGTGCGAGCGCTGCCCTTCTTGTAAACGTACTGAAGGAACTTGCCGGCATCGACCACAATGTCCATATCATCTCTCCGGAAGCAATTGAACCGATTCAGAAATTGAAAGTGGATTACCTGAACAGCAAGAATCCTCGTCTTCACACAGACGAGATCCTGATTGCACTTTCCGCAAGTGCTGCTGTCAATCCGATCGCTGAGCTTGCACTCTCCCAGCTTCCAAAACTGAAAGGATGCCAGGCTCATACTTCCGTAATGCTTTCAAGTGTTGATATCAAGACATTTAAAAAACTTGGTGTACAGCTCACAAGTGAAGCTGTGAACGAACGTCAGATTTTAAGCTAAAGACAAATCCTTACCAATACAGAAAGATATCACAAAAACCTCTCTGCGGTTTCAGGTATAACCACCTGCTGTCTGAGAGGTTTTTTTCTGCATTGCTCCCATTTTACAAAGCTTTTTCGCCTTCCTTCTTTACATTGCTTCGTTAAAATCACTTCATCCCATCTTTTTTCTATGTTTTTATCAAAAAAGTATTGTAATTTTTTTCTGAATAGGTGTATACTTGGAAAGTATTTTTTTTGATAACAACTATTCACGGAGGAGGAAAGACACTATGGCAGTAAAATATGTATTTGTTACAGGCGGAGTTGTATCCGGTCTTGGAAAAGGAATTACAGCTGCATCTTTGGGACGACTTTTGAAAGCGCGTGGTTACACTGTAACTATGCAGAAATTCGATCCTTACATCAATATCGACCCAGGTACAATGAACCCGGTACAGCACGGAGAGGTTTTCGTTACGGATGACGGTGCAGAAACTGACCTTGACCTTGGTCATTACGAAAGATTTATCGATGAAAGCCTGACAAAGAATTCCAATGTTACAACAGGAAAGATCTACTGGTCCGTTCTTCAGAAAGAACGCCGCGGAGATTTCGGCGGAGGAACTGTTCAGGTAATCCCTCATATTACAAATGAGATCAAGAGCCGTTTTTACCGTAATCCGGCTGCAACAGATACTGAGATTGCTATCATCGAGGTCGGCGGTACAGTAGGTGATATTGAAAGCCAGCCTTTCCTTGAATCCATCCGTCAGTTTCAGCATGAGCGCGGAGCAGAAAATGTTATTCTGATCCATGTTACTCTGATTCCTTATTTAAGAGCATCTCAGGAAATGAAAACAAAACCGACACAGGCAAGTGTAAAAGAACTTCAGGGAATGGGAATCCAGCCGGATATCATTGTCTGCCGTTCCGAATATCCACTGGATGATGCGATGAAGAACAAGATTTCTCTGTTCTGTAATCTCCCGGCTGAGCATGTACTTCAGAACCTGGATGTAGAATATCTCTATGAGGCACCACTTGCCATGGAGAAAGAGCATCTTGCACAGGTTGTATGTGAATCTCTGCATCTTGACTGCCCGGAACCAGATCTTGCTGACTGGACTGATATGGTTGAAAACCTTCGTCATCCAACTCAGGAAGTTACTGTCGCACTGGTTGGAAAATATATCCAACTTCATGACGCATACATCAGTGTTGTAGAGGCATTAAAGCACGGCGGAATCTACTCACACACAACAGTGAATATCAAATGGATCGATTCCGAAACTGTAACAGAAGAAAATGCTGAAGAACTCTTCTCTGACGTAAGCGGTATCCTTGTTCCAGGTGGATTTGGCCACCGCGGTGTAGAGGGAAAAATCACAGCGATCAAATACGCCCGTACACACAACGTTCCGTTCCTTGGTCTCTGCTTGGTATGCAGCTGTCTATCGTTGAATTTGCAAGAAATGTCATCGGTTACAAAGATGCACACAGCATGGAGCTCAATCCGGATACAACACATCCGGTCATCCACATCATGTCCGATCAGATTGGTATTGAAGATATTGGTGGTACTTTAAGACTTGGTTCTTATCCTTGTGTGCTGAAAGACAACTCTCTTGCTTATAAACTGTATGGAAAGAAAGAGATCGAAGAGCGTCACCGTCATCGCTATGAAGTAAACAATGACTACCGTGAAGTTCTTGAAGAAAATGGAATGTCCCTTTGCGGACTTTCACCGGACAGCCGTATTGTAGAGATGGTTGAGATTCCTTCTCATCCATGGTTTATCGCAACTCAGGCGCATCCGGAGCTGAAATCCAGACCAAACAGACCGCATCCACTGTTCAAGGGATTCGTTGAAGCTGCACTGGAGAATCAGAAAGAGAAAAATAAATAGCAAATTTTAAAAGTCACACTCTAAAGTGGACTCAAAAAAGGATTTGATCGTATCTGGCAAAACCCAGATGAATCAAATCCTTTTTCTATCTGACAGGTTCTTAAATTCCTGTCCTTCACTTATTATCAGCAGTTTTCTTTTTCTCTGCTCTCTTTTTCATGATCAGCTCTTCAATCTTACATCCTGCCCAGCCCGAGAATAGTCCGACGATCAATCCTCCGAGAACGTCGGTCGGATAATGTACCCCTACATATAATCTCGATAATGCGATCAAAGTAGCCAATACCATTGCCGCAGTTCTCCATTTCTTCGGAAACACTTCCTTGCACTTGTAGATTGCAAATGCTGATGCAAAGGATGCACATGTATGACCGGAAGGGAAAGAAAAATCCTTCTGTTTCTCAATCATAAGTTCTAATTCCTGTATCACTTCATACGGCCTTATTCTGGCAACCACATTCTTTATCGCCACATTTGTGATCAGTGTTCCTATAATAAGTGCCAACGCTGATGCAAGCCCGGCCTTCCTTGTCTTCTTAGGAATCAGTAGAACAATCGTTAGAAGAATCCAGAAGATTCCAAAATCTCCAAGATGCGTGATCCCTTTCCAGAACCAGTCCATCCAGTCATGACGGATATATTCTTGAATAAAAAGCAGAATGTTCTGATCTAATTGTAAAATAGCGTCCATTTCTTTTTGTCACCTCATTCAAATCATTTGTAGCTTCTCAAAAACAATTCCTTCACTACAGATTCATATACTACACATTTCTCACATTTCTTGATCTTCTTGAAATACTTTCTTCCATCTGTAAAGATTGGGTGAAGATAGAACCACATTTCTTTCATCTTATAAAGAACCGTCCGGTCTCCTGACATTTCTTCACAATATGCCGCATAGAGAAGATCATGGAATTTCTTTAGTTCTTCTATCGTTGCGGCACTTCCGCCTTTTAGCTTTCTTCCCAGTGCCGGATCAGCCAGCACACCGCGTCCCATCATCACCGTATCCGTCTGCGGAAATCTTGTTTTCAACTGTTCCATATCTTCCACGGTACAGATATCCCCATTGTAACAAAGCGGATGTTGACTATGTTCCACTGCCCATGCATATGTATCAAGCTTGGGTGTGTTCTTATAGAACTCTTTCTGCACGCGCGGATGAATGATCAGCTCCTTCAGCGGATATTTATTATAGATAGGAAGGATTGTCTCGAATTCCTCCGGATCTTCCATTCCGATTCTTGTTTTGATTGAGATTTCCAGATTACATTTCTCAAAAACCGCATCCAGAAATCGATCCAACTTCTGTGGCTCATCCAAAAATCCCGCTCCTCTTCCCTTCGTCACAACAGTTCTAGACGGACATCCAAGATTCAGATTCACTTCCTTATATCCATAATCTCCAAGCTTCTTTGCTGTGCATAAGAAATCTTCCACATTATTTGTAAGGATCTGCGGCACGGCATACATTCCCTGATTATGCTCCGGCATCACATCCTTCTTCTCTCTTGTGCTGAAATGTCCTTTCTGATTCGGACTGATAAATGGAATAAAATACTTATCAAATCCATCAAAGCACTGATGCAGTGCATTTCTATAAATATGTCCTGTAATCCCCTCCAGCGGGGCAAGATATAAATTCATTGATTATTCTCCTGACTTTTTCCACTTCTTTACATTATGTTAAACAGTAATAACATTTTTATCATACCCCGACTTTCTTGTCAAGAATATTCACTTGTGCTAAACTAATGTATATAAGAAAAAACTGGAGGATTTGTTTATGAATACACTAAAAAAATTCATCCACTACTATGGCCCGTACAAAACGGTCTTTTTTATTGACCTTCTCTGTGCAGCATTATCAGTCTTGTGGATCTTGCGTATCCGCAGATTCTGCGAAGTGCGACCAAGACACTTTTTACTCAGGATAAAGCAATCATCCTGCAGGCACTTCCGTGGATTGCAATCGGACTCTTTATGATGTATGTCATCCAAAGTTTCTGCAAATATTATGTCAGCTGTCAGGGACATATCATGGGAGCCAAGATGGAGAGGGATATGCGCCAGGAACTCTTCGAACACTATGAAGAACTATCCTTTTCCTATTACAGTCAGAACAATTCCGGTCAGATGATGAGCAAACTGGTCAGTGACCTGTTCGACATTTCCGAATTTGCACACCACGGCCCGGAGAACTTATTTATCTCGTTAGTTAAGATCGTAGGATCCTTTATTTTCCTTTTCTTAATTAATAAGAAATTGGCTCTTCCGCTGATCGTACTTGTGATCCTGATGTTTCTCTTCTCTTTCCGTCAGAACCAGAAGATGCAGCGCACCTTTATGGAAAACAGAAAGAAAATCGGTGATGTCAACGCAAGCCTTCAGGATACATTATCCGGAATCCGTGTTGTCCAGTCTTTTACAAATGAAGAGATTGAGAAGAACAAGTTCCAGAAGAGTAACCACGCATTCCTTGTCTCCAAGAAAGACAATTACAGGTGTATGGGCGAATTCATGAGCTCGAACCTGTTTTTCCAGGGAATGATGTATCTGGTCACACTTGTATATGGCGGCTATCTGATTGCAAATAATGAAATGTCAGCTGCTGATCTTGCGATGTACGCACTTTATATCGGAATCTTCATCAGCCCGATCCAGATTCTTGTAGAGCTGATGGAAATGATGCAGAAAGGACTTTCCGGTTTCCGCCGTTTCCTTGATGTTATGGAAACTGAACCTGAGATTAAAGATGCACCGGATGCAGTAGAACTCAAAGATGTGAAAGGTCGTGTCTGCTACGAAGATGTCTCCTTCCATTACAGCGACGATGAAACGACTGTTCTCTCTCACGTATCGATCGAAATTCCTGCTGGGAAGTCAGTTGCATTGGTCGGTCCATCCGGCGGTGGAAAGACAACAATCTGTTCCCTGTTGCCTCGCTTCTACGACGTAACTGGCGGACGCGTCACCGTAGACGGACAGGATATCCGCTCTCTTACATTGAAGAGTCTTAGAAGCCAGATCGGTGTCGTTCAGCAGGATGTCTACCTCTTCTCCGGTTCCATCCGCGACAACATTGCCTATGGCAAGCCGGATGCGACAGAAGAAGAAATCATCGAAGCAGCAAAATGTGCGAACATCCACGACTTTATCATGGAACTGCCTGATCAGTACGATACATTCGTCGGCGAGCGCGGCGCAAGACTTTCCGGTGGTCAGAAACAGCGTATCTCGATTGCCCGTGTCTTCTTAAAGAATCCACCGATCCTGATCCTTGATGAAGCAACCAGTGCTCTTGATAACGAGAGTGAACGCTGGATCCAGCACAGTCTGGAAGAACTATCCAAGAACAGAACAACTATCACGATTGCACACCGTCTGTCCACGATCAAAAATGCAGACGAGATTATTGTTATTACAGAAAATGGTATCGCAGAGCGCGGAACACATGAGACTCTGCTTGAGAAAAATGGTATTTATGCCGGATATTATAATATGATGTAACTGTTCAGAGCCAAGCAAAATTTCATAAAACAGGTGTAAAATGCTTGCATTTTTAAGACTGTTTTTGAAATTTTATTTGGCGGATACGCCACACCGACGAAATGCGTAGCATTTTGGAGGTTGGCTCTGAACAGTTACAATAATTTAAAGTATATATATGAAAGAGGTGATTAAGGTGGTTTTACTGGATGAACTGAAGTCAAGACTGACTGCATATGAAGAACCGCTGAAAGATTTGAGGGATTCACTTTGACCTCGCTTCAAAGAAGCTTAGGATCGAAGAATTAGAAAAGAGACTGGAGGAACCAGGATTCTGGGATGACCCGGAGATTTCCCAGCATGTAATGAAAGAATTGAAAGGCCTTCAGGATTCTGTAAAAGAGATTGAAAAATTATTTACAGATTATGAAGATATGCTTCTTCTAATTGAAATGAGTGCAGGAGAAGACGAGGAGCAGGAAGCCGCAGAAGAGATTGAAGAGGAACTTGGAACATTTGAGGAAGTCTTTGAGAAACTGCGAATCAGCACACTTCTGATCGGACCGTATGATGCAGATAATGCAATCGTGACACTTCATGCAGGTGCAGGCGGTACAGAGGCAATGGACTGGACAAGCATGCTCTATCGTATGTACAGCCGCTGGCTGAAAAGAGAGGATATGAAGTCGAGGTGCTGGACTATCTGGAAGGAGATGTAGCAGGTATCAAGGGAGTTACTTTTGAGGTCAAGGGAGAAAACGCTTATGGTTATCTCCGTTCCGAGAAAGGTGTACATCGTCTGGTACGTATTTCTCCATTTAATGCAAATGGAAAGCGACAGACGTCATTTGCATCCTGTGATGTAATTCCGGATATTGAAGAAGATATCGATATCGAGATCAATGACGATGATATCCGTGTCGATACTTATCGTTCCAGTGGTGCCGGCGGACAGCACATCAATAAGACGTCATCTGCAATCCGAATCACACATCTTCCGACAGGATTGTGGTTCAGTGTCAGAATGAACGTTCCCAGCACATGAATAAAGATAAGGCAATGCAGATGTTGAAATCCAAACTGTATGTACTCAAACAGCAGGAACAGGCAGAGAAGATGTCAGACATCCGCGGAGAGGTTAGAGATATTAATTTCGGAAATCAGATCCGTTCTTATGTCATGCAGCCATATACACTTGTCAAGGATCACAGAACAAACGCAGAAATCAGCAATGTAGGTGCAGTAATGGATGGAAATATTGATCCTTTTATTAACGCATATTTGAGCATGGATGCAGAAGCACAGAAAGGAAAAAAAGCAGAATGATAAATGTAGCAGTAATGGGATACGGTACAGTAGGATCAGGAGTTGTAGAGGTCCTTAGAACCAATGGTGAACTCATCAATGAAAGAGCTCAGGATGTGATAAATGTAAAATACGTTCTGGATCTCAGAGATTTTCCGGGCGATCCGGTAGAAGAGATTCTGACACATGATTTTGAGACAATCGTAAATGATGCAGAAGTAGACATTGTTGTTGAGACAATGGGAGCGTAGAGCCGGCATATACATTTGTAAAACGTTGTCTGGAAGCAGGTAAGAACGTCGCTACATCCAACAAAGCTCTGGTAGCAAAACATGGAGCAGAACTTCTTGAGATTGCTCGTAACAGAAGTATCAATTTTATGTTTGAAGCAAGTGTTGGTGGGGGTATCCCAATCATTCGTGCACTGAATTCCTCTCTGACAGCAGATAGAATCGACGAAGTGACGGGAATTCTGAATGGAACAACAAACTATATGCTGACAAAGATGTTCTTTGAGAGTGCTGATTATGATGAGGTGCTCAAAGAGGCGCAGGAGAAAGGATACGCGGAGCGTAATCCGGAAGCAGATGTCGAGGGACATGATGCGTGTAGAAAGATTGCGATTCTGACATCCTGATCGCGGGACAACATGTGGATTTCGAGACAATCCATACAGAAGGAATCACAAAGATCACAACGGAAGATATGAAATATGCTAAGAAGATGGATATGGCGATTAAACTACTCGCGTCCAGCAAGAGAGAAGGAGACTCCTTCTCAGCAATCGTTGCACCGATGCTTCTTTCCAAGAATCATCCGCTGTGTAATGTGAATAATGTATTTAATGCAGTTTTTGTTCGTGGAAATATGCTTGGTGATGCAATGTTCTACGGAAGTGGAGCAGGTAAGCTCCCGACAGCAAGTGCTGTAGTTGCAGATGTTGTAGATGCCGCAAAGCACCTTCACAGAACTGTTGTAACAAGATGGGAGAGTAAGACACTCGAACTTGTTCCGAATGCGGATGCAAAGAGAAGATTCTTCGTCAGAATTAATGGAGAAGAATCTGAACTCAAATCCCGTGTGGACGAAGTGTTCGGACAAGCTGAAGTTGTCAAAGTAGATGATGTCAAGGGAGAATTTGCTGTTATCACGGGTGAGATGACCGAGGCGGAGTATGCGCAGAAAGCAGAAGAGATGCCAGAAGTTGTGAAGATGATCCGTATGGCAGATTAATTTGTATTTGCTACATTGGATTCTGAAAGATGAAAATAAAAAGGAAAACTATCGACTACGATAATAATACAAACAAGGGTTGAATTATTGTAGACGATAGTTTTCCTTTTATAATTTGCTCAGTGTACTGTTATGGTACGCAGAACTGAAGGTGACGTCCTTTCCCAGCCATTGAGGTGTGGGATAGGTGTTAGCTGTTTCTTCGTCTGGAAATTCAATTTCGGCGAGAATCAGTGGAGCAAGGTCATCATGGAAGATATCTAATTCAAGAAAAAGCGGAGTGGAACAGAAAGCTGCATTTTCAGGACAGATACAATTCATGGGAATGATGTAGCGTGTTTTATGAATGATGCGCCCGTCAACTTTCTCTCTCAGATGATCATAACTTTCCTTTGTGAGAGGAAGATTATATTCTTCACGAGCCATAAGCCCTTTAGACTTGTAGGTGAGAATATAATCGTCATCTTCTCTGCGTATCCTTACGACAGGAGCAGTGCATAAGTAGCCTTGCTCCAGTTCTTTGTGAGGATAATCGAAAGGAGAAAATGGAAGCTCCTCAAGTTTTTGTATTAAAAATTTGCGTTCTATTTCCATAACTAAATATTCCTCCGGGTGTTGATTAGTTATACTATAATAATATGAAGTGAGTGTCAAAAGTAAGTTTTGCCACTCACTGATGTAACCGGATTGCTCCATTTTGTGCGAGCACAAACGCAATTTATACTTTTGACACTTACATCATAATACGTGAAATATAAAAAGGCAATGGTGAGATGAGCTGAATTGAAAAATTAAATTCCAGTGAAAAAGTAAATTCCACTATTATTTAAAATTTATTGAATTAACGAGAGATTTTTAATTAAATTCTCTCGTTTTCTGCTATAATTGATGTAACTTATCGAAATTTTCTTGATTTCAAGGCATGCTAAACGGGCCACTGGAATTCTGTGTGCAAGACTAAATTCCACCAGCCTCATTTAAAAAATGTGAAAAGCTAACATCCAGTCTGACAGCAGATTTCGATTAGTTGATTAGTGGTTAAAGCGTATCAGCTTAGGCGTTAGATTGACTTCGTCAGGTGCAATCGGCTTAAGCTGAAATGCTTTGAGAACATCTTCTCCCAATGTTTCAAGCGCAACATTATACGGAGTTCTACCGTTTAAAATTGCTCTAGGTGTAGAGTTGATGTGATTTACAATAAGATTTAAATCCCACTGTGTAAG
>ENA-OQHY01000040-OQHY01000040.1-human-gut-metagenome-genome-assembly--contig:-NODE-40-length-67190-cov-5.719890_pt1 | contig 67190 bp, 71 predicted proteins | sample MGYA00242570_ERZ504733 | MGnify/ENA primary metagenome ERZ504733 (study PRJEB26092, sample SAMD00036219) | human gut metagenome | host: Homo sapiens | study: EMG produced TPA metagenomics assembly of... | reverse complement strand
TATAAATTGCGGCACGCTATACTGACACTTCTAATATTTACATTGTCAATTGCACATCTGTCCGCTCAGATTAAATGGAATTCTGCTTATCAAGCATATATTGATCAATATAAGACCTTGCCATTGAACAAATGCTGAAATATAACATTCCAGCAAGTATTACTCTGTCGCAAGGTTTATTGGAAAGTGGAGCTGGAAAGAGCTGGCTCACCAAATCGTCAAACAATCATTTCGGAATCAAATGTCATGGTTGGACAGGTCGTCGTGTGTTTCATGATGATGATGCACGCGGAGAATGCTTTAGAGCTTACGATAATCCCCGACAGAGTTTTGAAGACCATAGCCGTTTTCTTGCTACACAATCACGCTACGCACGCCTGTTTTCTTATTCGCGAACCGATTACAAGAGTTGGGCACGTGGACTGAAGCAGTGTGGTTATGCAACAAATCCTCAGTATGCTTCAAACTGATACAGATAATTGAGCTCTATCAGTTGAACAAGTTTGACAAAGCTACGAGGTTTGATCAGTTTATGGTTAAACATTCAACGGAGGATGGCTTAGCTCCCGATGGCACATTCCACGTTATAAAAGCATACAACCACAACTATTATATAATAGCCCGTAAAGGCGATACGTTCAAATCGCTTTCAAAAGAACTATGTATTGGTAAACGAAGACTCGCAAAATACAACGAACGTTATTATAAAGACGAGCTAAATCCTGGCGACATTATTTATTTAAAGCGAAAAAGAAAGAAAGCCACAAAGGAATACAAAAATGTGCCACACGTCGTAAAGAACGGCGAAAGCATGTATTCTATAGCTCAAAAGTATGGCATTCGTTTGTCAAGTCTGTATAAGAAGAACGGGCTTAGTCCCGACTTTGAGATAAGAGTTGGTGACAGACTTAGAGTTTATTAATGATAGTATCGGTCGTGACGCATACATTACATACATCCATCAACCGATACCAACATCCGCAACGATTGATACGTATATGTGTAACAATCGTTGCGGATGTTTTTTACTCATTTTTCATATGTGTCGATTTCTTCTTCAAACAATTTGTCGAATATATCCATTAATGCATTCTTATCGTTTATAATCTCGCGTATCGCTTTAAGTTTATCTGTGTTTGGCGAGTTCGGTAACCACAGACGTATATATCCATGTGTGGAATACTTATGGTCGAGATGCTCAAAGAAGCGTTTTCTTTGTTCTTCTTTATTGTATTCTGGATAATGACTCAACCATACTGTATCGTACGGCGGAATATGTGTATTGGCTCAAGATCTCTATCGGCTTCGGCTACAATCTTGCCATAAATGCTACGTGGTGCATGTGAGGCTGATGCACGATGGTCTTCCACAGCTTCCTTCATTATACGCAATTGTTCGGGTGAAAACCAACGCTGAAGACGGCGATCTGCCATAAGTATTTTGCCGCTTTGGATGTGATGTACAGCACGCGGACCCTCAAGTCCAAGGTCGTGATAAGCGGCAATCGTATATGCCATATTGATGTCTGCACCACATTTTAAAGCAAGTTCAAGCGACTGCTTTATTACATGATTGACATGTGACAATCGGTGTGCTTTATCAAAAGAATTATAGCGGGGTAATATATTTTGCTCGACAAATTCCATCAGATCGAGACTTACGTTTCTTCCATTCATGTTTCGAAAACTTTTATTTTAATTGCAAAATTAATCTATTATGGTTAATTTTGCAAGAACAAACTCAACTAATATTAATAAATAAGATGAACGAATCGAATGTAATAACCAATTCTTTTAAAGCGTGGTTTCTTGCAGCACGCCCGAAAACACTCACGGGGGCTGCTGTACCTGTGATGATAGGCATTGCTGCCGCTATTGCTCAATATGGTGACACAGTACGAGTTGGTGCTGCTGTACTCTGTATGCTCTTTGCTCTCGTGATGCAGATTGATGCCAACTTCATAAATGATTATTTCGACTTTATGAAAGGTACAGACGACGAGAAGCGTCTCGGGCCTAAGCGTGCATGTGCGCAAGGCTGGATTACGGCTGCTGCAATGCGCCTCGGGCTTCTTTACACTACTCTTTTAGCTTGTGCTATCGGTCTTCCACTTATATATTATGGTGGTTGGGAGATGATACTCATAGGTGTAGCTTGCGTCGTATTTTGCTTCCTATACACCATCTCGTTTTCATACATCGGACTTGGTGACGTTCTTGTGCTCGTATTCTTCGGTCTATTACCGGTCTGCATGACGTATTGGCTTGTGTCTCCTCCAACGCCACTTATGTCAATACCTTGGCAGGTGATTACATTGTCCGCAGCTTGTGGTTTGGTTATAGATACACTACTTGTAGTGAACAACTACCGAGACATTGACAACGACAGACGTGCCGGCAAACGCACGCTCATTGTTCGTATTGGCGAGCATGGCGGCTTGACACTCTATGCTATTCTTGGATTTATAAGCACTATTTTGGCGTTAATTGGTATGACATTCCTTAATTGGCAGGATGAGCAATACGCGAAGTTGATTATATTGCTTTATTTGCCATTTCATATTGTGACATTCACGGAGATGCGCCGTATACGAAAAGGTGCAGAACTGAATAAAGTGCTTGGCATGACAGCCCGCAATATGTTGATATATGGCATTCTGGTCACCATTGGGTTACTCGTATAAGCACACTCCATTATTCATGTGCATATAATTAATCAATGAGTAGGCAATAAATTCACGTAAATAGCATAAAAAATTTTATAAAAACTTGTAGGATATAACTAAAGTATATACTTTTGCAGCGAAAATTGCGATGGGATAAATATAAACGCCTATCATAACAAGCAAATCAAGTAACAAATAATAAGACTTTAATAATATATGAAACAACAAAAAGCTCTGACACTCAAGACACTAACAAAGAGTAATGTATGGGAAGTTGAAGAAAATGACATCTTCAGAATGTGGGAAACTGCGGAAAAAGAGTCGGATTTCAAAGACAACCGCAATCATTATATGGACGTTATACGTAGTGCCTTTGAAATAGAAGAAATAAAAATAGACAAGCCGGAGGTAATAAAGAAATATGAAGCACGCGACTTTAAGGTCGGAAATATACATTTTGACGACAACGACAACAAAAAATGGGGCATTAAGAAGCGTGCAATCAACCGCATCACAGATCTTACATACGAGAGTATACATCATATTTCTGCTGCAAAACTTATTGAAGTTCTTGATCGTAACTTCGGCGGTGGTTGGGATTCATTGTCGCAGAGCATACAGGATATAATAGAGTCTGGTTTCGATATTAGCACGACAACCTTACCTAAAGATCGTCTGCACAAACCTGGTGGTATGTACGATAAAAAAGTTAATGATGGCTATGAGGTTCTCGAAATAACCAAGGGGCTTTGGGTTGAAGCTATTTTTGCAAAGGCAAAACCAAAAGTAGAAAATCACCATAAGCATGATGACGATAACGACTCTATGAACAATGGATTTGGTGACAACTATGACGAAGATTTTGAAGATGAGAATCCAAGTGAAAACTCTTATGATGATGACGACGATGACGACTTCGATGAGGACAAATTAACAGAGGAGAGCTATCGTACTACATTTGAAACAGAAGAAGATCTCAACCTTGAAGCAGAGGACGTAGCGGATGATGACTATTAATAATCTGCTGCTTCAATAAGCATAAGAAACGATAAAAACATAGCTTATTTGCACTAATGCGTAAAATATTGCACATAACTTTTGGCATTGTGCAAATAAGTATGTACCTTTGCACAAACTTTTTATTATTGTGCAAATGATTGAAATACCAAGTTTTAACGAACTTATAGAAAAGAGTATTATCTCTAATTGGGATAAGGATGCTCTTACCGATTTTAAAGGCGCAACTTTACAGTATCATGATGTAGCTCGCAAGATTGAAAAGCTCCACATTATGTTTGAAAGTAGTGGTGTGCAGCGTGGTGACAAAATTGCGCTCTGCGGACGTAATAGCTCCAATTGGGCTGTAGCTTTCCTCGCAACACTTACCTACGGCGCTGTAGCTGTACCTATTCTTCATGAGTTCACAGCCGATCAGATTCACAACATTGTAAACCATAGTGAAGCAAAGTTGCTCTTCGTTGGTGACTATGTTGCTACAATCATCGACCAAACAAAGATGCCCGACCTTGAAGGCATCATCTACATCCCCGACTATTCGCTCGTAGTGTCTCGTACTGATAAGCTTACTTATGCTCGCGAACATCTTAACGCTATGTTCGGTGAGAAATATCCTAAGTTCTTCCGTAAGGAGCACGTACACTATTACAGAGAGCAAAGCCCAGAGGAGTTGGCGCTTATCAACTACACTTCTGGCACTACCGGTTTCTCTAAGGGTGTTATGATTCCGTACCGCGCAATGTGGAGCAACTACGACTTTGCTATGACTGCCGTAGCCAAGCACATTAAGAAGGGCGATAATGTCATCAGTATTCTCCCTATGGCGCACATGTATGGCATGGCGTTCGAATTCCTCTTCGAATTCCTCTTCGGCTGTCACGTGTTCTACCTTACACGCGTTCCTTCTCCGGCTATCATTGCTGCAGCATTCGCAGAAGTAAAACCAGCAATCATCATTGCTGTACCCTTGGTTATCGAGAAGATTATCCGCAAAAAGGTGCTGCCTAAGCTTCAGACCAATCGCATGCGTCTGTTGCTCAACATGCCGTTCGTAAACAAGAAGGTTTTCGAGAAGATTCGCGAGCAGGTAGTAAATGCGTTCGGTGGCAAGTTCTATGAGATTATCGTTGGCGGTGCTGCTTTCAACCAGGAAGTAGAGCAGTTCTTGCAGCGTATTGAAATCCCGTATACTGTTGGTTACGGAGCTACCGAGTGTGCTCCTATTATATGTTATGCAGATTGTCACGACTTTGTTGCAGGTTCGTGCGGCAAGCCCGTTGTACACATGGAGGTTAAGATTGACAGCCCGGATCCGCAGAATGTACCTGGCGAGATTCTTGCTCGTGGTCTTAACGTAATGCTCGGATACTTCAAGAACGAAGAGGCTACAGCGCAGACACTCGACGCAGAGGGTTGGTATCATACCGGCGACCTCGGACTTATGGACGCAGACGGCAATGTATTTATTAAGGGACGCTCAAAGAATATGCTTCTCGGCGCTTCTGGTCAGAATATCTATCCGGAGGAGATTGAGGATAAGCTCAACTCGCTGAATATGGTTAACGAGTGCATTGTCGTTCAACGTGGCGAGAAACTTGTTGGTCTTGTTTATCCCGACTTCGACGAGGCTGCAACAATGCAGCTCAACGACTCTGACCTTGAGAACATCATGGAGGAGAACCGTCAGGAGCTCAACGCTTCACAACCACCCTACTGCCGTCTTGCTGCTATCGAGATTGTGAAAGAGGAGTTTGAGAAGACACCTAAGAAGAGCATCAAGCGCTACTTGTACAAGTAGTGCTAATGCTTGTAAGCAAGGACATTTAGAATAATACTTTATAAGTTTTAAAGCACGCATTCCGTGCTTTTATAAACTAAAAAAAGGATAATTATGAAAGCTGTTTAAATATTACAGCAATCATAATTATCCTTTTTTATTATGCCATTATAGATTATTTCTTTTCAACCGGAACTGCATACCAATCGCCGGTTTCCTTTACAAGCTTGCGTCCGAAGCTTGCCGGATAACCAGGACGTGTTACAGACTGGAGCAACTTGCCGTCTTTCTCCTTCTTTACAGCCATGTCGTTGTACTTGACAATGATACGTGTAGCAAGACGCTTCCAGTTTGCAAGCATCTCGTCTGCCTTTGCGTTGCTGTAGTTGTTCAGGAGTTTCAAAGCTGCAGCCTTGTCTGTCTGATACAAGTCGGCTGCCTGCTTCTCAATCGAAGTCTGATTTGCGAAATAGCTTGTTTCGAGCGAATCGCGAACAGCCTTAAGTTCCGGGAACAACTGCGAATAGCGCGGATAAACCATGTTGCTCACCATGTTGCAAAGCCAGAAAGCGTTGTCAGAACTGAATGTAACAGCATCAGCACCCTTCGTGTTGTAGCATGCAGGCTGAACAGTATTGCCGCAATATACAGGTGTATACGCTACCATGTTTGCATCGTCATTGCCGAACCATAATACGCCACCAATTTCGCGTGGCAACCATGAACGCAACTGCGACACAAATGTGAAAGCAGTCTGCTGCGTAGAGATAGGACGCTCATTGAAATACTGCTTGCCATCAACGGTGAAAGTCAAAGGAGTCGGGCGATAAGGCATCTCATAGATACCACCACCAATGCTTGTTGTGTCGAGTGCAAGAGCTGTACCTTCATAATGGTCGCGCATGCCGTTCTCTACATCAGCCACAGAAAGCTTACGGTTAGGGACAATCCACAAAGGCATGTCCTCTGCATCCTTATCCTTACCTAAAGCCCAAGGCAAATAGCGGTCGAAGTCGTCAGCATAGTGATTGAAGAAGCTCCAAACACGTGCGTCGCAGAAACGACGACCAGAGAAGTCTGGAAATGCGTATGTATCTTCCACGAGAACTCAGAATCCTTACCATTGAACCATCCCATCTTACGGGCGTAAGAAATTACGTTCTTCGAGTAAAGCACGTTCTTCTTGTCCTTCATGTTGAACTTGCCAATACGGCTTTGGTTGGCATGAGCGCAAATAGCATCATCTGGTATGCGCAGAGCCACCCAAACAACGCCTTTAGAACCAGCACCTGTACCCTGCATCTCCATAATCCAAGCTTCATTTGGGTCGCAGATAGAGAAAGTTTCGCCTTCCGAGTTATAACCATACTTCTCTACAAGAGAAGTCATTACGCTGATTGCCTCACGTGCAGTCTTTGCGCGTTGCAAAGTTACGTAAATAAGCGATCCGTAATCAAGAATTCCGGTTGAATCGACCATTTCCTCACGACCGCCATACGTGGTCTCGCCGATTGAAAGCTGAAACTCGTTGATATTACCTATAACGTTATAAGTAACTGGCGCTTCCTCAATCTCTCCATGATACACGCCAGAATCCCAATCGTAAATCTGGCGCATTGTGCCTTTAGGATGAGTGCCAGCAGGATAATGACAGAGATATCCAAACATGCCGTAATCATCTGCATTATAAGACACTAACACAGAACCATCTACACTCGCCTTCTTACCTACAATAAGGTTAGAGCAAGCGAATGCTCCTTCCGAAGCAAGGAGCATTGCTGCTGAAAGAATTAATGATTTCATAGGCTAAGCTAATTTTATTCGCAAGCCTTGAAGCTCATATCAAGTCCCTTAACCGAGTGGGTAAGAGCGCCAACAGAGATGAAGTCGACACCACACTCTGCATAGTCGCGAATTGTGTCGAATGTGATACCACCACTCGACTCAGTCTCGAACTTACCACCTACAATATCTACAGCCTTCTTTGTATCTGCAACAGAGAAATTGTCGAGCATGATACGATTAATGCCACCGCAGTTCATTGCCTCTGCAAGCTCATCAAAGTTGCGCACCTCAATCTCAATCTTAAGGTCGAGACCCTTCTCCTTGAGATACTCATGGCAACGTGTGATAGCGTTTGTGATGCCACCACAGAAGTCAATATGATTATCCTTCAAGAGAATCATGTCGAACAAACCGATACGATGGTTCATGCCTCCACCAATCTTCACAGCCTGCTTTTCAAGCATACGCAAGCCTGGAGTTGTCTTGCGTGTGTCAAGCACGTGAGTTTTTGTGCCCTTCAGACGTTCAACATATTTGTTTGTCATTGTTGCAATACCACTCATACGCTGCATGATGTTCAGCATGAGACGCTCTGTTTGTAGCAGAGAACGAACCTTAGCAGTAACAACCATCGCAATGTCACCCTTCTTTACCGGTGTGCCATCGTTGATGAGCACTTCCACCTGCATTGTCGGATCGAACTTTGCAAACACACGTTTTGCCAGTTCTACGCCAGCAAGAATACCATCCTCTTTGATAAGAAGATGCGACTTGCCCATTGCGTTCTCTGGAATACAACACAATGTAGTGTGGTCACCATCACCTATGTCTTCTGCAAATGCTAAATCGATAAGTCGATCTTCTAATTCGTTTACGCTTAACATAATTCTTTATTTTTTATTTTGTTATTATATTAATATATTATTGTCTTTAAAGCCTGCAAGCCAACAGCTGTTTTCTTGATAATGATTGTTCCGCCAAGCCAGATAGTAAACGCAATCTCTTTTTCGAGGTGGAACACTCTCTTCACAACGCCATCCTCTATCTCCACCACTCCATTTGCTATGGAATTGTCATCACTAACAATGTGATGGGCTGCATATAGATTACTCATTGCTTTAAGGATTATTGCTTTTGTTTAAGCATTAATGGTTTCTTTGATTGCAGAATGAGACTGCTATCATTAGTTGTTTTTAGCGAGTCTACTTTGTTGCCGTTCGATTGCTCTGCACGCTTTGTATGCATACGTATCAACTTGATGTTCGTAATAAGCAACATCTTCAACGTTGTCTTTGATGTCAAGTTTTGGTTCTGCGTATTATTGTGCAAGAAGAAACCCTTTATGCTCTTTATCTTTAAACGTCCTGTATTATTTATCTGCAAATGATAGTGGGTGCTTGACATAAGCGAATTGCTTATCACCTCTACCGAATCGTTGCTATATGTTACCGCAAGTAATGCAACACCGTCTCGCATTCCATCTTGATAGATAAACTTCGTGTCGAAATCGAGGAATATTCTATCGCCTTCATGGTAGGAAGTATCAGCTTTTATCTCGAATGTCTTACGATTAAAGGCTAAGTATGGTGATAGAATAACGATTGGTGACGACTGCCACACGTTCGTTGTGTCTGAGTTGTTTATAATCTCATCACCTATGCTCAGCTGCGAACCACCATATATAGCCGATTCGTTATTGAGTCGCTCCGCCACTTTATCGTACACATCTTCAAGCAACTTTGTGTGACGAGTATAGTAAACTAAAGACGAATCAAAGTCAGCCTGACTAACCCGGTGTTTCTTTAGAATATATGCTTGATAAGCGCGCATAGCTATAGTGTCGCCTGTTGTATTAACGCTTTGAATACCCTCAGCAATGTGGTAATCGTATATGATATCAGCCATTTTGTTGGGCTGAAGATACTTGCGGGGTATTCCTGGTTTGCAGCTGATGATGCCCAATACGGACATTATAACAATGGCACAATATATAACTCTTTGCATTATGTATATATATTATTTGTTAGAAAACAAAACTTCCAACTGTTTTCTATAGAATAGTAACAAAGTAACTACACCAACGCTGATACATGCATCAGCGAAGTTGAATACGGGGGAGAAGAATACATATTCAGAACCTCCGACATAAGGCATCCACTCTGGCCATGTGGTCTGAATGATTGGGAAGTAGAACATATCTACAACTTTACCATGAAGGAATGTAGAATATCCCTCACCAAACGGAACAAACTGCGAGACTGTGAATGGTGTTGAAGCATCGAATATCAAGCCATAAAACAGACAGTCGATTAAGTTGCCAGCAGCACCTGCAAGCACCATCGCAATCAATACGATGTATCCGATAGGTGCTTCATTTTTCTTGATTATCTTAGCAAGATAGTAACCAATAAATCCTATGGCAAAGAGACGGAAGAGGCTGAGTACGAGTTTGTTTATGAATTTCATCCCATAAGCCATTCCGTTGTTTTCTATGAATTCGATATAGAACCAATCTGTCACTCGCTTAGCCTCGCCGAGTGTCATATTGGTCTTCACTTCAATTTTTATTATTTGGTCGATAAGCAGTATAGCTATAACAAGAGCTATTGCTATCCATGCTTTAAATGTTTTGTTGTTCCGTATCATTGATTATTAAAAATATGGGAGTGTACCAAGTCCTTGCATACATTATTATATATACAGTCTTGATACACTCACAATTAGTAGCGACTACTACTTTTTACGTGCATTCTTAGATGCGACACTAAGTGTAGCATGGGGTACAACGCGAAGACGTTCCTTTGGAATGAGTTCGCCTGTCATACGGTCAATACCATAAGTCTTATTCTCCACACGCACCAAAGCAGCTTCCAGTCCCATAATGAACTTTTGCTGACGATTAGCCATCTGTGCAATCTCTTCTTTTGATTGCGATGCACTACCCTCTTCGAGAGCTTTGTATGTAGGAGATGTATCTTCTATGCCATTGCCATCTGTATTACGCAGCTGCTCCATCATCGAATTAAAATCGCGACGAGCAAGGCGCAACTTTTCGTTAATTATCTCGCGGAACTCTTCAAGTTCCTCATCCGAGTAACGTGTCTTTTCTGCCATGATTGATAGGGTTTAGTAAGATTGAAAATGTAGTTATTTAAAAGTAAAGTGAGGGCGTGCTTGTGCAACACGCCTCATGCGTTGATTATCATTAGTTCTTAACGATTTTTACGTTCAGCTTGAAATCGTCGATTTCAACCTCTACGCCGTCGTTTTCAGCTACGTTAATATCAAGAGCAAGAACCTGCGACTTTATGTAATCAGCATAACCCGCGATAGCGTTTTCTATGCGCTCGTTAGGCGAAACTGTTACATGAATACGGTCTGTAATCTCAAGACCCGACTCCTTGCGGATATTCTGAATGCGTGAGATAAGCTCGCGAGCCATACCCTCGTTGCGGAGTTCGTCGGTAAGCTCAATCTCAAGAGCAACTGTCAAGTTGCCCTCGTTGCTTACGAGCCAGCCTGGGATATCCTCAGAGATAATCTCTACGTCAGCCACCTCGACGGTTACGTCCTGACCCTCTACGTTCACAACGATGCTGCCGTTGTTCTCGAAGAGTGCAATCTGCTCCTGGTCGAACGCAGAAACAGCTGCTGCGATGCCCTTCATGAGCTTGCCGAACTTCTTACCCATTGTGCGGAAGTTGCACTTCACCTTCTTCACGAGAACGCCGTTGCCCTCGACGAAGCGGAGTTCCTTCACGTTTACCTCGCTAAGAATAAGATCCTTCACAGCCTCGATGTGGCGACGCTGCTCCTCGCTTGCTGCCGGAACCATGATAGCCTGCAGCGGCTGACGCACAGCGATGTTCACCTTCTTGCGCAGAGCGTGAATCATAGAAGTGATGGTCTGTGCCATACCCATGCGGCTTTCAAGTTCGCTGTCGATGAGACTCTCATCAGCTACTGGAACTTAGCTAAGTGAACCGACTCTGTGCCTCAAGCTCGTTTACGCCGAGGTCGCAGTAGAGCTGATCGGCAAAGAACGGAGCGAACGGAGCGAGCAACTTAGCCACGGTCTTAAGACAAGCATAGAGAGTCTGATAAGCAGCCAACTTGTCCTTAGACATGTCTGTACCCCAGAAACGTTTGCGGTTAAGACGAACGTACCAGTTGCTGAGGTCGTTGTTCACGAAGTCGATGATGAGACGACCGGCGCGTGTCGGGTCGTAGTCCTCCATCTCCTTTGTTACATTCTTCACGAGAGTGTTGAGTACAGAGAGCACCCAGCGGTCAATCTCCGGACGCTCTGCAACCGGAACAAGCTCAGCCTTAGCGTCGAACTCGTCAACGTTGGCATAGCCGCTGAAGAATGAGTAAGTATTATATAATGTGCCGAAGAACTTGCGACGCACCTCGTCAACACCCTTCGGGTCGTACTTGAGGTTGTCCCACGGCTCAGAGTTAGTCATCATGTAGAAGCGAACAGCGTCAGCACCGTACTCCTCTATCTGGTCGAACGGATTGACAGCGTTGCCCAAGTGTTTAGACATCTTGTTGCCCTTTGCGTCGAGCACAAGACCTGATGATATTACGTTCTTGAACGCAACCGAGTCGAACACCATTGTAGCGATAGCGTGCAATGTGAAGAACCAGCCACGTGTTTGGTCAACGCCCTCGTTGATGAAGTCAGCTGGGAAGAACTTTGGCGGTATAGCCACGCTTCGTAGTTGCTGTTCACAAGAGCTTTGCGATCGTCCTCTGTGCCACGCGCCATCTCGCCCTCGAACGGATAGTGGAGCTGTGCGTAAGGCATTGAACCAGAGTCGAACCAAACGTCGATGAGGTCGCTCTCGCGGTGCATCGGCTGACCCTCGTCGTTCACGAGCACGATATTGTCTACATACGGACGGTGGAGGTCTACGCGGTCGTAGTTCTCCTTAGAGTAGTCGCCCGGTACGAAGCCGTTGTCCTTAAGCGGGTTAGATACCATAACGCCAGCAGCTACAGCTTTCTCGATTTCTGCATAAAGCTCTGCGAGCGAACCGATGCACTTCTCGCCGCGCTTGTCGTCGCGCCAGATAGGAAGCGGTGTACCCCAGAAGCGTGAACGCGAAAGGTTCCAGTCGTTGAGGTTCTCGAGCCAGTTGCCGAAGCGGCCCGAACCTGTTGATTCCGGCTGCCAGTTGATAGTCTTATTGAGTTCAACCATGCGCTCCTTGCAAGCTGTGTCCTTGATGAACCAGCTGTCGAGCGGATAGTAGAGAATCGGCTTGTCTGTACGCCAGCAATGCGGATAGTTGTGCACGTGCTTCTCTGTGCGGAAAGCCTTGCCCTCCTGCTTCAGCTCCATGCAGAGCACCACGTTGAGGTCCTCAGCCTTGTCGGAAGCCGCCTTGTCCCAAACGCCGTCGGCGTTGAACTTCGGGTCATAAGCGTTCTTAACATAGTCGCCTGCGTGATGAGCATAGAGCGCCTTGTCAACGCAAGCGTTCAGGAAGTTGTTGTCAAGGTCCTCAATAGCGTAGAACTTACCCTGGAGGTCGACCATCGGGCGTGTCTCGCCCTTCTTATTAATAAGGTAGAGCGCCGGAATGTTAGCATCCTTAGCCACCTTGCATCGTCAGCACCGAATGTCGGAGCGATATGTACGATACCCGTACCGTCGTCTGTAGTAACATAGTCGCCGAGGATTACGCGGAAAGCCTCGCTCTCCATCTCAACAAACTTGTCGCGACCGTCTTCTGAAGCGAACACCTTGTCGGCATGAGCGGCAGCATAGTCGAGAACGAAAGCCGGAGCTTGGTCGTCAACCTTCTCGCACGGCTTAACCCACGGCATGAGCTGAGCGTAGTGCAAGCCCTCGAGCTCAGTGCCCTTCATGCGGTCGACGATGCGCCACGGCAGAGTTTCTTCTCCTTGTCGAACGGCAGCAACTCGCCTCTGTGCACTCCTGGTCAGCCTTGAGGTACGACTTAACGAGGTTCTCTGCCACAACAAGTGTTGCAGGCTCGCCGCTATAGAGGTTGTATGTCTCAACTGCCACGTAGTCGATCTTCGGACCAACGCAGAGAGCCACGTTTGAAGGCAATGTCCATGGAGTGGTTGTCCAAGCTACGAAGTAAGGCTTACCCCACTTTGTCCACTCTGCCTTCGGATCCTTAATGAGGAACTGAGCGGTTACGGTCAAGTCCTTAACGTCGCGGTAGCAACCAGGCTGATTAAGCTCGTGAGAGCTAAGACCAGTGCCTGCACCCGGAGAGTACGGCTGGATAGTGTAACCTTTGAAGAGCAAGCCCTTGTTGTAGAGCTGCTTCAGAAGCCACCACAGAGTCTCTATGTATTTATTGTCGTATGTGATGTACGGATTGTCGAGGTCTACAAAGTATCCCATCTCCTCAGTAAGCTTACGCCACTCGGCTGTGAACATCATGACGTTCTCGCGGCACTTGTGGTTGTACTCTTCTGTAGAGATATATTTCTCCGAATCCTTGTTGTCAATATCCTTCTTTGTAATGCCAAGTTCTTTCTCTACGCCAAGCTCAACGGGAAGACCATGGGTATCCCAACCAGCCTTGCGTGGCACCTGAAAACCGTTCATTGTCTTATAGCGGTTGAAGGTATCCTTAATTGCACGGGCAAGCACATGGTGGATGCCCGGATGTCCGTTCGCCGAAGGAGGACCTTCGAAGAAGATAAATTGCGGACAGCCTTCGCGCTCATCGATAGACTTGTGGAAGACATCAAGCTTCATCCACTTGTCTAAAATCTCTTTGTTTGTTTCAACGAGATTGAAACCTTTGTGTTCAACAAATTTGTTCGACATGTTTATATGTGTTTTTATATTTTCTATATTTAAGTTGCAAAGATACGCAAAATCGCGCATATTACGAGCAAAGTATATTGCATTTTAATTAAATGTTTGAAAAAAATGTTCCAACTGCAACTATTATCTTACAATATTATTGATGTTCATGGCTCTTAGCGTGATGTTTTAAGCAGGTCAACCTAAACTTTTCGGTAGCTCACACTAAACTTTTGAGTTCGTCAACTTGATGTTTTACAACCGTTCACCGTACGCAATCCAATCGGACGGCGTACGCAATCCAATCAGACACCGAACGCAATCCAATCAGGCGGCGAACGCTACGCGATGCCATGTATTTAGCATTTGCATTGCAAAAAACATGGTTGTAATGCTACAATGCACAATATTTTCAGTAATTTTGCATAGAATAAACAAATCAGTATATATGTCATTAATATTACCGGACGGACTTCCTGCTATAGAGAGTCTGAAAGAAGAAAACATATTTATAGAAAACCGTGCTCAAACAGAGAACAGGAGCACACGCAAACTGAGGATAGCTCTTCTCAACATCATGCCGATAAAGGAAACCACCGAGATGGATTTTGCGAGGGTACTCTCCTACTCGCCGCTCAACATAGAATTGACGCTAATGAAGTTGAGAACACACACGCCAAAACATGCTTCACCAGAACACATGGAGCGTTTCTACACCTATTTCGACGAACTAAAAGACGAGAAGTTCGACGGATTTATCGTGACGGGCGCGCCGATTGAGCATCTTGAGTTTGAGGACGTTAGTTACTGGAAGGAGCTTTCGGAGATATTCGTTTGGGCAGACACCAACGTGAAAAGCACGCTCTACATCTGCTGGGCGGCACAAGCCGGACTCTACTGTCACTACGGAGTGCAGAAGCACCTGTTGCCTACGAAGAAGTTCGGTATCTTTCGTCAGAAAGTGATGAACCCTACCCTGCCTCTGTTCCGCGGTTTCGACGACACGTTCAATATGCCGCACAGTCGCCATACCGAGGTGCGCGCGGAGGAGATACGCATACACTCGGAATTGGACATCGTAGCCGAGTCGGCGGAGAGTGGAACGAGCATCGTATATGCGCACAACGGCAGACAGATATTCATAACCGGACACATGGAGTATGAGCCGTACACGCTCGACAAGGAGTATCGTCGCGACAAGGACAAGCGCGACGACGTTGATGTGCCGCAGAACTATTATATTGACGACAATCCGGCGAACAAGCCTAACGTGACTTGCGTGCGCACGCCAATCTGCTGTTCAACAACTGGATAAACTATTATTTGCTATGAGTAACGGATTAAGAAAGATAGAACTCTTGCGCCTGCCAAGAATCTCGAATGCGGCATCGCAGCCATCGACATGGTGCTGATGCCGTATATATCGGTGCAGCCCAGTTCGGTGCTCGCCAGACTGCCGGCAACAGTACGGAGGATATTGCCGAACTAACCCGATATGCGCATCAGTTCGGTGCGATGGTGTACGTCACGGTAAATACTATCGTCTACGAGAAAGAACAGGCTGCCCTGGAGCATCTGTTGAAACAGCTTGTAGAGATTGGCGTTGACGCTATACTGGTGCAGGATATGGCTGTACTCGAAATCTACAAGAAGCTGAAGGCAGAATACGTAGCTCGCGGCTACCGTATGCCGGCTCTGCACGCTTCTACGCAGACCGACAACCGCTCAGCCGACAAGGTGAAGTGGCTGAAGGAGAATGGCTTCGAGCGTGTGGTATTGGCTCGTGAGTTGTCGTTAGAGGAGATTACGGATATACACAAGGCGCATCCTGATGTGGAGCTTGAGGCGTTCGTGCATGGAGCGTTGTGCGTGAGCTATTCGGGTGCGTGCTATGCTTCGCAGTATTTCTTCAACCGCAGTGCCAACAGAGGCGAGTGCGCGCAGTTCTGCCGTATGGCGTTCGACCTGAAGGATAGTGACGGCGAGACTCTCATCGAGGATAGCTATCTGCTTTCGCTTAAGGATATGTGCCAGCTCGACCGTCTGGGCGATCTGCTCGAAGCGGGTGTCTGCTCGCTGAAGATTGAAGCAGACTGAAGGATGCCAACTACGTGAGAATGTGGTGGCTACATATAGCGAGGCACTAAACGCTTACATCGCAAAGCATACAGGCAAGTATTGCCGTTCGTCGTATGGTCGGTGTACCTACACATTCACTCCTGCTTTGGAGAAGACATTCAACCGCGGATTTACGCACTACTTCTTCAACGGACGACAGAAGGATATCTCGTCGTTCAACACACCGAAGGCTATGGGCGAATATGTGGGGTATGTCAAGGAAATTCGCCGTGGGTCGTTCAATGTGGCAGGTACTGCAATGTTCGCCAACGGCGACGGTCTGTGCTTCTTCAACAAACAGAAAAAATTGGAAGGTTTCCGCGTAAACCGCGTGGAAAACAACCGCCTCTTTCCTCTCACTATGCCTAAGAATCTGGACCGGGCATGGCGCTCTATCGCAATAACGACATCGAGTTTGAGCGTGCCATGCAGGGCAAGACAGCTACACGCAAGTTGCAGGTAAGATTCGTCGTAGATGTTGTAGACGGCAAACTTACGTTTACAGCCACGGATGAATGCGGACGCAGCGCAAATGTAGTGCTCAACGAAACTCCAGAAAAGGCTCAGAAGTCGCAGCATGACAATATTGTGAAACAGCTCGAGAAACTCGGCAATACAGTTTGGACTGCTAATGAAATCAGTATCAACAACTCGGCTGATGAATTCTTCATTCCGTCAAGCCGTCTCGCTGCGGTACGCAGAGAATTACTCGAAGCATTGGAGAACACTCCAGTCGCTAACCATACTGATAAGCAAGCGGTTGATGAGACTGCGACTAATAGCGTAAACGCAAACAATACAGTTTATGCAGACACAATAAATATCGCAAATGTAGCAAACACAACAGCGCAAAACTATTATGCAGCACATGGCGTAAAGAACGCACCAAAGGCTTTCGAGTTGAACTCTAACTACAAGGCTGGCAGCACTACAGACTCATCTGCCGTACCTCCGCTTATGACGTGTCGCTACTGCCTGCGTTACGCCTTGGGCTATTGCGTGAAGAATGGTGGCAAACGTCCCACATGGCATGAGCCACTACATCTTGAAGCAAAGAACGGCATACGTGTGCGCCTTGCATTCAATTGTGCAAAATGTCAGATGGAGGTTTACGCAGAATAGTAACAATCTTAATTGAAAAGGAATTAGTTAATGCACAGATTTGTAAAATTCATATCATTACTGATAACAACGATGGCGTTGGTAGGGTGTTACCATTCTAATCCGAATGGTAAAGTTCTGCCTTCGACTGCGTCATCCTCTACGCAGACACATGAAGTGGCAGGATATAATCTCGACAGTGTAAGCGAGATGCAGAACTTCAACTACGAATTTTACAAGACTCACCACTATGCACAAAACTATAACTTCGTTGTGAGGAAAGACTCCATATATCTGCTCAAGCAACAACCAGAGGAGATGCTGAGCAATATGGAAACCGACTCATTCGCAATAAAGAAGAATTCGCACATCGTGGTGGCTGACATAAAGATACTGAAAGACGATCCAATAGACTCGGTTTGGATTGAAATAGCAAGCGATCAATACGAATTTGGCTGGATACACGAGAGCGAATTACTAAAGTCGGTGGTACCCGACGACCCCATATCACAGTTCATACTGACGTTCTCCGACGTACACCTGCTCATATTCCTCATCATTATCAGTTTGATAGCAGGAGGCTATGTTGTGTATCGCCTGCAACGTCGCAAAGTAAAGGTAGTACATTTCGACGATATCGACTCGTTCTATCCTACCCTGTTGGCAATAACCGTAGCTGCAGCAGCTACGTTTTATTCGAGTATTCAGCTCTTTGCACCCGACACATGGCATTACTTCTACTTCCATCCCACGCTGAACCCATTTGCCTTGTCGCCAATACTCGCTGTGTTCTTGATATCGGTATGGTCAATGATGATAATCCTCATCGCCACCATTGATGATGTCTATCATAAGCTTTCGCCAACAGCAGCCACACTATACCTCTGCCGATTGGCAGCAGTCTGCGCTGCCAACTATATAATATTCAGCATTACCACATTATATTATATAGGATATGTAATATTGGTTGCATATATATATTATGCATTAAGAGTATACGCACGCAACAACTACTTTAAATACGTATGTGGTAATTGTGGAGCAAAACTACATAAAAAGGGAGAATGTCCAAAATGTGGAGCTATGAATTCATAGCTCCACATTTTAGAATAAGAATGTACCACCAAAGGCAAGTATTACGTATCGTAAGAGTTTTCCTACGGCTATTGTCGTAAAGGCGATAGGTATGTTTGCCTTCATTAGTCCAAGCATAATGGTTATGGCACTTCCAAGAATCGGAAGAAATGCAAATATACCCATGAATGCGCCTCTACCACCCATGAAGCGTTCCGCCTTCTTCAGACTCTCTGCACTAACGTGCAGATATTTTTCAATCCATTCGAGTTTACCTAATCGTCCTACCCCATAATTGAAGTAAGATCCTAACGCATTGCCGATTGTTGCATATATCACGAGCGGAAGCGGCTCAAGACCTGCTGCTTGCAATGCGAGCATAACAGCCTCACTACTGAATGGGAAAAAACTACCCGCTAAGAACGATGCAACTAACATTCCCCAATATCCCCAGTCAACAAGAAAACTTAAAAGAGTGTCCATACGTTGCCTATTGTTATGCCAAGGGTTATTAATATGATTATGTAGAATGAAACATTTGTAACCTTTGTGTTCGTGAGCGCAATATAATGTGCTATCATTGGAGCAGTATTGACAATCAACAATGTCAAGAGAGGCTCTATCAGATTGGGTTGAAGCGCAATAAACACCATCAAACAAAGATTCATAACCGAGAATATCTCGAACAGCATACGCGTGCGGATTTTGTCCTTATAGTTGTTCAAGCGGAAATGTATCATACCTGTAATGGAAAGCAACGCAACAAAACACAGGGTAAATATCTCTGCACGGCTCACTACTTGCCAGTCGGCTAATGGTCCAAATTCAAGTAAGGCTTCAAAATGTGGTACTATCAGTAATGCATTACCTGAAAACACTCCGTAGGCAGCGATGAACCAATAGGCAATATCAGTCCTAAGAGTGAAGCCACAATCATGCGCACATTACCTGCCATAATGTTAGTGAATAACAAAACCCATATAATCGGCACAAAATATAAGGTTTGAACAAATATAACACTCATTGTTCCCAATATCGCAAAGGCATAGAAAATTCTGCCAACAGCCCTCCCCTCCTGATAAATACTGAAGAAGAAAATGTAAAAAGCGATGGCAAGAAGAGAAATAATGCTATTCGCAATATCTTCAAAAAGAAAGAACGCCATGGTCATAAGTACAAGATACGAGCATGAAACCATGCGGCTGAATATACGAATCAGGGCGTTCACATTATTCAACTGGAACATTAGGTAACCTGCAAAACCAAGCAAGGCCACCTGCAACCACCTGCCACCGCCAAACATACCTGACAGTGCACACATGTTAGTACATAAACAGCGGTTGCAGGGAGCGCAATGCGACTCTCTGCAACCTTATTTTGAAATCTTTTAACGTTCAAATCTAATGAGAATTATAAATCCTGACCGATGTCTCTACGGAAATACTTGTCCTTAAACTCTATCTTCTGTGCTTGAGTGAATGAGTTCTGCAAAGCCTCTGACTTGTCCTTGCCATAAGAACTTACGGCAATAACACGTCCACCGTTTGTCACAACCTTGCCGTCTTGCATCTTTGTGCCTGCGTGGAACACTACAGAGTCTTCAATCTTATCAAGACCAGTTATCTCGTAGCCCTTTGCATAAGCCTGCGGATAGCCACCGCTAACGAGCATTACGCAGACAGCTGCACGTTCGTCGAACTCAATTGCACGCTTGTCGAGATTGCCTTCTGCAACGCCTTCGAACAAGTCGACAATGTCGCTCTTAAGACGCAGCATTACGGTTTCGGTTTCTGGATCGCCCATTCGGCAGTTGTACTCAATAACCATAGGTTCACCCTCGACATTGATAAGTCCGAAGAAGATGAAGCCCTTGTATTCGATGTTTTCTTCAGCAAGACCCTCTACTGTCGGGCGAATGATGCGATCTTCCACTTTCTGCATCCATTCCTTTGTTGCGAACGGAACCGGAGATACGCTGCCCATACCACCAGTGTTAAGACCCGTATCATGCTCACCGATGCGTTTGTAGTCCTTTGCCTCGGGCAGAATCTTATAGTTCTTACCATCAGTCAAAGCAAACACAGAGCACTCTATGCCGCTAAGAAACTCCTCAATTACCACACGGGCAGAAGCATTACCAAACATACCACCGAGCATCTCCTTAAACTCCTTCTTTGCCTCTTCAAGTGTGGGGAGGATAAGAACACCCTTGCCAGCACACAGACCATCGGCCTTCAGCACATAAGGAGCCTTCAATGTCTCAAGGAACTTCAGACCTTCTTCTACTGTTGTGCCGTCGAATGTCTCGTATTTAGCTGTCGGGATGCTATGGCGCTTCATGAACTGCTTTGCAAAGTCCTTGCTACCTTCCAGAACAGCACCTGCCTTTGACGGACCGATAACCGGAACGTTCTTTGTGCGCTCGTCGTTCTTGAAGTCATCATAAACGCCCTTCACCAATGGATCTTCCGGTCCGACAATTACCATGTCTACACCATTCTCCACAACGAAGTTCTTCAAAGCCTCAAAGTCATCGGCTTTAATATCTACATTCTCACCGACATTCTGTGTGCCTGCGTTACCTGGAGCGATAAAGAGTTTCTCCACCTTTGCGCTTTGAGCGATTTTCCAGGCCAATGCGTGCTCACGGCCACCGCTTCCTAACAATAGAACTTTCATTATATAATAATGTTTAATGATTAATGATTCGTGTTTTGTTGAAATTGCAGGAGGGTGTAACGGCAAATAGTTTAAGATGTTTACCGGCCGTTACGCCCTCCTGTTTATATAGATATTATTTCAAGTAATCCTCGAAATACTGTGTGATGCGCTCGTGCAAATGTACACTCTGATGACCGCGCATATTATGAGGCTCGCCTGGATACAAGAAGAAATCAGGCTGTGTGCCTGCGCCGATACATGCCTTGAGGAAAGTAAGGCAATGCTGCGGCACGCAAGTCGGGTCGTTATAACCCTGGATAATCTGGAGCTTACCCTTCAAGTTTTTGGCAGTATTGAGCAAAGAGGTCTTTGCATAGCCTCCGGGTTCTGCTGCGGTGTGTCCATATAGCGCTCGCCATACATCACCTCATACCACTTCCAGTCGATAACCGGACCACCAGCAACACCAACCTTGAACACGTCAGGATAGTTTGTCATAAGCGAAATGGTCATGAAGCCACCATAGCTCCAACCATGAACGCCGATGCGGTCGGCATCTACGTAAGGAAGCGACTTGAGGTATTCAACACCCTTCAACTGATCCTTCATTTCTTCCTGACCAAGCTGGCGGAATGTAACCTGCTCAAACTCCTTGCCACGATGCTCAGAGCCTCGGTTGTCGAGAATGAAGAGAACATAACCCTTCTGAGCCATGTATGTCTCCCAGCTGCGGCTGCTATAGTGCCAGCGTGCATCAACGTTATGGGCGTGAGGGCCACCGTATATATACACAACCGTAGGATAATTCTTGTTCGGGTCGAAGTCTACCGGCTTAACCATACGCCAGTAAAGGTCGGTTGTGCCGTCAGCAGCTTTTACTGTACCGCAACTGTACTCGGGAATCTTATATCCCTTCCACGGATCTTCAGCCTTAAAATAAGAGAAGCATTTGCCGTTTGCAACATTCATAATAGCTATGTTGCGTGGTACGTCCGGTTCCGAATAGTTGTCGTATATATACTGACCACTTGGACTCAATGAACCATTGTGCCAGCCTTTGCCACCTTCGTCCATGCGAGTGCGCTTACCTGTCTTCAGGTCTACAAAGAAGAGATTGCGCTGAATCGGACTTATCTCGTTTGATGCGATGACAACGCCCTTGCGCTTTGTGTTGAAGCCCATGAACTCGAGAACCTCCCACTTACCTTTAGTTAGCTGCTTCACCTCAAGCGAAACGGTATTGCTTGCCATACGACTGCCCGATTTGCCGATAGTGCAAAGATAGAGATGGTTGTAGCCATCAATACGACTCTGCATAAGGAATGTGCTATTGTCCCATGGTAAAAAAACGATCGGGTGCTGTGGCTCAACATATTTCGCATCGGTCTCGCGATAGAGTTCGCCTGTCTTCTCGCCAGTTGTAGCATCATAGCTTGTGAGTCGGCAATCGTTCTGGTCGCGATTAAGCTCAAACATATACACGGTCTTGTCGTCTGGCGACCACGCTATGTTTGTGAAGTAACGATCCGTTGGGTCACCTGCCTTTAGATAAACAGTCTTGCCAGTGTTTATATCAAACACACCAACAGTAACCTTGTGGCTTGTCTCGCCAGCCATCGGGTACTTCTCAGGAGCAAGAGTTGCTATGCGCGACTTGCCATTCTCCGGATGGAAGCTAACTTCTGGTATATTTACAAGTGGATAGTCTGTCACCATGCTCTGGTCCATGCGATAGAAAGCAAGTTTCTCACCGCTATTGCTGAAGAATGTGCCCTTACGGATTCCGAACTCATCACGATGAACGCTCTGACCATAGACAATCTCACGTGAACCGTCAGTAGACAACTGCCACTTCTGGTCGCCACGTGATACATAGAGGTTGTTATCCTTAAGATAAGCGATAGCATCGCTCTTTGCGTTCATCTCAAGCATATACTCGTCGTCAACGAACTCGTTGCATTTCTTCAATGAGCCACTCTTGAAGTCTATGGTATATATGCGCTCGCCGGTGTTAACCACAACGAGCGACTTGTCGGCATAAGGGAAAGATGCGCCACGCAAAGAGCGCACTTTGATATCCTTTGTCGGACCAGCCCATTGGTTAACCTGACTTACCGTGAAGAGCAGTGTCTCCTTGCCGTTCTGCTTGTTCACAAGATAGCAAGCGGCAGATTCAACACGCACAAGCTGGTCGCCCCACCACACGCAGTTACGGTTCTGGGGCACGAAGTTGCGATAGTTCTTACCACCAAAGTTGAGATCTTCGAGTGTGAAAGATTTCAACTCCTGAGCATTCATGTTAAGCGAGGTGAACAACCCCAGCAAAACTGTAAAAAACTTAATCTTCATTGTCAAAATCTCTGTTAGAACGTTTTCTGTCACTCTTGCCATAGCGTGAGCCTTTGCCGAAAGACTTGCCGCCCTTGTCGTCGAAGCCTTTAGACTTAAAGCCCTTGCCTTTGAAATCTTTATCGTCACGATCGAAGCGGTCGCGTCCCCTTCTGTCGTTTCCGCCACGGCGTTCATCGCTCTGCTTGCGACGCTCTATAGAGTGGAATTTGAATGAACGGATATCTGACTCTGCATTTTCCTCGTCCTCGTCGAGGCGTTTCTTGAACTCGCGGTTCTTCTTGAAGCGATGCTTCTCTGCCATCTGACGTTTTTCGTCTCAGTCTTCACAATGCCACCCTCCTGACGGAAGTCCTTCATGGTGCCGTCGAAGATTGCGTACTTGCGGAATTCACACTCCAAAGATCCGTTGTAAACCGGAATCTTGATAGACGCTTTAAGCCGATAGCCTCGAAACATTCCTCACGATAGCTGAGTACCAAGCCTCGTTGCCCATGAAAGCGTGCTTCAGACGCTCACCAATCATCTTGTATGTATTGAGCAAGTTCGGAGTAGAGATACGCTCACCATAAGGCGGGTTAACAACAAGCAGACTCTTCTCCTTTGGCTGAGTGAAGTCCTTGAAGTCGGCGTTCTCTACCGTAATATCATTAGAAAGACCTGCTGCACGCACGTTCAGACGCGCTGTGTTTACAGCCTTCATGTCGATATCGTAACCATAGATGTGGTGTGTGAACTCACGCTCCTGCGAATCGTCGTTGTAGATTGTATCGAACAACTCAGCATCGAAGTCAGGCCACTTCTCGAAAGCGAACTCCTTGCGGAAGATACCAGGGCTCATATTGTGAGCAATAAGCGCGGCCTCTACGAGCAAAGTACCCGAACCACACATGGGATCGATAAAGTCGGTCTCACCACGCCAACCTGTCATAAGAATCATACCTGCAGCAAGCACTTCGTTAAGCGGAGCTTCAACCGACTCCTGACGATAGCCGCGACGATGAAGCGACTCGCCACTTGAGTCAAGTGACAATGTCGCATCAGCCTCTGCTATATGGATATTCAAGCGAATGTCTGGGTTGCTTACAGAAATATTAGGGCGTGTACCAGTATTCTCACGGAATTGGTCGACGATAGCGTCCTTGACCTTATATGTAACGAAACGTGAGTTGCGGAATTCTTCAGAATACACTACAGAATCGACTGAGAAAGTCTTTCCCTTTTCGATGTACTTACTCCAATCGATTTTCTTTACCTCTTCATAAACCTCATCAGCCGAGCGAGCCTTGAATCTTGCGATAGGCTTTAATATACGAATAGCTGTGTGAAGTTGGAAGTTTGCACGATACATCATTTCTTTGTCACCTGTAAATGACACCATACGACGACCTATCTGTACATTGTTTGCACCCAATTGGGTAAGTTCTTTTGCCAATACCGGCTCTAAGCCCATGAAGGTTTTGGCAATAAGTTCGAATTCATTCATATTTTTAATAAAAGCAATTGTTTCTTACGAAAGTTTAATCGGTACAAAATTACGAATAATTATCAAGAAACTACAATGATATAAATACAAACTTCAAAAATAAAACACATAAAAAGAAAAAGCGACCCATAATTGAGTCGCTTTTATAATAAATCAAATATTTGAGCCGATACCCGGACTCGAACCGGGGACCCACGCATTACGAATGCGTTGCTCTACCAACTGAGCCATATCGGCTTCTACTATTTGCTCAAATGCGATGCAAAGGTATCGTTTTTTTCCTATACTGCAAATTTATACAGCCTTTTTTGGTAAAAAACTTTCTTGCAAGCGTCTTGTTAGAACCTGTAGCCAAGCGTAAGTATCAGTTGATGATGCTTGTTGCTCACCTTCTGGCCATCGCAGAAGTTATCGTATCCAGAGTCATATTTATTTTGATCTCCATTAACAGCATCTAAGTCTGAGTAGCTCATAAATGGGAAGAACTCACCAGTTGTACGACTATATTGATATGCCAAGTCTATAGAGAACTTCTTATATGTATAACCAACACCTGCAGTCACTCGATTTGTCGCATTCCAATTAGTATAATCGGTTGACGAACTATAATAAGTGCTATACGAGTTCAATGTTCCATCCTTGTAACCATTCTTGTTATACATCGGCGAGACATAGTTGTAACCAAGGCGCACTGCAAGATTTGGCATAGGCTTGTACTCAGCACCCACCTTCACCGTAGATACGCCCTTAAGCACATTCTTTATGTTGCCCTTCATTGCCTGGTCGCGTGAGGATTCTTCGTAGTAATTACCCCAATAGTCGTAAACGCCACCTTCATTTACGCGAATATCCGAATAGCTATAGTCAGCATATTCATAGGTGGCACCCAAAGCCAAGTGTTTACCTACCGTGTATCCAAGACTTCCGCCAAAACGCCAAGGGGTATAGAACTTATAATCGTATCGTCCGCTTGTGGACTTGTTACCGTTACCACAGCCGTCAGCGAGTTTGCTTACCAGCGTTGTTCTGTTCTCTGTTTTCAGGTCGTACCAAGTCGGAGTGTGTACATACAAACCGACTCGGAATGGCGAGTCTTCTATTGGACGGAAGATAACACCTGCCTTTATGTCAAAGCCAGTACCAGATATGGTACGTTCGTCAGCAATTGTAACTGTACCAATTGGATTCTGTGCATTATTAACAAGTCGTTCTGTGTACTCTGAGGCATGACTATAGTTTACATCATAGAGTCCAAACGTCAAACCCCAGTAAAAACGATTACGAGAGTTTCCGCTGATATTGAAGTTGTATCTCCGATATATCCGCTTGTACCACGAAAGAAGTCGTATCCGTCAGCATTGTAGTATGCGGCTCGAAGATTGCCCGACGCATCTAATACTCCGCTGGCATCTCCAAGATAGTTTCCACCGTTATAGCCATTAGCGTTCATACCTACGAGTTGGGAGTTTTTATCGTTTAGCAATGCATTGCTATAAGATAATCCACTTGGTTATATGGTAAGTCGGGATTATTGTTTGTTCCCCATTGGCTTGTGAGCTCTCCGTTACGTTTCTCCAAACGATACAAATCGTTGTAATTCTTCATGCTCGACAGTTTGTTCTGCGAAGCACCATTCAAACGTCCCGTAGCCGTAAGTATTTGGTTGAAATTACGGCTCTTTGTGTAACTTACACCAAAGTTGACATACGAATTTCTTCCAGAACGCATTGTATGCACAAAGCCAGCATGGTCGAAACTTGCTTTAGTCTTTCGTTTTCCAATATCCGCTGCATCCGATTGGCTGTTGAAGCCAAACGAACCACTTATCATACTACGACGAAAGAGTCCTATACCTGCAGGATTGGATGACATTGTAGAAATGTCGGCTCCCAATGCTTCCATAGCACCGCCCATACCTACATAGCGCGCTGTGCCATTCAAGTCTTTCGATGCAAGTTGCGCATTATCATATGTTTCTTGACCCATTGCTGCAACACCAAGCATTGCAAACGAAAAGGCTATTATAATCTTTTTCATTGCTAATCAGTTTAAATTAATATTTTGAAGTGCTAACCCTACAGCAACATATTATCGTCTGCTGCCAAAGCCGCCACCACGACTGCCACCGCTGAAGCCTCCGCCGTTATGACTACCTCCGCCAAAACCATTTCCGAAACTTCCACGATTGCTTCCAAATCCATTATTTCTGCCGTACGATGGTTGGACATTTTGACGACGATTGTATTGCCAATTCTGTTGGCGGTTATTATCGTAGCGAGAATTATTACGTACTGTTGTACGCTGACCAAAACTGTTGCGATGAGTGCGTGTTGTGGTGCGATTGTCGTATCTTACTCTGCTACCAAACCCTGATGCAGTGAAATTACGTGTAGGATTGGGTCTGCCTCGATATGAATAATATACATAAGGAACGCCCCATCCCCAATAAGGATAGTGCCATCCCCAACAATCATAATACCACGGAGTATACCATGGATTGTACCATGAATAATAGAGATTCCACCGTGAAGACCAATAAGGACGATATGGCGAATACCAACTATACGCTCCATACCAATATGGATCATTCCAATAGCTATAGAGCGACGGACAATAGTAGTCATCGAAGCGTTCCATACGACGAGAATACACGAATTCATCGTTCATATCATCGAAATATTGAGCAGAATCCGACATTACCATGGCTGTTGAGTCAAGTGCTGCCAAATCATAGGTTCCGTCACCTTTCTCAAATACTATCACATCTTTACTCTGTTTCTTCGGAACAAAGTACATGTCATCATCATCCTGCGCCATCATCGGGAGTGAGATTACTCCAATAATTGCTGCCAATAACAATCTTTGTATCATAATAGTTTTGTTTTAAGTTCTACTACCACCAGCCCTCTATATACAAGGCTGCTACTTTTTCAACTACAAAATTAATGCGAAATATTATATAAGTACAGGGATTTTGCCTAAAAAGAATTAGGATTTTCCCTATTTTATGCTTTTTTTGCAATGTATGCCACCATCAGACAGACAGTTTTTGCGGGTTGTAACCGGATTGTAATATGTGTTTAAACATGGTGTAATACATAGCAAGTAATTTTGCAGCGTGAAAAAACCAAAGAATTAAACATAAATGGAAACAATTTATTTAGCGATTGTGGTCTTTCTGCTATGTCTGGCAGTATTTGACCTTTTTGTTGGAGTAAGTAACGATGCCGTCAACTTCCTTAACAGTGCCGTTGGAGCGAAGGTGGCAAAGTTCCGCACGGTGCTCATCGTTGCTTCGGCAGGTGTGGCAATTGGCGCCGTAATGTCCTCGGGTATGATGGACGTGGCACGTCATGGTATTATGCAGCCAGCCAATTTCTCATTCTACGACGTGATGACCATCTTCCTTGCCGTCATGGTAACAGATGTTATTGTGCTCGACATGTTCAACACGCTCGGTATGCCGACCTCTACTACCGTTTCGCTCGTGTTCGAGTTGCTTGGCGGTACGTTCGTTCTTGCAGCTATCAAGATTGCAGCCGACCCGACGCTCGGCTTTGCCGACCTGCTTAACACGGACAAGGCGTTGAGCGTGATTGTCGCCATCTTTGTGAGTGTGGCTATCGCCTTCTTCTTCGGTATGATTGTGCAATGGTTCTCACGTATAGTGTTCACTTTTAATTATAAGAAACACTCGCGCTACTCTATCGCACTCTTCGGCGGTATCGCCTTCACAGCTCTCTCCTACTTCATCTTCCTTAAAGGCTTGGGCAAGAGCCGCTTCATTGCAGAGGACGTTCGCACATGGATTGACAGCAACATCTCGTTACTGTTGCTCTACACGTTCATAGGTTCAACTATCATGATGCAGGTTCTGCACATGCTGCGCGTCAACGTGTTCAAGTTCATCGTGCTTATGGGCACTTTCGCTCTTGCCATGGCTTTCGCCGGCAACGACCTTGTGAACTTCATCGGTGTGCCTCTCGCCGGTATGGATTCGTTTCGCGACTACATGGCTAATAGCAATGGCATTGGCGCGAGAGACTTTATGATGACTTCGCTTATGGAGTCGGCACAGACACCTTCGATCTATCTACTTGCTGCAGGCGTAGTCATGATTGTGGCTATGGCTACTTCAAAGAAAGCACGCAACGTGATTAAGACCAGCGTCGACCTCAGCCGTCAGGACGAAGGCGACGAGATGTTCGGCTCGAGCCGTGCTGCACGCAGTATTGTACGCGTCACTCAGGACGGCAATGGTTGGGTAATGCAGTACATGCCGAAGTCTATCTCACGCTGGATTGACAGCCGCTTCAACAAGCAGGAGGCAGAGCTTAACGACGGAGCTGCGTTCGACGTGGTTCGTGCAGCCATCAACCTCGTGCTCGCATCAATGCTTATCACGATTGGCACCAACTACAAGTTGCCACTCTCTACAACATACGTTACGTTCATGGTGGCAATGGGTTCTTCGCTTGCCGACCGCGCTTGGAGTCGAGAAAGTGCCGTATTCCGCGTGACAGGTGTTATCAGCGTAATCGGTGGTTGGTTCATCACCGCAGCCGTAGCTTTCGGTGCTTGTGCCCTTGTCTGCCTGATAATGTTCTATGGCGGCATACTTGCTAAGATTTTATTCATGGTTTTAGTAGTTGCGTTGCTCATCAAGAGTAACCGCAAATATGCAAACAAGGAGAAAGAGGGCGAGAAGGAAGACGTATTCCGTCTGATGATGCGCACCCGCGATCCGGAAATTGTGCTCGACCTACTTATGAAGCACGTATCACGTACACAGAGCTTCATGACACGCTTTGCTATCGACGAATTTAACAACATAATCGACGGTTTGGAGAACGAGCGCACACGCACTCTGCGCAAAGTGAGCAACGAACTGAGCAAAGAGAAGGACATGCTAAAGAAGTTTCGCCGTCAGGAGTTGCTCGCCCTTAAGCGGGTTCCGACAGAGATTGCAATAGAACGCAACACATGGTTCCATCTGGGCATCAACTCTTCGGAGCAGTACATCTACTGTCTGCGTCGTATTCTCGAACCGATAAAGGAGCATGTGGACAATAATTTCAACCCTATTCCACAGGTCTACATCAACGAGTTCCGTCCGCTGCGTGCTACAATCAACGACCTGATGCAACAGACCGAGACACAGATTTCAACATGCCGTTTCGAACATTACCGCGACACTCTTGCACTTGCAGACAAATGTAAGGACGAACTCTCTATTGTCCGTAAACGCCACATCGACCGCATCACGGAGATGAAGGACAACAACCTACTGCAGGTATCGCTCGTATATCTCAATCTCCTGCAGGAGAGCCAGCAGCTGCTCAGTAACATGCGCCACCAGCTGAGAGCAGCCAAGAAATTCATGGAAAACTAACAATAGACTTCCATAGTAACTGATTAATTGAAAAGACCCTGCCAATTCTTTTAGGCAGGGTCTTTTGCTTTAAACAAGTTCAAACACGCCTGTCGGCTGTTTGCGTCTAAGTACATCGAGTTTCACCTTAATGCCTGCGTCAGAAAGAGCCTGCTCAATCGACTTGCGAGCCAATTCAGGGTGATTGTTCTCTTCGCTTAGATGGCAGAGCCATATGTGCTTTAGGCGTTCTGTATAATTTTCTACGAGTGCTGCACCACATTGTGCATTACTCAAATGCCCGGTTCCGCATTGTATACGTTCTTGCAAATGACGTGGATAGGGACCGTTTTGTAGCATTTGCAGATCGTAATTAGCTTCTATAACGAGATAGTCTGTATTGCGGATGATAGCTTTCATTTCCTCTGTAATATGACCAACGTCGGTGAGTAAGGTAAACACAACACCTTCATACTCTATTGAGTAACCAACATTGTCTGAACTATCGTGTGGCACTCCAAATGGTGTAATATGGAACCCACTTGCCTCGAAAGCCTCTCCCTTCACCACATAATGACGATTTGCTTGCGCAAGTTTCAGTTTCATACAATAGTTATTGTCCATCCCGGAATGGACAAGGCGTGTTGCATACACAGGAAGGTTTAGCTTCTTACTGAGGCTTCCCACTGATTTGATGTGATCAGCATGATCGTGTGTCACGAGTATTGAACTGAATCCTCCAGGCATGTGCAAGCCATAGTCGCCAAAGTGTTTTTTAAGGCTTCGTGTTCCTACACCTACATCGATTAAAAGTCCATCGTGCTCAGTATATATATAGTAGCAGTTGCCACAACTTCCGCTGCCAAATGATATAAATTTAAACATTGCTATATTATAAGGTAATGAGAAATATGTAGGGGTTTTGCATTACAAAGTTATTAAAAAATATTGGTTTTGCACAAAACTTTAACGACATTTTGCCTAAACTATAAGCAAACGTACAATATACCGATAGTAATGAAGATGCAATGTTTTGTTCGTAAAAATGCTCGAATCATTATAAAAATCAGTAACTTTGCATATTTAAAATGGTATATTTACAAATAACAAATATATGATGAATACGAGAAGCAATGGTCGTACACATAATTGGTTTGGCGTTGTAGGACTTTTAATAGCACTGTTGCTGATGGGTTCATGTTCATACAGTGAGGAGACAGCCATAGAGCAGAGTGCAGTCAGTTTTGCTCAAAAATACTTTAACTTGCACTATTGCCAGGCATTATCAGAATGTACACCCGAATCAGAAAATGGGTGCGTCTTAAGGCATCGAACATAACGCAAGAAGATTTAGACATACTCAACACCCAAGCCGATTCTGCGACATGTACGGTAGAATTGGTAGAATTTGACGGTGATAGTGCAACCACCATTGTGGAAGTGTGCAATTTCCTCAACTGTGACTCAATCGGCAAACCTGGCGTAATTTGTCCCAATGCCAAATTCAAGCTAACACTAAAAAAGATTGGCAAACAATGGAAGGTAGATATACAAAGTCCAATTAAAACAAGTATTTAAACAACAGATATAGATGATTTCAATAGAACAACTGTCAGTAGAGTTTGGTGTTAAGCCACTGTTCCGCAACGTAAGTTTCGTAGTGAACGACCGCGAGCGCATAGCACTTGTGGGCAAGAATGGAGCAGGAAAATCAACTATGCTGAAGATTATATGTGGGCTGCAGAAACCTACCGAAGGCAATGTGGCGATACCTACTGACACCACAATCGGCTATCTGCCGCAGGTGATGGTGTTACAGGATAACACAACCGTAAAGGAGGAAGCACGCAAGGCGTTCGCCGACACGGCTAAGCTTAAGGCACAAATAGAGGAACTCAACCGACAGATGGCTGAGCGTACCGACTACGAAAGTCCCGAGTATGCCGAGTTGGTGGAGAAGTTCACGCAGAAGCACGACCACTACATGATGATTGGTGGCGACAACTATGAAGCAGAGATAGAGCGAACGCTCACAGGTCTGGGCTTCACACGCAACGACTTCGAGCGCCCAACGAAGGAGTTCAGCGGCGGTTGGCGTATGCGTATTGAATTAGCGAAAATTCTATTGCGCCGCCCCGACGTACTGCTGCTCGACGAGCCTACCAACCACCTCGACATAGAGAGTATCGGTTGGCTCGAACGCTTCCTACAACAGAGCGCAAAGGCTGTAGTATTAGTTAGCCACGACCGAGCGTTTATCAACAACGTCACAAACCGCACCATAGAGATATCGTGCGGTCAGGTGAACGACTACAAGGTGAAGTACGACGAGTACGTAAAACTGCGTGCCGAACGCCACGAACAGCAGTTACGCGCTTACGAGAACCAGCAGAAGGAAATAGCTGATATAAAGGACTTTATAGAGCGCTTCAGATACAAACCGACAAAGGCTGTGCAGGTGCAGAGCCGCATCAAGCAGTTGGAGAAGATTGTGCCTATCGAAGTAGACGAAGTGGACAATGCAACGATGCACCTAAAGTTTCCGCCATGTCTACGTTCGGGCGACTACCCCATCATATGTGAAGACGTACGCAAAGACTATGGCGAGCATACGGTGTTCAAAAACGTAAATCTCACGATAAAGCGTGGCGAAAAGGTGGCGTTCGTAGGCAAGAACGGCGAGGGAAAGTCGACGCTCGTGAAATGCATAATGGGCGAGATTCCGTTCACGGGAAACCTAAAGGTGGGCCACAACGTGCAGATTGGCTACTTCGCACAGAACCAGGCGCAACTGCTCGACGGCGAGATAAGCGTGTTTGACACAATCGACCGCGTGGCTAAGGGCGACATACGTCTGAAGATAAAGAATATTCTCGGAGCGTTCATGTTCGGAGGCGAGGCAATCGACAAAAAGGTGAAGGTATTGTCGGGCGGCGAGCGTAGCCGTCTGGCTATGATAAAGTTGCTGCTCGAGCCGGTGAACCTGCTCATCCTCGACGAGCCTACCAACCACTTGGATATGGCATCAAAAGAAGTGCTGAAGGAAGCATCAATGCTTTCGATGGAACGGCAATCATTGTTAGCCACGATCGAGAGTTTCTCGACGGACTGGTTTCGAAGGTATACGAGTTCGGCGGAGGCACCGTTCGCGAGCATCTCGGTGGCATATACGACTACCTGCGCTCGCGCGACATCTGCAGTCTGAACGAGCTTGCCGCCATGAGCCAGCAGTCGGCTGCGCCTGCCCAAACGGTAGCAGCCCAGCAGAACGACGACACAGCTGCCAGCTCGGGCAAGATAAGCTACGCCGAGCATAAGGAGCAACAAAAGAAGATACGCCGTGTAGAGAAGCTAATAAAAGAGTCGGAAACAAAAATTGAGGCAATGGAGAAGCGAATTGCCGAGATTGACACATTGCTTTGTCTGCCAGAGAATGCTGCCGACATGACTCTCATTAACGAATACACCGAAATAAAATCGAGAATGGATGAAGAAGAAGAGCGTTGGACTGAACTCTCTGAGGAACTTGAAGCACTGAAATAATAGCGTCCATACACAATTAATACGTATAAACGCCACATAGTTACAAAGAAAATTCGTAACTTTGCGCTTGCTATCATCAATGGCAGTAAAAATAACAGAACGAAGATGTTAATAGATTATCAAAAAGCAAATATATATCAGGCAGACGGAGCTGTGCTCAACGACGTTGACTTTCAAGTTGATGCCGACCAGTTTGTTTATGTAATTGGCAAAGTTGGTTCGGGCAAATCATCGCTCTTGAAAACAATATATTGCGAAGTAGATTTCGACAAAGACGATGCCGAAAAGGCAGAGGTCTTAGGCCGTGATTTGCTCAGCATAAAGCGTCGAGATATCCCTGCGCTACGTCGTGAGATGGGTATCATCTTTCAAGATTTTCAACTGCTGCACGATCGCAATGTGTACAGAAATCTTGAGTTCGTGCTGCATTCCACAGGTTGGAAGTCGTCCAAAGAAATAGCTGCGCGCATAGAGCAGGTGCTTGAAGCTGTAGGTATGCAGGACAAGAAGTTGCGTCTGCCACATGAATTATCTGGTGGTGAGCAACAGCGCATCGCCATTGCACGTGCTTTGCTCAATAGTCCTAAGATTATCATCGCAGACGAACCTACAGGTAATCTCGATCCTGAGACAGCGGAAAAGATTGTCGGTTTGCTCTACGAAATAAGCCATACGGGTACCGCAGTCGTATTCTCGACCCACAACCACGGACTCATTGAGAAATTCCCTGGTAGGGTGTTCAAGTGTGAAGATGGCAAGTTATGTAATGTCACAGATAAATATAACAAGTAAACGTATAAAACAAAATAATAAAACAATAATGAAAGTAATGAAATTTGGAGGTACCTCTGTAGGTACTCCGGAACGCATGAAATCCGTTGCGACAATGGTCTCTGAGTCTGGAGAACAAGTGTTTGTTGTGTTGTCTGCAATGTCAGGAACAACAAACTCACTCATAGAGATTTCCAATTACCTCTACAAGAAGAACTCCGACGGAGCTAACGATGTAATCAATAATCTTGAGCAGAAATACATGCAGCACGTAGAGGAACTCTACTCTACCGACGAATACAAACAGCGCACTCGCGAATTTCTTGCATCAGAGTTCAACTATCTCCGTTCGTTCACAAAAGACCTCTTCACAAGTTTTGAGGAAAAGAATATCGTAGCGCAGGGCGAAATTATCAGCACCAACATGGTTACAAACTTCCTTTTAGAGAAGGGCGTAAAGGTGGTTCTGCTTTCAGCTTTCGACTTTATGCGTACTGACAAGAACGCCGAACCCGACACTCACTACATCAAAGAGAAGTTGGCTGCGGTAATGAAAGAAAATGAGGGCTATCAGGTATATATCACTCAAGGATTTATATGTCGCAACGCTTATGGTGAGGTAGACAATCTGTTGCGTGGTGGTAGCGACTTCACAGCATCGCTTATTGGCGCAGCCTTGCCTGCTGAAGAGATTCAGATTTGGACAGACATTGATGGTATGCACAATAACGACCCACGTGTAGTGGACAAGACAGAAGCTATTCGTCAGCTCAATTTTGAAGAGGCTGCCGAACTTGCATACTTCGGTGCAAAGATTTTGCATCCAACATGCGTGCAGCCAGCTAAGTTCGCAGGTATACCTGTACGCCTTAAGAACACTCTCGACCCTAAGGCAGAGGGCACTATCATTGATAACGTGTTGCTCAGAGGCAAGATAAAAGCTGTTGCTGCTAAAGACAACATCACGGCTATCAAGATTAAATCGTCGCGAATGCTCTTCGCAACAGGCTTCCTTCGCAAGGTGTTTGAGATATTCGAGTGCTACCAAACTCCTATTGATATGATTACAACGAGTGAGGTTGGTGTATCGATGAGTATCGACAACACGTCTCACCTCAACGAGATTGTAGACGAACTGAAGAAGTATGGCACCGTAACCGTCGACTCGGACATGTGCATCGTATGCGTTGTGGGCGACCTCGACTGGAACAACCTCGGCTTCGAAAGCATTGTCTTGGACGCGATGAAGAATATCCCCGTGCGTATGATTTCGTATGGTGGAAGCAATTATAACATATCATTCCTTATCAGAGAAGCTGACAAGGAACGCGCATTGCAAAGCCTCTCCGACGTGCTCTTCAACAACAAGTAAAGAAGAACAACGTTAGATATTAAGATTATAGGAGTTAACTGAGGGCAATGGCATAGTCACGCGAAGTTAACTCCTAACATTATTTTATAGTAATAACCATTAAATGCACAAAGAATGTTTTCGGTTGACAAGTTAAATAGCATAGTAACACCCTACTACTATTACGACACGCAGTTGCTGCGAGAGACGTTAGAAGTTATAAAACAAGAATGTGAGAAGCATGAAAACTTCCACGTTCACTATGCCGTGAAAGCAAATGCCAATCCGAAGATATTGCGTATCATCAGCCAGTATGGTTTTGGTGCCGACTGCGTGAGTGGCGGCGAAATTAAGGCGGCTATCGAGGCAGGTTTTCCTGCTGACAAGGTGGTGTATGCAGGCGTGGGCAAGAGCGATTGGGAGATTAATCTCGGACTGGAGAAGGGCATCGCCTGTTTCAATGTCGAATCGATTGCCGAACTGGAGGTTATCGAAGAGTTGGCAGTGGCAGCCAACAAGACTGCTAATGTTGCTTTCCGAATCAATCCTAATATCGGTGCCCATACACATGCAAACATTACGACCGGACTCGCAGAGAACAAGTTTGGTATAGCAATGCAAGACATGGAGAATGTAATAGAACGTGCAACAACGATGAATAATATCAATGTTGTTGGTCTGCACTTTCATATTGGTTCTCAGATACTTGACATGGGCGACTTCAAGGCATTATGTAATCGCATTAACGAGCTGCAAGTGCAACTTGATAAGCACCATATATATGTTCAAAGCATCAATGTAGGCGGCGGACTCGGCGTGAACTACGACTCACCCGACCATCAGCTATACCCGACTTCAAAGAATATTTTCACACGTATGCTAAGCATCTCCGTCTGCGTGAAGGTCAACAGCTACATTTCGAACTTGGACGCTCTGTAGTCGCTCAATGTGGTTCGCTCATCTCTCGTGTGCTCTACGTAAAGCAAGGCTCACATAAACAGTTCGCCATTCTTGACGCTGGCATGACCGACCTCATACGTCCGGCTCTTTATCAAGCGCTGCACAAGATTCAGAACCTCACGAGCAACGAGCCAACAGAAGTTTACGATGTAGTAGGACCTATCTGCGAGTCGAGCGATGTCTTCGCTAAGGCCATCGACCTCAATAAGTGTCATCGTGGTGACCTCATTGCTATACGCTCAGCCGGTGCATACGGTGAGATAATGGCAAGCGCATACAACTGTCGTCAATTGCCTAAAGGTTACATTACAGAAGATTTGTAAATAATCAGAAATGTTTATCGATAATATAACAATCATAATAAGTATCATTGTTCTACTACTGACCATTGCATCGGTAGTAGCCAATCCTTTTTTCCGTTCTATTAAGACCAAGAGCACCAAAGATACCACAATTGAATTGCCCCCACTTACTGTTGTTGTGCTCTCACAAAACAATGTGGAGGCACTTGACAAACACCTGCCACTTATCTTTTCGCAAGATTATGCACCAGGCTTTGAAGTCGTAGTTGTTGGCGAAAAGGGCGACCTCGATTTAGAGGCAGTACTTGCTAAATACGCTGACAACAAGAACCTTTATGCTACGTACATCCCCAAGCGTTCGCTTTTTATGAGCAAACCTAAGTTGTCAGCCTCATTGGGCATAAAGGCAGCCCACAACGATTGGGTCATTATGCTTAATGCTTCGTGTGCACCTGCTTCTGACAAATGGCTGCAAACCATTGCAGAAAGCATAGATAGCAATACGAACCTTGTTCTCGGCTACTCCAACTATAAGGATGACGTGAAGCCCTATCGTCGCTTCATACGTCTTCGTGAAGCTTGCTATTATCTGCGAGCAGCTGCACATGGTATCGCTTACCGTTCTACTGGTGCAAACATTGCATTCAGACGTTCCGAGTTTATCAGTGGCGATGGCTATCGCGGCAACTTGCAGCACGTGTATGGCGAATACGATTTCATAATAAACAAGTTTGCAAGACCCTACTCAACAGCTATCACATTGCTACCAGACTCATTCGTACACAACGATTGTCCAACTAAAAAGACCTGGACAGAATATTGTATAGCCAACAGTCATGTAGGTCGTCACCTTGAGCGTAAAGCCCTAATGCATCTATCCTACATAACCGACGCACTGTTTATGTATATCAACTATGCCGTCCTAATCACAACAGGCGTATTTGCAGTCCTAACTGGCAGATGGATTGCTTTAGCTGTTGCAGCGTTGTGTCTCATAGCAACAATAGCATTGCGTATATTTTTCGTAAAAAGAAAATGTAATATCTTCAGTGAGCACCTATCCGCATGGTCTGTCCCATTCTACGAATTGTCGCTTTTGTGGTTCGATATACTCACCAAACTGCGCTATATAAGAGCAGACAAACACGATTTTTCTACGCATAAAATATGAGAATCAAATTTATAAGTCTCTTAAAAGGCACTGCATCTCCTTTGAACAAGGAATTGCCGGACACTATCGCCGATAATATTAGTAGCATTGGCGATGTGGAAGTTGTGGACAATGCTCCCGACCTTGTGCATGTGTTTGGTAAATGGTCTGGCACTACTGCCACAACTATGAAGGGCTACACGCACAAAGGTATTCCCGTTGTTTTCACATCAGCGAATGGATTGGTAGATGTTCTCCCTCCACATTCCCTCATGCTTGCCCCAACAGTATTTCATTGCTGCGGACCAGCAGAAGCAGAACTTATAAAGAAATTGTTACCCAAAGCATCTGTTAAGGTCATTGCCAACGAGCAATTCACTTTAACAACCGACCGCACAACCATGCTCCGACAGTTCAACGACCTATATGCTAAGGTGTACAACGAACATGAAGCAAAGGTAATGTCTGAAATCAACAACAAGGTTAGGACGTTGAACATTTCTGACCATGCCATTAACGAAATATGCTCTCAATTGCTATATCTGCAATACGCTTTCCGACGCGAGACGATACGCCAGAGATTGCTTGATAACCTTTCCGACACACTGATTAATAGCAACTACGATGAAGAAGCAATGCGTCAAGCACTTGACACCTTGAAAATTTCGTCCTTTGCCACATCCGTAATGGCACTACTCGAATCCAAATCGCATCTCACAGAGGCTTTATGCCCATAGCCGCATCTGACGACAAAACAACGAAACAGATGCAAAAGCACATTATATAACTCTCAACATCACTACATTGAACATGAGAAAAGATCATAAAGTCACAGCCAATGATATGAAATACCTGCAACTGCTTGCCCAGTCATTCCCGAACATCCCTGAAGCAAGCACCGAGATTATCAATCTGCAGGCCATTCTCAATCTTCCTAAAGGTACCGAGCACTTCGTTGCCGATATTCATGGCGAATACGAAGCATTCCTTCACATTCTGAAGAATGCTTCGGGCAATATACAACGCAAGGTGAACGAGCTTTTTGGCAATCTGATGCGCGAATCGGATGCACGAGAGCTCTGCACATTGATATACTACCCCGACCAGAAACTCGAACTGATAAAAGCAGCCGAGGAAAACATCGACGACTGGTATCACATCACCATACACAACTTGGTAGCAGTATGTCGCTTGGTATCAAGCAAGTACACACGTTCGAAGGTTCGCAAGGCACTACCACGCTCCTTCTCATACATCATACAGGAATTGCTGCATGAGCGCACAGACGATGCCAACAAAGCTGACTATGTCAACGTCATCATCGACACAATCATATCTACTGGTCGTGCCGACGATTTCATCATTGCCATCTGCAACGTGATACAACGCCTGTCTATCGACCAGTTGCACATCCTCGGCGACATCTTCGACCGCGGTCCTGGCGCACACATCATTCTCGACACCCTCTCGCGCTACCACTCTTGGGACATACAATGGGGCAATCACGATGTGCTTTGGATGGGCGCAATGGCAGGCAATCGCGCATGTCAGTGCAACGTCATCCGACTCTCGCTGCGCTACGCCAATATGACAACCCTCGAAGAGGCTATGGCATCAACCTCATGCCGCTTGCCACATTTGCCATGGACACCTATGGCGACGACCCTTGTGAGGAATTTATCCCTAAGATTTCGTCTGCCGACTCTGCACGTGTCGACGAAAAGTCGATACGTCTTGCTGCCCTAATGCACAAAGCCATAACTATTCTGCAGTTTAAGGAGGAGGTGCCATCATCAAACGCCACGCCAAGTGGAAGATGTCCGACCGACTCATGCTTAACTACATCGACTACGACAAGGGCACAATCACTCTCAACGGCAAGGAGTATCCGCTCAAGAGCAACTCCTTCCCTACCATCGATCCCAAACACCCCAATCGTCTCACACCCGAAGAGAAGCAGCTCATGGACAAGATCAACCACTCGTTCCAGGTGAGTGAGAAACTGCACAAGCACATACGCCTGCTCCTTCAGCATGGTTGCATGTACGCTGTGTTCAACAACAACCTCCTCTTTCACGCCTCCATACCTCTCGACGAAGACGGAAAGCTGAAGGAGGTAGAAATCATCTCTGGCACAACATGCTCGGGCAAAGACCTGCTATATAACATCGGTATGCTCATCCGCTCAGCTTTCCAAACCGACTCTACACCTGAGGAACGCAACTACGCCATCGACTACTTCCTCTATCTATGGTGTGGTCCCGACAGCCCACTCTTCGACAAGTCGAAGATGGCAACCTTCGAACGCTACTTCATTGACGACAAGGAGACACACACCGAAGAGAAGGGCAACTACTTCAAGCTACGCGACAACGAGCAGATAGTAGACAATATCCTTGATGCCTTCGACGTAGTAGCGACAATCGCCACATCATCAACGGCCACGTACCCGTACACGTATGCAACGGCGAGAATCCCGTAAAAGCTAACGGCAAACTCATGGTCATTGACGGTGGTTTCTCGCAGCCATACCATAAGGAAACCGGCATTGCCGGCTACACCCTCGTCTACCACAGTCGTGGGTTCGTTCTCGTACAGCACGAGCCGTTCACATCCACAATCGATGCCATACAGAAGTGCTCCGACATCAAGTCGTCCACACAGATAGTCGAAATGTCCTCGCACCGTATGCGCGTAGCCGACACCGACATAGGTCGCGAACTGAAAAATCAGATTAGCGACCTTCAACGCCTCCTATATGCCTACCGACACGGCTACATCAAAGAAGCCATACCCAACAAATAATTGTGTAATAACTTCACTCGCTAAGCGAGCTATCTTCCAATAAAATGAACAACCCAACCATTTGCGCCATCGCTACCGCCCCTGGTGGTGCGATTGGCATAATTCGCATCTCAGGAAGCGAAGCCCTCACTATAGCCGACCGGATATTCCGTCCCGTCGGCTCTAATGCCCCATTAGCCGACCGCAAACCCTACACACTCGCCTTCGGCAATATCGTCAACGCTGAAAACGAAGTCGTTGACGAAGTTCTCGTCTCCATCTTTCATGCTCCCCACTCCTACACTGGTGAGAACTCAGTAGAAATCTCCTGCCACGGCTCCGCTACATACTGCAGCAGGTGATGTTCCTACTCACCCAAAACGGATGCATTCCTGCCGGTCCAGGCGAGTTCACTCAGCGTGCATTCCTCAACGGCAAGATGGATCTCTCGCAAGCAGAAGCCGTAGCCGACCTCATCAGCGCTACCAACAAAGCTACACACGACATGGCACTCAGCCAGCTGAAGGGGCATTTCAGCAACGAACTCTCCGACTTAAGAGCACATCTCCTTAAACTCACATCGCTCTTAGAACTCGAACTCGATTTCTCCGACCACGAAGAACTCGAGTTTGCCGACCGCTCCGAACTCTACACCCTTGCCTGTGACATCCACCAACGTCTCGCCTCGCTCGCTCGTTCATTCGAAGTAGGCAACGCCTTGAAGAACGGTATCCCCGTAGCCATTGTCGGAAAAACCAACGTCGGAAAGAGCACCCTACTCAACCACCTGCTGCACGAAGAGAAAGCCATCGTGAGCGATGTGCATGGCACCACCCGTGACTTCATCGAGGACACCACCATCATCAATGGCATCCAGTTCCGCTTTGTCGACACAGCCGGCATCCGCCCAACCGATGACGTTGTCGAGAACATCGGCATCGAGCGCACCTACCAGAAGTTGCAGGAGGCGAAGATTGTGCTTTGGCTTATCGACCAACAACCCACCGAAGCCGAGATAGAGGACATCAAGGAGCGTGTGGCAGACAAGAAACTCATCATCGTACGCAACAAAATCGACAAAAGCACAACAATTCAAAATCCAGAGTTTAAAACTCCCAATTGCGCAATTCGCAATAATTCAAAACTCAAAATTCAAAACTCAAAATTTCACACAGTGGACATAAGTGCCAAATACGGTACCAACATCCCCGTTCTCGAACAACTCATCGTTGAAGCCGCCGACATACCCCAGCTCTCCGAAAGCGACATCGTCATCACTTCCGCACGCCACTACTCTGCTCTGCTCCTCGCAGACGAAAGTCTACAGCGTGTCATCGACTCAATGAACCTCGGATTAAGTGGCGACCTCCTTGCCGAAGATCTCCGCATCGTCATCGACCGCCTTGCAGAAATCACGGGCGAAGAGCGCATCACCCCCCAAGAAACACTTCAAAACATCTTCACCCACTTTTGCATCGGAAAGTAACCTTTCTGCAGGGTAAATGTCATTCGCATCATCAGCATCCACGACCGGATTGACTCCAACAACATCCTGTTTCCGGAAACCAAGCCATCTGACGTATTGGTAATGATTGGTTCTCTGCCCGACGAAGTCCTTGCTCTCAGGAAATCTGCAGAGCATGTAATCAAGCTGCAGGAGAAGATGATTGTGTCTCTGCCTCCTGTTTCTGACAGCAAGACGCAGAAGCTCGACAGAGAAAAGACTGTAGTGAACCTCTATATTGCCGGACATCCGATAGATGAAATCTGGAGAGCCAGCGGATTCAGAAGCAGAAGTTCCGTATTCCGCATTCTCAACAAGAACGGAATCAAGCTGAATAGAGGCAACCACTCCGGACCTATCAAGAAAAGAGACACAAAGTAAACAAGACATTGAAGATTAAATCATGAAGAAGATATTATTCCTACACGGATTCTTCGCCACAGGCAGTTGTCCGATGGCGAGAGCCTTGAAAGAGGCGTTTGAGGGGACGGCGGTGGTGCTGACTCCCGACCTCCCTTTGCACCCCAAGGAGGCACTGAAGGAGATTCGCTCCATCATCGACCGGGAACAGCCCGACTTGCTTCTTGGCAATAGCTGCGGCTCTTTCCTTGCCCAGATGCTGGCTCCAGTGGTGGGCATTCCTGCCCTGCTCGGCAATCCGTATTTCATGATGACGGAGTTTCTGAAGGAGCGCATCGGCGAGCATGAATACAAGGCACCAAGAAGGACGGTAATCAGCGGCTGGTAATTGACGAGGCACTGATTGAGGAGTTCGCGGAGCTGGAAGCCGTGCAGTTTGACCATTGCAATCCCTATTATAAGGATCGTGTGTGGGGACTTTTTGGTGAGCAGGACACCCTGGCTCACTTCTCCCCTCTCTTCCTGCAGCATTACAATCAAGCCTTCCATTTCCCTGGCGGTCATACGCCTACTGAGCAGGAGGTGAAGACCTGGTACGCTCCCCTTGCCCAGAAAATGCTGATGGAGTTTTCTGCAAAGGAAGAAAGATATTGTGGCGCACAAGCGGTGTGGTAGATAAAGCCGAACTGCTGGCTACGCTTGATCCATTCTTGACATAATCAAAAATATAAAAGAATAATCTTATGCGCATAATTGGAAACTTACTTTGGTGGCTGGATATGAACACATTACATAGTTGCCTCGCCTACTATCTTCTTGCTATCAATGCAGTTGCATTCATCGTGTACGGCATTGACAAATACAAGGCAAAGAAAGCCAAATGGCGCATTCCAGAAGTAACGCTTTTGTTGCTGGCTGTACTTGGAGGAAGCATCGGGGCATGGATAGGAATGAAAGTCTGGCACCATAAGACGATGCACAAGAAATTCAAATACGGCATTCCTGCTATTCTGCTTATACAGATTGCGCTGATGGCGTATTTACACATGAATCTTTGGAAACAAATAGTTTGAAGAAAATTATGGCAATGACAATTGATACAACAAACCTCTGTTCGCATCTTCAAAAAAAGTTGTTTGAACATGAGGGCGTATATTATCCTATCTGGCAAGCCATGCAGAACGATGAGGAGTTGACTGCGTGGTTCGCTCACGACAGCTTCATATTTATCGTAATGGTAAAAAGATTCTCATTCTCGCTGGCAAGGCTCAGCCGAAGATTATCAGAGAGGACAAACTGAATGAATTGATAATAAAATAAAGAACGAAGCTTATGAACTTTCCAGAAATATATTCAGCAATAGGCATGATGGAACTGATTCAGAAAATCGGCTTCCTCCCTCTCCTTGATAGTAGCATTGAAGGCTTCTCTGCCGAAGACATCGTGGCGGAAGACTGCGGTTACGTAAGACTTCCTGAAGGCGGTTGAGACTGGCCGCTATGGAAATGGAAGGGCGAAATTGTGCAGGAAATGCCATGTATGTACGGAAAGTTCTTCAACAAGAAAGCAGGATTCATCAGCCAGGAATGGTGGCCGGACTTCTGTAACTACAGAAGAAGCAAGTTCCCTCGCCCAGATGATGACTCGATAGAAGGAGCCATTCTCTGCACGCTTCAATCTACCGGCAGTCTCACCACAAGAGAACTTCGGGCAGCCTGCGGTTTCACGGAAAACCGACGCACGAAGCAAGAGCAGAGTAAAGCTTGCTTCAACTCTGCCTTGCAAGAAGGAGGAAGACCGAAGGTCAAGGGAATGAGAAGCAAGTTTGACGGTTATCTCACCCGACTGGAAATGGCAACTTACATCGTAACCGAGGATTTCATCTACCCTCGTGACAAGCATAACCATGAATATGGCTGGGGATGGTCGCTGCTCAATACTCCCGAAGATCTCTATGGCAGGGAGGCTTGCCAATGCAACCGCACTCCCCTGGAATCTTACCAAAGGATTTTCGAGCATCTGAAAGAAATCATGCCTGATGCTTCGGATAAACAGATTATTAAATTAATAGGATAAAAATGACTTTACTTCAAGAAGGACTGTTCGCCATGCAGGATAAGCAGTATGCTGCTTTCCAGGCCAAACTGACACCGGGAGTGCCTGTGGAGAATTTCATAGGCATTCGTGTGCCTGTGCTTCGCAAGTTCGCAAAAGAGTTTACAAAGGAGGCAGAATGTGAGGATTTCCTGCATCAGTAAGGAGCGAAGAGTATTACGTAAAAATGATGGTTGCCTGGTTCTTCGCCACCGCCCTTGCCAAGCAATGGGACCAGGCGATTCCCTACATCGAGCAACGCCGTCTTGCTCCCTGGACGCACAACAAGACCATCCAGAAGGCCATCGAGAGCTACAGAATCACGCCCGAGCAGAAGGAATATCTGCGGACATTGAAGATAAAATAATTATGACACAAGATACTTCTACATATTACGTTTGGATAGGTGGTTCATGTGATTATGGCCATAAAGAGCGAGCTGGTGGTGCTGCCGTTGTGATTGAGCATAACGGCAACATCATCAGCCGTGATGTAATCAGCGACTTGCACACCACAGAGTTCCGAATGATGCTAACCCTCATGTTGAAGGTAATGCAGGAAATACCGGAAGGTTCCGACATTCTCTTCCTGACCAACGCTGCCTATATTCAGAACTTTGACAAGACTCCAACGGCTAAATCAGCCAACCGAACGAGCAGCGAGAGCAAAGATGCAAGCTCGCTTGCAATCTCTGCCGAGTCGCGAAGGAGGAAGCGAGAGCCAATCCAGACTTGATCATTCAATGCATCGAGGAAAAGAAAAGGCACAACTCAGTCGGGGTCAAGATTGTGCAATACCACAAAAGCCCATTGCTGATAGAAACCCACGATAGGGCTACGGAAGCAATGGCTAAGACAAGGAAGGAGTTTCATCAGAAAAACAATAGACTATCGGTCTCGTCTGAAATCGTTGCGTCCGTCTCCATGCCACCATGCGCCCAGGAAGGCGAGGATGGCACGGAAAATTCATCCCACTTGTCAAGATAGAATGAAGCAAACTGGTTCAACTCCTGCTCACTAAAGAGCTCCTTGTCTGTGCCGCTCACTGCCTGGGTAAGTCGGCTGAGAATTGATTTCATTGTTGCTGAAATGCACGAATAATTATACAAAATGGAGAGGGGAAACTCATCCATATTAGGATAAAAATCGCAAAACATGCCGATAAGCCGGGGAAATCTATTAAATATTGATACATTTCCACGACTTATCGGTATATTTTTGTATATTTGCAGAAGATACACGGATAATGCAGATTTTGAGCGTTTACAAAGGTTAAATATATTAAATCTTCAACCATAATTTGCGTGGTAAAGACTATGCACACAAACAGGATATTAAAAAATATTATGCCAAGAAAAGAATACACATCGCTACCAACCAATTACCCCGTATGCGAGCATAGCGACTGCCCAATGGCAACAAACTGCTTGCACCAGATAGCACACGCCATAATGTTGAAGAACGAGGAGTATCTGCGGCTCATAAACCAACCAGATGCACTAAGGACACATCATGCGCATATTATCGCAGCAACAGTCCGATGCTCTACGCTCGTGGCTTCACCAATTTTCAGCAACGCATGTTCCCCGATCAGTACAGACGTTTCATGGAGATTTGCGTCGGCGAATGGGGACGCAATCCTTACTTCGAGCGTCGACGTGGCGCACGTCTCATACCTATAAGCGAACAGGAATTCATACTGAAGGTACTGAAAATAGTGGGCGTAACCGAAGAAATGCAGTTCGATAGCTATGAGCAAGCTATCAACTGGTATGACTAACACATCAAACAGGTGCAACTAACGCATCTGTTCATTACAACTATCACAGTACTCTCCCTACGTAGTACTCGAGTAATCTCACCACCGTACTGCAGTAATCTCGCTACTATACTCGAGTAATATATCCACAAGTACTCAAGTACTCTCGCACAAGTACTATAACAAACCTCAACATTAGAACAAAAAGATATATGATTACAGTTGATGGACTGACCGTCGAATTCGGTGGCACCACCCTATTTAAAGATATCTCCTTCCAAATCAATGAGAAGGATCGTATAGCCCTCATGGGCAAAAATGGCGCAGGCAAGAGCACGCTCTTGAAGATTATGGCTGGCGTACGGCAGGCAACGCGTGGCACTGTTTCTGCACCCAAAGATTGCGTCATAGCTTATCTGCCACAGCACCTTATGACAGAAGACGGACGTACCGTCTTTGAGGAGACATGCCAGGCTTTCGCACATCTGCATGAGATTCAGGCTGAGATAGACCGCATAAATACCGAACTCACAACACGTACCGACTATGAGAGCGATGACTATATGCAACTCATAGAGAAGGTATCAACTCTCTCGGAGAAGTTCTATGCCATTGATATGACGCACTTTGAGGAAGACGTAGAGAAGACCCTTCTCGGACTCGGCTTTGAACGCTCCGACTTCAATCGTCCTACAAGTGAATTCTCTGGAGGTTGGCGTATGCGCATCGAACTGGCTAAACTCCTACTAAAGTCGCCCGACGTACTGCTACTCGACGAGCCAACAAACCACCTCACTTCGAGTCTATCGGTTGGCTTGAGGATTTCATAATCAATAGTTCCAAAGCCGTAGTCGTCATCAGTCACGACCGCAAATTCGTCGATAACATCACCACACGCACCATCGAAGTGACCATGGGACGCATCTACGACTACAAAGCTTCTTACAGTCACTACCTCGAACTGCGCAAGGAACGACGCGAGCAACAGATGAAGCAATACGAAGAGCAGCAGAAGATGATTGCTGAAACAAAGGACTTTATCGAACGCTTCAAAGGTACGTACTCAAAGACATTTCAGGTACAGAGTCGCGTAAAAATGCTTGAGAAACTCGAACTCATAGAAGTGGACGAAGAGGATACAAGCCGCCTTCGCCTAAAGTTTCCACCAAGCCCACGAAGCGGTGCCTACCCCGTGCAGATGAGCGACGTAGCCATGGCTTTCGATGACAAAACAATATTCAGCGGTGTGAACCTCACCGTAGAACGCGGTGATAAGATAGCCTTCGTAGGTCGCAACGGCGAAGGAAAGTCTACACTCGTCAAGTGTATCATGGGACAACTCCAGAACCAAGGACAACTCAACCTCGGACACAACGTACAGATTGGCTACTTCGCTCAGAACCAGGCATCCCTGCTCGACGGTGAACTCACCGTCTTCCAGACCATTGATGACGTAGCAAAGGGGGAGATACGCAATAAGATACGCGACCTGCTCGGAGCCTTTATGTTCGGAGGCGAAGACTCCACGAAGAAAGTGAAAGTGCTATCTGGCGGCGAGCGCACACGACTCGCTATACTCAAACTCCTCCTCGAACCAGTGAACCTCCTCATCCTCGACGAGCCGACAAATCACCTCGACCTCCGCACCAAAGACGTTCTTAAACAAGCCCTGCAGGACTTCGATGGCACCCTCATCGTGGTTAGTCACGACCGCGACTTTCTTGACGGACTCGTCACCAAGGTCTACGAGTTCGGCCACGGTCGCGTCCGCGAACACCTCGGTGGCATCTACGACTTCCTCGAATCAAAAAAACTCGAAAGCCTGCAAGAGCTGGAGAAGAAACGATAGCTTTGAATGGAATAAAGAACGAAGTATATGAGCATTAAAAAGAATGGGATTTATTGGAAGGGCATCAAGCGCCGGATAGGGAGATTCTTTGAGAAGGTGCACGAATGTATACTTATCTTCACCGACTGGCTTGGGTAAGCACACAAAGTAAATAGACAGCAAAACATTGATATAATCTGATGGAAACAGAAAGAATTTACCTTCGCCATTGGCAAGAATCGGATGCAGAGGCGCTCTTCAAGTACGCCTCAGACCCTGACGTAGGACCTCGTGCTGGATGGCCGGCACATAAGTCTGTAGAAGAAAGTCGGGAGATAATCCGGACATTCTTTCATAATGACACGACATGGGCGATTGTGTTGAAAGAGACTGGCGAGGCAATCGGTTGCATCGGCTACTACACCAATGAAACCAGCAACATCCCTATCGGAGAAAACGACTGCGAGGTGGGCTACTGGGTAGGAAAGCCTTACTGGAACAGAGGAATCTGCACCGAAGCCTTAAAGCTGATGCTCGACTACTGCATCAGCGAGAAGCATTTCGAAAACATCTGGGCAGATCATTTCACCGGAAACCCGGCATCAGGAAAGGTCATGGTGAAATGCGGCTTCTCAGACACCGGAATGCTAAACAGATGCAGCCAGCTTGTGGGTGGCGACAAGGATATGGTTAAAGTGTTTAAGTACAAAGGATAAAAATAAATGGAACATTAAACATATTGGTTATGAAGAAGATAAAGCTGAGCAATGGCGTGGAAATGCCGCAACTGGGTTATGGTGTTTATCAGGTGGAACCTGATGAGTGTGAGCGTTGTGTGCTGGATGCGCTCAGCGTGGGTTATCGGATGATAGATACTGCGCAGGCTTATCTCAACGAGGAAGCCGTGGGCAACGCATGGAAGAAGAGCGGCGTGAATCGTGATGAGATTTTCCTCGTCTCCAAGGTCTGGCCTTCCAACTATGGCGACGGACAGACCATGAAGAGCATCGACGAGAGTCTGCGCAAACTGCAGACCGACCACATCGACCTGATGCTCCTCCACCAGCCTTACTGCGACCGTTACGGTGCTTACCGTGACTTGCAAAAGGCTTACAAGGCAGGAAAGATTCGTGCCATCGGAGTGAGCAACTTCTTCCCCGACCATCTCGTAGACCTGGCTTCCAACATGGAGATTGCGCCGATGGTGAACCAGATGGAGACGCATGTGTTCAACCAGCAGCATGAGACCCGAAAATTCATGGATGAGTTTGGCACCAAGCTCATGGCGTGGGCTCCATTGGCAGAAGGTCAGAACGGACTGTTCACCAACCCTACCCTCACCCAGATTGGCGAGAAATACGGCAAGACTGCTGCACAGGTAGCCTTGCGCTGGTTGCTGCAGAGCGGCGTAATCATAATCCCGAAGACCGTTCACAAGGAGCGAATGGAAGAGAATCTGAATCTCTTCGACTTCGAGCTTGATGCTGAGGACATGCAGGCGATTGCCAATCTCGACACCGCACACAGTCTCTTCCTCGACCATCATAGCGGAGAAACTACCAAGCAGTTTATGGAGTGGAGAGCCGTGGTGAAACCTACAGAATAAAGAAACAATTATTCCTTCTATGTTGCATTATAAAGCAAAGAACTTATGACGTTGCTTCAAGAAAGACTATTCGCAATGCAGGATAAGCAGTATGCTGTTTTCCAAGCCAAGCTGACCCCGGGAGTGCCTGTGGAAAGTTTCATTGGCATTCGTGTGCCCATGCTACGCAAATTCGCAAAAGAGTTTACAAAGGAGGCAGAATGCGAGGAATTCCTTCATCAGCTTCCTCACGAATACTACGATGAGAACATGCTTCACGGACTCCTCATTTCCGAGGTTAAGGACTACGAAGAATGTATTCAGCTGACAGACTGTTTCCTGCCATTCGTGGACAACTGGGCGGTCTGCGACATTATGTCTCCGAAGGTGTTTGCCAAATACAAGAAGGAGCTATTGGCGAAAATCAAGACTTGGAGTAAATCGTCACACGTATATACTTGTCGCTTTGGAATAGGAATGCTTATGTCGCATTACCTGGATAAAGACTTCAAGGCAGAATATCTTGAAATTCCGGCATCTGTAAGGAGCGAAGAGTATTACGTAAAAATGATGATAGCCTGGTTCTTTGCCACTGCCCTTGCCAAGCAATGGGACCTGGCGATTCCCTACATCGAGCAACGCCGCCTCGCTCTCTGGACACATAACAAGACCATCCAGAAGGCCATTGAGAGCTACAGAATCACGCCTGAGCAGAAAGAATATCTGCGGACATTGAAGATAAAATAGTTATGACAAAGCAACCGATATACGTACAATATTACGACTCACCTTGTGGAGAGTTGATTTTGGCATCAGTTGACGAGGAACTGTGTCTTTGTGATTGGAACGAAAAGCCATGTGCTGAACGCAACAAACGTCGTCTTGAAAACCACACGAGTGCAGATTTCAAGATTGATACAACTGCAGTTTTAGAACAGGTCAAGCAGCAACTCGATGAATATTTTGCTGGAATCCGCAAGACGTTTGATATTCCGTTACACCCCATAGGAACCGATTTCCAACATCAAGTCTGGAACATATTGCGCCATATACCTTACGGAGAAACAAGGAGTTACAAGCATATTGCAGAAACAATCGGCAACCCTAAAGGCGTTAGAGCGTAGCAGGAGCTATTGGTGCCAATGGTATAAGCATCCTCATACCTTGTCATCGTATTATCGGTAGCAACCACTCACTTACAGGCTATGCCGGAGGTCTGGAAGCAAAAAATAAATTGCTGAAAATAGAGAAAAATGACTGTAGACATAATAACCCCCAATAATAACGTAGCAGTATTAAGTATTTGTCTGGTAAAGTTTGCCATTCCATATTTATAATAACAGCAGATATATTATACCGTCAAAACAGAATATCCATGTAAAAAGCAGAACGATTTACATGGATATATATTTTTTACTACCTTTGCATAAATCTAACAGAGAATCAAGCGTTTGTTGAAAAGAAAGAATAGAATATCAAGAAAGATGAAAAATATACTTTTTGACCGAACATATCTCTCAAAATAATCAGAGAAGACAAGCTAAGAGAATTGGTAATTATATAAATAAGAAAGAATATGAAGCATAAAGTAAAAGTAACGGTAATAGACAAGAAGGTCTATCCGGAACTGCAGGAGAAGTATTGCGCCGACCAAAAAGCAGGAATGTGTCCATGCTACAACATTGGTGATGAGTTTGTTTTTGAGCGTGACGATGAAAACGACCATTTCTGGCATGGAGGCTTGAATACGCTCGTCAAAACTTCTGCCGACCCGGATAGCGTAGCAGGAGGTCCCAAGATGCCACATTGCTCTGAGGCATGGGATGCCATTTCACGATACATATACACCGGACTGCAAGGTGGTTCAATCATGAAGGGATGGATGAAGCGTGAAAACGAAATGATATGCTGTTGTTCTGACGGTACAAGACCAGTCATATTCAAAATCGAGCGTATAGACGAAGCATCCCTGCATTCTGCTGACACAGATTGAGCTGACGGTGTATTTACACATGAATCAATAACATAATAAAGAACGAAGAAATCCTGCATCAGGAAAGGTCATGGAGAAATGCGGTTTCTCAGACACCGGAATGCCGAACAGATGCAGCCAGCTCGTGGGTGGCGACAAGGAAATGGTCAAAGTGTTTAAGTACAAAGGACAAAAACTCCGATAATGGTAATATCTTCCGAAAACCAGGTATAAGCTCTTTGGGAGAATGTGCGTATCTTTGCATTAGATAAGCTGCACTCGGCAATTTGAAAGCAAGCTTTCATTGCGCTCGTTTGCATTATCTTTGCATAAATTTAAAAGACATAGGATGATGAAGGAATTATTCTTTAATACTATACAGGAGTTCAACGACTTCATAGGGGTGGAAACGCTTCATCCCTTAGTAAGCATTGCGCGTGTAGAGAACACCTCTCCTATACAGGAGGCTGTGCATCACTACGGACTTTATGCCCTCTTTCTGAAGGAAAACAAGGGATGTAAATTGTCATACGGCAGAACAGAATATGATTTTGACGAGATGACCGTAACATCGTTTGCTCCAGGACAGTCGATTAAAGTGGAACCAAATCCAGGAGTACCGCTTGCCAAATATACAGTATTGGCATTCCATCCCGAGTTGCTCAACCGCACCCAGCTTGGCAAGAACATCTCCCGCTATGAGTTCTTCGACTATACAAGCAACGAAGCTCTACACCTATCCGCTGCCGAGGTAAACATCTTCCGTGACGTGCTCTCAATGATTGGGCAGGAACTCGAGCATCCTATAGATAGGCATTCGCGTGAACTCATCGTTTCCAACATCGAGTTGCTGCTGAACTATTGTCTGCGCTTCTACGACCGACAGTTTATCACACGCGAGGAGATAAATCATTCGGTAGTAAAGAAGTTCATATCTCTGCTCGATGAATACATTGCCCAGAAGGCGGAGCATGAAGGTCTGCCTACCGTAGCCTACTTTGCCGACAAATGCTGCTATTCAACTAAATATTTCGGCGAATTGGTTAAGACCGAGACAGGCAGAACCGCCAAGAGTCTGATTAGCGACCGACTGCTTTCGGCTGCCCGCCAACTACTTGTTGATGAAGCCTCAGCATAACGCAAATCAGCCAGCGCCTCGGCTTTGAGTATCCCCAGCACTTCGTCCGCTTTTTCAAGGCGCAGACGGGCAAGACTCCAAGCGAGTATCGCAAAACAGCGTAGATATAATGATGTATGTATAGAATAACTGTTATTTTTAATACATTGAAGATGTTCTTGAAGAAGAATAAAAAAAATGATACAATGAAGAAAATAGTACAGACAGCTGGGCGCACCCAACTGGGTGAGTTTGCCCCAGAATTCGCCCACCTCAACGACGACATCCTCTTTGGAGAAGTATGGAGCCGCAATGACCTGCTTTCATTGCGTGACCGCAGTTTGGTAACCATCACTTCGCTCATCAGTCAAGGAATCACCGACAGCTCGCTGAAATATCACCTGCAGTCAGCAAAGAACAATGGAATTACTCGCACGGAAGCGGCAGAAATCATCACACACATCGCCTTCTACGCCGGCTGGCCAAAGGCCTGGGCAGCATTCAATCTGGCTAAGGAAGTGTGGAGCGAGGATGTAAAAGGCGATGATGCGAAGGCTGCATTCCAGCGCGAGATGATTTTCCCTATCGGTGAGCCTAACACCGCTTATGCCAAGTACTTCAAGGGCAACAGTTATCTGGCGAAAATATCCGACAGTCAGATACCTTTCTGCAACGTAACCTTTGAGCCTGGTTGCCGCAACAACTGGCACACGCACCACGCCACAAAGGGTGGCGGGCAGATGCTGGTAGGTGTAGCCGGACGTGGTTGGTATCAGGAGGAAGGCAAACCTGCACAGGAAATTATCCCTGGCACAGTCATCCACATTCCAGCCAACGTAAAGCATTGGCACGGTGCTGCAAAAGACAGCTGGTTTGCCCACCTCGCCTTTGAAATACCTGGCGAGAACACATCCAACGAGTGGCAGGAGGCTGTGAGCGATGAGGAATATAGGTATAATAAAATAACAACTATAAGATTTTACAATTATGAAGAAGATAAAGTTAAGCAATGGCGTGGAAATGCCGCAATTGGGATATGGTGTTTATCAGGTGGAACCTGATGAGTGTGAGCGTTGCGTGCTGGATGCTCTCAGCGTGGGCTATCGGATGATAGATACGGCACAGGCTTATCTCAACGAGGAAGCCGTGGGCAACGCATGGAAGAAGAGCGGTGTGGTTCGTGATGAGATTTTCCTCGTCTCCAAGGTCTGGCATTCATCTTCCAATAACTTCTAATAACTACTTTCGCTTGCGAAACTTAAATTATTTAGTCATTACGATGTCAACAATTAAATGTGCTTCATAATCTTTCACTCCATTTTTAGATAGAATATTCCAATCGTTTGCCAACTCCCTTTTCAGCAACTCACGCTGACCAGTCGCTTCATTCTGTTCCACAAAACGCTGAAAGCATCGTACAGCCTCCGCAGTCTTAGATAGGATAAACTTAACATATCCACAATTCAGCCAATCACTATCTATCGCTCTGTCCGAATTGACAATCCAATCATACACACGCTCAGCATCATTCGGTTTGCAGTTCACTAAGTACCCCCAAGCAATAATGCGCTTCACATCTACATCATTGTCATTTTCGTAGTCTAAGCGGAATAAATCGACAAGCCCATCCTTTACATTCCCACTATTCACAAGCGCAAGACTATGACAAAGAACAAGACGACGATTCTCAGGTTCACGCTCTAAACACATCTTATAATACTTCGCTGCGTCAACATAGTGCCCCAACGCAAAAAGCACATCAGCAAGACTTTTCTGCACCCTGGTTATATCATATTTACAATCTTGTAAACTCAAAAGCAGCTTGTAGGCATCTTCATTTCTGCCAAGCGCTGACAAGCCAAAGCACAAATATACTTCTCGTCAGCAGAAGCCACACCCTTTGCAATCAGACGAGAGATAAGTTTTACAACAACGTCATACTTCTTCGACTTAAACAAATGACGTTCGACAACGACCAACTCTTCTCCCAATAATCCGTCAAATAATTCGTTGGCTACAAAAAACGCCGCAACATCATCATCTTTGTATTCAAACGGATTAGCAAAGTCTTTGCGCTCTGGATGCAATTTAAAGAAACGATACAAGTCCTGTAGATACATTCTACGAATGTAAGCAGCCGACTCTGTATCCATTGCCATTGCACTATCCGCCATATCCTTACCCGAAGCAACTACCTCCTTTACACCTGCAGGCAACTTATCTATAATCGACGAAAGCGCAAACACAAAAGAATACTTATCCGAATCACAGAACGGCCCTTGAGAAATAGCCTTATGGATGAGTTCGCCATCCGTCCCCCTCACAACTGATGCGACATCAGGATTATCAAAAGAGAAAGGAGCGAACCAATTACTAAGCTGATAGAAGAAAGAGAAACGCTTCATATGTGAGAAACCACCGAAGTAGATATCGCTACCCGAATCCCTCATCGCCATCATCTTCTTCATCTTCTCTTCCATCTCAGCCATATTCTTATCCACAGAGCCAGAATCAAGAATATCATTCAGCGAATCATCATCACTTTCGACAATACCATCACGAGTCATTCTGAACTTATTATTCTTCATCAACGTAGGCATTATGTCGCGTTGTATCTCAGCATTATCCTCTTCAGTTTGCATACACAACAACAACTGCAACTGGAGTTCACCAATCTCCCGACGCATATCGGCTGATTTACAAATTGTTTTTATGGCTTCATTTATCTCAACAAACAATAAATTCTCGCTATGTGGCAAAGTGAGCATAACACCAACAAGGGCACGTTGCTTCACTCTCTCAATAGTTGAACTTAAACAAACATTAACAAGAGTAAGCCATTTATTTACATCAAAGACATTAAGAAGTGCCATCGTCAGCGCACTTACAATAAGTAATGTGTCGTCTTGATCCACCATTGGCGAGATAAGTAGCTCGCTATAGAACTGCTTTTTATCATCACTCCATTGAGAAGCCACAAGCAAACTACTAAACAACTCGTCCATATAACGCTGATGCATAGCATTCACACGTGCTACCGACATATTCGGCGTATCACCAAGCGAAAGTGATGCCATAGCCGTATCTTGCACATAGTTCTCAAGCGATTTAGCTACAGTTTCACCACTGATATCAAAACGCTTTGCCACATTAGTACAATGGATGAAAGGCAGACGCTTCTTCACAATAAATGCCAAGCGGACATTGGCATACAAACGATACGTACGACGTAGTAACTGGTTGTAAACAATTTCACCTTGAGGATCACGCATATTATGCGATAGCGAATTACACATAATGCGATAGTCGTTCTCTATTTCTTCTACATCTTGGATATAGTCTGTAATAGAAAGATCTGTCATACGCTTCTTCAGCAATTGCAACGATTCACCGACGTTACGATGTATAAGTATTGAGTCTTTTATAGTTGGATTTGCCATTGCTTTTACTATTTGCTTGTGGAAATAAGGTCGATATCCTGCGAACGCGGCTTTTCAATATGATTAAACTTCAACTTAGGCAAGGCAGATATTGTACGATCGTCTACCTTATAATATTTACGAAGCACATCTGCATATCTGCCATGCCATTAGCATTGAGCGAGTCGCAAGCCATATTGTATGCCTTGGTGAAAGCAGCGAGTTGTTTTCTGCGTCTTGCATCTGCCGTACGGTCTTTGCGTACAGCTATCACTCCCAAACGTTTGTTAATATCTCTACTGTCTATAACGACATTATTTCCAGCCAAACGTGCAGTAGTAGCTAAAGGCTCTGCAAGCCAAACTGCATCCATCTCATTATTAAGCAGCATGCGCAAGCGGATGTTGACATCATTGACTTGAATGCGAAACGCCATAGACGAGAGCTTTGCGCCCGCAAGAACACGATCGCAAAGATAGTCGGTAGCCGAATAGCGAGTCATGGCTATCATCTTATCGCCGAACTGATCGATACGCTTCAAACGTGCCTTACGATTTGCGAGAAGTTGCCAATAGGCATTTGTGGTAGACAAATAATCAATCGCCACACCTTGCTCTCGCATACGCTTAGCTCGCACTAAATCTGTAACTATACCTTCTACCGAACTACCAACAAAAGCTGTGTCACAATCCATCTGCGACGTGAAGCAACGCAAACGAACATCCACACCAAGAGTGTCAAACATCCGCTTCTCCTTAGCGAGGAACAAAGGCATACAATCCGCCGTTGGCAAAACAGCAAACTTCAACGCCAACGAATCTTCATGAAGTAGACGTTGACGTTCCGCACGCGTCATTCGTTCCTGCTCCTCAACTGAGTTACCACACGAAACGACAAATATGGCAATAAGTATATAAATCACAACATGTTTCATACGGCAAAAGTAGCAATAAATTTTGACACAACGAAAAATATTGTTACTTTTGTAGGGAATAAGGCGTAGCGACAAAAGCCACGACAAATAAATAGGACAATCATTATTATGGCAAAGACTAAAACAGCATACGTATGCAGCAACTGTGGACAGGAATCGACCAAATGGATTGGTAAGTGCCCGAACTGCGGAGAATGGAATACATTCAAGGAGATACGCCTCGGCACAAGTCAACTTGGCAGTAATGTAGACGGATTATTCCGCCACAGCAATGCGACATCAGGCAAAAGCACTCCGATTAAACTCTCGGACATCCCTACACAAGACGATCCACGCATCGACATGCACGACGGCGAGCTAAATCGTGTGCTTGGTGGCGGACTCGTTGCGGGTAGTATCGTGCTGCTTGGTGGTGAACCAGGTATTGGCAAGAGTACACTGACGCTTCAAACCATTCTAAACATTCCAGATCGCAAAATACTATATGTTAGTGGCGAGGAAAGCGCACATCAACTAAAGATGCGTGCCGAACGCTTGCTTGGAGGTATGTCCAACGCAACAACAGCAATTGTCGACAACATTAATATATTATGCGAGACATCGCTACAGAAGATATTTGAGTTTGCTGACGAACTCGCACCAGAACTACTTGTAATCGACTCTATACAGACAATAGCAACCGATGAAGTGGAGAGTAGTCCGGGCAGCATAACGCAGGTGCGCGAATGTGCAGCGTCGTTGTTGCGTTTCGCAAAGACAACGGGCACACCGGTCATACTAATCGGACATATAAATAAGGAAGGAACACTTGCCGGACCGAAGATTTTGGAGCATATCGTAGACACCGTGATACAATTTGAAGGTGATCAACACTATATGTACCGCATACTGCGCTCAATAAAGAACCGCTTCGGAAGTACTTCTGAACTCGGAATATACGAGATGCAACAAACCGGTCTACGCCAAGTAAGTAACCCTTCCGAACTACTACTATCCCAAGATCACGAAGCTTGTCGGGCATAGCTATAAGTTCAGCAATAGAAGGTGTGCGTCCATTCCTTGTAGAGACACAAGCACTTGTTTCATCAGCTGCCTACGGCACGCCACAGCGTTCCGCTACCGGCTTCGACCAACGACGTCTGAATATGTTGCTCGCTGTTCTTGAAAAACGTGTAGGGTTCAAGTTGACACAGAAAGATGTCTTTGTGAACATTGCTGGCGGACTACGTGTAACCGATCTCGCCATGGACTTGAGTGTTATAGCTGCCGTACTATCAAGCAATGTCGACACCGCCATTGAAACAGGTTGGTGCATGGCAGGCGAAGTAGGATTAAGTGGCGAAGTACGACCCATCAACCGTATCGAGCAACGCATAGCAGAAGCAGAAAAACTCGGTTTCACAGATATCATCTTGCCTTTACACAATGTACAGAGCATAGATACACGTAAATATACAATCAACATACACCCCGTCAGAAAGGTGGAAGAAGCACTTAGAGCTTTGTTCGGATAATATTAAAGAAAAGATTAAAGTTTAATACGGATAAGATTGGTTGTCATACAGTTAAGAATTTATATTACATTTAATATTTAACACTTTAAATATGAAAAACTCAGCAATAATCGTGAGTGGTGGAATGGACTCCATCACCCTACTCTATGACCACAAAGACGAGATAGCACTCGGCATTTCGTTCGATTATGGAAGCAATCACAACGCACGAGAAATACCATTTGCAAAGATGCATTGCGAACGACTCGGCATCAAACACATTACAATCAATCTCGACTTCATGCATCAGTATTTCAAGTCGAGTCTGCTTGATGGTGCCGAAGCTATACCCGAAGGCCATTACGCCGACGACAACATGAAGTCGACGGTTGTACCATTTCGCAATGGCATCATGCTCGCTATAGCCATTGGCATCGCAGAAAGCAACAATCTTGACCAAGTATTTATAGCCAACCATGGTGGCGATCACACAATCTACCCTGATTGTCGCCCTGAATTCATCAATGCTATAGATGCTGCAGCAACAGCAGGTACTTACAATAACGTAAAAGTGATTGCCCCATACACAAAGATAACAAAGAGCGATATTGCACGCATTGGCAAGCGACTTGGTATAGACTACGCCGAGACATGGAGTTGCTACAAAGGCGGAGAAGTGCACTGTGGCAAATGTGGCACCTGCGTAGAACGCAAGGAAGCTCTCGCAGAAGCAGGAATAGAGGACAAAACAATATATGAATAAGTAAATTTAACTGCAAACTTGCGCTATATCTATATATTTTTAGTAAATTTGCGGTCAAATACAGGCATTGAGCTTAAAAACAAAAATATTTCTAACTTTAAATAAACATTTTAAGAAAATGAAAATCGCAGATTTTAACTTTGCCGGCAAAAGGCAATTGTACGCGTAGACTTCAATGTACCATTGGACGAGAATGGAAATGTAACTGACGATACCCGTATCCGTGGTGCCCTTCCTACACTGAAGAAGGTGCTCGCTGACGGTGGTGCTCTCATCATGATGTCACACATGGGCAAGCCAAAGGGCAAGGTTAACGAGAAGCTCTCTTTGAGCCAGATTGTTCCTAACGTATCTGCAGCTCTCGGCGTAGAGGTTAAGTTCGCTAAGGATTGTGGCAACGCTTCTGAAGAGGCTGCTGCTCTGAAGCCAGGCGAGGCACTTCTCCTTGAGAACCTCCGCTTCTATCCTGAAGAGGAAGGCAAGCCAGTTGGCGTAGAAAAGGGCACACCTGAGTTCGACGCAGCAAAGAAAGAAATGAAGGGCCGTCAGCAGGAGTTCGCTAAGAAACTCGCTTCTTACGCAGACTGCTACGTAATGGACGCATTCGGCACAGCTCACCGCAAGCACGCTTCTACAGCTGTTATCGACGAGTACTTCGACAAGGATCACAAGATGCTCGGATACCTCATGGAGAAAGAGGTACACGCTGTAGACGCAGTTCTCGGCAACATCAAGCGCCCATTCACAGCTATCATGGGTGGTTCTAAGGTTTCTACAAAGATCGGCATCATCGAGAACCTTCTCACAAAGGTTGATAACCTCATCCTCTGCGGTGGTATGACATACACATTCGCTAAGGCTCAAGGCGGTCACATCGGTCTGTCTATCTGCGAGGACGACAAGCTCGACGTAGCTCTCGACGTTATAAAGAAGGCTAAGGAGAACGGTGTAAACCTCGTTCTCGGCACAGACTCGGTATGCGGCGACGCATTCAAGAACGACTGCAACACACAGGTTTGCCCGTCAGGCGCAATTCCTGAGGGTTGGGAAGGTATGGACGCAGGTCCTGAGACACGTAAGCTGTTCGCTAACGCTATCAAGGGCGCTAAGACCATCCTCTGGAACGGTCCTGCAGGCGTATTCGAGTTCGACAACTTCGCTGGTGGCTCAAAGGCTATCGCTGAGGCTATCGCTGAGGCAACTAAGGAAGGCGCATTCTCACTCATCGGTGGTGGTGACTCTGTAGCTTGCATCAACAAGTTCGGCTTGGCTGACCAGGTTTCTTACATCTCAACTGGTGGTGGTGCTCTTCTCGAAGCTATCGAGGGCAAGGTACTTCCAGGCGTAGCTGCTATCGAGGCATAAGCGGTTAGCTTCAAAGTAGACAAAACATAATAAGGCTGCAAACTATATACATTATTATATATATGGTTTGCAGTTTTTTCTGTTTACTTGCATCCATAATTGAATCACACTACAGATTTTCCAATTGGATTTTCACATCCCAAAGCCTCAATGAATCCATACGTAACGGTCGACGCGGATGCTCAAAAGAGTCGTAACGAATTACTATTCGACGATATTTTATTAAATAAAGTTAAGATTAAGAAGTTCAAGAGTTCCTATATAATTTATTCAAAATAAAAGCAGTACCTTTGCACTCGCAATTTTGCAAAAGTAATATTTATTTAATTTTTAACACAATGAATCGATACGAAACCGTTTTCATTTTGACTCCCGTTTTGTCTGATGAACAGATGAAGGAAACGGTCGCTAAGTTCAAGAAGCTCCTCACTGATAATGGTGCAGAGATTGTGAACGAAGAGGCTTGGGGACTCAAGAAGATGGCTTATGCTATTCAGAAGAAGTCTACAGGATTCTATTGCCTGTTGGAGTTCAAGCTGAGCCTACAATCATCAAGACTCTCGAGACAGGCTATCGCCGCGACGAGAAAGTTATTCGTTACATCACTGTTAAACTCGACAAGTATGCAGCTCAGTATGCAGAGAAGCGAGTTAACAAGTTCAAAAAAGAGGAGGCTTAAAACATGGCAGCAGTAGAATCAGAAATTCGCTATTTGACTCCACCTTCAGTGGACACACGTAAGAAGAAGTATTGCCGTTTCAAGAAGAGCGGTATCAAGTACATCGACTACAAGGATCCTGAATTCCTCAAGAAGTTCTTGAACGAGCAGGGCAAAATCCTTCCGCGTCGTATCACAGGTACATCTTTGAAGTATCAGCGTCGCGTAGCACAGGCTGTTAAGCGTGCTCGCCAGATTGCGTTGCTTCCTTACGTAACCGATTTGATGAAATAAATTAAGGAGGAATAGCAATTATGGAGATTATACTTAAGGAAGATATTATCGGCTTGGGTTACAAGAACGATATCGTAAACGTAAAGAATGGTTATGGTCGTAACTACCTGATCCCGCAGTAAGGGTGTTATTGCTTCTGAATCAGCAAAGAAGGTTCTCGCTGAGAACTTGAAGCAGCAGGCTCACAAGCTCGCTGTTCTCAAGGCTGAGGCCGAGAAGAAGGCTGAGGCTCTCAATGGTGTAGAGCTCGTTATCGAGGCTAAGGTTAGTGCTACTGGTGCTACTTACGGCTCTGTAAACGCTAACATCGTTGCTGAAGAACTTCAGAAGAAGGGCTTTGAGATTGATCGCAAGATTATCACAATGCGCGACATCAAGACAGTTGGTGACTTCGAGGCTACAATCCACTTCCACAAAGAGGTTGAGGTTAAGCTCCCAGTTAAGGTCGTAGCAGAGAACGCTGTAGTTGAGACTCCAGTTGAAGAGGCTCCTAAGGCTGAGGCAACAGAAGAGAACACAGCAGAGTAATTTGATTTTACAGATTACAATATATAATTAAAGGTAGAATGTTTCGACATTCTACCTTTAATTGTTTTTAGATAAGTAAAGATAAACACTATTGTTTTCCGATGGTAACAACCTCGGTACCATCGGAATATAATAACACATCCGAACGACACCATCTTATAACTTAGTACTGACGCAAAGCAGAAAGCAACTCGTTATTCTCTGGTTTTGCACCAATTGTTATGCGCAGACAATTCTCACACAAAGGCATATCTGCACAATTTTTAACTACGATTCCCTTATCTAACAGATATTTATATACAGCTTGAGCGTCTTCGAACTTCACAAGCAAAAAGTTTGTTTCTGAAGGATATACCTGAACACATATAGACAAATCCATAAAGGCAGAAATCATACGCTGGCGTTCAAGGATGATGAAGCGTACACGCTTCTCAGCTTCAAAAGTATCGCGCAATTGATCTATAGCCACCTTTTGTGACAATGAATTCAAACCAAACGGCAACGCCACCCTATTCAACATATTCACGAGTTCGCTACTTGCATAAAGCATAGCAACACCAATAGCAGCACATCCCCATGAATTATCCATTGTATTCAAGACAACAAGATTATCAAACTTTCCTAACCGTGTACGCCATGATAACTGACTACTAAAGTCAACATACGATTCGTCTACAACAACTATTCCGTCGAACATCTCTAACAGTACTTCAACCTCTACAGGATTTGCAGCAATACCTGTCGGTGTATTCGGTGAACAAAGCCAAATAAGTTTTGTCTTCTCATCACATTGCTCCAATACTCGATCAGCATTCAATTGAAAATCGGCATCCAAAAGTACACTTCTATTCTCAACACAATTCAACTCTGCCATCGTCCTATATACATCATACGTAGGCTCAACAATCACAACATTATCAACACCTGGCGTACAGAAGCAACGATACATAGAATCCACCAAAGCATAACGCCCATTTGCAATAAACACATTCGCAGTTCGAACATTCTTAATTTTAGCTATTGACGCCTTCAATACAGCCATCGAAGAGTCTGGATAGCGATTATATGGTGAATTATATGGGTTCTCGTCTCTATCGAGCCATACACACGATTCTGTACGCACCCGACTATCATTGTCTGAGACTTGCATATCCATATTCAACACATTTGTACGTACCAATTCCTTTAATGGTTTCATAAACAACAATTCAAAAAGTTTAACCCAAATATTAACACGCAAAAGTAAGTTATTTTTAGGTATTATGCAAGATTTATTGTACTTTTGTAGGCTCTTGAGAACAAGTTTATATGCATACAAAATCAATCCTCATACTCCTACTCATAATAGCACTCGGAGCTTGCACGGAGAAACAACAATCTACGCAAACTCCTTGGGGCGATACGTTCGGAACAGACACCACTACATCGCAGACATTCTCGCTCAGAGACATTCAAGAAAGCGGTGAAATGGTCGTTTTAACTATAAGTGGACCAGACACTTATTACGAATATAGAGGAAAACAATTAGGCACGCAGTATCTTATGTGCGAGAAATTTGCACAGAAAATAGGCGTGTCTCTACGCGTTGACATTTGCAGAAGCGTCGATGAAATGGTCAAAAAATTCAACGCAGGCGATGCAGATATTATTGTATATCAGATACCGACATCCACAAAAGGCACAATACCATGTGGCTATAGTACAAACAACGGAAAGTTAGCATGGGCGGTGAGGACTGACAACACCGAATTGGCAGACAGCCTAAGGAGTTGGTATAAGCCAGAAATAGCAGAAAGTGTAAAACGGGAAGAGAAAGCACTTTTCTCTACACAAAGCATTCATCGTCGTGTATATGCCCCAATGCTGAACACACAAGCAGGCATTATCTCTAACTATGACCACCTTTTCAAGCGTTACGCGCCAATCGCAAGATGGGACTGGCGTCTTCTTGCAGCCCAATGCTACCAAGAGTCGTGCTTCGACCCGAAGGCTTATTCGTGGGCAGGCGCAAAAGGACTGATGCAGATTATGCCCGAAACAGCGAAACACCTTGGACTTGCAGAGAGTGACGTGTACAAACCAGAGCTAAACATTTATGCAGCAGCGCGTTACATCAACGAGTTAAACACACGCTTTATGGACATACGAAACCCTGAAGAGCGCAAATTCTTCATCCTTGCGAGTTACAATGGTGGTTTTTTCCATATACGTGATGCCATGGCGTTGGCAAAAAAGAACGGCAAAAACCCACACAAATGGACACACGTAGCTGAATATGTACTCAAGCTCAGCACTCCGGAATACTATAATGACCCTGTTGTAAAATACGGATATATGCGTGGTAGCGAGACTGCCAACTACGTTAGTGCCATATATAGCCGCTGGCAGAAGTATCGAGGCGTCAGAAATGCATCGTCATTAACCCCAACCGATGATGTTCCAACCGTTTATGAGCCACACAAGGCAAGTAAGAAGCACCGTTTCAAACTCAAAAACGTTAAAGATAATTAATAAAACAAACACATATTATATATAATTGTATCGTTACGAGAAAATATGCGTACCTTTGCAACTCGATTTAATAATTCACATAAAGTCTAACTTTATTAATTTTCAATTTTTACTAATTTTATGTCAAATTTAAAGAACGTACAGCCATTGGCAGACTTCAACTGGGACGAGTTTGAGAATGGAAGTAGCTTGAACGTAAGCAAGCAGGAGCTTGAGAAGGCTTATGACGAAACACTTAACAAGGTATCTGAGCACCAGGTAGTTGAGGGTACTGTAATCTCTATCGACAAGAAAGAGGTTATCGTAAACATCGGTTACAAGAGCGATGGTATCATCCCTGCATCTGAATTCCGTTACAACCCGGAGCTGAAGGTAGGCGACAAGGTTGAGGTTTATGTAGAGAACCAGGAGGACCGCAAGGGTCAGCTCGTACTCTCTCACAAGAAGGCTCGTCTTAGCAAGAGCTGGGAGCGTGTTAACGCAGCTCTTGAGAACGAAGAAGTTATCCAGGGTTACATCAAGTGCCGCACTAAGGGTGGCATGATTGTTGATGTATTCGGAATTGAGGCATTCCTCCCAGGAAGCCAGATTGACGTTCACCCAATACGCGACTACGACGTATTCGTAGGCAAAACAATGGAGTTCAAGGTTGTTAAGATCAATCAGGAGTTCCGCAACGTAGTTGTTTCTCACAAGGCTCTTATTGAAGCAGAGTTGGAAGCACAGAAGAAGGAGATCATCGGCAAGCTCGAGAAGGGTCAGATCCTCGAGGGTACAGTTAAGAACATCACATCTTACGGTGTATTCGTTGACCTCGGTGGTGTTGACGGTCTCATCCACATCACAGACCTCTCTTGGGGCCGCGTAAGCGATCCGCACGAGGTTGTAGCACTCGACCAGAAGATTAACGTTGTTATCCTCGACTTCGATGACGAGAAGAAGCGTATCGCTCTCGGTCTGAAGCAGCTCACTCCACACCCATGGGATGCTCTCGACGAGAACCTCAAGGTAGGCGATCACGTTAAGGGTAAGGTAGTTGTTATCGCTGATTACGGTGCATTCGTTGAGATCGCTCCGGGCGTGAGGGTCTTATCCACGTTTCAGAGATGAGCTGGAGCCAGCACCTCCGTTCAGCACAGGAATTCCTCCACGTAGGCGACGAGGTAGAGGCAGTTATCCTCACACTCGACCGCGCAGAGCGCAAGATGTCTCTCGGCATCAAGCAGCTTAAGGAAGATCCATGGGAGGCTATCGAGGTTAAGTACCCGGTAGGCAGCAAGCACACTGCTAAGGTTCGCAACTTCACCAACTTCGGTATCTTCGTAGAGCTTGAGGAAGGTGTTGATGGTCTCATCCACATCTCCGACCTCTCTTGGACAAAGAAAGTAAAGCATCCTTCAGAGTTCACACAGGTAGGTGCAAGCATCGACGTTGTTGTTCTCGAAATCGACAAGGAGAATCGTCGTCTCAGCCTTGGTCACAAGCAGCTTGAGGAGAATCCTTGGGATACATACGAGACTCTCTACACACCGGGTTCTGTACACACAGGCAAGATTACAGAGATGATGGACAAGGGTGCTGTTATCACTCTCAACGAGGGTGGTGAGGGCTTCGCTACTCCTAAGCACCTCGTTAAGGAGGATGGCACACAGGCACAGCTTGGTGAGGAGCTCGAGTTCAAGGTAATTGAGTTCGTTAAGGAGACAAAGCGTATCATTCTTTCACATAGCCGCACATTTGAGGCTGCTAAGGACGAGGTTAAGGCTCCACGCAAGCACAACACTGCTAAGAAGGAGGCTGCTCCAGTTATCAACAATGTAGCTGCAAGCACAACTCTCGGTGACCTCGACGCTCTTGCAGAGCTCAAGGCTAAGATGGAGAAGGGCGAATAATTGATATTTGCATCCATAAATACAATTAATAAGAAGGCGATTGCTCAT
>ENA-OQHY01000039-OQHY01000039.1-human-gut-metagenome-genome-assembly--contig:-NODE-39-length-67612-cov-5.884537_pt1 | contig 67612 bp, 97 predicted proteins | sample MGYA00242570_ERZ504733 | MGnify/ENA primary metagenome ERZ504733 (study PRJEB26092, sample SAMD00036219) | human gut metagenome | host: Homo sapiens | study: EMG produced TPA metagenomics assembly of... | reverse complement strand
CTGATGCGTGCCTTACACGAATCACAGATAAACATCATACATATCGTCTGGAGATGAACGGTATAAATATGCGTGAAACAGAATGATATCATCTAGCGGTACTTCGTACCGTTAAAAATGGAATAGCAGTTCCGCAGTAGCGGAACTGGCATTCCGTTTAAGCATAATTTGCAGATAAAGAACCTTGGCGCATTGAAGATTTAAAGAAATTAGAGGTGAAAAAAGATGATTAATTTAAAAAACACATGTATTTTAGTTAGAGCAAAAGAAGAAAATGAAATGCTTCTTAAAGAGGCTGAGAAGCAGGGATTCCATTGGTTTGGACGTAGTGATTGTCAGCCGTTGAAAATACAACACTTCCCAGATATTTTAAAATTTTCTAATAGCAAAGATGTGGTGTACAACGCACGTATCGGAGCAGAGGATAGTACTTTTTACGAAGCCTCAGAACTCCTCGGGGAAAAAGAAATGACAGCAAGAGAGTTTATTAAGTGGTATGTCAATGTGGATTTTTCGTGCGGTAGACGTAGCTGTGATGAATGTGTACTTGGCAGAAAGAATACTAAGTGCAACAATCAGTTGTGTACTACATGCAACTGGAAAAACAACTTTGATGAACTTCTTGAAATTGCGAAATCAGGTAGAATTACAGTTCCTACACCCGAAGAGAAAGCAATTAGCACGCTTGAAAATTTTATCGAGAATCCAGACCGCACAGCGTTAAATGATGAATTTGTTGAATCTTTGAAGTTGGTGATGGAGAAATTGAAAGAGGTAAAAATAGATGGAGAGATTAACACTTGAAGAAGCTATTGTCCATGCAAAAGAAGTAGCGGAAAAGAATTATAGAGGTGCAGATTTTGAGTCAATTGATTATATAGATGATGATATAAAGACTAATTGTATAAAATGTGCGGAAGAACATATGCAGCTTGTGAAGTGGTTGGAAGAATTAAAATCTTACAAAGACTTAGACGAACAGGGCTTGCTTGTTAGATTGCCGTGTAAGGTTGGAGATTCTGTTTTCATCATTGTCGGAAAAGATATTTCAAGACAAGGAATAAGAAAGATAGAAATTTCTGACAACAGCATTATATTTAAAACAAATAGACAGAAAAGAATATTTAACGTTGCTGAGTTGGAAAAACCGTATTCCTCGCCCGTGAAGATGCTGAGAAGAAGTTGGAGGAATTTTAAATTGAATGCTAATACAAGAAAACTTATATTAATGGAGGAAAACATTATGGATAAATTAATAGCAAAAGAAGTAGAGTTTAACGGAGATATTCTTAGAGCAGCACAGGATCCTGATGGAAATATTTGGGTTGGTGCTCGCTGGGTATGTGAAGCTATCGGTTTAGATGATAACCGGATCAAATATGAAAGAAGAAAAATGCAAACGGATTCAGTAATTTCAAAGGGGGTACAAAATTTTACCCTCCTTACCAATGGCGGGAATCAGAATGTTATGTGCTTACAATTAGATTATTTACCATTATGGTTGGCTAAAATCTCAATTACTCCAACTATGAAAAAGGAAATGCCGGGAATAGCAGAAAAACTTGTAGCATATCAGCTCAAAGCAAAAGATGTACTGGCAGCAGCTTTCCTTGAGAAAAAAGTTAATAATCCAAACGTTATTCAGTTACAGCTGCCAGATTTCAATAACAAAATTGAAGTATTAGAAAGAAAAGTAGATAAAATCTTTGAAGATATGGGGCGTTTAGCTTCTATGATGGTTCAGGAGAAAATTGTTACGACACCTATCCCAGTGAAGAAAGTAGAGAATCCTGGTAAAAAATGGAAAAATGATATGTACCAGATGATTGATGCTCTTACCACTTGTGACAAGTTCTCTGATCGTGGCTCTGTAATGAAAACTGTATATAAGTATATGAATAAAAATTATGGTATCTGTTGGGATCAGGAAGTGAAAGATTACAAAGAAAAATATAATCCAGTAAGTAAATTTAGTACTTATGATGTTGTCTATGCCAATGATACTTTAAGATCTATCTTCAGTGCTGCGTTAGGAGATCTGTATGAAAAATATAAATCAATCTGTAATCAGGATGCAACAGATTCTATTATTGCTCCTCTCGTAGAAAAATATGGAGATAAGAGCAACGGAGGAATGGTTACATATAGAAAAGTATACAAAAAGATGGGAGAAATGAGTCCGATCAATTGGCATAATTTAGAAGTTCGTTATATTAACAAACATGGCAAAGCAGGAGCAAGAAGAAAGAAAATCATTCTTCCAATCCAGAAATGCTGAGAAAATTTAAGAATGCAGTTGATGTCATGATGGTTGGGTAAAGACTATGCTAAAAATAGGGAAAACATATTATTTAAAAACTTGGGAGGAGCTTAAAAAAGCTTCCAATGGTGATTATTCAGGAGCTTTAGATTTCGGAGAAATACTATTTTTATCTAGGATGAAGATTTTATGTGGGGACAAGATATGTATAATTGGAAAGTATCCTTATCATGAAGGAGTTTATCAAGGGATAGATATGAAAATTTCACAACAATTTTTGTTTACTGAAAATATGTTGTTCACATCTGGTTTGCGAAAAATGATTGAGGTGAGAAATGAAAGTAGGACAAAAGTATAAAGTTCGTTCTTGGGATGATATGAAAAGAGAATTTGGAATTGCTCAAACTGGGGATGAAATATATATACCATGTTTGGCATTTTTTGTTAAAGACATGTGTAGATTTTGTGGAACTACTATAACTGTTTCATATTTTATATACGACAATGTTTTTAGAATCGAAGAAGATAACGGTAGATATATGTGGTCTACAGACATGATCACACCATTAGGAGATTTATATGAAGCGATACAAAGTAGGAGACATAGTTCAGATTCGTCAATGGGATGATATGGTTAAAGAATTTGGTGTTAATCATTATGGTGTTATCCCATGTAACCACTGCGCTTTTGTAAGAGAAATGAAGAAATATTGTGGCAAAAAGTTACGGATAGCTGCTATAAATAATTTTGATGACACCTATTATTATTTGAATAGTGTACACTCATGGACCTTTACAAGTGAGATGTTTGAAAAAGGAGATTTATCAATGTTAATCACGAGGAGACAGGAATGTATAAAGTAGGACAGAAAGTAAGAGTTAAATCTTGGGAACAAATGGAAAAAGAATATGGACTTAATTCTTGCGGTAGCATAAAGACACCATCATCATTTACTAGAGAAATGAATTGGTTTTGTGGGATGATTTTTACAATTAAGAATGTAAGATCTGGTATTTTTCGTGTTACTTACGATTTAGAAACTAATAATAAGGAATTAAATGATGAAATAAAACATTATTACTGGGATGAAGAAATGCTTACATCTGCCGGTTTATTGGCACAAATAATTCAAAGGAGAAAAACTCATGTATAAATATTACGACAAGAAAAACAATTTTGTAGAAACATTTAATCCGGAGACAGGATTCTATATCCGGTCCGATGATCTTACAACAGGAAAGGAACCATTCATGAGAGATTTTCCTGCTTTGTTAGATATTGGTATTATGGGACATTGTGTTCATGGAGCATCTGGTTTGTGTATTCAATCAGGAGTTCAGTGTTATCAGAATGGATTACACACACAGGAGCCTAACATGTCCCTTGAGAATTTCAAGAGAATAGTAGATGAATGTAAAGGGAAAACATTTCAGTTTGCTCTTGGTGGCAGAGGAGACGTAGACCAGCATGAAGATTTTGAAGAAATCCTTAAGTATTGTAGGTTACAAGGGATTGTGCCAAACTTTACAAGTTCCGGTTTAGGATTCAATGAAAAAATTGTTTCCTTATGTAAAGAATATTGCGGAGCCGTAGCTATATCTTGGTACAGAAGTGAATACACAGGGAAAGCGATTGATATGCTAGTGTCTGCAGGAGTTACTACCAATATTCATTATGTCCTTGGACGGAATTCTATTGATGAAGCTATTGAACATTTGCAGCAGGAAGATTTTCCTGATGGTATCAACGCAGTGATTTTCTTGTTGCATAAGCCAGTAGGTTTAGGAACTCAGACAAATGTATTGTCTCCTGATGATGAAAGAGTCAAAGAATTTTTCTCTTTGATTGATAAACATGATTATAAATTTCAGATTGGATTTGATTCATGTTCTGTGCCTGGACTGTTGAATTTTACAGAAGAGATTTTAAATTCTACTCTGGAACCGTGTGAAGGAGCAAGATTTTCTGGTTACATTACGTCAGATATGAAGATGCTGCCATGTAGCTTTGACAATCAGGAACTCAAGTGGGCAGTTGATCTTAATGAACACACTATTCAGGAAGCATGGGATTCAGATGTGTTCGATGATTTCAGAAGTCATTTCAGGAATTCTTGTAGAGGTTGTAGCCGTCAGTGTGATTGCTTAGGTGGATGCCCGATCAGAAGAGAAATTGTCTTGTGCACAAAAGAGGAGAAAGATTTATGCTAACAATTGGGCTAAGTGCTGTATTAATAGTGACATTGATAATTTTATTCGCTTGCATAAGCGAAAATATAAATTTGAAAATGGAAGTAGAGGAACTAAAAAGACAGAATGAGATTCAACGTTTTAAGTACTCTAGCATATACCGGGAGTATGTAAGATTATTAATGGAGCCTGGCACTTTAAAGTCTACTACACCAGACATAAAAGAAGCTGTTCATTACGCAATGGTTAAAGCTCATCCTGACAATGGAGGTAAACAAGAAGATTTTGTAAAGTTTAGAAAACTATATGAAAGGATAAACAATGAATCTAAGTAACTTAAAGTTCTTAAAATTGGTGGTCACTATAAAGTAAAACCGTTTGATCGTTTAATAGAAGAATATCGGCCGCAGGAAGAGGATGGAATGCCAATTGTCATCTGTGGCTTCAATGAACAAATGAAAAAACTATGTGGTCAAAAAGTTACGATACATAGCGCATTTGAAGGACATGAAAATAAGCTTTATCATATAAAAGAAGCAAGATATTGTTGGAATAGCCAGATGTTAGAACTTCCTTTAAGCACATTAATTTATAGGAGAAGACATGGATAGATATGAAATATATTTCAAGTTAAGAGAATTCTGTTGTAAGTCTCCGTACTGCAGTATCTGTCAAATAAGTTTTATAAATCCTCAACACAAATGCGGTAATGGTTATGGATATTTCTTAGATGGAAATCCGGTTCCATTATTAGAAGCTTTGAAGTATTACTCTATTATATATGGAGAACACAATTTGAGGAATACTATAGAGAAAAGAAAGGAGAATTATAGACATGAAAGAAGGGTATAAATTAGAGGACACTATTATTCTCAATGGAAAAGTAGGGTGGGTAAACACAGGAGATGATGCTGATAGCATTATTGGAATACAAAATATTCAAAAAGTGAAAAGATTTTCTGGTGAAGAAATTGTTGTATCTAATGATGGATTTGCCTTTTCGAAAGAAATGGAAAGTCGATGCGGGTGGCATGACAGATATGCAAGTATTCAAATGCTTACAGGAGATACACCTATTGATATGGATCACATTGATGAGACAAAGATTGTATCAATGGAAGGAATCACTGAGTCTGAATATTATCATAGGTATAGTGATTATACTGGATATCTTTGGACTGAAGAAGAATTCAAATGTGGTGGTCATGATCTGTTAAAAATCTTAGAAGGAAACATGGGTAAGTATATTCATATAGAAATTGAACTATATTCGAGGTGTTGATATGACATTTGAAGAAGCTAAACAGCGTTCAGATTACTGTTTTAGACTCAACGGAATCCAACTTCTAATAAGGAATATAAGAGAAGAACATTTAGAAATTGATCTCGATAATGGTCCTCTTATAGGGGAGGCGATATTAGAAATAGGGTATGTTGATATTGAAGTAAACATTTCTGTAAACGGAATGTTTAGTGAAACGCCCACATACAAACCAATTATCGAATATTTTATGTGTGTTAAAACTGAAGATGATTGGGAGGGTATAGGATATCTTGGAATTGAGGCAGATGTGGATTGGTGGAGCAATAGATGGAAAGAAGAGTTGGAAAAAGATATGTTTTTAGTATTGGATACTTTTGTAAGACTCGGAATGCTCAATTATAATAGACCAAATTAAAAGGAATGAGGTGAATGAATGGATAAAGCTTGGTTAGAACAGAAAATAAAAGAATGTGAAAGTGTTCGTCCTGAGATTGAAAAACTTTTAAGGGAAAAGTTACCATTAACAAATCAGGAAATGGATGAAGTTTTTGAAGATTTGGAAAATATGTACAGAGGAGTAGAATCCTATTTAGATATGCTCTGCTTCAAACATCTTGAAGACGATTCTGAAGATTCTCATAAATGGATAAGTCAGTCTGGAGTAGTTGAACTGTTTTATAAATATAGAAATAAAAATAATTTAAGGAGGTATCTTGATATGGAAATGGAATTTGATGGAGATATTATTATCACAGATCCTTGTTATATCATGAAAGAAGATGATGATTGGGCAACATGTGCCTACGGAGAGGATATGGAAGCACTTGGAATAACTCACTATATGACAAGAGATACTCTCTATGGAGATTGGAGTTGTACTACTTTTGACACTGATACAAAAGAAGCTATTGGTGAGTTTTGTGCAGATGCTGGTTTAGTGTCAGTATTTTTATTAGATGAAGTCCTGAAATATAATCCATATTATAAAGATCATTTAAAAAATAAATGGACGGTTACTTGGATTAAAGATTTCAAAGGAACTGTAGAATTTATCGTTAAGCACATTGAGGGCTACTATGAAGAAGATACCGACTACTGGAAAAAAGGTGACTACTGGAAGATTATGTTTTAGAAGTAGTAGGACATGGCATTAACAAGGTTACTGGTAAACCAATTAACTTTGTTGGAAAGCAAACGGGTTTATAATATGATTCCGAATAAAAAAGGTTTACAAGTTATTATGAAAAACACTTATACTCCAGGATGGGAAAATAGAATTTTTACATTAACTGGAGAAAAACAAATAAATGATTGGGTGAATGTCTACTATCCAGTAATGGAGAATGTTAATCCTGTCAATAGATATTTTATGGTGCCGCTGAATTCGTTAAAATTATTAATTTTAAATAAACAAGAAAAGGAGAACTAAAATTATGAAAATGAGCTATGATGTACAGGTTGAGGAGTTAGGAGCAAATAGAAGAGGTCTCGTTACTTCAGAAGAGGGAAGAGCTATTGTTGAGTTTATGAAAACAAGTAGAGCCAACATGTGCTTTGAGTACGATGATGAGGCTGAAGCTAAAAGAAGAGCTTCTGCAGTAATGAATTGTTGCAAGAGACTCAATGAAGAAGGCGAAAAAGAAGTTATTAAATACGCTAAACGTGGAAATAAAATCTACGTCATTAAAGCGACGGAGTAAGGAGGAGTCTTATGTTAGACATTAACAAGAGAGTGAGGTGTGAAGGAACAACTGTTGCAGAGATGATTGAAGCTCTGCAGCGGTTGCCTCAGGATGGTATTGTCTATTTCACGGGGAAAAAGAAAGGTTATATTCACTGTGATCCAGAGAGTAAAACAATAGATTTTGACACTGATGACCTTAGTGCTATGTATGAAGAGGTTTCAGAAGAGCCTAAAGAGTTCTATCTGGTGTGTATAGATACTTATATCAAAGAATATGTAGCCATAAAAGCACAGAATAATTTTGAAGCCGAAGCAAAAGCACGAGATTTAAGCCAGATAAACTTTAATGGAATGAATAAAGAAGTCTATGTTTGTGCTACATGTAATGCTCATACAAAAACTTATGCACAAGAACACAATTACAGAATTATAGAGGAGGACGCATGAAGTTAAGAATAGGTTTTGTAACTAATAGTTCCTCATCCAGTTTTACTATTGCTAAAAGTGATTTAACAGACGATCAGATTGAAAAGATTAAAAATCATATTAAGGTTGCAAAAGAATTAGAAATGGAAACATTTTATGATGAATGGGACATCAGAGAAACTAAATATGAAATTCATGGCTATACTCTTATGGATAATTTTGACATGGAAAAGTTTTTATTATTAATTGGTGTAGCTAGAGAAGATGTCGAATGGGAGGATTGATCATGAAGATTAGAAAAGGATTTGTAACTAATAGCAGCAGCAGTAGCTTTATTCTTGGTTTCAAGAGTGAAGAAAGTATCAAAGAGGAGCTGCAGAAAGAAAATCTTGAAGAAGAATACTTTGAGGAAATCTTAAGAGATGTAACGGAAGCTGCAAAGTTGGATAGAGAAGATGTTTTGGAAGGATATTCAGAAGAAATCTATTATCAGACTCTTTGGGAGATAGAAGACAGTCTCTATGTACCTTATAGTAAGAAACTTGAAATACGAAAAACGGAAGAATTCCAGGAAAAGCTTAATAAAGCAATAACAGATAGGATGTCTGAGTTAGAGGAAGATATGCAAGGGTACTCTGTATTTGTAGAGATTAATTATTCAGACAATGATGGTCTTATGTATTCAACCCTTGAACATCATGTTGTACCGGATATGAATTGTTGTCTTGCTGCTATTAGTCATCATTGAAATGCAAGCATTAGAAAGGGTGTGGAGAAATGGGAAATTACTATGAAGGAAAATTATTTTTCGGATTGAAAAGAAATCTTCCAGATGAACTGTTACATGATTTATCAGTGCTTGCAAGTGAGCGGAGCTGTGATAGAGATATAAAACCATTGTTACAGCATAGAGAATTAAAAGAGTCTAAATGGATGAATCATTATAGAGCTTTATATCCGACTTACACATTAGAATTTTCAGAGGGAGTGTGGTTCTTGACTGCCAGCTTCTGTATGAAAGGATACATGTACCTAGGTGATGACTTAGGGCAAGATATTTATGACTTTCTGTATCCATATTTTAATTCAGACATTCTTGATGAAGCAGATGGTGGCTATATAGGCACTATTGAAGATGAAGATGGAACCTACCGGAAAGAATTCTATGCAAACTATGAGCGATTCAATAAAATCATAGAAAATAGAGAATACCTGTGTAAAGGTTGCTATAAGAAAATGGATGGATCATTATGTAATGATTGGAAGTACTGTAAAAGAGCATATGATATAGGAAGAGGTGATACCATTGAAGATTCGTAACGGGTTTGTGACCAATAGTAGTTCTTCAAGTTTTATTATTGGCAAAGCAAACGACAACACAGTAACTATTGATTCGGTATATCAAGAAATAAAAGAATTTTATAAACAATATTATAAATCTTGTTCTGAAATGTATAGCTATGTAGAAGAATATTATCCTGATGTGTTTGAAGTTGTTACTGAAAAAAGAGGTAAATATTTACACTCAAAGAAATCGTGGGACTGTACAAAAATTGCTGACACTCAGTTGAGATTGATGTTTGGCCTTGACCATTATGAAGAATTACCGGGAGTAATTGATTGGATCAACTGTGATACATACAAAGACTATGTCAATTTTTGGATTTCTAAAATGGAAATCGGAGTTCATGCGCCTTTTTATATAAGAGACTTTTCCTGCAATGATCCGTATGTCCCTCTTGATTTCAGTACACAAATGATAGAATGCTCAGGAGACAATGGCAACGGAATTGAGTCAGATATATTAGATTGGTATTTTCCTAATTTTGAAGGTGCTGTTTATGGATGTGACAGATGTTCTGCGCAATACTATTGTAAAAAAGATAGAAGCGAGGAGTGCGAACCTATGGCTGAATCATTCAAAAGAAAGGGTATCCCAGAAGATAAGGTATGCCTATATGTTCTTGGTAAAATTTGTATATGTTCAGAATGTGGATATTTGCCTGACTATGTAGTTGAAAGATTAGAAGAAATATCAGAGTATTCATGTAACCATATGGGTTAAGAAAGAGAGGGATTAGTTATGATGAACTATGAAATGTTTGTGGAAGAACTTAAAAATAAAATAAGTATAGCTATCAACATTCCTATTGAGAATATAGAATTTTCAAAAGATGGAGATAGATTTTCTCCGACAGGAGACAGACTGCTGGTGAAGTTTGCAGAGCATGATGATGCCTATGAGATCTGTGGGTTACATACAAAAGAACTCTTTAGAGAATTCTTAAATGGAACATCGTTTGATACCATTCTTGATAGTACTGTAAGAGACATTAGACAGTTACAAGGACAAAATTCTTATGAAAAAACAAAGAAAATTTGGAACTATGAAACTGTTAAAGATTCTCTTTTTATAAGGCTGCTTAATTATGATGATAATTCTAAAGAATTGAGTAATGCTGTTTATAAAAGAATAGGTGATATTGCTCAGGTATTATATATGAAGGTGTCTGAATGTGATGGAAACATTATGAGCACTAAGATTTTTAAATCTGTAGTAGAGAAATGGAAGGAAGATGGTTTGACCTTAAGTGAAGACAATATTCTGGAAGAAGCATTAAGAAACACAGAACGTATGTATCCACCGAGAATTTACAGATGGGATCAGATGCTCTTTAATCCGGAATATGAAGGAGAAGAGTTTATGAGTCCTGGTACAGAAGAAGTAATTAGCCAAGATCTTATTGGAAATTGTCTAACTACAGCAAAGAAAACAAACGGTGCGGTAGCTATATTTTATCCCGGTGTGGCTGAACGCTTTGCTGATGTACTGGATTCAGATTTGTATTTAGTGTTTACCAGTGTACATGAGGTAATGGTACATAAAGCAGATGCTGTTGATGCGGTAGACTTATCAATAATCTTACAGGATACATTGGAAGAAGCGACACCTAAAGAAGATTTCCTCACAAGGAAAATATATAAGTATGAAAAAGGTACTCATAGATTTCTTTGTGCCATATAAAAAATAGCCTCTCTCTTCTTGAGAGAGGTTAATAGGAGAGTAGACATGAGAGAATACCGTATTTATATGCAACGTACAAAATGCGTAGAAGGGATCGTACACAAATGGCTCCCATGGGAATATGTAGGATATGTAGAAGGGACTAAAGAACTATATACATATTTTAAGTTAAAGTTCCCATACAGTATGAGAAGTATTAATTTTTACTATTCATTTAACTATTTTGATGATGAATATTTAAAAATAGATAATAATTGGGATTTTATGTGTACTTGTCCACATGAATATCACAGATATTTGATTATAGACGATCATGGTAGTGTACGAGACTTTCATCAGCTTACTAAGAAATATAAAAAGAAATACTATCGAACATATCATAAACATCATGGATGGAATATTCATCGGGCTTCAACAGAGCCGGATCAGCGTAAAAGTATTACACCAGAAGAAATAAAAGAGATTAAATATGAATATGGTATTACTCTCAAACCTATAAAACCAAAAAGAAAAACAGATTCATGGGATCATGTGAGAGGATCCAAAGTGTCTGGTTGGAAGATGCAAAGTAAAAGAAGGAAACAGTGGAGGTGAAAAATGAAGATATATTTACTATGTACATTGGATAGTGAACATTATAGAGAACCATATTTTTACTTTTTCAAAACTGCTTTTGCGGCTCATAAATGGGTTATAGACAACTTAGTCAGTATTACAGAGGAAAGCCGAGAAGAAGTAATAAGTGAGCTTGAATATAAAAATGTAGACGGATCCGACGACCAGATCATGCGAATTGATTATTCATACGGAGATGGAGAATTTTATGTTAATACTATTCATGAAATTGAAATAAAAGATGGAGATTATCTTTGTATTTATCATCATGCTTACGAAGGTGTTGGATTCTATGTAGAGAAGATTGGCACTTTGGAAGAATGTAAAAATCATATGTTAGATTCTACAGCTAAAATGGCTAATGATTATGACATTGATATAACTAATGATGATATATTCGAAGTTAATTCATTTGATTCATGTATTGATGATGATTATCAGTGGCATATGAACAATATTATTCTGTTCAAGGCAGATGAAATTATTCAAGACGAAAAAAAAGAGTCTAAAGAAACTGAACCAGAAGAAACTGGAGCAACAATATTAACATCAGAGGAATCAAATAATAACGGTCATAAATACAGTGATGAAGTTTATGAAGAGCTAAAAGATTATATGTATGGACCTATTCCTGGATATGGTGTTACTTCTGATTATGTTGAAACTTCGTTAGAAGAAATAATTGAAGATATTGATGCCAGACCAAAATATGAAGTATTTAAAGAATTGTGTAACTATCATGGAATTGCACCTAGTACGGTAGAGTATCTGTACGAATCTATTTGGGGAAAGCCAAAGGATAAAACAGTTGGATATTTCTTATAATACAAATAAAAATAAGGGGATAAAATTGCAGTATTTTTTAATAGGAGTTATAGCAAGAACTATCATTGAATGGATATTTAGATGAAAGAAGGTGAAATATGAAAACTTATAACAGAAGAGAAGTTGAGAGAATTATTCTAAAGAATGGCTGGGAACTAGACCATTGTACTGGAGGACATTCGATTTATAAGAAAGAAGGTGTAAAGAAAACATTGTCTATTGCTTATAAGAAATGTAACCGGATGGTTGTGCAGAGACTTATTAAAGAATTTGGGTTAGTTACATAGGAGAATAATATGAAAAATAATAGTTGGACTCCCATTAGTACTGGTTTATTACCAGATGATATGGAAGATGTACAAGTAACATATATTGGATACAACGATCATGAGCCTTATTGTGATGCATTTGCGTATAGAAATGATGGAGATTGGTATTGGTCGTTAACCGACGATGAAGTTAGAGTAGAAATAACAGCATGGAAATATAACAGTGAGCCCTATAAGAAATAAATGCTAAATAGAATTGAAAGGTAGAGAAGGTGAAAATATGAGTTGGCACACAGAATGGGGAGACTTTCCTGAACTGTATAAGGAAGTAGAAATTCTTATGACTGATGGTAACATCAAAAGAGATATGATGGTTAAAGGGAAATATGGAAATTATGAATGGAGAAATTGGACAGATAAGTGTGTTGTAGGATGGAGACCTATTGAAAAAACTACATAAATACTATAAACTGTAAATAACCATCTTTTTGTACCAAGGAAAGGTAAGGTGAATTTGGGAAAGAAAGTTAAAGTAAGAGATATGAAGCCAGGTTGGACATATAGGGTACCTGGCAAAACATTGGAAGAAATTTATGAAAGTGCGCATGAATATGCTAAATGGCCTCCGGTACAAATGACAGACGCAAAGCAAAATACAGGTTTATTATTGCTCAAAGTTACTGAAGACAATAAAAACAATTGGGATGAAAAATACGGGTTCAATCTATATCCTATACATGAAGAAGTTGAGCTGACAGAAAAAGCACTGAGGCCCGGTCAGCAAGGAACTTTTCAAGTAGTAAGAACCGGAAATAAGGTTTGGAACTATCATCCAATTGTACTGTCCGAGTAGAAGTAGACTCATTAGATTTTGAAATGGAAGAAGCTTATCCATTCCCTATTGCTGTAGTGAGGGATGACTATGAGCCAATACCTTTGCCGAATCCATGGACATGGGGGGAAACAAGTGATCCTGATTCCAAGGCAGCAAAGCATGTAGATGTTTGGGACGAGTCTGATGCAAAGACTATAGTTATATTAGGAATAATATCATTTGTACTGTTAATGGCTGGACTTTCTGGTTTGAGTCTACTGATAACAATGTGGGCGGTAGCAGCAGCTTATTTTCATTCAAAGCATGAAAAAGTAAGAAAAGAAATCCTTGAACAAAGAAATAAACATGGAATTAGTGGAAGTGGATTAGACCACAAATTTAGATGGTGAGGTGAATTGCATGAAAGGAAGAGAAGAACATAAATATAAATCAGAAAGCAAGATGAGAGCATTGCTTAGGGATAAGCCACAATATTTCACTGGTTATTATAATGGTCTATTCAATTCATGCGAATATCTTACTGCGCAAAATTATACTATGACGGCTGTTAGGTTTATGAACTATTTGAAAGAAAACGGGTTTATAGAGTCAATAGAAGATTGTAATGGAGCGATGACTATTGACAATGTAAACTCTTATCTCTCTTGTTTAAGAGGAAGAGATGGAGGATACAGTTCAGATAGTGCTAAAGCAACTACTTATACGGCATTAAAATCATTTGCTGATTATTTGTTAAGTAGGAAAATGATTTCAGAGAACCCTTTTGATTGTGGCATAAAAAGAGTTTCTGTAAAAGATCCGCTTAAACAGGTTGCAATGACAGCTGCAGAGTTGAAAAAAGTTGTTGAAAGAATAAATGATAATTCTATTGGTACAAAAAGGGCCAACGCAAGAAGAGAAGCATGGAAGGAAAGAAACCTTGCTATATTTACTCTTCTTATGGTAACTGGTATTCGTGTTACTGCGCTTACAGAACTTAATATGGAAGATATATTCTGGGATCAGAAGATTATTAGGGTTACTGATAAGCGCAGAAACACTTATGAATGTGAACTTGATGATGATAGTATGGATATTTTAAGAAATTGGGTAATAAAACGTGCAGAACTTTTGAATAAAAGAGATTGTAATGCTCTTTTTATTTCTAACAGACGAACAAGAATCACTGACAAATCAGTGAGAGATTTAGTTAAGGCATATACCGCAGATTTTGAAAAACATATTACTCCTCATAAATTTAGAAGTACTTTTGCTACATTATTATATGATCAGACAGGAGACATTGCATATGTACAGCAATTAATGAATCATTCTCGGCCTGACACGACACAAAGATACATCGTTCGAAAGCCCATTAATGCTGAAGCTGCTAAATATGTAAATAGTTTATTGAAATAAGTTCTAAACAATGATATAATACAAGAAAGGAGGTTGCAAAATGTTAAGAAGTGAAAACCTGTATGAGATACTGGATAAGTATTTTTCTCAAATCCAGAAAAATTCATATTACAAGAGAGAAGTACAAAAATTTCTTATGAAAAAATATGAATATTCAGATATTGAATATATGCAGTATATCATTGGAGCGAAAAGTAAAGATGAGATTCCAGACAATGAAATGTATTGGCTTATTGATGCGTTTAATAATGTTTTTAGGGCAAATATGGAAATGAAAACATATTTTTCTGATAAGGAAATAGTAAGATTTTCGAGCCTAAAGGCAGATTATTTAAAAACAGATATTTATCCAATAAGAATAAGTCCAGTGATAGAGATAGCTGAAGATCAATGGGTGACAAAAATAAGTATTGATTTACTAAAAGAGTTTTATGATAACCAGCTTATAATATACAATCCAAGGACTCAGCGTCAACTTAAACAGAGACGTAGAGGACAAGATGTATCATATACAATTGATATAGTTTCTTCATCAGTAAAAGCTATTGAAGGTTTAATGAGCAAGGGAGAATTTGTACCCAATGCTTTAACTCTTAATCTCAATGTTGATGATCCAGAGGTAGATTTTGATATTGTTGAATCAGAATTGATACTTAATTCTGGTAAATTTGACATCATTGATGGTTTTCACCGGTTTAGAGCTGCAATAAACACGAAAATTAAGAATCCTGATTTTCAGTTTAATTTTATTCTGAATATCATGAATTTTACAGAAGACAAAGCATGTCAGTATATTGAGCAGGAAGATAAGAGAAATAAGATTTCTAAAAGTTACTTAGCTTCTATGGATAAGTCGTCTCCTACTAATATAATTATTGACAAACTAAACAACACATTGGATAGTCCAGTAAGAGGTAAAATTGAAAGAGCACATAGAGGAGAAATAGACAGAGCTACTTTGTTTTCATTATTGGAGTTTATTCTTAAAACTAAAAATATGAACCGGAGTCAGTGTATCAAAACTGCGGTATTTATCATAAATATTTTGAAGATAGTTCAAGAGAATAATCCAGATGTTGTATTTGATGACACCACTATGCCAGTAGTGTTATATGGTTCATCTATCTCAAAGGATGCATATGAATGTGCAGAAAAAATAGAAAGTGCATTAGGAAAAGATGTGCCGATTATTAATAGTGTTACAAACATGAAAGTAAATAAAATAAAAGCTTTATTTGAGGAGGTGTGATTATGTATAATGAAGAACGGAAGAAAGAATATCTGCGACATGTAGTAGAAGATCTCGGACAAACTCCACAAAGTGCGAAAGCTCTTTTTAACAAAACGGAAGACTATGAGGACTTACTTAACAAGGACTTATGTGATTTTACTTTTTCTGAAATAGATAAATTGTTGTCTACATTTGCAGCCTCATCAATAAATGCCTTAAGGAAAAATATAAGTGTTTTACGGAAATATGCTGACTGGTGTTGTTCCTGCAACATATCTATAGACAACATAAATCACTATGATGAAATAAATATGGAAATTGAAAGTCTACAGAAATATCTTAATAAGGAGAGAGCGGTGTGTCCCAGCAGAGAACAGGTTTTAAAGGATATTTCTAAAATTAGAAACTATTCTGATAAATTTTTAATTCTGGCTTTGTTTGAAGGAGTAAGAACAGAAGCCCCCGGTGAGCTTTTAAGAGCTAAAATAAGTAAGTTGAATGGTAATATCCTTACTTTCGAAAACGGAGAGGAAAAAACTTTGTCAGAGACGCTGGTAGACTTGGCTAAAGTTAGTTCACAAGAGGAGGAGTATATATCTTTTACTGGAACTGCTTCTTTATTAAGTATGAAGGGGAATATTGTTAACTCCAGGAATAATACACGTAGTGATTCATTAGAAGCTTTAAATCTAAGACTGACAAATAGGTTAATTGCGCTTAGAAAAGAGCTTAATATTCCGTATCTGACTATTCCTCGACTCTATACAGCCGGAATTGTAGAGCAGTTTAGAGAAATAATGAAGAAATATAATGTTTCTAAGGAAGATATCTTTGAAAGCCAGTATGTTGAAATGGTTAGTTCAAATTATAATATAAGTTCTTATGGCAAAGGAACTCTTAAAAATAAATTTTATAGTTATTTATAATAGATAATACCACACATAGATTGACTTAATTTGCTGTGTGTGGTAATATTTAAACATAACAAGCGAACAAGCGTTCGAACATTGGAGGGATTGCAGTGTTAGAGAGACTTTATGAATGTTTTGGAACTGAGGAGAGAATTGGATTAATTTGTCACATAAATGGCATGGAAATGGGGTGGATGAACTTTGTAATTGAAAATATATATGAAGAGGGAGATGTTGTAAGAGTAGAAACCGGAGATTCCTACATAAGATTAGAACCGAAGCTATATGAAGAGGTTCCGGTTGGAGAAGGGGAAAAATTTGTTCATGGTAAAGATTATATTATATTGTATAAAATGGAGGAAGAAGAGTGCTTTTAAAAGAAATGCGTGAATTAGTGGAAGAATTAAACATATATGCTCATGCGTATTATATGGAAGATACTTCTCTAATTTCTGATTATGAATATGATAAAAAATATGATCGACTTAAAGAACTTGAGAAAGTTACAGGTATTATTTTAGCCAACAGTCCCACTATCAATGTTGGCTCAGAAACAGTTAGTGAGTTAGAAAAAGTCGAACATGATCATCCAATGTTGTCCTTAGACAAAACAAAAGATATAAATGAAGTTGAAAGTTTTATGAATGGTTTGCCAGGATTAGCCATGCTAAAAATGGATGGGCTTACTATTTCAGTAAAATATATAGATGGTAAATTGGTTGCTGCAGAGACTAGAGGGAATGGAATCATCGGAGAGAATGTTTTACATACAGCAAACAGTTTTGTAAATCTTCCAAAGGAAATTCCTTATAAAGATGAAGTAGTAGTTGATGGAGAAGCTGTCATGGAAATCCATCATTATACTTATCTTAAAGAGCTAAAAGATATTGATCTGAAAAAAGATGGAGAAAGAAAGGGACTTTTTGGTGAAGAATTAGAAAAATATATTAAAGATAATGGTATTAAGAATATCAGAAATTTAACTGCTGGCTCTGTTAGACAGCTTGATAACTCCGTTACAAAAGAAAGAAAAATCAAGTTCATTGCTTGGAAGGCCGTTCGTGGAATAGATGGAAATAGTTTCATGAAAAGATTACAGATATTAGATCTGCTAGGATTTGAAGTGGTCCCTTGGGTAAAAGTTGATAATATTGAAGAGAATATTAAAAAACTTAGAGAAACCGCAAGAGAAAAAGATGTTCCTATTGATGGAATCGTATTTTCATATGATGACATTGATTATAGTGAAAGCTTAGGAAACACATCGCATCATGTTCGATCACAATTGGCATATAAATTTGCAGATGATAAGTTTGAAACAGTAATTAGAGATGTGGAATGGAGCATGGGAAAGACTGGACAGTTGACACCTGTGGCAGTTTTTGATCCGGTTGAAATAGATGATACGATTGTTGAAAGAGCTAGCTTACATAATGTGAATATTTTCAAAAGTTATGAACTGTCAGTAGGAGATACGATTACGGTATATAAGGCAAACATGATCATTCCGCAGATTGCAGAGAATTTGACCAGAAACGGTGACAAATTGTTTACTGTGCCTGACAAGTGCCCTATTTGTGGTGGTCATGTAAAAATTACAGGTGAAAATGAGACAGAAGAGCTTCAGTGCATGAACCTTGAATGTAAAGGGAAACTTCTTGGTGAATTATGTACTTTTGTAAGCAAAGAAGCACATGATATTACAGGACTTTCTAAATCTACTCTGAGTTTATTAATAGAGAAAGAATTTATTAAAGGGCCTTTAGACTTATTTTATCTAAAAGACTGCCGGGGAATGTTAGTGACATTACAAGGGCTAGGAGCAAAAAAAGTTGATAAAATCCTGGAATCAATAGAAAAATGCCGCAAGACAACTCTGCCTAAATTCCTTTATGGGCTGTCCATACCTTTAATCGGTCGAAGTGTTAGTAAGCAGCTAAACACTGTTGAAGAGAAGAGAGCAAGAGAAAAAGGGTTAAAAACAGCTTTTGATAGCTTTATTAAAGATATGGATTCTCAGTATGATTTTACATGTTTGGAAGACTTTGGTTTTGCGAAAGCTTCTTCTTTGAAAAATTATTTTGAAGAAAATCAAAGATACATAACTGAGCTTGCTGCGGAATTTCAGTTTGAAGAAATTTCTCAGGAGACTATAAAAGATGGTTTGAATGGGGCAATATTCTGTATTACTGGGACACTCACCGAGTTTGCCAATAGAGCAGCTCTAGTAGAGAAAATAGAGTCTCTTGGAGGTAAAGTCACAGGATCAGTAACTAAAAAAACTAACTACCTTATTAATAATGATACATTGTCAAAGAGTAGCAAGAATGTGAAAGCTATGCAGCTTGGTATCCCGATTATTTCAGAAAAAGAATTTATAAACAAGTTTGTAAAAAGGTATTGACAAGGTGAAATGACTATGGTATACTTAGAGCAAGTTAAGAGAAAGGAGAACAATTTCAACCGATAAACAAGTTTGTAAAAAACTTGTTGACACAGAATACGAAGTATGTTATAATACATATATCACAAAAGGAAGAGGAAAATGAGATATGTTTTAGAAAGTGAAAAATATCCTGGAAATTATTTGGTATTTAAACATGGAAGTCCTCCTCATGTGGTGGATTTAAAATCTGCTCAGAAGTTTGACAATGTACCGAAAGCTTTAAACAGGATATCAACAATTCCTAAAAATTTAAGCATATACGCCCCTTGGAAAGTAACATCAGTTGATGAGAGAGTTGGTTCTGTACAGCAGAATAAATCTCTTGTAGAGATTGGTGATTATAAAAAGAAAATAGATGACAGCATATTGCCTATTAAAGAAATATTAGGTAATAGAAAACCTTTAGAAAAACAGCTAAAGGAACTGGAGCTTATATCTCAGGATCTTGATCACTATATAGAATTCAATAAACTGAATGTTACTTCTGGATATTGGGCATATAAAATTAGGAAAGTGATTAGAGAGAAACGAAGAAGCATAAAAGAGGATTTATACTATATAGATTATCTTCAGACTGCTTCGTTGCCTCAAATTGTAAATGGAGAAGGGAGACCTAATCCAGATAATCAAAAATATCAAATTAGATCAGATATTGGACAAGAATTCTTTAATCAGAAGTACATATCTAAAGAAATAGCAGAGAAGATTTGCAAAGAAATAGAGGAGATTACATAATGAATGAATTAATTATGCTGGTAGGTTTACCTGCTTCCGGTAAAAGTACATGGGCTAAAGAGTATTCAGAAACTCATCCTGATTATATAGTGCACTCTTCTGATAAACTCAGAGAAGAAATGTATGGAGATAATTATGATGACGCAGACAACAGTAAAGTATTTGAAGAACTGCATCGTAGAATACTGGAAGATTTGAAAATGCATTCGGTTATTTATGATGCTACTAATTTGGTAAAGAAAAGAAGAGTGCATTTTTTAAAAATAGTTCCTAAACATGTTTATAAAACATGTGTTATGTTTTTGAAAACGTATGAAAAATGTTTAAAGGACAACTCAAAAAGGGAAAATTCAGTTCCAGACGAAGTGATTACCAGAATGAGGAAAGTATTTTCTCCACCAATGTACATGAAGGGTTCAATGAAATTAGAGTTGTACAAGATGATCATAAAGATATAAAAGAATTAATAGATATGGCTCGTGACTTCGATCAAGAGAATCCGCATCACTCTTTGACTCTTTATGAACATTTGAAAAAGGTTTCAGAAGGAGTGCCTAGAGAAGAAAATTTATGGGTGGCAGCCAGTCTCCATGATATTGGAAAGCTTTTCACTAAATCAAGAATTAATAGAAAAGGTGAAGAAGATAGCTATTGTCATTACTATCAGCATCATTGTGTTGGAGCTTATGAGTATTTAACATGTTTTGATTTTTCCGGTGCGCTTACAGGAAAAGATATATATGATGCTTTTTATACGGCAAATTTGATTTATTATCATATGCATCCCTATTTATCATGGTCGCAATCAAACAAGGCAAAGAATAAAGATAAGTATTTAATTGGAAAACAGATGTTTTCAGATGTGATGTTATTACATGAAGCAGATGTTAAAGGGCATTGATTTTCGATATAAACAATGATATAAAACAGGAGAATAAAAAATGAGAATTATTAAGGTAGGAAACACATTTAGAACTTACGACGATTCATTAGAAACTTTCGACAAGCTTCCGGCTCAAAATTATGTCGTGAGGTTTCAAAAGAATTCTGGTTTCTTTTTAGAAAAATATGCAGACATAGAAATCAAAGAAAAAACCTACGGAGTACATATGAGTAAGGTTGAAAAAGTTCTTAAAGCTTTCCCAAAAGCAGAAAAGAACCTTGGCGTTATTCTGTCAGGCAATAAAGGAATCGGCAAATCATTGTTTGCAAAGACATTGGCTGTGGAAGCAACAAAAGTTGGTTTACCAGTTATTATTGTAGACACGTATATTCCTGGAATTGCAAGTTTCATAGAAGAAATTGAACAGGAAGTAATGGTGTTGTTCGATGAATTTGATAAAACATTTGGTAGTATTAAAGCTGCTGATGGCATGGCAGATCCTCAAACAGAAATGCTTACATTGTTTGATGGATTGTCTCAAGGGAAGAAAATGTTTGTGATTACTTGTAATGACCTCAACTCGTTAAATAGTTATTTAGTAAACAGACCTGGAAGATTTCACTATCATTTTAGATTTGAGTATCCGTCAGATGTTGAAATTACAGAATACTTAGAAGACAAGTTGGATAAACAGTATTACAGCGAAATTGAAAAAGTAATTTCTTTTGCTCACAAAGTAGATTTAAACTATGATTGTTTAAGAGCAATCGCATTCGAGTTGAATTTTGGGGAGCCTTTTGAGATAGCAATCAAAGATCTAAATATTATTAATTTAAACAGTATTATATATGAAGTCACTCTACATCTTGAAGATGGTTCTGAGGCAACCACAAAATTGACCATTGATTTCTTTGATAAGAGTGCAAGGATTGAACCGGAATTCTGCTTTAAAGGAACTTATGTAGATGCTTCTTGTAAGGTCCTTGATTGTGAGTTTGATCATAAGAAAGGCATCATTTATGTATCTGGAAATGATATTAAATTAGAAAATGATAATTACTACAATGATGAAGAAGATGAAAAGATCATCAAAGAAATGAAACCAGCATATATGACTTTTGTAAGAACAAAAAGTAGAGAATTGCATTATACAGTGTAAATAATCTATATATAGATACCTTCATAGGTATCTATAGAGGGTAGTGGCCAAGCGGTAAGGCACAGCACTTTGACTGCTGCATTCATGGGTTCGAATCCCATCTACCCCGTAGTTCTAAGTTAGCTCTGAAGGCCAAAGAGGTAACCAATAGAACTAAGGTATACCTACTTATGTTCATGGCGAACATAGATAAAACTTAAGTGAAAATTTGGATGGTTTAATAACTGGAACCTGTTCGAGAAAGGGAACACAGTACATTGGTAGCAATGGTTTGGATGTACGAAACATTTATATAGATGTGCTTTGTGCTAATGAGGAAGTGGAGTGGAGAGGACTGTACAAGTATGGTACGTGTAGTTAGTATGAAGCAAAAAGTAATTGCGTTAGCGAGGGTGATGGAAAGAGAGAGGGTCTGAGAATGATGACGATCATTCATGTAGCTGACATGATTACAAATCAATCATTATAGTTGTTACGTTTTTATATGTGGGTGTTTTCAAAGTTCACCCACTATGGAGCTTAGCTCAGTTGGTTAGAGCAACCGGCTCATAACCGGTCGGTCCTGGGTTCGAGTCCCAGAGTTTCCATTTCTCCTGACGAAGGAGTGACTTTTGAGAGCTCTAATTTTCAATAGTAAAGAGCCGTTGCTGATTTGGTAGTGAGAATCAGATGGCGCTGGAAAGACAGATAGTTTTTGAGATGTTTTGTAATGAGACAAACATTCAGCTTTAGAGAAAATGTAGGGAATTGAGCTGATCAAAGAACACATAATCCTGTTGTGACTGCAGCATGACAGGTCATGCATGAAAAGTGATAAGTAGCTCAGTTGTGAAAAAGAGCGCACTGCAAAAGTGAGGTCGGTGGTTCGAGTCCACTCTTATCACAGTCAATTAAATTAAAGTTTAAAATTCAGGAGGTATTTATTATGACAACAGAAAAAATGAATGTACATAAAGCATTAGCGGAACTGAAGATCTTAGATGATCGCATCATAAAAGCAATCAACAGTGTAGAAGCTTGTATTTCAAATAAGCATTCTAACACAAAGGTCAAAGGAGTGGATATCAAAGTTTACACAGGAGTTATGAAATCTTCTTATGATAAAGCAACTGATTTAATCAAGAGAAGAGAAGCTATTAAAAGAGCTGTAGTTCTTTCAAATGCAGTAACTAAAGTCACTGTTGCCGATAAAGAGTATACAGTAGCTGAAGCTATTGAAATGAAAAATCATGGAATGGACTTCAAGAAACTTTTAAAACAGAAAATCAAAAAACAGTATGATGCTGCTATGGCTCAGATCATAACTGAGAATGGTAAATTGGAAGATAAAGCTGAAAATTATGTTGTAGGGCTCTATGGCAGTAAAGAAGGTAAAACCTCTACTGAAGAGTTTACAAAAACTAGAGAAGCTTATATAGAAGCTCAGACAATGGAACTTGTTGATCCAATTGGTGTTCTTAAAGAAATGGAGGATTTAGAAACAGAAATTGCAGAGTTTACTGCTGAAGTAGATGCGGCACTTTCAGTAAGTAATTCTCTGACAGAAATAGAAATTACATACTAAGATATATTCACTGCTTATCGAAAACTTTAAACTATAATCTATATGTCTTTTTAGCTGGGTTAGACATATATAAAACAATAAAGAAACCACAGCATTACTTATACAGTAGATAATAGTATAAAATACAAAATGGATTAGGATTACGTGGTCGTATAGGACCTGTAAGCTTAATATATTATATTATTGGATGAGGCAGATAGCATAGTACTGTAAAGTTCAAAGATTAAAACTCAAATCTTAAAATTCAAAATTCAAAGTTTATCCCAGTTTAAAGATTAAAGAATAAAGCATAAAGAATAAAGATTTATCAAATCCTTGGTAAAAGTTTATGAGCATGATTATACTTGGCTCTTAGTTTGTACAAGGCTGGTAAGTAGTGAATAAGTAAATATAATAGTCGCTTTCATTATTAACAATTGGCAGTTCGGCTGCCAGTTGTACCCACATGGTGGAATTGGCAGACACGTTAGATTTAGGTTCTAATGCTTAATAGCGTGAGAGTTCGAGTCTCTCTGGGTGGATTAATAAATAGAAAGGAGTTAAAAATGTTTCAAGTAGGAGATATAGTACAAGTAATAATAGTGCCTAAAAAATATAAACAATATGATATTACAGGCGCTACAGGTATTGTAAAAACAGTTTATTCTAACAATATAAGAATACATATCTCTAGTTATTACAACGAAAAATCAGAAGAAGGAGATTTTTATTTTAAAGAAAATGAGCTAGATAATTTTACAAGAAAGGAAAATGATATGTCAATTATAGAACTTTGGGAGAAAAGAAGTATTGAAAAGATTGATAAGGAAGCTGAAATTAAATTAATGGAATTACTTGCAGAAGATGAGTATACTCATGATTTAATTTTACATATGAATGATCTAAAAGATGCCGGGTTTAAAGTTGAAATACCAAATAATATTTATGATATGACTTCTGATTATACCAGAGGAATGAGAACTATTACTTTAAGTTCAGCAGAAGAGAAAAAAGTTGAAATTAAAAAAGTAGCAGAAGAAGTTGGTGTCTTATTAGAGATGTGTAAAGGAGACGTTGTTAAAGAAATGGAGATTCTTTGTAGCTATAGAGTTGTAGAGTACCCATTCGGGAGAATGACTGTTGGAGGTAGTACTTGTGGAAAATAAAAAGAAAATTTTGATTGTTATTGATGTTCAGAATGATTTTGTGACAGGTTCGCTAGGTACACCGGAAGCTCAGGCAGTTGTACCGAATATAGTGAAAAAAGTGGAAGAATATAGATCAAGAGATGATGTGATTATTTTTACAACTGATACTCATTACGATGATTATTTGGAAACACCAGAAGGCAAAAAACTTCCAGTGTCACATTGTATTGTAGGAACTTCTGGCTATGAAATTATTCCAGAATTAAATGTTGAACTTTCAACAATGGAAAAGATTTATCCTAAAAATACTTTTGGATATAGATGGAATATAAGCCATTGGATATGTTGTTATGATGTTGAAATTATTGGTGTATGCACAGATATCTGTGTAGTAACTAATGCATTTAGCATTAAAAAACACATTATCCGGATATAGAAATTACAGTTGATGCGTCATGCTGTGCCGGGACTTCACCGGAGAAGCATAAAGCAGCTTTAGAGGTGATGAAAAGTTGTCAGATTAATGTGATAGGAGAGAAATAAGATGGTAGGAGAAAATACTGTGGAAATGAAGAAATTAGAAGAAATTACATTAGAGGATATTCAGAACTACTTACGTAAATATGACTGTGATGGAGTGATCACTACAAAACTTGTTGAAAAAAACAATACAGAAACCTTACAAGTATTTGAGTTTGATGGGCTTTATGACGATACTATTTGGGTGTGCTCAATTTATAAAAATGAGGATAATGATTTTATATAAAACAGCTGACGCAACCTCACCGTTTAATCATGCAGATGGCGTTGAATACGATGATAAAGAAAATGAACTGTTTAAGATTAGTACAATTGTCGCAGAATTATTAAGTTATGTAAAAGTTTCACTATGTGATTCTATTGATTATCTCCAAAGACAGGTGGATTTTATCAATAATTTCTGTAATGGCAATCATTTGAATAATCCGTCTGTAATAACTACCTGTGATATTGAGCATAAGTAAAAGTTAAGTAAGGATTATTAAACAGTAAGAAATAAATTATAAGGAGATTTGGAATGATTAAATTAAACGGTGTAGAAATCAAACTTGATAAATATCCGGATGGAACATTCTTATTTAAGGATATTCCTCCTATTGGAGGATGGTGCAGAGATAATATTGAATGGTTCTTTGAATCAATGGAAGAATTAACAGCAGTTGAATATATTACTAGATATTGTTGGGATCATAGAGTAGTGCCTAATTTATATATGCCTTATATCCCAGATGCACGTATGGATCGAGTCAAGCATGAGAACGAATTATTTACTTTAAAATATTTTGCTCAGACTATTAATTCATTACATTTTGGAAAAGTAGAAGTTTTAGATCCGCATTCTGATGTATCTGCCGCATTATTTAATAAAGTACATGTAGAATCCCCGAATCGAATGATTGAGGATGCTGTTAAGAAGATTGCGAGTAATAACCTTATGATGTTTTATCCGGATGCGGGATCCATGAAGCGATCTTCTTCAGCAGTACATCTTCCATATGCTTTCGGTATTAAGAATAGAGATTGGGAGACCGGAGAGATTAAAGGTTTAGATTTATCTGGTGAAATTGATCAATTACCAGGTAAAGACATTCTTATTGTAGATGACATTTGCAGCAGAGGTGGTACTTTTTATTATAGTGCTAAAAAGCTGAAAGAGGCCGGTGTAGGTAAGATTTATCTTTATATTACTCATTGTGAGAATACTATTTATGAAGGAGAACTTCTGAAAAATAATGGATTGATTGAGAAGATTTATACGACAGATACGATTCTGACAAATCTGGAAAGTCCTAAGATTGAACTGATTGAGAGGTTTAGATGAATCAGCACTGTATGACACGCAGCATTCTTGCAGAAAAGAGGTAAGAGAAATGAGTCAAGTTGTGTTAGCTATAGAAGAACCTAATTCATGTGACGAATGCCCATTTTCAGAATTAGAAACGTATGGATATTATTGCCAATCATTAAATAAATACATTAATTCTTTAAAAAGGAAAGAACATTCAACGATTCCTAAATTATGTCCATTAAGAGAATTACCAGATTACTGTACAGAAACATACAAATGGGAAGATAGACTTCTAAGCTTACAAGACGTGATTGAATCAATGGCTTATGAAATTGCTACATATAGATACCATAATAGATATTCTCATACAGAAGATGTAGATGATATTTTAAGAGAATATGAAGTTGATAAAATTATAAAGGGGATGAGGAGTTATGAAACCGATTATTAGCCCGTGGTGGATTTATTTAATTGATTTATTTGATAATTTAAAGGGGTTACTTGGTGTTGCATTATTTTTACTTGGAGGTGCAGCGGTGGCATTATTAATTATTTGGTTTTTTAGTTCTCTGGATTATGAACAGGATGAAGGACCTATTGTTGCATGTAAAAAGTATTTAAAGAAATCAGTTATCTGGCTTTGCGTTAGTGGTTTACTTTTTACAGTAATTCCATCGAAAGACACAATGTATACAATGATTGTATTAGATAATGTAACGACAGATAATATTCAAGCAATTGGCAAAACGGGTAAGGATATCATTGATTACATTACTGACCAGATTGACAAAGTTGTAAACAACAAAGAGGAGAATAAAAAATAATGAATACGATGGCAATTTTGCTCTCAGACACATATAAACAGATCCATAATAAAATCTATCCGAAAGGACTGACGAAATTAGTATCTTACTGGACCCCACGAAGATCAATGCTTAAGAATCAGAACAAAATGGTATTCTTTGGTCTACAGGCATTTATTGAAGAATATCTGATTGATTATTTTAATAAAAACTTTTTTGAATTAACAGCAGTAGAAGTTGAGCATACATATAAATATAGTATGGATATACAGTTAGGAAATAGTTATGACCTAGAGCCTATTATGAAACTTCATAAATTAGGTTATCTTCCAATTCAGATACGTGCTATCCCGGAGGGAACATTAGTACCAATGGGCATCCCATGCATCGAAATTACAAACACACATCCAGATTTTGCTTGGGTAGTACAGTGGATTGAATGTATCCTGCAGGTTGAACTCTGGAAACCATGTGCTCATGCAACAATTGGTCATATGTATAGAGAACTTGCAAACAACTACTATAAAATGACTTGTGATGATCTTTTAAGACCTGAAATGGCATGCTCAGACTTTGGTATGAGAGGAATGTCTTGTATGGAAGAGGCAGTAAGATGTTCATCTGCTTGGTTATTATCATTTGATAAGACAAGTACAATTCCGGCCATTGATTATATAGATACGTATTATGATGCTTGTTGCTGGACTGAAAGAATCGGAATCGGCGCTGTATCTACAGAACATTCAGTTATGGCTTCAAATTATGCAGTAGACGGTGATGAAATTACATTTGTAAAAAGACTGCTTACAGAATTATATCCTAATGCATCTTTTAGTATGGTATCTGATACATATGATTACTGGAACATGATTGATAATATCCTTCCAGCTTGTAAGGAAGAAATTATGCAGCATAATGGTAAACTTCTGGTTCGTCCAGATTCCGGAGATATGGTAGAAATTGCTGTAGAGACAATTGAAAAGCTTTGGAATACATTCGGCGGAACAGTAAATAGCAAAGGATATAAAGTACTTGATCCGCACATTGGGATTATCTATGGGGACGGATGTACTCTTAACAATGTAAAGCAGGTATGGGAAGAACTGAAGAAAAAAGGATTTGCTGCAAACAATATCGTATTCGGAGTCGGAGCATTCTGCTTCTCAGCAATTGTAGAGCCTGATGGACATATGGTTGTTGTGACTAGGGATATGTTTGGTATCGCTATGAAAGCAACCTATGGAATCGTTAACGGCGAACCAATTATGATTTATAAAGATCCCAAAACCGATGTGAGCCATTTGAAAAAATCTCATAAAGGATGTTGCCGCATATATTATGATGACAATGAAGAATTACAGTGTGAAGACGGGTATGACGATGTATTTGGCGATGGAACGTTAAGAACTGTATTTGTGAATGGAAAAATTTATAATAAAGAAACATTTGAAGACATTAGAGAAAGATTAAACGGAGGAAACTAAAATGAATAGAATTATGGATTATTTATTAAAAGATGATGTGATTGTAGTAATGGATGTAGATGGAGTACTTGCTCCGTATGAGTTTTCTGAATTAAGTCATAGTATGACTGACGATGAATGGGACAGACTTGTAGCTTCCGGTGAGAATCCGTATAAAGATGTGCGTCCGATCAAATTAATGCAGGAGTTTATTCAGAAGAAAGGCGTGAATAAAGTATATACCTGTTCAAAGAGTCCTTTAAATGAAATTCCTGGTAAAAGAGCTTTTATAAAAGACAATTATGATCTGCCAGATGATAATATCTATTTCACTTTAGAAAAGACAGAAAAACTTACTGTGCTTCAAACGCTGCAACAAAAGCTCGGACTTAAGCCATCTCAGATTGCAATTGTAGAAGATACAGTTAAAACTTTGGATTATATTCGTGCACATAGCGATTTTGTAACTGTACATGTTTCATCATTTATGGAGTAGATATAGGGAGGTATTAAAAATGAGTTATTTTACTGATTCAGTTTCAGATCTTTGTCAGGGGATTATTGATAAAGTAGATACTTATGAAAAACGAATCAAATACTTAGAAGAAGAAAACAAAAAGCTCAAAGATGAGCATTATAAAGACTCTGAAATGCAGAGAATGAAAACAGAGTTGGAAAAAGCAAAAGATGATTTACATAGAGGATTTCCAATTTCTAAAGAAGAAGAGGAGAAAATCAAAGAGTGGCAGTTAAAACATGACGCTGAGAAACATGGTTTGAAAACTATGGAACAGAGATTGAGAGCTGGCGGATGTTGTGGCGGGAGATATACATATCAATTTGTTCCCACAAGCATTGGAACTATTGGAGAAGTGATTTGCTCCTGTGACGAGAAGTTTACATTTCAGGATTTATAGGAAAAGATTTATGATTAAAATTATTGAAGGTAACATTGTAGATGCACAGACCGATTATATAATTCATCAAGTTAATTGCCAAGGAGAAATGAATACTGGAGTTGCTAAAGCATTAAGAGATTATGACGAAGGTATTTATATACATTATAGAAACGTTTGTAAATTACGTGAGTTTAATCCAGAATTACTTCTTGGAACATATGACGAGTACTTTATCAGAAGGAAAAATCAAGAGATATTGTCCTTATTTGCACAAGACAAGTATGGATATGATGGAAAACAGTATACTGATGTTAAAGCTTTTCGAGAAGGATTAAATTTTATTCGACAACAAATACCTGTTTATTGGTTTGATGCTGATAACAGACCTCACAAGACAACCATTGCACTCCCATATAAAATAGGCTGCGGAAGAGGAGGAGCAGACTGGGAAGTGGTTTATAAGATTATAGAAGAAGAATTAAGTAGTTTTGAAGTAGAACTGTGGAAATTGGAGGAGCAGAATGTTTAATGTAGAAAAAGCAACAAATGATTGTATTCAGTGGATTAGAGATTGGAGAGAAGAGAATGGTCCTGGATGTAATCTCATAGTAGGTATTTCCGGTGGCGTTGACTCTTTAGTAGCTGCTGAGCTATGTGTGGAAGCCGTTGGAGCTGACAAAGTTCTCGGAGTAATCATGCCGAACTATAAACAGGATGATATTGATGTGGCTTATGATATTTGCCAGCATGTATTAAACATTGATTATCTTACTATTAATATTGGATCAGCTTATGATGATATTATTGATCAAATTGATGCTGCATTTAATGTAACAGATCAGACATTAATTAATCTCGCTCCTAGACTAAGAATGACCACTCTATACGGGGTGTCACAGTCACACAATGGAAGAGTGGTTAATACATGTAACCTCAGTGAGGATTACATTGGATATGCCACTAGATATGGAGACGCAGCTGGAGATTTTGCTCCATTGGCACAGTTTACAAAGGGAGAGGTAAAAAGAATCGGGCATTATTTAGGATTGCCTAAAAATTATGTAGAGAAGACCCCGTCGGATGGTTTATGTGGTAAATCAGACGAAGATAACTTTGGATTCACCTATGCAGTATTAGATAAATACATCCGTACAGGAGTGTGTGACGATCCAGAAGTAAAAAGACGGATTGATCGTTTACATGAGAAGAATGAGTTTAAACTGAAACCAATGCAGTATTTTAATTATAAAGAGGAGAAAACAGATATGAATATGTCACCAGATGAGATTTTAAAAGCACTTGAAAAAGCAGTAGCGAAAAAAGAAAAAGAGCATACTATTGGAAAAGAGCTTAGAAGCTGTGAGCGTCAGATTAAAGATGCTTTAGGCATTGATGTATATATTGTACCTAAAAATAAAACTGATAAACAGGTTTGTAAAACACTTTCAAAAGATGATATCACATTTGTAGGAAGAACAAAAGATATTGCTACAGGAAAAATTAGAACTACTGTAGGATTTAAAGATGGTACACAGACTTCTGTAGTCTTAAATGATTGGGAAGATGAAGATGATACTGAAAAAGCCATTATGTGGTGTTTGCTTAAGAAGTGTTTCAAATCAAAAAGAAGCTTAGAAAAAGTAATTTATTCAATGGAGGACATGTAATATGAGATCAAAGAATTCCTGGAACAAAGAGTATGAGACAAAAGTAGATAAAAACGGAAAGAAACATACTAGAATGGTTAAACATGGGATGAAGCAGTCTAAGAAATCACTTGCTTTTTCTAAACATGTAAATAAAATGAAAACTGATAAACCTAAGTGGAATAAGAAATCTAGTGGCGAGAGCACTAGAAAGGAGGACTCATGAAAATACGGAAAGGATTTGTTACTAATTCAAGCTCTAGCAGTTTCATTATTTGCTTTGCAAGGATTGCTGACAAAGAAAAAGCTCAGAAGATAATTGATCAGTTCAATCTTGATGTATTAGATGTTACTGGTGTAAATGATGAAAGAAACTGGTCTGGTGAGCTTGGTGCTAGTTGGTGCGGAGCGGTCATTTATGGGGTTGATGACATTTTAGAAAAGCACCCTGATGGAGAATATATCGTAATTGAGGACAGGAACGATGCTTATTATGATGAATGGGGTGATGCTGTATATGATTATGATTTCTCTATGAATGAAGCAATAGATGCTATTACGGAAGTAAATGGATTTGCTGATATAAAAGTTGCTGAAGGAGAAGGGAGAGATGGTTAATGAAAATAAGAAGAGGATTTGTTACTAATAGTTCGTCTTCAAGTTATATCATTGCAAAAAAGAAAGATGCAACATTGACAGACATTAAAAATTCACTGTTGGAAGTAAGAGATAACGCTAAATCTTTTTTGATTGAGCAACATAAATGGATTGATCTTGAGCCGGATGTAGAAGAGTCAATAAGAAAAGAAGATTATGATAAGGCTGTGGATGCGTTTTTAGAACACACAGCAGATTATTTATACGGTAACTTTAATGATGGAACATTGGGCGATTGGGAAGTTGGATCGGATGAGTTCTGGGGTGACAGTGGCAACCCATATGAAAATTTTATTTTAGATTCTGCATGGCTTATTGGTGATAACAACTTACAGATTATCTGAGGTGTAAACATGGAAATAAAAGCAAAGGAAATAATTGTAGATGGCAACACATCTTATAAGTATTATAAACCAAAGTTCTGTTGTAAGGCATTGGAAGAAAATCCTAGGATAATTATTTCTAATGAATATCCTGATGCCTACTTATGTAGAACTTGTGAAACTATAGAATGCCATGGTTGTGACTATAAAACTGATGAAACTTTTGGAATTTTCTTTTACATAAGCGAAGAAGTCCAAGACTGGGAAGATACATGGCCTGAAGACTATTATTACCCTCTTAAATTCTGTCCATTTTGCGGAGAACCAATTGAAGTTGATGTCATAGAAACCATTGATAAAACAGAAGAAGCAGAAAAGGTATCTGAGGTTGCAACGAAGCTACGAAAACAGTTATGGGCATGCGATAGCAAGAAAAAGTGTGTAGAGTTAGAAAAAGAGATAAGGAACTTAGACGATATAGTAAATTATTATTATTCAACAGGAGAAATTGATGAAAATAGAGAAAATCAAAAAGTTATTGAAAAGTAAACACTATGATTTCTTAAGAGTGAATGAGCACCTGGGGAGTAGCATAATTCTATTAGGCTTAGGTGGGTCTCATGCTTATGGTACAGATACAGAAAACTCTGATCTGGATATTAGGGGTTGTGCTTTAAATAAAAGAGAAGAAATCCTGATTCCTACACATAATTTTGATCAGGTAACGGAAGAAGCAACAGATACAACAATCTATTCTTTTAATAAATTGATAACTCTATTGTCAAACTGCAACCCAAACACAATTGAGCTGATAGGATTGAAGCCAGAACATTATCTTTATATTCATCCAATTGGTCAAGAACTTCTTGATAATGCTGAAATGTTTTTATCTAAGAAAGCGATCTATTCTTTTGGAGGCTATGCTACAAGCCAGCTAAGAAGGCTCGATAATAAATCTGCCAGGAAATTGGGACAAGAAGAAAGAATGCAGCATGTTCTTAATAGTATTATGAATGCTTTTTATACTTTCCCTGAAAAGTATTTCAATTTTCCAGAAGATGCAATAAAGCTTTATGTAGATAAAGGTATTCAGGAAGATTATGAAACAGAAGTATTTATGGATATCCAGTTGAAGCATTACCTTTGAATGATTATCAGGGGATGTGGGCCGAAATGAAAAACATTGTTAGGGATTATTCCAAAATTGGGAAGAGAAATAAGCATGCCATAGAACATAATAAGTTAGGAAAGCATATGTGCCATTTAGTGAGATTGTATCTTATGTGTTTTGATATTCTTGAAAAAGGCAAAATTATTACATATAGAGAAGATGATCATGAGCTTCTTATGGCTCTACGTAATGGAGAATATTTGGATGCAAACAGTCAGCCTATCCCAGAATTTTTTGAAATGATAAACGAGTTAGAGAAAAGACTTGAGTATGATTCAAAGAATACCTCATTGCCTGATAAACCAAATTATAAAGCTATAGAAGAATTTGTAATGTCTGTCAATGAAAGAATTGTATTAGGAGAGATTTAAGAATGAATTTTAATGGATTAAAAAGTAGCGAAGTAGAGGTTAGTAGGACTACATATGGAAGTAATAAGCTTCCGGAACCTGAATTGAAAAAATGGTATCATTTTGCTAAGGAAGCATTAACTGAACCAATTACTATGATTCTAATAATAATTGCTTTATTCCAGTTAGTTTTAGGAGCTATGGGAGTAATGTCTCTTTCTGAACCCGTAATGATTATAGTGGTTTTAGCTATTGTTACTGGGATTGCTATTAAGACAGGTCTAGGCGTACAGAAATCTGCAGCAGAGCTAAGAGCAAAAACGGCAGTTAGATATTGTGATGTTGTCCGAGATGGAAGCGTGCAGACAATTAATAAAGATGATCTGGTAGTAGGTGATTTAGTTCTATTGAGAACTGGACAAGAGATTTTTGCAGATGGATTTATTGTTGATGGAGAAATTTCTGTTAATAACGCCGCTATCAATGGAGAGACAAAAGAATGTAGAAAAATTCCTAGTGCTAATTATAAGCATGTTAAAACAACATCAACTACTGCATATACGGATCAGTGTTCTCTCTTTGCAGGAACAGTTATCATGTCTGGTGAAGGAAAAATGATTGTTACAGATGTTGGTGTTAATACAGTTAATGGTGATACTCTTGTCAAAATGCAGACTTTAGAGCCTCCTAAGACAGCTCTTGATATTGCTCTGGATCATTTGTGTGATTTTATTTCAAAATGGGGAACAATTGCGGCAGCATTAGCATTTGTAATTATGACAATTACAGGTATCTTAAATGCTGGAAGCTTAAGTCAGTATTTCTCAGGAAGTATTCTTGAAAGTATTCAGAAGGTAGCACAGAATGTCTCAAATGCATTGACAATTATTGTTGCGGCTGTACCGGAAGGTCTGCCACTCATTGTAAAACTTGTAACTAAACAGAATGTATCGACAATGGAAAAATTCAATATTCTTGCGAAGAATACTGGTAAAATTCCTGAATTGGCGTATGTTAATTTAATTTGTACGGATAAGACAGGAACTCTCACAACAGGTGAAATGACTTCTACAGTTATGATTAATGGTAACTGTCAGGATATTTTTAATAAGGAAAGTTCGCTCAACGAGCTAATTGATTTAAACATTTGTATGAATAATAGTGCAGTGTTTGATTCTAATGGGAATATCACTGGTGGGAATTCAATTGATCGAGCAGTGCTTGATATGCTTTCTCCTGAAGACGCACAAAAAATACAGAATAAAGCTATCATGAAGAAACGCGTTCCATTTAGTAGTGAAAATAAATTCTCTGCAGTTACTTTAAATAATGGAGCAAATGATTTTACTGTTTATAAAGCGCACCAGAGAAATTAATTGAGAAGTGTAAATTTTATCTTGATAATGATGGCATTGTAACTGAGCTGACAGAAGAAAAAAGAAAAGCTTTAAAGAGCCATATTAAGGGATTAACAGAGAAGGCAATGAGATGTATTGCATTGACTATCTCAGATAAAACTGATGATGGTCTCCCCGATGAAATGAATCTCCTTGGAATCATTGGAGTTGTTGACCCGGTTAGGAATGAAGTTCCAGAAGCAGTAAAAATTGCTCATAAAGCTGGAATTCAGGTAATTGAAATTACTGGTGACTGTATGGAAACTGCTAAGGCTGTTGCTATGGAAGCTGGCATTTATAAGCTGGAGACTTAGCAGTTACCAATGATGAGTTTGAGGCAATGTCAGATGTAAAAGTAAAAGAAATTATTCCACAGTTAAGAGTAATCTCCAGATGTTCACCAAATACAAAGCTTCGTCTTGTAACATTAGCACAAGAAATTGGGATGTCTGTTGCTATGACCGGTGACGGTGTGAACGATGCGCCTGCACTAAAGAAAGCAGATGTAGGTTTTGGAATGCAGGATGGATCTGATGTAGCAAAAGAAGCAGCAGATATTGTGTTAACAGATAATAATTTTGCAAGTGTAGTAAAAGCAGTCGAGCTCGGTAGAACATTTATGCATAACATTATGATGTTCCTTGAATTCCAGCTACCTATCAATATTTCATTGTTGATCTTAAGTATGGTATTTCCAATTATTTCTGGTGGCTCTGCTCTATTAGCAGCAGTTCAGATCCTTATTGTAAATATCATCATGGATTCACTTAACTCATTAAGCTTTGGTGGAGAACCGCCAAAAGAAGAATATATGAATGAAGAGCCTATCATGAAAGGATCCGGATTATTTATCCGTGGAGCGAAAGGGAGAATTGCATTAAGTTCAATTGTATTTATTGCTTTATTTGGTGTAATTACATTTGGTCCAGTTGGAAATATGTTTGCAACAAAACTTTCGGCTATGACAGCGAGATTCGCTTTATTGTGTCTAATGGCAGTATTTAATGGATTCACTATTAGAACAGATAGTATAAATCTTTTCAAAGGAATTAAAAATAACAAATTATTTATGTATATCGCATTGGGTATTTTTGCAATGACTGTAGTTTTGTGTAACTTTGTAGGAAATCTAGTACAGACAACTCCAATGGATGTTAAACAGTGGATTGTAGTCTTATGACAGCATTTATGGTTGTGCCTGTAGATTGGATTAGAAAAGCAATTTGTAAGAAAGGAAGTAACTAAAATGGGATTTTTGGGAAAACTATTCGGAAAAAAAGATGAGGAAGCAGCAGTAGAGTTATCTTCTGCTGTAACTCAGCAACCTGTATATGAAGAAAAGTTACAGACAATTGATATGTCTAAGCACAATGAAAATCTTGGCAAAGTACTTATTGATATGTCTAAGGGAAGCAAGATTGATATGACAAAACATACGGCTAGAGTAGCTCTTGCAATGGATTATTCAGGAAGTATGGATTGGTTGTATGATAATGGATCTGTACAGGAAACCATTTCTCGTTTGTTGCCTATTGCTCTAAGATTTGACGATAATGGAGAACTTGAGAGTTGGCTGTTCTCAAATGGAGCAGAGCGCTTAAAAGCTGCTAACGCTGATAATTATAGTAGCTATGTTAAAAATGTTATGAAAAAAGCTCATATGTATATGGGTGGTACTAATTATGCTCCTGTATTGAAAGAAATGGTTACATATTATAAAGATATCGAGCCAAGTGAGATTCCAGCATTTATCATCTTTATTACAGATGGTGAGAACAGTGATACTTTTGCCACCAATGCAGCTATTAAAGAGCTTTCAGAGTACAACATCTTCGTGCAGTTCATAGGAATTGGAGATGAAGATTTTGACTATTTGAAATCTCTTGATGATATGAAAGGTAGAAAACATGACAACACCGGTTTTACAGCAGTAAAAGACATGAATAAAATGTCTGATGAACAGTTATATACAGAGATTCTTCGTCAGTATAAAGACTGGCTGAATAATAAATAAAAAGGAGATAAAGAGATATGGCAGTAATCAACATGAGTAAAAACCAGAAAATTAGTATGGTAAAAGAGGATGGTACAGGTATTAAGAACTTCTTCATTGGAGTCAATTGGGATCAGAACCGTTATGCTGGTGAAGCAGATATTGACTTTGATATCAATGGATTTTTAACAGATTCAAGTCGCAAAGTAGTATACCCAGAAGATTTAGTAAACTATAAAACCTATGAAGATGGCTCTGCATATCCTTGGGTAGATTATTCAGGAGACAATAAAACTGGTGACGATTCTCAGGGAATGATTTTCAATGGAAAGCATTATGACGAATATTTCATTGTGCATGCTGATACTTTCCCGAAAGATAAAACAGAATTTACTATCTGCTTAACAATTTTTAGGGCCTTACAGCGTATGCAGAATTTTGGAATGGTCTCCAATGCAATTATGACAATTTGTGATTACGACAATCCAGATGGTGATAAGTATGAATATGATCTGTCTGAGAATGAAACTTTGAAAATTGAATGCAGTAGAAATGGGTAAATTATACCGTTACGGAGATGGATTCAAATTCCAGGCATTAGGTTCCGGTTATGTAGGAGGTATGACAGAACTGTTTAAAAACTTTGGGCTTGATATTGATGAGGGGAGAGACTAATGAATATTACAGCTGGAGCAATTATTATAATTGTTATTTTAGTACTCGTAGGACTTTGTTTCTTTTTTAATAGTAAAATTGGAAAGAGAGTAAGGATAAGAGCATCTGGCACGGCAAACGAAGCTATTCAGAAAGATGCGTCTACACCTGAAGGAGCTAAAGCATATTATAATGCCGCTATTGAGAAGAAAGAAGATGAACTTCAGCAGGAAAATGTAAGATATCAGCAGATGCTTGGTAAGATTTCTAATTATGAAGATGATTTGTTCCATTTGAAGAAAGATGCCATGAAAGCAGATGTAAATGTAAATGCTTGTGTGGATCGAGGAGATGACGAAGCGGCAAAAGTCTACTTAAAAGAACAACAGGAACTTAATGATAAAATTGATTTTATTAAAAATACATTAAAAGAATGGAAAGAGAATGCTGATGTGCAGAAAGAAAAAGTAGAAGTACTACAGCAACAGCTTAATGATTTAAAAGCAGAAAAAGAGAGTGCAGTTTTAACTCTGGAAACAGCTCAGGCATCAAAAGCTTTTAATGTAACACCGGGAGTATCTTCTAGTGAAGAGGAAAAGATGCTAGAGAAAGTGCGTGACGGAGTTAAAAAGCAAAAAGAGGCTGCTGATGGAGCTAGAATCGCTTATGAAAGTTCTACTACTGTACAAAAACAGCGTTTGGATAAGAAAATGAAAGATGATGAAATTGATAAAAAGTTGCAGGAACTGAAAGCAAAGAAAGGCAAATAAAATGATAGTGTTAAATATAGGCGTGTTTGTAGTATGCTTATTAGCCTGTTTCTTAGTTGGATTCTTTGTAGGGAAGAGAAAATAAGTGTAGTAACAAAAGGTTAAGGTGAGGTTCAATTCCTCACCTGCACTTAAGGAGGTTAAACAATGAAATAAAATATGGAGGTGATATTACGCAAAGAGGAAAACGAATATTAAATAAACCAATTGATGACGCATGTGAGAAAGAAATTTTGATACCAACAAAAAGAGTGATCACTGTAGAAGCTGAATACGACTTGACTGATCCTGAATTAATTGGAGAAAAAATAACTGATAGAGACAGAGTAGAACAGCTAGTAAAACATAATGTCCGAGACTGTTTTGAATTTGATGAAGGATTCGTAAGTTTAACAGTAACTTGTAGTGATTATTAAGGAAGGAAAAAGAATGATTAATAGTTTTACTGGAGATTATTACTTTTTAAGTAACTTTTATATGGCACCGGTAAGTTATAACGGATGGGACTATACAAATAATGAAGCAGCTTTTCAAGCTCAGAAAACAAAGAATCGTAGACTAAGATTCCAGTTATTTTCTAAAGCTAGCCCATCAGAGGCAAAGGCAACAGTAGAAAGATTGATTTGAGATCAGATTGGGAAGAAGTGAAAGATAAAGTAATGTATGAAATCGTACTGGCTAAATTCACTCAGAATCCAGACCTTAAGGAAAAGTTACTTGCTACAGGTGATGAACATTTGGAAGAGGGTAATACTTGGGGAGATACTATTTGGGGAACTGTAGATGGAGTTGGAGAAAATAGGCTTGGGAAGATACTTATGAGAGTGAGAGATGAATTAAATGAAACTTAACATATTTTTTATCATTCTTGATGCTATTTTTATAGCAGTATCATTGGTAGACCTTATTACTTATAAAAATTTACTTAGTTTAATGCTGGTAGTCTTTTTCACTTGGACATTTGTAAATGATATTAAAGAATATAAAGGAGACAAATAACATGGTAAAAACATTAAAAGAAACAACAGAAATGATGGTTAGCCCAGATTATAAAGAGAGATTCAAAGCTGAATATTACCAGTTAATGCTTAGATTCAGAGGTTTACAGTCTATGCTTTTTAAATGGGACAATGGAACTCTTAGTTTTGAACCAACATGCCCAAGAAGTACTTATAATATTCAGATTGATGCTATGGCAAGCTATTTAGCTATCTTAGAAGCTAGGGCTGTTATGGAAGGTATTGAATTATAAAAAAATGAGGGAAACTTATAGCAATCGTACAGAGGAGCTATAACATGCTGATGGTAGCGTAGGGATTTTGCGTCAGTATAAAGAGGTGGCTGCGTAGGGTGAGGATAACGTTAACAACTACGAATTGTAATGTTGGCCCAAAGCAAGTAAGTATAGTTATGATATCTGCTGCCATAGGCAACACCTCCTTCAAAAATAATGTGTGATACAATCCCATATCACATTACCCATTCAGAAGATCCTCACCCGGTACAGACCTGGGATCAATAGTATTGTACTTTAGGTGAGGTGGTTTGTCAATATAAGGAGAGTACAATGATAAAAACTACGATTACGGAGACAACTAAAAAATATGATAAAGAAGGCCATCTTATTGAGGAGACAACTAGAACTGAAACTACTGAGGATAATACTATAACATTTAGTTCTTACCCCTATGGGACAACTCAGAAGGATTGGACCTTAACTACAAATGTAGGAGAGAGTTTATGAAAAAGAAGTATTAAGTATTTTAGGAGTTCTATTGATAAGTATTTCAACATTAACTGGTTGCGCTAAATGCATTGATAAAAAAGAGGAAAGCGTGAAGGTCACAGTTGTAAATGAATATTATAAACCTAAAGAAACCCGTTTTACAGGTATGGTTAATCATGTTCCGCAATTTCGAACTGATTATGCTGAATACGAAATTACGGTAAATTATAACGGAACTGAATATTCACTTAATGATGAAAGTACATATCGTAAATATCATGGAAGAATAGGGCAAACAGTGTCTGCCGTATTGATTACAAAAACATATGATAATGGCAAGGTAAAACAATGGATTGATAGTTTAGGAGGAATTAAGTGATTAAGCAAACCATGGGATGGATTTCTGCTATATGTGGAGTAATTGGAGCCATATGTAGCGGTTGGAAGTTAATGCTTTTGCCAGTAGTAAGAATATTAAACATGATTGCAGATAAAAAATTAGATTTGTGTATTTTATTGATTTCAATTATGAAAATGTTTTTTGCGATACCTGTAGCATATTTCATGATTCTTATAGGATTTTCAATCGCTACATATTGTTGGAGGTGGTGGAAGTAATTTGGATCACAGGTGATACACATGGGGATTGGATCCATAGATTAAATATGGACTCGTTCCCGGAGCAAAGAGAGATGACTAAAGATGACTATGTAATTGTTCTTGGAGATTTTGGGATATGGAGAGATTCACCTCAGCAAAGGTGGTATCTGAATTGGCTTGAAGAGAAGCATTTCACAACACTCTTTATTGATGGAAATCATGAATGTTTTCACAAAGATACAGATATTTTAACAATTAATGGTTGGATGAATATAAAAGATGTTGTTGAGAGTAAGGAAAATATTCTTGTAGCTTCAGTAAACATGGAAAATCACAATATTTCATATTCGAAACCATTAAAAAAAAGTTGTAAATTATTGTGATAAATTAATTGAAATTACAAGCTCTAATTTTAAGCAATGTGTTACTTTGAATCATGATATTATAGTAAATAACAAAAAAATTAAAGCGAATGAATTATTAAAAAATAAATTTCGTATTGAAGACTTTAGATTTCATATAAATAATATAAATCCAGGAATTAATATAAGAAATGAGATTATTGAATTAATAACATCTGTTATCATGGACGGAACAATCGTTGATTATAGTCAAATAGATAGCAATTCAAAAAAAATGAGAGTGCAATTCCATTTAAAAAAGCTTAGAAAAATAGCATACATAAAAAGTATCCTTGATAGATGCAAGATAAAATATACTGAGAGATATATGGGACAAAGTGAATGTTATTTGAATATTTATGGAGATGATGCAAGATATATAAATTCATTTTTAACAGGAATAAAGCAAATACCTTGTGAGTGGAGAAATATGTCAGATATTCAATTTATGTACTTTCTTAATGCTATAGTTAATACAGATGGAACATCATCTGGGAACAATATCGTATGGAGGACCACATCAAAGCATAACGTTGATATTGTAACCGAGCTATGCATTAAAAATAATTATGATATCAATGTGATTACTTTAGATAATGCATCAGGCTACACTAATGATGGCTTAGTTCAATATCAAATTTCTATAGGGAAAAATAAGCGACTTGATGAAAAAATTAAATATGAAATTATTGAGTACAACGATAATGTATACTGTTTGACAATGGATAATGGTACTTTAATAACACGATACAAAATGTGTCCTGTAGTGAGCGGTAATTGTTACGATATATTAGATTCTTATCCAGTAGAAGAATGGCATGGAGGTAAGGTGCATTTTATTAAACCATCAGTAATTCATCTCATGAGAGGACAAGTATTTGATATAGACGATTTAAAATTTTTTACTTTTGGCGGAGCTGCAAGTCATGATATTTCAGATGGAGTATTAGAGATTGACGATCCAAGAATAAAGGAATGGAGGTATGATCCAGATAAGATGTATCGAATCAATCATATTTCATGGTGGGAGCGAGAAATGCCAAATCAAGAAGAGATGGATGAAGGTATAAAGAACCTGGCAGAACATGACAATAAAGTAGATTTTATCCTGACACATTGTACAGCTTCTTCTACAGCAGCATTATTATCACATGGATTATATAAACCGGATAAACTAACTGATTATTTGGAAGAGATCAGATGTAATGTTGACTATGGACGTTGGCTGTGTGGGCATTACCACGACAATAAAGCAATAACGACAAAAGATATAGTTCTATATGAACAGATTGTGAGGATCGCATAATGGCAGAGCTTACAGAAAACGCCAAAGATTATATTGAATGTCTAAAAGATATATTACAAAGAAAATACCTACTGTCAGGTGAGAAAGCTTTAGATATGATTACAACTTCTTATATTATGGAGTCTCTTATTGATTACCCAGAAGAGACATTACATGATGATATTGAAGCACATGCAGATAATATTTATGAAGATTGGATAGGTGAGCTATGAAAACATTTTTATCAATTTTGAATATTCTATGTTGGGGTATTCTAGGAGCCTATTGCTCATCAATAGGGATACATGGAACAAGATTTTATATAATATTACTAATTGTTGGCGTTATTGATATACTTAGTGTTGTGGTGAGTAGCTTATGAATTATTATATTTCAGACTTACATATTGGTCACACAAATGCATTGGCATTCGATGCTAGACCATTTAAGACAATAGAAGAGAACGATGAAACTATTAAAAATAATTGGAATTCAGTAGTTGGCTTAGATGATGATGTTTATCTTTTAGGAGATATTAGTTGGTATGGTTCAACTAAAACATTGGAGTATTACAGCCAGTTAAATGGTAGGATTCATTTAATAAAAGGAAATCATGATAATAAGATTCTGAAAAACAAAGATTTACAGAATTTATTTGTAGAAATAGTTGATTATAAAGAACTATACCTTAATCCAAAAGAGAGTATTATTCTTTGTCATTATCCGATTCCTTGTTTTAAGAATCATTACTATGGTTGGTACCATTTATATGGACATGTACATACAGGTTTTGAAAATAATATGATGCAAAGAACAAAGTATGAAATGGAAAATCTATATAATACACCATGTAAAATGTATAATGTCGGAGCAATGCTGCTGAATTATACTCCTAGAACTTTAGAAGAAATAACAGGAGGAGCTACGTGTTTATAACTAGAAAAAAGATGAAAAAGAAAATTACTGATACATATAACAAAGGATTTCATATAGGAAAACTTTATGGTGTTACTAAAATATATAATGAAATAAAAGGAGGCAACACAGATGTAATTGATCTGTGCAAGAGAATTATGAGTGAGAAAGAGGTATTCAATACTTAATGTATTGTGCTTACATTACTGAGCTTAAGCAACTTCGTAAACACAGCAATGCTGATAGGCTCCAGCTTGGTACCGTTTTTGGAAATACGGTTATTGTTGATTTAAGTTATTACGAAGGGCAGAAGTTGTATTTTTCCCGGTTGATGGTCAGCTAGGAGAAGAATTTGCAAAAGAAAACAATTTACTGCGTATTAAAAATGAAGATGGAACAACTACAGGTGGATATCTTGATCCTGTAAAACGAAACATTAAAGCTATGAGACTGCGAGGTGAAAAATCAGAAGGATTGGTTTTACCAGTAGAATCTCTTAGTAAATGGACTGATATAAATAAATTATCTTTAGGAGATCAAATTACTGTACTTGATGGGACAGTTATCTGTAAAAAATATATTCCAAGATCAAATCATAAAAAATCTAACAATGGTCCGAAAGTAAAAACTCCAAATTTAAAAAACAAATTTCCTTATTTTAAAGAACATGCTGATACAGAACAGTTAGCATATAACTTAAATGCCTTTAAACCAGGAGATACTTGTTACATTACTTTGAAAATGCATGGCACATCTGGTCGAACAGCAAATGCAATAGAAGTAACTACTAAGAAAAAGACTCTACTACAGAAACTTTTTTGTAGACCGGCTCCTGTTATCAAAGAATGGAAAATAGTTACTGGAACAAGAAGAGTTGTACTCAATACATTTGAAGGCGGTTACTATGGGAATGATAAATTTAGACAGAAATATCATGACTACTTTATTGACAAACTGCCAAAAGGAATGGAAGTGTTTTATGAAATCGTAGGGTGGGTTGATGGTACAGAGCAGACCATTATGGGAACCTGTTCCAACACTAAAATTAAAGATAAAGAAGTTAAGAAGCTTTACGGTGATGAAACAGTGTTCTCTTATGGGTGTACTCCTGGTACTTCTGATATTTATGTTTATAGAATGACTATGACCAATGAAGATGGGATTATTACAGAGATTCCATGGGAAGAAGTAAAGAATTGGTGTGATCGTTTAGGAATTAAACATGTACCTGAATTTGATAAATTCCTGTTTACTACTAAAGAAGATCTTATGGAGCGTGTAGAAAAATACTATGATGGGCCTGATCCAATAGGGGCGACACATGTTAGAGAAGGTGTAGTTGTAAGAATTGATAATAGAAGTAGCTTTAAGGCTTATAAACACAAGAATTTCACTTTCAAGGTCCTTGAAGGATTGATAAAAGATTCCTCTGATACACCGGATATGGAAGAGGCACAAGAAATTATTGAGGAGGAAACTGTATGACATTAGCAGAGAGATTTTTTAAGGAAGAATTAGAAGTATTTGAAAATGATGATATTCAGGAATTTTGTATTGAATTACTAGATACTGCGCCTACATATTTCTGGCAAGTGTCTGCTTCAAGTACTAACAAGTATCACCCTGATTATACAGTTGGTTTTATGGGGCTTGCTAAACATGTAAAAGGGGCAACTAGATTCTTAAATCATATGCTGTCAATTGATTGTATCAAGAGTCAGTTTACATCAAGAGAAAGAGATATGCTACGAACAGCTATTATGAACCATGATGATGAAAAACTTGGGCGTAATGGCAGTCAATATACTCTTTTTAAACACCCGTTACTTATAGCTGAGAGAATAAAATCCTATAAAGGATTTGAATGGTTGCCAGATGAAGAATTGGATTATATTGCAGACTGTTGCGCCTCACATATGGGTGAATGGAACACAGATAAAAGAAGTAAAGATGAGCTGCCATTACCAGAAACAAAAGGTCAGATGATAGTTCACTTAGCAGATTATTTAGCATCAAGAAAAGATTTAACAGTATCTTTTGATGAAACTGAAGTAGATGAACTGATGAAAGAATTCAAACCTACACCAGAAACATATCTTATGCCATTCGGCAAACATAAGGGAGAACCACTCTCTGAAATTCCAGATAGTTATTTAGGATGGTTGAATGATCAGAATCCATCAGAACCTCTGAAAACACTACTTGCTGAAGCCTTAGGTATTAGCGGAAGCATCTTTGAAGAGGAGGCATGAGATGGAAACACGAACAACATTATGCCAGTGCACTCGTTGTGCTTCAGTATTTGAATGGAATGAAAGAAAAAATAATAGATGCCCAGAATGCAAAGCATATATACAGTTATTAGATTCGCTAACCCGTCAGATGAAGAATATTTAGATAGAGTTAGTATGAGATTTAGTGAATAAGTCGTTCAATCATGAACGCTTATCAATATACCAAACAATATTATTTATAAGAGGAGACATTATTTATGAGTGAAAAAACAAATTTAAGACAGGCAGACACAAAAGTAGAAGTAGTTGGTATTGTAAGCGAAAACACACTGGAAGAATCAGTAAGAGATGGTAAAAAAGTCATTAGTGGTGACATTACAGTGCAGACAGGAGACATTAATTTCGTAACATTTAGAGTATATGTGAATGAAAAGAAAAATGACGGTACAGATAATGGCTGTTATGCAGGCATTGAAACTGTAATGAGAGAATATCAGTCTATTGCTAAAGTTGGTAAAGATGCAGCTACAAGAGTAACTGTTACAAATGGTCAGATCAGACCTCGCTCTTATGTTGGAAAAGACAAACAGGTGCATGTAGGTGTCTCTTACCAGACAATGTTTTTTAATCGTTATGATGGAGATCCAGAGAAATTTGAGCCTCGTGCTTGGTTTGAAGTAGAAATGGCAATTGCTTCTATTACACCAGAACTTTATACATCTGGCGAGAATAAAGGTGAAGAGACAGGTCGTGCTATCGTAAAAGGATGGGTTCCTACTTATTCAGGAATTGAACCAATGACTTTAGTTGCTCCAGCAGAAGATGGAATTGCAGAAGCAATTTTAGATGATTATACACCAAATCAGACTGTTAAGTTCTATGGTGATATTGTAAATAGTCGTGCAGAAATCACAAAAGAAATTCCTGTAAAAATTGGTAAACCAAGATTTGAGAAGAAAACTATCTATAAAAATGAGATGATTATTACAAATGCTTCTGATGCTTACGGCGAGGATAGTGAAACACCAACTCCAGAACCATATGACATTGGTGCAATTTCTCAGGCAATTACTGATAGAGAAGTTCGCTTAGAGGAAGAGAAAGCAAAAGCTAAACAGCCAGAGACAGCAACTTCTGCCGCAACAACTAAAGCTAGACCAAAACTTCCTAATTTTTAATCTATAAACAAGTTTGTAAAAATATAAATGGTAAAATTAAAGGAGATTACATATGACAGATAGTATTTTTGAACCAGAAGTAAGCGTTGTAGCACATGGCCTTGAAGGAAAAGTAATTATGCTTTATGGCACAAACAATACGGGAAAAACTTATAATTGCGCAAAGATGAAGAATGCTTTGTTCTTCATGTGTGAGAATGGTTTAGGTGCTCAGGCAGGAGTTAAACATAAAATGATTAACAACTGGAGAATGTTCACTAAGTACATCAAAGAACTTACTGATCCTAAAACAGTAGAAAGAGCTAAAGAGATTTATTCCACTATTGTTATTGATGAAGTATATGCTTCCTCTCTGTTTTGCCAGAAATTCGTATGTGACACATATGGTGGAGGATGCATTTCTCTTGGAGCCAATGAAAACAGCAAAGTAAATCTTTATCAGATTTATGAACGTATTTATTGGGAACAGATTCAGAAATTAGTAACTTCCGGGTATACAGTGGTATTCGTTGCGCATGCAGATGAAAAAGATGGCTTTATTCAGCCTAAGGGAGACAAGCGCTGTATTAAACCAATTGTAGATAATTGTGACGTAGTGGCTTACCTTGAGCCAAATGGCGTAGATGAAGATGGACATGTAATTAAATCTTCTGCTTATTTTGCACAGACAGATAAGTTCTTCGCTCGTTCAAGATATGATTTCATGGTAACTAAAATTGAAGAGTTTACAGCAGATAATTTAGAGAAAGCAATTTCTGATGCAATCACTAAACAGGAAGAAGCTGACGGTATTAAATCAGTATCCTATGATGAGCAGCAGTCTATGTATGAAGAAAAAGAAACAATGTCCTTTGAACAGCTTCAGGAAGAGATTGCCCTTTGGGAGGTAAACTAGCTGCCTCAGATCATATGGAAACATTGACAGATATTGTAGAGCAGACTCTTGGTGTTGGGAAGAAGTATCTCAGTGTACTAAAAAGCAGACTGAGGCAATGAGTATTATTCTCGAAGACATTAAGGATGCTTGTGCTGAATTAGGAGTGGCGTAATGCAAGGGCAATGTACATTTGCCCTGTGTGTCATAAAAATGTACTTGCTTCGAAAGCTATTCATATAAAAACCAGATACTATCATAAAGCTTGTCTTGATAAAAAAATCAAGAAAGAAAAAACTAATTTTGTTTTTAACTTCTTTGATTTTATTCATAAATTAAAACATTATCTGAGAATAGATTCTTAGAATTTACCAGCCTTTGCAGCTCCTCAACGGCAACTGCTACAGCAACAGTCATACCAACCATCGGGTTGTTTCCTGCTCCGATAAGTCCCATCATCTCAACGTGAGCCGGTACAGATGAAGATCCAGCGAACTGTGCATCAGAGTGCATACGTCCCATTGTATCTGTCATTCCGTAAGAAGCCGGTCCAGCTGCCATGTTGTCTGGGTGAAGTGTACGTCCTGTACCACCACCTGAAGCAACTGAGAAGTATTTCTTTCCAGCTTCGATACGCTCTTTCTTATATGTTCCTGCTACTGGGTGCTGGAATCTTGTAGGGTTTGTAGAGTTACCTGTGATAGATACGTCTACATTCTCTTTCCACATGATCTTAACACCTTCTACTACGTCGTTAGCTCCGTAGCAGTTAACTTTCGCACGAAGTCCTTCAGAGTATGATTTACGGAATACTTCTTTCAGTTCTCCTGTGTGATAGTCAAGTTCTGTCTCAACGTATGTAAATCCGTTGATACGTGCAATAATCTGAGCAGCATCTTTTCCAAGACCGTTCAGGATAACACGCAGAGGTTTTTTACGAACTTTGTTTGCTTTCTCAGCGATACCGATAGCACCCTCAGCTGCAGCGAATGACTCATGTCCAGCCAGGAATGCGAAGCACTCTGTATCTTCTTCAAGAAGCATTTTTCCAAGGTTACCATGTCCAAGACCAACTTTTCTCTGATCTGCAACAGATCCTGGAATACAGAAAGACTGAAGTCCTTCTCCGATTGCTGCTGCTGCATCAGCTGCCTTTGTACATCCCTTTTTGATTGCGATAGCAGCACCTACTGTGTAAGCCCACTTAGCGTTCTCGAAACAGATTGGCTGAATTCCTTCAACCATCTTGTAAACGTCAAGACCAGCTGCTTTAGTTACTTCTGCAGCTTCTTCGATGGAGTTGATTCCATACTCAGCGAGTTTTGCAAGAATCTGTTTTTCTCTTCTTTCATATGATTCAAATAATGCCATTGAAATAGTCCTCCTTACTCTTTTCTTGGGTCAATGATCTTAACAGCATCGTCAACACGTCCGTACTGTCCTTTAGCTTTCTCAAGCGCTACAGCCGGCTCGTCTCCAGCTTTGATGAAGTCCATCATCTTACCGAAGTTTACAAACTGATATCCGATGATCTCATCATCTTCGTTCAGTGCGATTCCTGTTACATAACCATCTGTCATCTCAAGATAACGAGGTCCTTTTTTCAGTGTTCCGTACATTGTACCAACCTGTGAACGAAGTCCTTTTCCAAGGTCCTCAAGTCCTGCTCCTATCGGAAGTCCGTCCTCTGAGAATGCACTCTGAGTTCTTCCGTAAACAATCTGAAGGAACAGTTCTCTCATAGCTGTGTTGATAGCATCACATACAAGGTCTGTATTCAGAGCTTCAAGAAGTGTTCTTCCCGGAAGGATCTCAGAAGCCATAGCTGCGGAATGTGTCATTCCTGAACATCCGATTGTCTCAACAAGTGCCTCCTGGATGATTCCGTCTTTTACGTTCAGTGTGAGCTTACAAGTACCCTGCTGTGGAGCACACCAGCCTACACCGTGTGTAAGTCCGGAGATATCTTTGATTTCTTTTGCCTTTACCCATTTAGCTTCTTCTGGAATTGGAGCTGCGCCATGGTTTACGCCCTGGGCTACCGGACACATCATTTCTACTTCGTGTGAATAAATCATGTTAATACTCCTTTCAATATGTATGATTTTCTTCGTATACGGTACACTATTTTTTTCGCACAAAACTGACAGCTCTGCATTATTTTTTAACACTGAACTGTCTGCGCGGTGAGAAGTTGATTTGTCACCTGCCACAAACTCTTTCTCCCTGCACCATATGTATTTATTTTCGCACAATTTGTCGCATTCGTCAATCACAACTTTGACAAGATTTTCACCATCTGAGGGAAAGAATTATATAAATATGACACTTGACAAATTTATGTATAAGAAAAGCAGCTTCTGTATCCTTTTGGAAACAGTTACTGCTTCAACTTAATCTTTTCTTATTACACCGGCATCTCTTCCATCAGACGTTCCTTCAGCATCTCCAATGCTGCGTTCACAGTATCCAATCTGTTCTCCATCCGGCTTCCATTCCAACGACACTCTTTCACTGTCGTCTTCCCATTCAGATAACATCCAATATATACAAGACCAACCGGCTTTTCTTCTGTTCCACCTCCAGGCCCTGCAATTCCTGTTGCACTTAGTGCCGCATTCGCATTCGCAGCCTTTGCCGCACCCTCAGCCATCTCATGCGCTGTCTGTTCACTCACGGCACCGTAAGTTTCAAGTGTCTCATGAGAAACGTGAATTAGACGTTCCTTTGCCTCATTCGAATACGTAACATAGCCCTCGTTCAGCACATCTGATGCTCCTGCCACATTGACTAACGTTCCTGCAATCAATCCACCTGTACAGGATTCTGCTGTTGTCACATGAAGTTTACGCTCTGCAAGAAGATCTACTACAACTTCTTCCAGACTTTTCTCACCTGCAGCTTTCTCTTTAAAAAACCACTCCAGATACATCTCTTACATGCCTCCCTTTGTAAGAACCTCTCTGTTTGCCCACACATAGTCTACCAGAGAAATCACAGTAAGTGCTGTGGCAATCCAGATCAGTACTGTTCCAACCATGTCGAATACACCGCCAAAATCAGCAATCAGAACAATGATCATTGCCATCTGGGATACTGTCTTGAATTTTCCCCAGTAATTTGCTGCGATAACAACGCCATTATCAGATGCTACCAGACGGAAACCACTGATAATAAACTCTCTTGCAATAATAACAATAACAACTGCTGTCGGAAGTTTTCCTGAAGGAATCAGACAGATCATTGCTGAGCAGACAAGAAGTTTATCTGCCAGCGGATCCATAAACTTTCCAAAATTTGTTACAAGATTATATTTTCTTGCAATCTTACCATCCAACATATCTGTCAGGCTTGCAACAATAAAAAGTACAAGTGCGATCCATTTATTCGCAGTTCCGCCTACATCTGTCAACATAAAGAAAACAAAAAACGGAACCATAATCACACGTAATACTGTTAATTTGTTTGGTAAATTCATACTACATCAACTCTCCTATCAAATCATAATCTAATGCTCCGGTCACTTTAACCTTTGCAAAATCTCCGGAAATCAATTCTACGTCAGTATTGATAAAGATCAGCCGTCTACATTCGGTGCATCACGATAAGTTCTTCCAACGTAGGCATTCTCATCTGCGACTTTACCTTCGATCATGACAAGAACTTCTCTTCCAATCATGTCTTCCGCTTTATCGAATGCAATTTCCTGCTGAAGTTCCATGATATCTGCCTGACGATCCTCTTTCACTTCTTCATCAATCTGATCTTCGAATGTGGCTGCCGGTGTATCTTCCTCCGGAGAATACGTAAATGCTCCAAGACGATCAAACTCAAGTGTGTCAATGAATTCCATCACCTCTTCATGCTGCTCCTGCGTCTCTCCCGGAAAGCCTGTGATCAGTGTTGTTCTAAGACAGATATCCGGAATTTCCTTACGAAGCTTCTGCACAATGTCGATCAGCTCCTGTTTTGAAGTTCTGCGTCCCATTCTCTTCAAGATGGTATCATTCGCATGCTGGATTGGGAGATCAAGATAATGACAGATCTTCGGTTCTTCTTTCATTACCTGGATCAGTTCATCTGTGATTTCCTCCGGATAACAATATAAAATACGGATCCAACGGATTCCACTGATCTTGCAAAGTTCACGGAGCAGCTTTGGAAGAGATTTCTCTCCATAAAGATCTTTTCCATAAAGCGTTGTCTCCTGAGCAACAAGAATCAATTCTTTTACGCCCTGCTCTGCCAGATCCTGTGCTTCTTTCAGAAGGCGTTCCATCGGTACACTTCTAAAGTTTCCACGGATTTTCGGAATGATGCAGTACGTACAATGTTTGTCACATCCTTCTGCAATCTTCAGATATGCAAAATGTCCTCCTGTTGTTACAAGACGCTTCGTCTCCGGCAACGGAAGAGCATCAAGGTCGGCTGTCATAACTTCATGCTGTCCGGCAAGTGCCGCATCTACCGCATCCAGGATGCATCATACGCCGTTGTTCCAAGAACTTCATCTACCTCCGGAATCTCATCAAGAATCTCCTGACGATAACGCTCTGCCATACATCCTGTAACGATCAATGCCTTTGCACTGCCATTCTTCTTATATTCTGCCATCTCAAGAATATTCTGGATGCTTTCCTCTTTCGCATCATGGATAAAACAACAGGTGTTGATCACAATAATATCAGCCTCCTGTTCATCATTCGTCATCTCGTAACCTCTTGAAGCAAGCATTCCAAGCATCACTTCTGTATCCACCAGATTTTTATCACATCCTAAGGATATAAAAAGTATCTTCATATATTAGTAAAACCTCCTGGTCATCCTTTCTAAAAAAATAATAAATCTCACCTTCTGTGCATCATTTCATACATTCCATGCATGCACAAACGTTCAACAACAACGTCAAAGAGCAGATTGCATTTTCTGCATCTGCTCCGTTACTGTTCCGATTCTACTCTTCGTCAGTGTCCTCAGGTAAGATCTTAAGCTCACCTTCATTCAGTTCTTCGATTGCAATGGAAAGCGGCTTCTGTCCGTCTTTCGCAGGTACAAGCGGAAGTTCTCCGGCGATCAGCTGTCTTGCACGCTTAGATGTAGCCATTACGATAGAATAACGGCTGTTTACAACCTTAGAATCTCCCTCTTCAACGTCTTTGTTAACTACTTTCATCAAGTCAGTATAAGATGGATGCAGCATATTAATTTTCTCCTTTCAACTCTTCCAATTCTTCTTTTATCTCATTCATAAAATTCACATTGCGTGAACTTCTGTGGTGTTCTCCCTGGATAATAGAATGCATCTCTTCAACACAATCATCCAGTTCATCATTCACGACAAGATAGTCATAAGCACTCATTCCCTCTGCCTCTTCACAGGCACGGTTCATTCTGGACTCAATAACCTCCATCGTCTCTGTCCCTCTTCCTACCAGACGGGACTTCAGTTCTCTGGCGCTCGGCGGTGTCACAAACATCAGAAGTGTATCCGGGAACTTTTCTTTCACTTTCAGTGCTCCCTGAATCTCGATCTCAAGAATCACATCTTTCCCTTCATCCAACATCTTCTCAACATATACACGCGGTGTGCCATAATAGTTTTCCACGTATTTAGCATACTCTATCAATTCATTATTGGCAATCATTTTTTCAAATTTCTCCCTGGAAAGGAAGAAATATTCTCTGCCATCTACTTCCCCGTCACGTGGACTTCTCGTTGTCGCAGAGATGGATAAAGCGTAATTCTCCGGATATTTTCTCATTAATTCTTTCATCAATGTACCTTTTCCGGCTCCTGAGAATCCGGATACGACAATCAAAATGCCTTTCTTATTCATGATCCTGCCCTCTTTTACTCTATTCTATATTCTGTATCTGCTCTCTGATCTTCTCGATCTCTGTCTTCAGACTGATTGCATGATTGGAAACCTCGATATCATTCGCTTTAGATAAAATCGTATTTGCTTCGCGATTCATCTCCTGCGCAATGAAATCCAGCTTACGGCCGATTCCTTCTTTCTCCTCCAATGTTGCTCTCATATGCTGAATATGGCTCTTCAACCGCACAACTTCCTCATCTGTACAGATCTTATCTGCATACAGAATCACTTCTGCTGCCAGGCGGTTTTCTTCCAGCTGTGTATCTGCCAGCAACTCAGCTACCTTCTCTTCCAGCTTCTGTCGGTATTCTGCCACAATCTGTGGAGAACGTTCTTCTACCGCAGAGACTTCCTGCTCCAGAAATGTAAGCTTCGCAAGAATATCTTTCTTCAGGTTCTCACCCTCTGTTATTCTTGTCTCAACAAACTGTGCAAAAGCCCCTTCCAGTGCTTTCTTCAGTCCATTCCAAAGCTCCTCTTCATCTTCCACTTGCTCTTCCATCGTAAGAACTTCCGGAAATCTTGCAAGTGCAGATACGCTGATGTCATTTTCCAGCCCGAATTCTTCTTCCATCTGCTTAAAATACTTCATATATTCTGCCGCGATCAATGGATTATATTTCACAGAGCTCTGCGCCTGTGACAGATCTTCATATGTAATAAAGATATCAACTTTCCCGCGGTTCGCATAGGACTTCAGAAGTGTCCGGATGGATGTTTCAAAAAAATTAAGTTTCTTCGGCATTCTGATATTCACATCAAGATAACGATGGTTTACACTCTTTAACTCAACGGTAAACTTCTTGGAATCCTGCTGAATCTCACATCTGCCAAAGCCTGTCATACTTTTGATCATTGTCTTCATCCTCTGTTTACTATAATCTAATCTATTATACATCAAATGTTTGTAAATGGTCAACAAGTCTTTTATAAAGATTCGATTTATGTTACAATAAAAAACATGAAAATAAACCTTTTGTTCAGGAGGAAACAACTATGGCTTTTGATGGAATCGTTGTAGCGAGTCTCGCCAGCGAATTAAAACATAAATTATTAAACGGAAGAATTTCAAAGATTGCACAACCGGAAGCGGATGAGCTTCTTCTGACAGTCAAATCAACGGAAGGTCAGTATCGTCTGTCGATTTCGGCGGATGCTTCTCTTCCGCTGGTCTATCTGACCTCAAAGAATAAGCCAAGTCCGATGACTGCCCCAAACTTCTGTATGCTTCTTCGTAAACATATCAGCGGCGGCCGCATTGTTGATATCTGGCAGCCGGGACTTGAGCGTATTATTCATTTTACAATTGAACATCTCGATGAACTTGGTGACCTCTGCCGGAAAGATCTGATCGTCGAGATCATGGGAAAGCACAGCAATATCATTTTCTGTAACGATCAGGGTAAGATCATTGACAGTATCAAACATGTATCTGCACAGATGAGTTCTGTCCGGGAAGTTCTTCCGGGAAGAGAGTATTTCATTCCGGACACCATGCAGAAAGTAGATCCGCTCACGGTAACTTCTGAAGAATTCGCAGCGCATCTAACAGGTAAACCAATGCCACTTGCCAAAGCAATTTATACAAGTTTTACCGGAATCAGTCCTGTAACTGCGGAGGAGATCTGCTCCCTTGCAGGGATGGATTCTTCCGTCCCTGCCCAGGAGTATTCTGCTGATATTTTACTTCATCTATATACACAGTTTGAGATTTATTTATCCGCGATCAAAGAAGATACCTTTTCACCTGGTATTTATTTCGATGGAAAAGAGCCAAAAGAATTCTCTGCTCTTCCACTGAGTCATTTTGTCAACTATACAAGGGTAGAATATGATTCTGTTTCCGAAGTACTTGAGACTTATTATTCGACACGCAGTCTCATCACCCGCATCCGACAGAAATCGGTTGATCTGCGTCACGTAGTTCAGACTGCATTAGAACGAAACCGAAAAAAATATGACTTACAGCTGCGTCAGTTGAAAGACACAGAAAATCGTGATAAATTTAAAGTGTACGGCGAATTAATCAACACTTATGGATACAATCTGGAGGAATGTGCAAAGACTCTTGAATGCCTGAACTATTACACCAATGAAATGGTATCCATTCCGATGGATCCATTAAAGACACCGCAGGAAAATTCCCAGCGTTATTTTGCAAAATATAACAAGCAAAAACGTACTTTTGAAGCACTTTCTGTTCTTTGCAAAGAGACACTGGACGAGATCACTTACCTGGAATCCATTCAGACAGCACTTGATATTGCACTGACAGAAGATGATCTTGCTGAAATCAAAGAAGAGCTCACAAACTCCGGCTATATCCGCAGAAAATATACAAAGAAAAAAGTCAAGATTAAAAACAAACCACTCCATTATATTTCCAGTGACGGTTATCATATGTATGTCGGAAAGAATAATCTTCAGAATGAAGAACTGACGTTCCACTTTGCAGTCGGAAATGACTGGTGGTTTCATGCAAAGCAAGCTCCGGGATCCCATGTCATTGTCAAAACACATGGGGATGAGCTTCCGGACCGTACATTCGAAGAAGCAGCCAGACTTGCAGCTTATTATTCCAGCATGCGTGGTTCCGATAAAGTTGAGATTGACTACGTGGAGAAAAAACAGGTCAAAAAACCAAATGGCGGGAAGCCTGGATTTGTCGTCTATTATACAAATTACTCCATGGTGATTGACAGCGATATCAGCAATATAAAAGAACTTGAGTAATATGAAACCTGTATAATATGAAATAAGTGGTAATAACAAAAAGAAGGAAGACTTCAGCGGCATGTGCCCGGTCTGAAGCTTCCTTCTTTTTATATAGCATCAACCATAGGATTTCTGGCAACGTTTCTTTTATTTCGCAGAATTCTTTATTTCATCCGGAACATGGATTTCATCCACCTTGTTATAGTCCGTAAACTGAAGCACGATCGAGTAAAGATTTACTTTCGTAGTCTCCCCGTAAGACTTATATAAGTCTCCCATTACATCACTCATGTCTACAACAATCTTCGCCGGAAGCAGCTCTTCTTTGTAAATGTCAAAAATAACAGGGATTTTCAAATTACGGATTGCATCCTCCTCCGGGAGTTTCACCAGATGATATGCTTCTACCATCTCTTTGCCAAGAAGACCCATAAGCTCCGTTCCTGTTACATCGCCATACAACTGATAACATGCCTTGCCATTTACTGTTGTCTCCTGCTCGGATAGGTGGAAAGACTCAAGCGCTTTCCCCTCCTGCGCGAAAATATTTCCGTCAATACCAAGGTGATTCTCGTTGCTTCCTTCTGCACTCTCTTTCTTCCAGGATCCATTCGTGCCACTATATGTCACTTGTTTTCCGTCTTCCTCCACCTGATAAAGTTCCAGATCTGCAGATACCTCAGAATCTTTGATCGTCACCCTGGCAGTTCCTTTCGCATAACCGGCCGGAGGCTCTGTCGTGTTCTCCAGATCCATCTCCATGTTTACTTCCATCAGATCTAAAATATCAGACATCTGAATTGCCAGCTCCACATGGTTTGCTGAAGAAGTTACTTTCTGCATATTTTCCGAAGACTGACGAAAAATCTTCTTTGCATTCATCTTCCCGGCACATCCGGAACAAAACAGCATAACTATAACGGATGCTATCAGTAACTGTATAGATAACAGCTTCTTGTAATATCCACTCTTGTTTCTCTCTTCTGTTATTTTATTTTTCAAGCTCTGTTTGACTCTAAAAGCTTTCCACACAATGCATTACTCCCGTCCTGCCAGATAATCAATAAACTGCTGTGCTGTTCTTCCAGACAAACCGCCATGAGACAGTTCCCATGCATTCGCCTCAAGAAGCAGCTGCTCTTCCGGCATATTGATTCCATTCTTTTTCGCAAGCACACGTACGATCTCCTGGAATGCCTTCTTATCCGGTGAACCGAAATAAATCGTAACGCCAAATCTTGCAACCAATGACAGCTTCTCCTGTACTGTATCATTTGTATGCATATCTTCATCTCTGTCCTGCTTATCGCGGAATGTCTCACGGATCAGATGACGGCGGTTTGATGTCGCATAGATCAACACATTCTTCGGTTTCTTCTCCAGACCACCTTCGATCACTGCCTTCAGATATTTGTATTCAATTTCAAATTCTTCAAAAGAAAGATCATCCATATAAATAATGAATTTATAATTTCTATTCTTAATCTGAGCGATTACATCATTCAGATCCTGGAACTGGTGTTTATACACCTCGATCATGCGAAGTCCCTGGTCATAATACTGATTTAAAATAGCCTTGATCGAGGAAGATTTTCCTGTTCCGGCATCTCCGAACATCAGACAGTTATTTGCTTTCTTTCCTTCTACAAATGCTTTCGTGTTGTCAACCAGCTTTTTCTTTGCATCTTCATAACCTACAAGATCATCTAGATGTACATGCGCAATGTTTGTGATCGGAATGATCTCCACATCAGAATTCTCCGGATGTTCCACACGAAATGCCTTGTGAAGTCCGAGTTTACCAACTCCAAATTCCTTATAAAACTGCGTCAGTGTACGCTTGAAATGCTCCACGTTCTGCGTCGCGGCAAGGGCACGGCTGAGATCACAGATTCTGTCCCTGACACGACGGTTGAACACTTTACCACCACTGTTACCACTCTTATAATCCATGATGATCTTCAGGCAGTCAGCGTCCAAACTCTTTTCCAGTTCCTCAAAATCATAGTCAAACATTTCCTTAAAAATAGCAAAATCATGAAGTGCGATCTCATTCAGACTACCTTCAATCTCTCCTACGATCTCACAGGAAGTGCTGTATGCATTCTCATCACTTGCAAGAAGAAATGTCAGATAAGTATGCCACAGATTTCCTTCAAAACCGTGGCTTACTGATAATTCCAAAAGTTCATTGATACAATCAAAAAGAAGTCCTCTTAAATCTTCTTTGTTATAAAATTCACTTTCATAATTATCGATCAGAAATGTGATATCTTTTAAAATCTCTCCATATTCCATGTTTTTATACAGCATCAGTTCGTTTGTACGCATTCTAAATAACCTCTTTTCCAGTAAATCCCTCCGGAGCTTTCACTCCACCTGCTCTGTATTCTGTTTTCTATCTATTCTGGTATCTAGTAATTTCCAAGAATTCTCAAATTCGTTGCTTCTTCTCTTAGTCCACGCAATGCATTCTTCACTGCTGCGTCCTCCAGACTCCCATCAAAATCTACAAAGAAACGATATTCCCACTGCTTTCCTTTCACAGGTCTTGATTCAATCTTTGTCATATTTATATTATTGTATACAAAATGTGACAGAAGATCATAAAGAGAACCACTCTGAGCCCCACTCTGATGCGGAAGTTCGAATTCAATACTGATCTTTGACGCATGCTTCAGATAAACCTTCTGATTCGTCACCACGATAAAGCGTGTACAGTTATCCGGCTCGTCGTTTATATTATCTGCAAGAACTTCCAACCCATGAATCTTCGCCGCATAGGCACTACATACAGCTGCCTGTGCCTTATCGCCATCTTTTACTACTTTCTGCGCAGCGATTGCTGTATTGACTACACTGATCTGCTGCCAGTCTGCATGGTCATTCAAAAACCCTGTCGTCTGCATAAGGCTTCTGCTTTCGAATAAACACGTTTGATATCTGTAAGTGTTGTTCCCGGAAGTCCTGACAAAGTATGCACTACCGGAAGGATCGTCTCAGCAACAATATAATTCTCAAATTCATCCAGAAGATCATACATCTCGTTCACCGGACCTGCAGATGAATTTTCAATCGGAAGAACCGCATAATCCGCAGCACCTTCTTCAATCGCAGTCATTGCATCACGGAATGTTCTTACATGAAAGCAATTCACATCTTCTCCAAAGAACTGATGCATTGCTGCTTCTCCGTAAGCACCTTCTGTTCCCTGGAACACAACTCTGGCAGTATCCTTCTCAAGAGAATCAATCTGAATAAAAGGAAGCCTTCCAAGTGCTCCTGCTTCTACCAGCTTCTGATACTGCAGTTTTCTGCTCATAGACATCAGCTGCGTATATAATTCACGAACTCCGTTCTTATCAAAATCATTTTCAACCTTTGATGCCACATCTGCAAGTTTCTCCTGCTCCCGCTGCCGGTCATACACTTTACGTCCGGCTTTCACCTTATAATCTCCAACCTCACGGCAGACATTCATTCTCTTCTGATAAAGTTCCACCATCTGGTTATCTATCTTGTCGAGCTCTACTCTCAGTTCTTCAAGTGTTGCCATCCTAACTTCTCCTTACTAAAAAACTCCACCCATACTGCATCTCTTTTTACTAATCTGTAACACAATTAACATAGTAAAAACACTGCATGAACAGTACCAAGTATAATACATTTTTTCCTCAAAATCTATCCTTTGAAAAAAGTTTATTTTCCTGTTGAAAATCTTCTCGTTTTAGTATATCATAGTATGGAATACGAGAACAATCGGTTTTTATCTGATTCAAGCGTCTCGAATAAAACATTGGGAGGTATACAAATGAACGTTTCTGATTGTATCAAGATGCGCAGAAGCATAAGAAAATATAAACCTGATCATATTGATCATTCTATTATTGATTCTATTATTTCTATTGCTTCCTATTCTCCATCTTGGAAAAACACACAAATCACTCGTTATATTGCAATTGAAGACCCCTCTATTCTTAAAAAGATCGCTGATGATTATACCCCTGTTTACAATTCTAATATTATTCGTCAAATTCCTATGCTGGTTGCTGTTACTTTTATTAAAAACAGATCCGGTTTTGAACGTGACGGATCCTACAGCACAAAAAAGGGGGACAGATGGCAGATGTTTGACGTTGGTGTTGCCTGCCAGTCTTTCTGTCTTGCTGCAAAAGAACAGGGACTTGGTACTGTGATCATGGGCATCTTTGATGAAGAAAAAATTACAGAACTTTTAGAGATTCCGCCAGAGAGGGAACTGGCAGCTCTGATTGCAGTCGGCTGGCCGGATGATGATCCGCAAGCACCTAAGAGAAAAGCCGTTACTGATCTACTAGAATATAAATAATGTGATTCAATCACACAAGGAGGTTACTTATGAGACATTTAATGAGCCCACTGGACTTCTCAGTGGAAGAACTGAACGAACTGTTGAAACTTGCGCAGGATATTGAGGCACATCCTGACAAATACGCACATGCCTGCGACGGAAAAAAACTTGCGACTTTATTCTATGAGCCAAGTACTCGTACACGTTTAAGCCATGAAGCTGCAATGCTGAACCTTGGAGGAAGTATTATGGGATTCTCTTCCGCAAACTCCAGTTCTGCTGCAAAAGGAGAAAGTGTATCTGATACAATCCGTACAATCTCCTGCTACGCAGATATCTGTGCAATGAGACACCCAAAAGAAGGTGCTCCGATGGTTGCCTGCCAGCATTCTACAATTCCGGTGATCAACGCAGGTGACGGTGGACATCAGCACCCGACACAGACGCTGACAGACCTTCTCACAATCCTTAACGTAAAAGGCAGACTTGACAACATGACAATCGGTCTGTGTGGTGACTTAAAATTCGGTCGTACTGTTCACTCACTGATCACTGCACTCGTAAGATACACAGGCATCCGTTTTGTACTGATCTCTCCAGAAGAATTAAGACTTCCGGAATACATCCGTCATGATGTACTTGACAAGATGAACATTCCTTACGAAGAAGTTGTACGTCTGGAAGAAGCAATGCCAAAACTTGATATTCTGTACATGACACGTGTTCAGAAAGAACGTTTCTTCAATGAAGAAGACTACGTGCGTATGAAAGACTTCTACATTCTCGACAAACAGAAAATGAAACTCGCTCCGGAAGACATGTATGTTCTTCATCCGCTTCCGCGTGTAAATGAAATCTCTGTTGACGTTGATGATGACCCACGTGCTGCTTATTTCCGTCAGGTTCAGTACGGAGTATATGTGCGTATGGCTCTGATCCTTACACTTTTGGATATTCACGTTGACTAATATAATCATATTTCATAGTACGAAAGGGGTAACAAAATGTTAGAAAATACATTAACTGTAGGACGTATCTCTGAAGGATTCGTTCTTGACCACATTGAAGCCGGCAAAAGCATGGAGATTTATAAATACCTTCACCTGGATAAATTAGACTGCTGTGTTGCCATCATCAAAAATGCAAAAAGTAATAAAATGGGCAAAAAAGATATCATGAAGATTGAATGCCCGATCGATTTCATGGATCTTGATATTCTCGGATTCATCGATCACAACATTACTGTAAATATTATTGAAAACGGAGAGATCATCTCCAAGAAACCTCTGACTCTTCCTAAGAAGATCAAAAATGTGATCCGCTGCAAGAACCCAAGATGTATCACATCAATCGAGCAGGGACTTGATCATGTATTTGTACTGACTGATGAAGAGAATCAGGTATACAGATGCCAGTACTGCGAGGAAAATATAGCCGCAGATAATCCATCGTTTATCTATCTATATCAGATGTGGGATTGACTCCCACATCTAATATAAGAGCCAGAACAGTTACCATATGTGGTATCTATCCTGGCTCTTATAAATTTAACACTCTTCTGCAATTTTGTAAATCAGCTTCTCTGTATCTTCCCATCCCAGACATGGATCTGTAATAGATTTTCCGTAAGTCATATGATCGCAGATCTTCTGATTTCCTTCTTCAATGTAACTCTCGATCATAACTCCCTTGACCATCTTCTTCACATCATCATTGTATCTTCTGCTGTGAAGAATTTCGCTGACAATACGAATTTGTTCTTTGAACTGCTTATTGGAGTTGGAATGGTTCGCATCAATGATCGCTGCCGGGTTTTTCAGGTCTTTCTTCGCATAAACATCTACCAAACGGACAAGATCCTCATAATGGTAGTTCGGAATACAGGTTCCATATTTGTCAACACCACCACGAAGAATTACATGTGCAAGATCATTTCCTTCTGTTGTAACATCCATTCCTCTGTAAATGAAGTTATGAGAGTTCTGAGCAGCAATTACGGAGTTCATCATAACTGAAAAGTCTCCACTGGTCGGATTCTTCATACCAACCGGAATGTCCATTCCACTGGCTGTCAGACGGTGCTGCTGGTTCTCTACCGAACGGGCACCGATTGCCTCATAAGAAAGGATATCGTCAAGATAGCTTCTGTTCTCCGGATAAAGCATCTCGTCTGCGGATGTCAGTCCTGTCTCTTTGATCGCGCGGATATGCATTCTGCGGATTGCAATGATACCCTCAAGAAGGTTTGGAGCCTGATCCGGATCCGGCTGATGGAGCATTCCCTTATATCCTTCTCCTGTTGTACGTGGTTTGTTTGTATAAATACGAGGAATGATCATCAGACGGTCTGATACCTTCTCGTTCACTTTTGCAAGACGATTCACATAGTCGCACACAGAATCTTCATTGTCTGCGGAACATGGTCCCACGATAACAACAAATTTATCGGATTTTCCTTCAAAAATCTCCCGAATCTCCGCATCACGTTTCTTCTTGATCTCTGCCAGTTCTTTCGGAAGCGGGTATTCCGCCTTCAGGTTTGCAGGTAATGGTAATTCTGCATTAATTTTCATTCCCATGTCTTAATTCCTCCGTTGTCTGTCTCTTGCAAAAGAATCTATCTAAAATATAACTTCTTCCGCATTATTATAGCTAAAAATACAAAAGGAGTTTCTAAACAGAAACTCCCTCCATTGATTGAGCAAAACGATAAGCCGGGTTATGTCGTTGAACAATCATCTATCTAGGCGCCGCGTTACCGCTGCGCTCAAGCGACCCACCTTAAGCGTGACGGGCAGCCACATTGCTTATATTCGATCTTGCTTCGGATGGGGTTTACATGTGCCCTTCCTGTTACCAGCAAGGCGGTAGTCTCTTACACTGCCTTTCCACCCTTACCTGCACAAAATGCACAGGCGGTTTATTTCTGTTGCACTGGCCTGGGAGTCACCTCCACCGGACGTTATCCGGCATCCTGCCCTATGAAGCCCGGACTTTCCTCACCTGCGGCCTTTCGGCACTTGCAGCCGCGATTGTCTGTCTTACTCAACACAGTTTTCAATTATACTAAGAAATCTCTCTGTTGTCCACTGTTTTCAAGATTTTCTTCTTGATTTTTATTAATCAAGTTACTGTTCACTCATCATTTTCGAATTCTTACAGCCCTTCATCTACGATAAGATTTGTTCCATCTGCAGCCGTTGTCGCAAGCTCGTCGCATCTTTCATTCTGCGGATGTCCATCATGCCCCTTTACCCAGTGAAATGTTACGCTATGTTTCTGCTTTGCTTCTAACAGACGTTTCCAAAGGTCTACATTCTTCACCGGTTCATTCTTCCCGCGTTTCCATCCCTTCTTGATCCAGCCGTCTACCCAGTGCTGGTTAAACGCATTCACAACATATTGTGAATCCGAATAGACTTCTACTTCACAGGAACGGTTTAAAGCCTCCAGACCTGCAATTACAGCCATCAGCTCCATTCTGTTATTCGTTGTCTTCTCATATCCCTGGGACAATTCCTTCTTATGAAGCTGTCCTTCGTGTCGACATACTCAAGCACTGTTCCATATCCGCCCGGTCCGTCCGGTTTCCGCGCGCTGCACCATCTGTATATATTTTTACCAGCATTTTCAATCTCTCCTGTTATTCCATCCTTCTGTTTTTATCTTAATGAAAAAGTATCTACCACCTGTACCACTTCTGGAAGTATATATTCCAGATCTTCCTTTGCCATCTTGGCACTCTCCGGCAGATTGATCATCAATGTCTTCTTTCTGATTCCAGCCTCTGAACGATCCAGAATCACTTTCTTTGTATGACGAAGATTATAAGCTGAGTGCTTCCGGAATACCTGGAAGCAGACGGTCTGCTGTCTCCCTCACAGCATCCGGCGCACAATGCTTCTCCAGGAATCCAACTGCTCCGGTTGTCAGAACCAGTTCAGCCATTCCCGCATCTGCCAGCTTACAGAGCACTGTTTTCAACATTTCTTTATCCTCTGGAAATGCTTTTGCTGCCCGGACTTCAATCCCAACCTGCTCCAGCATTCTTTTGAGTGATGCTGCCGCTGCCACATCTGCTTTTGCTTTATATGCCCCTGTATCTAATGATAAATAACCGCTCTCATCTTCTGTCTGCCCCTTTCTTAATTCTACTATGATCTCCACTCGTACTTTCTCATTATACAGAACAATAAACTTTTGTGCAACCGCAAGAAATTTCGATAAAAGCAAAAAGATGTCCTGACAGATCTTTCTTTCGGAGGGCTAATCCTTATTTTCGATCTGTTAAAACATCTTTCTTAACTAGAAATCAAATGAGTATATGTATGACTTTCTCTTACAGGTTTGCTTTGAAGAACTCTTCCATCTTAGCTGCTGCAGCTTCTTCGTTCTCACCTTCAACTGTTACTTCAACTTCCATACCTTTTTTGATACCCATTGCCATGATAGCCATCAGTCTTGTAGCATCAGCTGTTTTTCCGTTTCCAGCGATTGTAACCTTAACTCCCTCAAGAGCTTTTGCTTCTTTTGCAAGCATTCCTGCCGGTCTTGCGTGAATTCCTTCGTTGTCCTGTACTACATAAGTAAATTTTGCCATGATACATTCTCTCCTATCTTTAATTCATTTTATTTATCACCTATTTGTCCAGACAGGTCTGGAAATGCCTGCTCCAGTACAGCCTTCGCATCCATTGCTCCGAAATGCTCCGGATCAATCCTGTCTATGCGGATGCCTTTGGACTCATACTGTTCTTTCAGGCTTTCGAACCGATGTCCCAGCTGCGGACCAAGCAGCAGAACATCTGTCTGACCTGTGTAACCCTGAAATGCACGTTCCGACATCGCTGTGACTGCAATCTCAAAATTCTCATTCCGAATCAACCGTTTCATCTTATTCACTAAGAGGCTCGTTGAAATACCTGCCATACAGATCAATGTTAGATGTCTCATCGTCATTTCCTTTCCTGTCCCTCGACTGACCTTAATTTAACATATATTTTTAAAAAACTCCAATCAAAAAATGACCACAATGAATGTGGTCACTTTTGAGTTACTGTTCACTCCCGTCAGGAAAAGTAAATACATATTACTCTTCTGCTCTGCGCAACAGCTGGATCAACCTGTCATAATCCGGATGGCGGATCAGATTTTGTACATCTGCCGGACGAAGGATCAGATCCGTCGTCGCCTCATAGAACTGCTGCAGATTCTCATCCTCTTCCCTTCCGATCGCCGTCAAAAATACAACCTGCACCTTTTGCCGGAACCAGAATATCGGTTCTTTCAGAACTGCCACTGCAACAAAAGCACGCTCCTGGAAGGCACGCTCCGGGTGTGGAAGTGCCACCAGATTACCATAATCTGTTGGTGTAAGTTCCTCTCTCTTCAAAACAGATGCAGTAAATGTCTCTGGAAGCCCCTTCTCCTGCTCAACCCTCCGGCACAGATTCTTTAGAACCTCTTCCTTCGTCTTTCCTTCCACATCCGTAAAAAATAATTCCTTCTTAAAATATTTCTGTAGAAAATCCTTACTCTCTCTTACAAAAAGCTTTCTCACTCTGTCAATGTCATTGTCCTTCAGAAATGAACCAATCTCTAAGATTGGTACCGGTACATAGGAAGAAATGTGTACCGTTGTAAATACATAATCCACTTTTTCAAACGAAAATTTTCCAGCTCATAAAGATTACATACATAAATCTTTTCAATATACTCTTTAAATTCTTTGCTGTACTTATATCTGAGAATTTCTGAACTCGTCTTTCCAGATGCACATACAATCAGAATTGAAAACTTCTTCTGTTCATTCTCCTGCTGCTCCAATGCCAACTCAAAAATCTCTGCCAATCCGGCAATCTCATCTTCTGAAATCGACTGCTGAAAGTATTCTCCTAATGCAATTGCCGCCTGGGATGCCATCGTATAAGAAAGTACATAATTCTTGCGAATCTCCTCCAGCATCGGATTACGCAGAATCATATGATATTTCATACGAAGGACAAACGGAACCATATGTCGGTTCAGCTTCATACGCAGATGAAAATCATTCCTGAAATCAACATGGAATTCCCGGTAGATCATATCCAACATCTCCGTAACAAGACGATCGATCTCGCTTTCCATCACGAAATTTTCCTGTTCTTTCGAATCTTCCTTCCATTCACTGTCGATATAAACCTTTCCCGCAAGCTGCAGCGTCAGATAATTCTTCTCATCCTGAGAAAAACGAATCTGATAATGCGCTCCCACCAGTTCTGTCAATTCTTCCACAAACTGCTTCTCTTTTCTTCCAAGCATATCCGCTGCCTGCGGTTCAACATATTTCTCCTGACGGATTCTTCGCATCGCCACATAAATATGTTCCACAAAGTCATTGTAAGTAATCTCAGAAAGTTCGATTTCATATTTCTTCAGGCACTGATAGACCATCTTCCCAGTGTCTCGATCTCATCCGTCTGATGACGTCTTCCGATTCCTTCCAGACTGTCCTGCTTTACAAAGACATCTACCATGCACTGACGCAGATTAAATTCGCTGCCTTCCACACGGATACATATCCCGCTTCTTATGAACTGTAATACCATACTTCTGATACGTTTCCTCAACCTGCCGGAGTGTATTCGTCAGCGTCCCCTTAGAAATGTAAAGGAAATCACACAACTCCTCTGACT